>Ga0194133_10000582_pt1 | contig 71655 bp, 63 predicted proteins | sample TA2KigOf40mmetaG_FD_155448 | JGI IMG/M metagenome (GOLD analysis project Ga0194133, IMG submission 155448) | Freshwater microbial communities from Lake Tanganyika, Tanzania - TA2015055 Kigoma Offshore 40m | ecosystem: Environmental > Aquatic > Freshwater > Lake | place: Tanzania: Lake... | reverse complement strand
GAGCGTCTCGGCTACAAAACGCCAACTCAAGCTCGTCGCGATTTTTCTGTTGAATTCAAAATTGCTGCGTGATTCAATGGCAATAATTCACTCCCAACGCGCTGTCCACCACGTCCGGAGCGGAACACTCTGAAACAAGGAAGCTGGAATCCCGGTGGCTTGAAACGCTTCCAGCGACAGCATGACAATTGCTGCGACAGCCGCAGTTCGGGAGCGATTTGCCCACAATCGGACGAGGCCATAGATCATGACTGCGTAGAGCGCATCGCCCAAGTACTTGTCGAATAGCAGGGACCCCGTTTGCAATGATCGCGAGGCGATGCCGGCGAGGATCACGAATCCGACCAAAATCGCCCAGAAGCGCCGCGACGCGGTGAATGGTTTCGCTTGGCCGAATCTGACGCCGCGAGACACGGCTAGCGCAGTTTTCTCTGGAACAACTCGACAGCCATCCCGAGGCAGTGGCTGGCGGCGACGGGGTCATAGCGCGGGCCCTCATCGCGGATAAAGGCATGGGCGGCGTTGACTTCGACCCAACTGTATTTCGTCCCGACCTCTTCAAGACGGGCCTGGATCTTTCTGCGGCCCTCAAGTGGGACGTGCGGATCCTGGCGACCGAAGATCATCAACAGCTCGCCCTGAATCTCCGCAGCGCGGGCGAGTGAGTCATCGGCTTTGCTGAGTGAGGCCGTGTGCAAGTCTGTGGCATAAAAACAAGCCGCTGCTTTGACTTGCGGTAGCAGGGCCGCGCGAAATGCGAGATGGCCGCCGAGGCAGATGCCCATCACGCCGACATGAGCGGTTTGTTCGGCGAGCCAGGTGATGACCGCTTGGGCATCACCGTCGTAGCTCGCGAGTTTCTTTTCGTATTTGCAGAAGTTGCCGCGGTCCGCGCCTGCCTGATCGTAGGCGAGAACAGTGCCGGCGGGTTCGAACTCGTGATGGACCTCGGGCACGGCAACGACAAAGCCATGTCCGGCCAGCCAGGCGGCTGTCCTGCGGATGGGCCCTGTTAGCTGGAAGATCTCCGAGTAAAGCACAATGCCGGGCCAGGGGCCTTGAGGCGTGGGCCGGAATACATAGGTGCGCATTGGCCCCGTGGGGGTCGCGAGATCTACGATTTCATCGCTGAGTATCGTCACGATAGATGATTATAGTGTTGTGCCCAGCCCGCTCGTTCGCTTAACGGCCTTGCCTCTGAAGTGGCTTGCTCTGGCATGGGTGATAGCGGCGTCGATCTGGCAGCTGGTTTTTCCTCTTCAGCTTGGCCTTTCGAACAATGGAGACTACTCGAAGGTCTCTGGGTACTATAAGCTCGCACCCGTGCAAGGTTGGGGCATCCATGAGAGCGAATACTATCTTCCCGACTACGAGTTCAATGACAAGCACTTGTACAGGAGCAACCTCTCTTCGAGCGAGCACTTGTTCGCCTGGCCTGCTGTTACGCTGAGCCGGCTCCTTCACGGTAAGCAGAACTTCTCGCTACTCTCGGTCGCGGCGGTCAAATTGGTCTGGTATTGGGGAGCTTCGGCTGCAATATTGTTTGCCCTTGAGGCCTATTGGCCCGCGCTTGTGCTGGCGGCATTGCTGCTGAGTGATGCGAGCCTGCTCACTTACTTGCCTGGCTTCTACATGGATAGTGCAGCTCTGCTGTTTGCGCTCTCTCTTGCCGGGTCACTGCTCTGGTACCCGCGAGCGAAACCGCTTGCGATCGTTTCGGCGTTGGGCCTGATCTTGAGCAAGAGCCAGCATGCTCCTTTGGCTTTCATCTTCTCGGCAGCGTTGCTCTTAATGGCTTGGCGATGTAAGCAGAAGCGCTTTGCTCTGATGGCTTTGCTTTTCCTGATTCCCGGCGCGGGCATGTTGCGCGAGACTACGGCTCAATATGCCGCGGTGCCGGTTTTCACTTTGACTTTCTACCGGATCGCGCCGACGGGAGATCGAATGGGGCTTTCGCCTGAATACGACAAGTACATCGGCATGCACGCCTACAGCGAAGGGTCGCCGATCGAAGATCCCAACTGGTCGAAGGAGTTCTTGAAGCACGTCTCCTTGAGTAAGATCGCCTATTGGTATGCCATGCACCCCGGGCAGGTGATGAGGATTCTGGGGCAGGAATGGTGGAAGCATGCAGGGGTGCAGCCCGACCCTGGCCTTGGCTGGCATCAACCCGGGAGAGGAGAGCCCGCAAGAAGCCAGGCGGGCGGCGTGAAGGTGTGGAGCGCCATTCGTGGCATCACTACATATTTGGGCTTCTTGAGTTTGCTCGTGATGCGGCGGCGGCCATTACTGTACTTGTTTGCTGCAGCCGCCGGAGCTGAGTTTGCATTCTCCACCCTGGCCGATACTCTTGAGACCGCGCGCCATCTTTACCTCTTTCAGATCTTCGCGGATCTGCTGGCGGTGCTGGCTGTATTTAGCTTTGGCTTACGCGAGCAAGAACGTAAGGGCCTTCCGGGATAACTGCGATATCCGCGCCGGGCGGCAGCCCATCGGTTAGTTGGCTCATCGCTGGGGCGAAGGTGTTAAAGACGGGTCCCCACATGGTGGTGTGATATTCATTGGGCACACCGGGAGTGAGGAAGACGACCTGCTTTGACTTGAGCACGAGGGCGAGTTTTTCCAGCTGCCATTGGTCGACAGTGACGGGTGCATCTTTCACTGCGTCCAGGAAGACCTGTGGGTTGTCGAAGCGCTTCAGCATTTCGCGGAACTCGGGGGCCCCAGTGCCTTCCGTGCACTCGGCGCAGATGAGGATCTTTCCGCCATCCTTGACTATGTGTGAGGCGGCGGTGACACCTTTGACGGCCTGATAGAACGTGAGGTCGAGGGGGTAGCCCGCGCACGTTGTGACGACCGCGTCGACGGGCTTTTCGAGCTTTTCGAGCATGACCTTGCTGACGAACTCGACTCCAGCGGCGTGAGCTTTCTCTGGGTGGCCGGCGAAGACCTGGGCGATCTCTCGCTTGCGGGTGAGTGCGACGTCGAGCATGAAGGTGTGGCCTGCCATGCGGGCGATCTCCTGAAGTTCCCGATGGAGGGGATTGTCTTCGATCGAACCTTCGACAGAGCGGACGTCCCGCATGAAGCGGGGGCTGTGGATGACCTTGATGGTCTCCTGGGCTGCAAGGCCGGGGGCGATCAGTTTTCTGCCGCCAGAGTAGCCGAGCATGAGATGGGGTTCGATGAAGCCGAGGGTGATGCGCAGGTCGGCGGAAACAAAGGCTTCGGCGATGTAGACGGGGATGCCGCTTGAGTTTTCGCCGAGGTAGCGATGGTCAGAGAGGATCTTGGCGTCGTGGTTGAAGATGCGGTACTTGGCGGCGATTTCTGGCGAGAGGATCTCGTCCAGCTCGGCTGGCGTGGCGATGCGGTGCAGGCCGGTAGCAATGCAGATGGTGATGTTTTCGCTGGGGATCCCGGCCGATTCGAGGGTGCGCAAGATGACAGGCAAGGTCTTGCGGTTGGGTGCGGGGCGAGTGATATCGCAGACGGAAATCGCTGCGGATTTCTTACCCTTGGCGAGTTCGGCGAGGGGAGCGGTGCCGATGGGGTTGGCGACAGCGTGCTCGAGAGCGGCTTGCTCGTCTGGCAGGGGTGCTGCTGATTTCGCCTCCAAAAAACGATATTCGAATCCAGAGGGCAGCGTTGCTTCGAGGCCCGCTTTGCCGAAGGCCAAATCCACTTTCATCTCTGCAACGTAACATATTTTTTTCGGATGGCCCTAAACGTGCTCTTGTGACGCGTATCTGTTAGGAGGACAGTATGACTTTAGTCGCTTTAACTTGTGGATTGGTGATTGTAGGTCTTTTCTTTGCAATGCTTTCGGGAGCGCCGAAGGAAGAAGAGCTGGATTCATAACTATCGTCTCGTTTTTACACACCACTGTGTAAAAAATGGGCAATTCCGTTGATGCCGATGTTCGCGCCGAGGGCCAGGGCGGGGACCTCAAGGATCGTGATGGCGATGGTGGGGCTCGATCCAAAATAGAGTTTCAATTGGGTGTCGATGAGTTCTCGGGGAATCTCGGCCGTATGATACAGCGTGGCCTGGACTAGGTTCGAGCGGTCGAGCTGAGCGGTGGCAAGGACGCGGGTGAGGCGGGTGAGGCACATCTCGATCTGATCATTGGGCGCGGACGGGATGGTGCCCGTATTCGAATCGCGGCCGAGGATGCCGGCGATGAATAGGCGGCCGAGGGTGAGGATTCCAGGTGTGATGGGGACGATGTTGGTGGTGTTGGGTGGGGTGAGGCCTTTCGGTGTTTCCGCACCGGTGTAGATGATCGCGTTGATACCCATGCGCATGCCCTTGGGCAGATCTGTTGAGACCGTGTTGCGGGCGGGCTTGAGGCCGGGGAAACGCTTTTCGTAAACCGCGTTCATGGCCGGGTAGTCTTTGATGTCTTTGAGGAAGACGGTGGTCGCGACGGTTTTGCCTTGGGGAAGTTGATCGAGACAGGTCTTGAACTCAGAACAGTAAATGGCGGGGACCTGTACGTAATCGGGAGGAACCATAACAGGACTCTAGCAGGGTGAATTCGATTTTTGGTACAAAGGCAAGATGATTCACCGTGCTTTGCTTGTTCCGCTGATGCTGGTTGGTGTGGGTTTGAATGCTCAGAATATTGGGCAGTTCAAGTCGCTGCAGTTTCGTGATGTGGGACCTGCGAATATGGGGGGCCGTATCGATGACTTGGCTGTTGTCGAGTCGAATCCCAACACCATCTATGCCGGTACAGCGTCGGCGGGGGTTTGGAAGACGTTGAATGGCGGAATTACCTGGACGCCGATCTTCGACGATCAATCGTTGTCGTCAATCGGGGATGTGACGGTTGCCCCTTCGGAGCCGGAGACGGTTTGGGTGGGGACCGGGGAATCGAACAACCGGCAGAGCTCTTCCTGGGGGAATGGGGTTTACAAATCTCAGGATGGGGGCAAGACTTGGACCAACATGGGGCTCCGGGATACGCACCACATTGGGAGGATTTTGATCCATCCGACGAACCCGAACATTGTGTATGTGGCGGCGGCGGGCCATCTGTGGGGACCAAATGAAGAGCGCGGCGTGTTTAAGACCGTGGATGGCGGCAAGACCTGGACCAAAGCGCTCGGGATCAACGCTGATACGGGTGCGAACGACCTTGCGATGGATCCGCAGAATCCCGATACGATTTACGGGGCGGCGTATCAGCGGAGGCGGACTCCGTTTGGCATGAATGGCGGTGGGCCGGGTAGCGCGATCTATCGCACCACGGATGGCGGCGCGACCTGGAAGAAAATGACGAAGGGGTTGCCGCAGGAAGATCTGGGGCGAATTGGTCTCGATGTGTACCGGCGGAACGGGGACATTGTGTATGCGCTTGTCGAGTCGCAAACCCCGGCCCTCTATCGCAGCGACGACAAGGGCGAGACGTGGACGAAGATGTCGAATACGAATCCGCGGCCGATGTATTTCTCGAACGTGCGGATTGACCCGAATAATGACCAGCGCATCTGGGTGCTGGGCGTGTTGCTGCATTACTCGGAGGATGGCGGCAAGACCTTCAAGACTGAGCGCGGCTCGAACCTGCACTCGGATCATCACGCGATGTGGATCGATCCGAACAACTCGGCGAACATGATCACGGGTTGCGATGGAGGGATTCACTTTTCGAGGGATGCCGGACGGCATTGGGATCAGAGAGCGCAGATTGCGCTGGGGCAGTTTTACGAGATCGGGCTTGATAACGCGAAGCCCTACAAGATCTGTGGTGGCCTGCAGGATAACTACACATGGTGTGGGCCTTCGGCGACGACCTTTTCCCACGGGATCACGAACGAGGATTGGTATACCGTGCAGGGCGGGGACGGGTTCTATGCGCAGATCGATTCAGAGGAGCCGTGGATTGTTTATGCGGAATCGCAGGATGGAAATCTGGTGCGACGAGATCTGCGGACGCATGAGTCGCGTTCGATTCGCCCACGCGAGGAAAACGACACCATGGACCGCTTCCGGTTCCAGTGGAATTCTCCGATCTTGATTTCGAAGCACGATCGCAAGACGCTTTACTACGGTGGCAACTTTGTGTTCAAGTCGACGGATCAGGGCGATGGCTGGCGGCGGTCGAGTCCGGATCTGACGTCGAATGTGGATCGGAATACGCTTTCGATTATGGGCAAGAGCGTTGGGGACCGCATGATGTTGGCGCGGAACGACGGTGTTGCCAACTATCCGACCACGACGACATTGAGCGAATCGCCGTCGCGGGCTGGTGTGGTTTGGGCGGGCACCGACGATGGCAACTTGCATGTGTCGAAGGATGGCGAGACTTGGGAGAACGTTGTGGCCAATGTGCCGGGCGTACCGAAGGGGACATACGTGAGCCGCGTGATTGCTTCTCAACACAATCAGGGAACGGCGTATGTGACTTTCGATGGTCATCGTACGAATGACTTCAAGATCTACATGTACAAGACGACGGATTACGGCAAGAGCTGGAAGGCGATCAAGCGCGGGATTCCTGAGGCGGGCGGAGTTTTGAATGTGATTCGCGAGCATCCCAAGAATGCGAATCTGCTTTTCGCAGGCGGAGAGTTTGGTTTGTACGTATCGTTTGATGCAGGCGAATCGTGGCAGGAGTTGAAGAACAATTTGCCGCGAGTGCCGGTGGACGATATTGCGATTCATCCGCGTGAGAACGATCTCGTGTTGGGGACACATGGAAGGTCTGTGTGGATCCTCGATAGCATTTCGGCGTTGGAGCAGGCCAAGGCGACGCCGGCGGCGGTTGAGCTTTATGACGTGAGGCCGGCGACGATGTGGCGGCTCGCGAACAAGCGTGGCTTCGATGGGCATGACACGTTCTTCGCGAAGAATCCTCCGTACGGTGCGATTCTTGACGTGCACTTCGCGGCTAAGCCGGAAATGAAAGATGTGAAGGTGAGGATTCTGGATAGCGCGGGCAAGGTGGTGCGCAATATCGAGACGCGCACTCTGAAGCTGGATGCAGGTGTGAATCGCATCGTTTGGAATCTGCGCATGGATCGGGCTGGGGCCGAAGGTTCCGCTGGGGCCGCTGGTGGTGAAGAAGAGTCACAGGCTGGATTTGGTTTCGGTGCTGCCGCACCGATGGTGGACCCGGGCAAGTACACCGCTGAGATCACGCAGGGCGCGACGAAGGTGAGCAAACCTTTTGTTGTGGAAGAAGATCCGAGGGTGACGTGGTTCAGCCAGGCGGATCGAGTGAAGCGACGAGCGGTGATAAGCGAGTTGATGGAAGTATCGAAGCGCGTGTCAGAGGTTCGACGGAAGTTTGCTGCAGCCGATGGTGGCTTGCGTTCGCTGATGGATGGCTGGAAGAAGCCGGATTCGTGGAAGGCTCCTACAAGCTTGACGAAGCAGGCGGGCGATTTGAAGCGAAAACTGGATGAGATGCGTCCGCTGTTCGCTGCAGGCGGCCGTGGCGGAGGCGCACCAGTGTCGCCCGAGGAATTGCGCGAGCGCATGGAGCGGCCCGAGCCAAAGTTTGTGTTGCCGGGATTGAGTCAGCGTGTGAACATGCTGATCATGGGGCTAGACAATTACTCAGCGGCACCATCGAAGACGCAATTGGAACAAATGGAATTGGTGAAAAAGGCTGTCGAAGATGCGTCACAGAAAGTCACCAAGCTGATTGCCGAGGATGTCGCTGCGATGAATGCGGCAGTGAATGCAGCCAAGGCGCCGGCCATTCATGTGCCCTAAGTGGTGACCGGTTTCTATTGCAGAAATTGACGCATCTCTTTGACGACTCGATCCTTGGCGAAGATGAAGCAGCGATGGGCTGTATGTTCCAGTTGCACGATCTGAGCCTGGGGTGAATCGCGACGGATCGAGTCAATCTGGGTTTGGCGGGCTGCGAGAGCTTGCGCGTCAGCCCCGACCAGCTCTTTTCGCAGCAGGTCGTCGATCTCCATCCCGGCAGCAATATCCGTTAATCTCTGTTCTGCAAAAACGAATAGGGAGGGGATCGCAATGCGGGTCATTTTCCACCATTCCTTCTGCTGAGAAAGAATCTGGCTTCCGACTGCTTGAGGCAATCGCATCTTGACCTTGCTGTCAGCGCCCAGATCTACTTGTTGCCTCAGGTTTGCTTCCGCAGCCTCTGACCAGCTGCGGTGTACGAACCTTTGGAAGTTACGGTAGTTGTCGATCGACTGCATTGGACTCGAGCCAGCCAGGTGTTTTTGGCCCAATTTGCCGACAGTGCGATTCAACAGCGCACTGATGCTTTCATTTTGAAACGCCCAAGCACTATCCAGCAAAACAGCGCGCCGAATCCTCTGTGGATAAAGCTCGGCAAGCCGCATGATCTCTAAGCCGGCATAGGAATGGCCCACTAGTGTCACCTCGCGAAGATCCGGCGTCTTGATGAATTCTGAAATATCGCTGGTCAACTCGTCGAGGGTGTAGCCAGTCGCCGTTCGTTCAGAATTGCCATGGCCACGACGAGTTAGCCCTAAACAATGAAATCTGGATGTGAACTCGGGTGCGAGGTCGTTGTAGATGTACGGTGTATCGCCGAAGCCGGCTAGAAAGATCATCGTGGGACCTTTGCCACCCCAGTCGAGATATTCCAGCTTGGCGCCATTTACCGTCATGTATGACTCGTGGGCGTGGCAGCTAGAGCCAAGCCTGCACCGAGCGTGTAAAGTAGCAGCCGAATCATTTTTCGATGTTGAAGTCGATGAGAACCCCGTTGACGAACCGTGCGGAAAAGGCAGGGCGATTTTGAGGTGTGTATTTGCGCATGACGATTTCGATGCCGTCTCGTGATTGGCGCGTGATGTCCTGCGCGGGGCCGAGGAGCTGCTCGACCTCGGCGATGGTCATTCCTTTACGCAAGGTGGGTTGTTCGTCGATGTAGCCGCCTTTGCTTGACGGAGCGTCGGGGAACTCGATGTACTTCGCGAGTGCCGACTTAATGCCGTCGATGGTCAGCGCCTCGGCAGGGATGCCTTCGCGGTAGTGGATGTTAAAGCGACTGCCTCCACGCTGGCGCTTTTCCATCACAAGGGCCTCGTGCTGTTGGCGAGCTATGGCGACCTGGCTCGCATTGGCAGCGTCTTCACGGCTTCGGCTGCGGCGCTCTCGATCGAGTTCGGATCGGAGGCGGTCCCGCTCGGAGCCTGTAGCGGACTTCAGGCGATCTTCGAGATCGCGTTCGTAGCGGCTTTTTGATGTGTAGCTGGAAGAAGGGGCTGAAGGCGTCGACATGATGTCGCCGAAGGTGCCGTAACCACCTCCACCCAAGTGAAACTCGATGTGATTCTTCTTGACGAAGACTTTGGTGACGAGGATTCTGTCGCCATCGTGAACGGCGGTGGTGAAGCGCTTGAGGTCGCTCGCGAGTTTGCGAAAGTCGAGGGGGATCTCGGCGGAAGGATGGATCGAGACGCCTTCGCTTGAGCCTGGCATGTCGACACGGACAACCACCGACATTCCTTCAAAGTGACGGCGGAGCTCCATTTCGTTTTGAGCCAGCAGGGCGGTTGAGACGGTAAACAGAATGAGACTGGTGCGGGTCATTTATCCCCCAGAAGGCGAGTACGGACGGGTTTGTTGCCGGAACGACTTGAGCTGATCTGTCCCGGATGCTGGTTGCGGAATGGGCTGCTGAGGACGATTTCTTCGATGAGGAGTTTAGCGTTGAAGTTGCTTTGCTCGAGCTTGTCGACGAGGCGTTGAATCGTGCATTGGTCTTCGTCGCCAGTGGCGCGGCTAAGGGCGTAGCCGAGAAGTTTGCCGCTCATGTGGCGGAGGAAGTCTTCGCGCTTGTTGAGCAGGACATTGCGGAGTTCGATGGGGCCGTCGAAGGATTCGCCCGAGGGGAGAGTGCCTTTGGCGTCGATGGGCTTGCCGTTCAGATCGGCATCGCGGAAGCGGCCCATCCAATCGAAGGGTTCCATGGCGAAGCCGATCGGGTCCATGAGGTTGTGACAACTGGAGCAGGCGGGATTCTCCCGATGCTTCGAGAGGATCTCGCGCATCGATAAGCCCTTTTCGGATTTGGCGGCTTTCTCTAGCGGCGGGACGTCGGGAGGTGGGGGCGGGACTGGGGTGCCGAGGATCGTGTCGAGCACCCAGGCTCCTCGTAAGACAGGGCTGGCCATTTTGTAGTGGCTGGTCATGGCGAGGACGCTTGCCATACCAAGGACGCCGGCGCGGCGTTGATCGGGCCACTCGACGCGGGTAAAGCGATCGGTGAGCTGGACCTTGTCGTCGACCTGGTAGAACTTGGCGAGGCGCGCGGTGAGAAAGGTGTAGTTCGAGTTGAGGAGTTCGAGAAGGCTGCGGCCTGTAGAGACGATGTGATGGAACAGCAGAACGGGTTCTTCGCGGAGCTCAGAGGCGACCTCGGGTGTGTAGTAGTGCTGGAGCTCGGTGAGCAGGGGTACGACGCGTCCACCGACTTCCTGAGTGCCGAGCCATTGGCCTACGAAGCTATTGGCAAAGGCGCGGGATCGAGGGTCTTCGATCATGCGCTGCACTTGTCCACGGAGGATCACTGGATCCTGGAGCTTGTTTTGTGCGGCCAGAGAGAGGAGTTCTTCGTCTGGACTGGTGGACCAAAGGAAATAAGAAAGGCGTGAGGCCATGTCGTAGTGAGAAACGGGAGTGACCTTAGCGGGAGTTGGGTTGTCTTCAACGCGGAACAGGAAGCGAGGCGAGACGAGGATCGCCTTGAGCGCCATCTTGAGAGCTTCTTCGTAGGGGTCTCCCCGTTCGGCTGCGCGTTCGTAGATCTTGTAGAAGGGTTCGGTTTCCGTTGGGGTTGTGGGGCGTCGATAGGCCTTTGTGAGGAAACGATCGAGAAGACGGCGGGCCGTGGAGTTGGGGTTTGCGGGGGATTCACCGGGTTCCATGCCGAAGAGACGATAGTGGAGTGCGCGTTTGTCCTGTGGAATGGCGTCGGTTTTTTGTTCGACGGTGAGGCTGTAAAGGTCGATGGGTTCGTTCTTGTTGACGAGTTGGATCGAGTGCACGCCGCGTGTGAGCTGGAGTGTCACGGAGCGAGCGGTCGCGCCTCCGTTTCGATCAATGTTGTTGTAGGGGATGTTGTTGGGTAGGCCACCGTCGACGATGACGTCGATCGAGAAGGGCGTGAGCTTGGGGCGCTCAGCGGAGACGCGGAGGTTATATGTACCTTCGACAAAGATGATTGTTTCTGCTTTGAGGGATTCGCCAGGGGCAAGCTTTCTTGCCGGCTTGGTGGAGGGCTTGGCCGGCAGCAATTCCGAGGAAGGGAAGAGACGGCTCATCGGGGGGGTAATGATGACGCGGTCGAGGATCTTGTTGGCGGCTTCGAGATAGCGCTCGAGCAGCATGGGCGGGAGGTAGAGCGTGTCGCCGTTGGTGTCGAAACCATTGCCGCCAGACTCGTCGGCAGGGAAGAGATCGGCAGCGACAATGTCGACGCCGAGCAGGTCGCGGATGGTGTTGTGATACTCGCGGCGGTTGAGGCGGCGGGGCGGAACGGCGGCAGAGCTCTCGCCTGCGAGGCAAGCGGTTTGCTTGAGCTGATTGTCGATCCAGGTGGAGATGCGCAAGCGGTTGGCCTCGGTGAGTTTCGAAGCCATGGGGGGCATGGTGCGATTGCGCAATTGCGTTGCTACATCGCGCCAAAGTAGACGGCTGGTATTGAGATCAGCGGCTGTGTTGGCTGCGAGGAAGTTGAGGCGATTGCGCGGGTTCGAAGGGTTGTGGCAACCGGCGCAGTTCTGAGAGAGAACGGGTTTGATGTCGCGGCCGAAATCCTGAGCTGCCGCGACGAGAGAGCTTAGTGCAAAAGACAGTAAATCCGCACGCACAGTCCAACTTTACTATAGGCGCAACTTGACTATACGGCTGTTTTGGCTGGGGCCTTGGCAATCTGACGCAAAACGTAGGGCAAGATGCCTCCGTTGCGGAAGTAGCTGGCTTCTACCGGTGTATCGATGCGGACCTTGACGCTAAACGTCTTGGTGGCGCCGTCGGCAGCAGTAGCCGTGGCCTGAGCGAACTTGTTGCCTTCAACCGCGGCGGCGACGCCAGAAATCGCAAACTTTTCGTAGCCGGTGAGGCCGAGTGTCTGGCGAGATTCGCCAGGCAGGAATTCGCAGGGGAGGACACCCATGCCAACCAGGTTGGAGCGGTGGATACGCTCGAAGCTCTCAGCGATGACTGCCTTGACGCCCAGCAGGTTGGTACCCTTAGCGGCCCAATCGCGGGAAGAGCCTGAGCCGTATTCCTTGCCGGCGATGACGATCAGAGAAGTGCCTTCAGCCTGATACTTCATCGAGGCATCGTAGATGCTGAGCTGTTCGCCAGAGGGGATGTGCTTGGTGAAGCCGCCTTCGACGCCAGAGAGCATTTCGTTCTTGAGGCGGACGTTGGCAAAGGTGCCGCGGGTCATGACTTCATCGTTGCCGCGACGTGCGCCGTAGCCATTGAAATCCTGCGGGGCGACGCCGAGGCTCATCAGGTACTTGCCAGCGGGGGAATCCTTCTTGAAGGAACCAGCCGGGGAAATGTGATCGGTGGTGATGGAATCACCGAGCATGCAGAGCGCACTCAGGCTGGACAAGTCGGCGATGGGGGCCGACGGATCCTTCATGTTCTCGAAATAGGGCGGGTGCTTGATGTAGGTGGAATTGGCGTCCCAGGCAAAGAGTTCGCCGGTGGGAGTCTTCATGCTCTTCCACTGGTCGGTGCCTTCAAACACGCTGTCGTATTCGCGCTGGAATTGCTCGGCGGTGACGAACTCACCCACCGCAGCGCTGACTTCTTCCTGCGACGGCCAGATGTCTTTGAGGAAGACATCTTCGCCGTTCTTGCCTTTGTCGAGAGGCTCAGAGGTGAGGTCGATGTCGACACGGCCGGCAAGGGCGTAGGCGACGACGAGAGGAGGGCTGGCCAGATAGTTCGCGCGAACCTGCGCGTTGACGCGGCCTTCGAAATTACGGTTGCCCGAAAGGACGGCGGCGACAACCATGTTGTTGTCTGCGACGGCCTGGCTGACGGGTTCGGGGAGCGGGCCACTGTTGCCGATGCAGGTGGTGCAGCCGTAGCCGACGAGGTTGAACTTGAGAGCGTCAAGATAAGGCATCAGGCCGCTATCTTTGAGGTATTCGGTAACGACCTTGGAGCCCGGTGCGAGCGAGGTCTTCACCCAGGGCTTCGACATGAGGCCCTTCTCCACGGCCTTGCGAGCAAGGAGGCCAGCGCCGATCATGACGCTGGGGTTGGAGGTGTTGGTGCAGCTGGTGATCGCAGCGATGACGACCGCGCCTTCGGGCATGTCGGCCGTTTCGCCGTGCATGGTGACCGGGACCGTCTTCTGTTTGGCAGTCAGTGTGCCGAGGAAGTTCGACTTGACGCCAGAGAGGCTGATGCGATCCTGCGGACGCTTGGGGCCCGCAAGAGAGGGCTCAACACTGGCGAGATCGAGCTCAAGGGTGTCGTTGAATTCGGGTTCAGGCGTGCCGGCTTCGAGGAAGAGGCCCTGTTCCTTGTAGTACGCTTCGGCGAGCTCGACGAGATGCTTGGGGCGGTTGGACAGCGTCATGTAGTCGAGCGTCTTGACGTCGACTGGGAAGAAGCCGATCGTGGCGCCGTATTCAGGAGCCATGTTGGCGATGGTGGCGCGATCGGCGAGGCTGAGAGCCGGCATGCCGGGGCCAAAGAACTCAACGAACTTGCCGACGACGCCGCGCTTGCGCAACATCTGGGTGACCATCAGGACGAGGTCGGTGGCGGTGGCGCCTGCGGCGAGTTTGCCATGGAGCTTGAAGCCAATCACTTCAGGCAGCAGCATGGACATGGGCTGACCCAACATGCAGGCTTCGGCTTCAATACCGCCGACGCCCCAACCAACGACGCCGAGGCCGTTGATCATAGTGGTATGCGAATCCGTGCCGACCAGGGTGTCGGGGTAAGCGCGAGGGGTTTCGCCTTCTTCGTTGACGAAGACGACTGGTGCCAGGTACTCGAGGTTGACCTGATGGACAATGCCAGTGCCGGGAGGCACGGCGCGGAAGTTGCGGAAGGCAGTTTGAGCCCAGCGGAGCAGGGCATAGCGCTCGCTGTTGCGTTGGAACTCAAGCAGTACATTCAGATCAAAAGAATCCTTGGCACCGTAGTTGTCGACCTGTACGGAGTGGTCGATCACAAGGTCGACGGGGATGAGCGGATTGGCGAGCTTGGGGTCGGCCCCCATCTTTTTGAGGGCGTCGCGCATGGCGGCGAGATCGACAACGCAGGGTACGCCGGTGAAGTCTTGCAGGAGAACACGCGAGGGGCGGTAGTTGATTTCCTGAGGAGCGGCTTTGAGGTCCCACTTGGCGACATACTCGATGTCAGATTTCTTAACGGTGAGGTCGTCTTCGAAGCGCAGGAGGTTCTCGATCAGGATGCGGATCGATACCGGAATCCTTTTCATGTCGAAGCCGGCGCGGGAGAGCGCGGCAAGCTGGAAGATTTCGTACGAACGACCACCGGCTGCAAGCGTTGAAGCGGCGCCAAAGGAATTCCGATTACTCATAGGTGAACGCTTTTAGTGTATCGCGTGGTTGGTGCAGTGGTTCTCTTGCTATGCTCTATTCTTCATGCAGCAGACTCCTGATTCTGCCAATCCATTTCAAGATCCGATTCGGTTTGAAAGACGGATCCCGCCATGTAGTGTGCTGATCTTTGGCGCTAATGGGGACTTGACGATGAGGAAGCTGTTGCCGGCGTTGTACCGGCTGGCTTATGAGCGCAAGTTGCCACCGGGCTTCTCGATCGTGGGCAATTCGAGAACGGCATTAACGCATGAGCAGTTTCGTGAAAAGATGCGCGTCAGCGTGGAAAAGTTTATTGAGAACTCTCCATTCGACGCACAATTGTGGGAAGACTTCGCGCGAGGCATTTACTATGTGCCTGGGGATTTGTCGGACCCCGCATTCTACCTAGCACTCAAGAAACAACTCGAGGAAATCGAAAAAGAGCGCGGCACGGGTGGGAATGTTCTGTTCTATCTCTCGACGCAGCCGAGTTTCTATGCAAGTGTAGTCGAGCATATTGGTGCGTCAGGGCTGGCCAATCACGAAGGCGGCGGCTGGCGTCGCGTCGTGATCGAGAAGCCGTTTGGACATGACCAGGCTAGCGCTCAGGAATTGAATTCCCGGATCAGTAAGGTGTTGCCTGAAAGCGACGTCTACCGTATCGATCACTACTTGGGCAAGGAAACAGTACAGAACGTTTTAGCCTTCCGTTTTGGCAATACGATTTTTGAGCCCTTGTGGAACCGGCAATACATCAGCCATGTGCAGGTGACGGCGGCGGAGAGCATCGGCGTGGAGGGCCGTGGCGCGTATTACCAGGAGGCTGGGGCGCTGCGGGATATGATCCAGAACCATCTCTTGCAAGTGATGGCGACGGTGACGATGGAAGCGCCGCCTTACTTCGGATCGGATGCGGTGCGTGATGAGCGAGCGAAGTTATTGCGATCCATCAAGATCCTCAAGACCGAAGAAGTAGATCAACACGCGGTGAAGGGCCAGTACGGACCGGCGCGAGTTGGCAATGAGAATTTGTTGGGGTTCCGCCAGGAACCGGGCGTAAGCCCGGAGGCGCAGACGGATACGTATGCGGCCGTGACCTTCTTTGTGGATAACTGGCGATGGGCTGGTGTTCCTTTTTATGTGAGGACAGGCAAGAGAATGCCGAAGCGCGTGACGGATATCGCGATCCGGTTTCGCAAGGCCCCGCTGGCGTTGTTTTCTTCGATGCCAGGCGCAGAGGATTCACCTCTGGCTGCACCGAATCTATTGATCTTGAGGATTCAACCGGACGAGGGGATTTCATTGCGGTTCCAATCGAAGGATCCTGCGGGCGGTGGGATGAAGTTGCGGCCGGTGTCGATGGACTTCAACTATGGCTCAAGCTTCGGGACGAGAACTCCTTCCGCTTACGAAACTCTGCTGCTCGATGCCCTCGCTGGCGACAGCACGCTCTACACCCGGCAGGACATGGTGGAAGCAAGCTGGCGGGCGGTTGAACCGATCTTGAATCATTGGAACAACACCAAGTTTGACTTTCCGAACTATGCGGCCGGGAGTTGGGGACCTAAGGCGAGCGATGACATGCTGGCGCGGCGCGGACACGAATGGAGAATTCCATGAGCGCCACGGTTGTCAAACCCGAAAAGCTGCTTAAAGACTTGAGCGGACTTTGGGTGCAGCTTGGCAAGGAAGAGACAGAAGGCAGTGACCGGTCGGCTGGTGTGCTGCGCGCTGTTACGATGACCTTCCTGCTGGGTGTCGACGAAGGCGAAGACGAGGTGGCCGCCGGTGAGGCGCTGGCACAGTTGATGCACGAGCATCCAAGCCGGGCGATTGTCTTGAAGTTGCGCAAGGATGACGGCGCTGTGATCGAAGGACGGGCGTTTGCTCAGTGCTGGATGCCGTTTGGGAGGCGCCAGCAGATTTGTTGTGAACAAATTGAGTTGAGTGCGGGTGGGGCGGCGTTTGAGGATATAGCCTCTCTGTTAAGAGGATTGATCGCGCCCGATTTGCCTGTGGTTTTTTGGTGCCGCTGCGGGCGACTCTTTGAGCATCCTTCCTTCGCGACCCTTGCCGGGATGGCCGACAAGGTCATCGTGGATTCGCGAAACTTGCCGAACCCGAAAGCAGGGCTGCGGTTTCTGCATCAGCAACTTGCGGCAGGGCATCTCTATGGCGACCTTTCGTGGACGCGGCTGACGCGATGGCGCGAAACCGTGGCGAATGTGTTTGAGCGGATGGATTGCAAGGAGTTTTTCAATCAATTGAACCGGGCAGTGATTGAGTATGCTCATTGCCCGGAACCACAGGCCGCCTACTATTTGAGCGGGTGGCTCAAGAGCGTGCTCGGTGCGAAATTCCCCGTAGATTGCATCCATGTTGAGTCGGGTGCGAAATGGCAGATCAAGAAGATTCGCTTTGAGACTGCGCTGACCGACGTTGAAATTGACCGGAGCGAGAAGGGGATTGTGGAAACACACATCCAGCACTTTTCTGCGCGAACCGTATTTGAAGAGTTGGATGAAGCGCGCCTAGTGCGCGAGGAATTGGCTATTCTTGGGCGAGACCCGATCTTTGCCCGGGCACTGGAAATTGCATCACAAATCTAAGCATGTCGTCCTATTTGAATATTCTTCCTGATGCCGGAGCTGCAGCAAAAGCTTGCGCCGAGCGAATTGTGGAAATTGTCCGCGAGAACATTGAGCAACGAGGTGTGGCAAGAATCGCTCTCTCCGGCGGCTCCAGCCCGAAGATGATGTTTGGGGAAATTGCAAAGTTGAAGCTGGACTGGGAGCACGTCTGGTTGTATTGGGTGGATGAGCGTGTGGTTCCGCCAGATCATCCGGATTCCAACTACAAGATGGCGATGGAGCATCTGATCCTTCCTGCCGGCATCCCGATCCAGCACTTGAACCGGATCGCCGGGGAGCGTTATCCGGAAGAGGCATCGGCGCATTACATCTCTGAAATTCAAGTGGACTTCAAATTGAAAGAGGGCGAGCTGCCGAAGTTCGATTTGATTCACCGCGGGATGGGAGCGGATTCGCATACCGCGAGCCTGTTTCCGAATGACCCGTTGATCGAGGACGACTATGAGATCGCGGCGAATACTTATGTCGCGAAGTTCAATTCGCATCGCGTAACCTTGCTGCCTGGTGTGTTGAAAGCGGCGCGGCACACGGTGATCCTCGCGCCTGGGGCGGACAAGGCTGAGGCTCTCTGGGATGTGCTTGAAGGCAAGCCGGACATCATGGCGCATCCTTGCCAGATTGCGGCGAAACCTCCGTATCCGACCGAGTGGTTTGTGGATGTGGCGGCGAGCCGGTTGTTGCGCAAGAATTCCTGAGAGGATTCTCCTGCTTCGGCCACTAACCTGTATTGGTTGAAGCGATCTACCTACTGTTAGCGTGCTGGATGATCGTGAGCGGGATTGACGATCTTTGGCTCGACTTTTGTTATCTGGCAGGCCGGATTGCAAAGCCACGAACCGCTAGTGAAATAAACCCATCCACCACACCCGTTCCTCCGCCGGGCGATCCTGCGGGGCTTGAAGAGGCCCTGATCGCTCTTTGGATTCCCGCCTGGCGGGAGGACGAGGTGATCGCGCAAATGGTGGCGCATAATGTTGCTTCAATCCGGTATCGTCGCTATCACATCTTTGCGGGGACCTATCCAAACGATGAAGCGACGCTCGATGTGTTGCGGAGTATTGAGGCACAATATCCGAATCTGCACGTGTCGTTGACGCCTCACGATGGGCCGACATCGAAGGCGGACAACCTGAACTGGATTTACCAGAATCTGTGTTTGGTGGAAGAGCGGATTGGGGAGCGCTTTGACATTGTGGTGATCCACGACAGCGAGGATCTGATTCACCCCGACGAATTCCGCTGGCTGAATCACTATTGCCGCGACTATGACTTTGTGCAGTTCCCGGTACTCGCATTGCCGACGCCTTGGTGGGAATTAACGCACGGGATTTATTGCGATGAATTCGCTGAGACGCAACAGAAGGATTTGCCAACACGGAACCGGATGGGCGGTTTTGCGCCGTCTTGCGGTGTGGGGACGGGGTACCGCAGAGATGCGCTGGAGAAGCTTGCAGAGGCTGAGTCGAACCGGTTGTTCGAGCCGGATAGCCTGACTGAGGATTACTTGAACGGGCTGCGCATGCACCGACTGGGGATGCGACAAATCTATCTGACCGTCGCCTGGGCGAAGGGTCAGCCGGTGGCGACGCGTGAGTATTTTCCGCGTCGGTTTCATGCTTCGGTGCGGCAACGGACGCGCTGGGTTACCGGCATCGCATTGCAGACCTGGCAGAAGATCGGCTGGAGCCGCGATTGGCGTGAGAACTACTGGTTCTGGCGGGACCGCAAGGGGATCGTGGGCAACCCGCTCAGCTTGCTTGCGAATCTGATGCTTTGCCTGGGGCTGTTGGGATTGGTTCCGGTGCTCGAAGGCAATTTGTTGATGGTGACTTCCGTCGGGTTGGTATTGCAGTCGATCCGAATGGTCTCGCGAATGTATTTTTCAGGAAAGGTGTACGGGGTGTTCTATGCAATGTTCGTGCCGTTGCGGATTCCGTGGTCAAACCTGGTGAACACTCTGGCGACTCTTTCTGCGCTCGCGAGATTTGCCAAAGCGCGCTGGCGCAACGAGCCGATGGTGTGGCTGAAGACGGAACATGCGTATCCGAACCGGGAGGCCCTGGGCGTTTGCACGCGCCGGATCGGAGAGGTGCTGTCGGACCATGGATTTGTGCCGTTGGATGTCGTGGAGGCGGCTGCGACGCGCAAGCCGCAAGGGGTACGGTTGGGTGAGTTTCTTGTCGCCGAGGGGGCTTTGAGTTGGGAGCGGCTCTACGAGGCGTTGTCGATGTTATGCGGGCTTGAGGTGCGGACCGTGGGCACCCTCGAGGTGGATCTGGCTGTGGGGAGATGCTTGCCCCGAGGGTTGATGGAGGAGGCGAGGATCCAGCCGGTGCGGATGGAGCGTGACAGGATTCTGATTGCGACTTCGGAGATTCCTCGCGACTCGATGCTTGTTGAGGTGAGGCGGTTTTCAAAGTTGGATCCGGAGTTTGTACTAGTGACGCCGGAGAACTTGGGGCGTCTTCGACAAATTGTTGAATCGCCGAGCCAACAAATCGCGGCTTGAGTCTTATAATGACGGTTTGTCCTGATATGTCCTCAACCCTTGATCAATACCGTGAAGCAAAACAGAATTGGCTGAAACTGCGCAACCAGGCGAAGAAAGAACTGATTGCGCGATTTCATGAAGTGTCGGCGGAGCTGCAGCAGATTCAACGAGAGCTGCTCGAAGACTTCGGCGAAAAAGTAACGATTGCAGCGAAGCCGAAAAAGGCAATGGCCAAGAAGGTGGCTGCACCAGTGGCAGTTGCTCCAGCACCTGTGGTGGAGAAAAAGCTGACTCCGCTTGAGAAGAAGCTTGAGGCGCAGAAGAAGAAACTGGCTGAGGCGAAAGCGGCCGGCAAGCCCACCAAGGCGATTGAAGATCGGATCTATGAGATCGAAGATGACATTCGGGTCGGTGCAAGCTAGAGCCAAGTCTTGAGTGCGAGAGCGATCGTCATGGAGAAGCCGATAGCGATCACGATACGACGCACGATGGTGCGGCCCATGCGACGGGCCGCGCCGGCGCCGAGATAGCCGCCAGCGATCGCACCGGCGATCATGATCAGTGCGAAGGGCCAATCTACTAGGCCGGTGGCGATGAAGTAAATCGCCGCGATGCCGTTGATCGAGGCCGCATAGATATTCTTGAGCCCGTTCATTTGATGGATGTCTGTGAGGCCCATGATGCTAAGGGCGGCGAGCATCAGAATACCGATCCCTGCGCCGAAGTAGCCGCCGTAGACGGCGACAAGGAACTGGAAGCCGATCGAGCAATAGAGCCACAGAGGTGTGTTGTGGGCATTGGGATCCGATGATTTTAGTTTGCGCTGCATGGGGTCCTGGGCGAGGAAGAGAAGTGTCGCAAACAGGATCAGGATGGGGACCAGGCGATCGAAGGTGCCCGGGGGTGTTTGTTTGAGCAGAATTGCGCCCAGAATACCGCCCGCGAAACTGGGGATGATCAGCAGCAGCATGCGCTGGTTGAGGCCCTTCATTTCACGGCGGTAGCCCCAGAAAGAGCCCAGGGAGCCGAGCCACATGGCGACCGTGTTGGTGGCGTTTGCCGTGATACTCGGGACGCCGAGCCAAACGAGGGCGGGGAAGCTGGCAAGGGTGCCGCCGCCGGCGACGGAGTTAATTGCACCTGCTGTAAACGCCGCGGCGAAAGCGGTGACTGCGCTGAGGATATCCAAACTCTGCATTGTAACCGTTGTGGCTATACTTGTTGGCTATGAAATTCGCTTTTCTGTTTTGCGTGTTTTTGGGATTGGGCCTGGGGCAGGCACCAAGGTTTGCAGACCTTGAGCGGAAGCAGAAACTGATAGCGGTGCTGCCGAAGGTGGATGGGTTGTTTGAGACGTACTTCCAGACCCGCAAGGTGCCAGGGCTGGTTTACGGCGTGGTGATTGATGGGGAGCTGGTGCATGTGAAAGCGATGGGAATTCGTGAAATGGATTCGAAGGCCGCGGTAACGGCGGATACGGGATTCCGCATCGCGTCGATGACGAAGAGCTTCACGGCGCTAGCGATTTTGAAGTTGCGGGATGCTGGCAAGTTGTCGCTGGACGACGCCGCTTCGAAGTGGGTGCGTGAACTGGGATCGATGAAGTTGCCTACACGGGATAGCAGGGCGATTACGGTGCTGCAGCTGTTGACGCACGGAGCAGGATTTCCAGAAGACAATCCGTGGGGCGACCGGCAACTGGCGATCCCCGATGCGGAGATGGGGAAATGGGTGGACCGGGGGATTCCTTTCTCGACCGTGCCGGATTCGAGCTACGAGTATTCGAACTATGGGTTTGCTTTGTTGGGGAGAATCGTTGCGAAGGCCTCGGGAATCAGCTACGAGCAGTATCTGGATCGCGAGATCTTGCGGCCGTTGGGGATGACATCGACGACGCTTTCTCCATCGAAGGTGCCCGGGGATCGGGTGGCTTTGGGGTATGGGATGCGAGATGGAAAGTACTTTATGATTCCGTCTCTCGAGCATGGATCGTTTGGAGCGATGGGAGGGCTGGTGACGACGGCGCGAGACATGGCAAAGTATGTAGCGTTTCATCTGGCGGCGGAGCCTGCTCGGGATGATGCCGAAGCGGGCCCTGTGAAGCGCAGCTCGGTTCGAGAGATGCAGCGCGTATGGAGAACTTCTGGATTCTCGGCGGCTTCAAGTACGGGAGGCGGAGTGCGTGGAGGTGCGGGCGGTTATGGGTACGGCTTGTCGGTCAGCAGGGATTGCCGGTTTTCAAGGATTGTCGCCCATGGTGGTGGTTTGCCCGGGTTTGGGTCATACATGATGTGGTTGCCTGAGTACGGCGTTGGGATGTTTGCCATGGCGAATCTGACGTATTCAGGCCCGTCAGCACCGATGCGGCAGGCGCTCGAATTGATGTCAGGCACAGGGGCGTTGCAACCTCGAGAGTTGCCGGTGTCGCCCGTTTTGCTTTCCACTCAGAAGGCGCTGGTCGATTTGTGGGGTTCCTGGAGCGATCGTAAGTTGGACGCGATTGCTGCAGACAATCTGTTTTTGGATTTTCCAGTGGAACTGTACCGCAAGTCTGTTGCGGATCTGAAAAGCGAGTTTACAGAGTGCCAGCCAAGCAGGGATCTGAAGCCTGAGAATTGGTTGCGGGGGACGTTTGCTCTTGGCTGTAAGGAGGGGCGCGTAGATGTGACTTTTACGCTGGCGCCAACACAGCCGCCCAAGGTGCAGATGTTGCGGTTTAACGGGGTAAAGAATCCAGGCGCTGAATTAAGGGCGGCGGCCGAGTTGCAGGCCAAGTCCACACCGTTTGGTGCCTGTTCGCTCGGGGATGTCGTGTCTTTCGACGGCAAAGAGGCCGTAGTGTATCGATTGCGTTGTCAGAACGGCGACGCGACGATGAACGTGTTGCGAGGCAAGGCGACGTTTGGAGTTGCGCCCGGGCAGGCTTGCACGCCTTAGGGGCGGGCGTAGTAGCCAGATTTGTGGCGCGTGATCAGGCCGGGTTGTTTGGCACGGATACGAATCTTGCGGAAGGTGTTGTCGCGCTCGGATTGGGAGCTCTGGTAGGCGAGATCGTAGGAGGCGCGGAGGAGATCGGCGATCTGACGGAAGGAATCGCGGAGGTCGCTTGACTCCCCAGCATCGAATTCGAGGCCGCCGGTTTCGATGGCGAGCCTGGACATGACAGAGCGACCATACTTGTTGCGAGCTGTCCAGACGCCCTTCTTAATTTCTGTGTAGCGGAGAGAGAAGACCGTAACGCCGGCTAGCTGCGCGAGTTCCACGGCATCCATCAGGTTCCGAGCGCTTGAGTTATCTTCGCCATCGGAGAAGATCAGCATCGCGCGGCGGCCCTGTTGTTCTTTGAGTTGAGCGCTGGCGGCGACGATTGCGTCGTAAAAAGCGGTGCCGCCGCTGCGAATTTCTGGCTCGGCAATTTTCGCGTATTGGGAGATGTTCTTCCCTTTCTGGTAATCCTTGAGCGCTTCGTCAAAGCGGTCGACATTTCCCTGGAAGGGGGAGGCCAGGCGGATGCTGTTTCCAAAACAAACCAGGGCGGCCTGGTCGCGGTTGGTAATGACGGTTTTGAGGAAGTCTCGAAGATCGCGGCGGTGGTCTTTTAGGAACTCTTCCTGGGAGCCGGAGACGTCCGCGACGACAGCGATGGAGAGGGGTGACTCGGAGGCGCGGGAGAAGAAAGATACTTTCTGCTGGATGCCATCTTCGAAAACATCGAAATCATTCGCCGAGAGGTTCGTAATCCATTTGCCGCTTTCGTCGCGAACCGTGAAGGGAACATTGACGAGGTTGACCTCGACCTTGATCTGAGCAAGGAGCGCTGGGGCGCAGAGAAAGTGGCGGCGGAGCATGCTAAGGGTTCTTACGAATGAATCCGACAAACGTTCCCGAAAATGTTTTGAATGCTTACTTCGCGAACCTGTCAGGCAATGATGTCGTGGACGACGTTGCCGTGGACGTCGGTGAGCCGGAAGTCGCGGCCAGCGTAGCGATAAGTGAGTTTTAAGTGGTCAAGGCCAAGGAGATGCAGGATCGTCGCGTGGAGGTCGTGAAAGTGAACTTTCTTCTCGACCGAGTAGTAGCCGTAATCGTCGGTGGCGCCATACGATAGGCCAGGCTTGACGCCGCCGCCCGCCATCCAGATCGTGAATGCCTCCGGGTTGTGGTCGCGACCATCGGAGCCTTCGGCGGTGGGGGTTCGACCAAATTCGCCAGCCCAGAGCACCAAGGTGTCTTTGAGGAGGCCGCGGGACTTGAGGTCCTTGAGGAGGCCGGCGATGGGGAGGTCGACTTCGGCGGCGTTACTGGTGTGGTCGCGCTTCAGGTTGGCGTGTTGATCCCACTTGTAGGTGTGGCTGACCTGAACGAAGCGGACGCCTTTTTCAGAGAAGCGGCGGGCCATGAGGCATTGGCGCCCGAAGTCTTCGGTGACCGGGTTGTCGAGGCCGTAGAGCTTGCGAGTGGCTTCGGATTCGTTGGAGATGTCCTGGAGGCCAGGGGCTTCCGACTGCATGCGGAAGGCGAGCTCGAAGCTTTCGATGCGACCTTCGAGGGCGCGGTCCGGGCCGGTGAGTTCGAGTTGCTTGCGGTTGAGGACTTGGGTGTAGTCGATCTCCTGGCGCTGGATGTTGCGTGGAGTTTCGGAGTTGGAGATGAAGGGGATGCGGGCTTCTTTCGAAGGGATGCCGACGGAGCCAATCGCGGTGCCGGCATAGGGGGCGGGGAGGAAGGCCGAGCCGAAGTTGTTCGCGCCGCCATGGGACTGGGTAGGGCAGATGGTGAGGAAGCCGGGCATGGAGGCGTTCTCGGTGCCGAGCCCGTAGGTGACCCAGGAGCCCATGCTGGGGCGGATGAAAGTGTCCGAGCCGGTGTGGAGTTCGAGGAGCGCGCCGCCGTGTCGGGAATTGGAGCCGTGCATCGATTTAATGAAGCACATGTCGTCGACGCATTTGGCGAGCTCGGGGAAAAGGTCGCTGACCCAGGCTCCGCTTTGGCCGTATTGCTTGAAGGCCCAGGGGGATTGCAGGAGGTTGAAGGTCTGGCCGGAGACAACTTTGGGGCGGGCGAAGGGGAGAGGCTTGCCGTGGTCGCGCTTGAGGAGGGGCTTGTAATCGAAGGTGTCGACCTGGGACGGGCCGCCGTGCATGAAGAGGAAGATTACGCGCTTGGCCTTGGCCGGGTAGTGGGGGGCGCGGACGGCGAGGGGGTCTGTGCTAGAGCCTTGGAGCAGAGCGGCGAGGGCGAGATTGCCGAAGCCGGTGGCGGTGTTTCGAAGAAGGTCGCGACGGGATGGCTTGTGGATCATGGCGTTAGTTGAGGTAGATAAATTCACTTGAGGCGAGCAGGGATTTACAGAAGCTCTGCCAGGCTTTGAGTTCGTCTCCGTTCCACTCCTTTTGCATTTTAGCGATGTAGGTGAGGGCTTGATCGACTTCCTGATTGGTGGGAGGCCGTGAAAGGGCGCGCTCGTAGGCGGCGGCGATACGCTGCTGCGGTTCGAGGGGTTTGAGAGACTCGGCCATCTTGAGGCTGTGCTTGAGGATGACAGAGCTGTTCATCATAAAGAGGGCTTGGGGGGCGACGATGGTGGAATCGCGGTCGCCGTTGGACATCGTGGGATCGGGGAGATCGAAAGCGGAGAAGACGTCGTACATGGAACTGCGGAGCACGGGGATGTAGACGGCGCGAAGCGGACGGTCGTAATCGACGTCGCTGCCCTTGGAGGTGTTGGCGACGTACTGGCGGTCTTTGTATTTGAGGAGGCTGCCGCCCATGTCGAAGGTGATGCCGCCGGAGGCGCTCATGACGGCGTCGCGGATGGCTTCGGCTTCCAGGCGGCGCCGGGGCATGCGCCAGAGGTAGATGTTTTCGGGATCGGTTTCGACGGCCTTGGGGTTGTGATCGCTGCTCATTTGATAGGTGCTCGAGAGGAGGATCAGGCGGTGCATGGATTTCATCGACCAGCTGTTGTCGATGAAGTTGAGGGCGAGCCAATCGAGGAGTTCAGGGTGGGATGGCTTGTCGCCGAGGCGGCCAAAGTTGTCGACGCTGGAGACGATGCCGCGGCCGAAGTGGCCGCGCCAGATGCGATTGACCAGGACGCGGCTGGTGAGGGGATGGTCTTTTTTCGTGAGCCATTGGGCAAGATCGAGGCGGCCGCTGCGCTTGTCGTCGAGGGTGGCTTCGAATTTTGTATTGATGGCGGTGAGGACTCCGCGAGGCGTTTTGGCGCCGAGATTCCAGTGGCTGCCGCGGATGTGTATGGGGATGTCTTCGGCCTTCTGGTAGTCGTCGACGCCCATGGCTTTGGGGAAGTCAGGGGTGGCGGCAACGATCTCTTTGACCTCGTCGTCCAGATGTTTGAGTCGAGCTTGGACCTCAGAGGGGAAGTAGCGGCAGGGACTGTCTGGGGCGCGGAAGGGGCTGAACTTCTCGTTAAGGAAGTCATAGGCGGCTTTGAGTTTTGGGTCCTTGGTGTCCTTGCCGGCGAGGAGGGCGTCTTTGAATTGCTGTTCGTATTGGGGGACGAGTTCGTCGCGCGGGTTGAGTTCCCAATCGTGGAAGACGGAGGAGGAGGCGGCTTGGGATTGCTCGAAGTAGTAGAGGAGTTCGTCGAGGATGCTGGGATTGACTTGGTGTTTGGTGGCGGCCTGGACGATGGTGGGCGGTGTGTAGGGGCCGGTGTGGAGGGCGAGGAGAAGCTTGTCGAACTTGGGAGTCTTTGTGCGATGTTCGAATCGGATGGTGTTTGAGCCTTGGCGGAGGGGGACGATGGCGATGTACCTCCAGCCTTTTGATTCCGGTGAGGCGACGCGGTTTTCGATGGGAAAATCGCCTTGTTTGTGCCAAGTGCCGTTGACGTAAATGTCGGAGGTGCCGGCGGCTTTTTCTTCGTTGAGAAGGTCGAGCTGGTAGTTGCCGGCCTTAGGGATTTCTAGAGTGAAGTCGAGTGTCTTTTCGCCCTTGGTGGCTGTGGTTGCATTGAGGGTGAGGGCGGCGGGATCGTCTTCGACCGGGGCGATGCGGACCTTGTCGCCTTCGATGACTTCGCGGGCGGCGCGGAGGTATGCGCCGATGCGCTGATGCTCACGGTCGGTGAGCTTCTTGTTTTCCTCTTTGGTGAGGTCTGCGATTTGCTTGCGCTTGGCTTCGAGTTTTGCTTCGTGGGCGGCGAGGCGGTCGCGATCTTCCTTGGGGGCGAGGACGTGCTCGTGCCACTTGGCGACAACCTTGAAGTGGTCCATGGTGCGGGTGCTTTTGAAGATGCCGCCGAGAGCGTAATAATCAGCGGTGGGGATGGGATCGAACTTGTGATCGTGACAGCGGGCGCAACCGACGGTGAGGCCCATGAAGGCTTTGGCTGTGGTGTCGAGCTGTTCGTCGACGATATCCATTTGCATCTTCATGGGGTCGTCTTCGGCGAGCATCTTCGCGCCGAGACTCAGGAAGCCGGTGGCGGTCCAGCGTTCGAATTGTTGTTTGAGATCGTTGGTGGGAGGGAGGAGGTCGCCGGCGAGTTGTTCGTGTATGAACTGATTGAAAGGCTTGTCCTGATTGAAAGCGTTGATGACGTAATCGCGATAACGGAACGCGTTCTTGTACACGAGGTTTTCGTCGAGGCCATTGGAGTCGGCGTAGCGGGCAACATCGAGCCAGTGGCGGCCCCAGCGTTCACCGTAACGGGGCGAAGCAAGCAGGCGATCGACCAGCTTCGCATAAGCTTCGGGTGATTGGTCGTTGAGGAAGTTGTCCACTTCCGCCGGTGTGGGCGGAAGACCAGTGAGGTCGTAAGTGACGCGGCGGATCAAAGTGCGTCGATCAGCGGGTTTCGCTGGCGAGAGACCCTTGGCTTCGAGTGACGAAAGAATGAAGGCGTCGATTGGTGAACGAACCCATGCGGAATTTTTGACTTGGGGAACTTTGGGATCCGTCGGCGGAACTAGAGACCAGAACTTCTTGTTGCTGCTAACGACAGCAGCGCTTCCGTAGGGGGCGCCCATAGAGATCCACTGCGCAATCAGGGCTGCCTCGGCATCTTTCAGCTTAGGGCCCGGAGGCATCTTGAGAGGGCCCGCAGTGTGGAGAACCACCTTGAGAAGCAGGCTTTCTTGAGGATTGGTGAAGTTGACAGCGGCCCCGCGACTGCCCCCCTTGAGGAGAGCTTCCCGAGTGTCGAGGCGAAGAGCGCCCATGATCGGCTGGCTTGCGGCAGAATGGCATCCAAGGCATTTCGCGATGAACAAGGGCCTTATATTCTTTTCGAAGAATTCTGCACCGTCTTGCTGGCCGAGCAGTGGCAGGGCCAGAAGCAAAAAACACCAGCGAATCATAAGTGAAATTCTATCAAGTTAAAGAATGTTTGATAATCTCCCCATATGAACCGACGTGACTTTGTAATTACCCTCGCTGGGGCTCAATTGTTGTCTGCGCAGGAAAAGGGTTTTACCTCTTTGTTTAATGGAAAAGATTTGACCGGTTGGAAGCTGGTTGGGGGGCGCGGAAAAGGGTACGTCGTTGAGAATGACGTGATCGTTTGCCCGCAGGATGGCGGCGGCAATCTGTATACCGTAAAAGAGTATTCGGATTTCACTTTGCGACTGGAGTGGCGCCTATGGGATGGCGGCAACAACGGCATAGGGATTCGGGCCCCGCTCGAAGGCGACGCGGCTTACGTTGGCATGGAAATTCAGGTGCTTGATGAGGCCTCAGAGAAGTACAAGAAAGGTGCCGGGCTGAAGCCAACTCAGATGACGGGGTCGGTCTACGATGTGTTTGCAGCCAAGAGCGGACACGTGAAGCGCGATGGCGTCTGGAACACTTATGAGATTCAAGCCAAGGGCCGAAAAATCAAGGTGACTTTGAACGACGTCGTAGTCACGGATGTAGATCTGGATTCTGTAAAAGACGAAGCCGTGCTGAAGAAACATCCGGGGCTGTCTCGCAAGAGCGGCCATATCGGATTCCTCGGGCACGGCACACGTGTGGAATTCCGTAAAATTCGGATTCGCGAAAGCTAGGTTTACTTCTCTTTGTTGTCGCTCGTGAACACCTGCTGCAACAGGAAGTTCACAGCGGCACCAACAAGAGACATAGCGATCGAACCGAGCAGCGCTGGGATAAACCCATTGACGTGGAAGCTAGGCACGATTGCAGATGCAACCCAGAACATCAAAGCATTGATCACAATGCCCGAGATGCCTAGAGTGAGGCAACCAATGGGGAGCGTCAGAAGCTTGATGAGGCTGCCCAATGTCGCGTTGACAAGGCCAATAGCCAGGGCAGCGATGATCGTTGCCATGATGCCATCGACGTAGACGCCGCCGACAAGCTTTGTGACGAGAAAGAGCGCGATGGCACTGGCGGCCCAGCGGATGATGAGACTCATTCGAGTTTGCTCGCTTTCAGAAATGTGCGAATTTCAGAATTGACTTTTGCAGGTTGCTCCATCATCAGGAAGTGGCTCAGACCGGGCATGAATTGATAGGTGAGCTTCGGGAAGATGGAGCGGAGATAGGCTTCGTCGTTTGGCGGTTGTTGCTTGCCTGCGCGAAGAGCCAGAACAGGGCAGTTGAGTTTATCGTCAGACCAGTAGCGAAGATCTCCGATGGAGTACATGGCAGATTCAGCTGTTTCCGGCGATGTCGCTAGCACTTTGCGAAGCACCGACATCTGTAATTCGCGAGGTGTCGAGTCGGCGTAGAGGTTGGAGAGGAATACACTGATTTGCCGCTCGCGGATCGGCTTCTCGCTTGAAGGGCCGAAAGACTTCGCGAGTCGATGAAAACTCTCCATGGCGCGCTCTCGGTCGGCTTGGCCGGGAGGTAATTGGAAAATACTACCGTCAACGAGGATGATGCCTTTGACGTGGTTCGGCTTGCGGCGCGCGAACTCGCGAGCAACGATGGCGCCCATGGAATGCCCCACCAGAATGACAGGTTTGCTGGCCAGGGCTTCGACTGCTGCAACGAAGGAGTCGATGTTTGCGGACTTGACTTGCTGAGATTGTCCGTGACCTGGGAGATCGAGTGCGATCACCCGGTGAGTCTTCGAAAATTCCTGGATCTGCGAGTCGAAGAAGCTGCGGTCTGCGGCCCAGCCGTGGATGAAGACCATCGTGTTGGCGCCAGAGCCTTTGGTGTCATAAGACACTTTGCCTCCGTTCACCGTGACGGTTTCGGCGATAAGCAGCAGGGTTGGAATGAGCCAATGCACTCCAATGAGCTTACCGAATTAGGGCGACGCTGATGATGGCAACACCAAGCGTGCGATCGTCACCCGGAGGAAGGTAGCCTGGTTTTGAAAGAAATTTGATTTGGGCAGGACCCTCAATGGAGTGTTTGAGAGGGAAGTCGATGATGGGCGTACCTGCCGTGGTGAAGGCGGCTTCGCCAAGTTCTTCGCCATTGATGCGGATGGTGACGTTTAGTTGCTTCACAGCATTCATAAACACTGGCCCGTTGTTGAACTGAACTCGAAGCCTTGTGTGATCCTTGGCTGCTCTGAGGTTGAGACGTGCATTCGGGGCGGCCCAGCGGAAGTGGCCTTCGCGATCGAACCATCCTTCGACGAGTTGCCAGGCCGAAGATGGGTCTTTGAATTCAAGCTCACTGCGTTTGGCCTCACCAAATTGATGGTTGGCGATGGTGAGTTTCTGCTTGGGCGCGAACCAGTGGAAGGTGGGGAGCTCTTTGCCTTTAGCTTCAAGGCGATTGGCTTCGACTTCCGGATTGAGTACTTTGGCATTCGGATTTTTCGTGATCAGCCGAAGTGCGCCAGTCATACCGTGAAGGCGAAAGTTGAGGGGGGAATTTTCGAAGTAGGCGATTGCTTCAATTGGGGCAGCTGCTTGCAGTTGGCTGATGTAGGAACGCGTCTCGTGTCCGCTTGCGAGTTCCAGCTTGCGCTTCTCTTTGAGCGAGATGTAGTCGAGGGCTATGAATGCGATCAGCCCAGCGGCGAGCGAGCGCTTGGGGATTTGCTTGAAGATTGCGGCGAGCCCGGGCATGAGTGCCAGCATAGGGACGTATAGGTAGACGCTAAAGAGCCTGCCCGGCAAAAACAGCAACGGGATGCATAGCGCGGCCGCTCCTGCAAAGCTGATCCAGACTTCGCGCTGCCTCGCGAACAAAAGAATGGGCGCGACGAGGAGTGCGCCAAATTTGTTGAGCAGGAATTGCTTGCCGTAGAAAGGAATTGTGGTCAGCAGCGCCTTTGGAGTGAAGCGGAGAGTGTAAACTGTGTCGCGCTTTGTATTCACTTGCATTGCCTGCAGTCCGAAGCTTGCGCTAATGAGCAGAAAAGGAATGGCTCGACGCCAGTTCTCGAGCGCGAGAACGATGGAAAAAAAAAGGGCCACCTCTTTCGATTTGTAGGCGAGCCAGAAGGTGATTATCGCTGCAATCCAGAGGCGCGTCCCGTACAGCAGCCAAGTGAGCAGACAGAAAGTGGCGGCAAGAAGATCGAAGATGTACATGGGCTTCCACCACGCCTCGAGCAGTGCCGAGTGGAAGAGAAAAAAGAGCGTTGCCACAGCTGCGGGGAATTCTGGAATGTCTTTGCGGCGTAGGAGCAGGAAAATGAGAACTGAGTTAAGCCAATGTAGTGCAAACAGAGGGATCAGGTACCGTTCGAATTGCCATTGCCAGGCATGCCCGGCCCAGCGATAGAAGAGCCCTCCGGTGGGGCGTGTGTTGGTTTTGGAAAAGACCGGGGTGATGAGTTCAGAAACGAACGAGTCAATGCCGGCTACAGTGGCCCAACTGAGGTTGTCGAGGTCATCGTCGGAGAAATAGCCTTCAAAGGCGGCGCGATTCGCAATGAGGAATAGCGCGAGAATTGCGACGATAGCAAAGACGCGCGAGATCATCGGTTGTGTTTGAGGAAGTCAAAATCGCAACCGAGATGCGCCTGCTCAACATGCTTCAAAAAGAGGCTGCCGTAGCCGCGAGTGTAGGCTGGCGTGCGCGGGGGCAGGGAAGCGAGGCGTTGAGAAATCGTGTCCTGGGAGAGCTCAAGGTTAATCGCGCGCTCGTGAACGTTCAGTGAAACGATGTCGTCATTTTGCACGATCGCGAGTGGACCTCCGACCGCGGCCTCAGGGCTAATGTGAAGCACGACGGTGCCATAACTCGTACCAGACATGCGCGCATCGGACATGCGAACTACGTCGGTGACCCCGCGCACCATCAGAGACTTTGGCATGGGAATCTGGCCCCATTCGGGGAAGCCCGGGCCGCCGTGGGGTCCGGCATTGCGAAGGATGAGAACCTGATCCTCCGCTACTTGAAAGGACTCGTCGTTCACCTTTTCCAGCATTTCGTCCTTCGATTCGAAGACGATGGCACGACCGCGTGTAACGAGCAGATGCTCGGAGGCAGCACTGGTCTTGATGAGAGCGCCGTTGGGAGAGAGGTTGCCGCGAAGGACCTTGATGCCGCCATCTGGCGAAAGCGGGTCGTTGAGTGATCGAATGACTTGTTGCTCGTGGGTGTTGTGAGTCGCAAGTTGTTTGGCGAGCGGTTGGCCGGTGATCGTAAGGGCGTCCGTGTTGAGCAGTGGCAGCAGGTACTTTAGAAGAGTCTCGGCCCCGCCTGCATAAGCGAAGTCTTCCATCAGGTATTGGCCGTGAGGCTTGAGGTCGGCCAGTAATGGCGACTTGGAAGAGATGAATTCAAAATCGTCGAGCGTCAGTGGGACGCCAAGGCGACCGGCGATCGCAAGTAGATGGACTACGGCGTTCGTTGAGGCTCCGGCAGCCATCAGTGCGGTGATCGCGTTCTCGAATGCTGGCCGTGTGAGAACTTCCGATGGCGTGGGACCGTGGGTTGCCATGCGGACAGCGTGAGTGCCACTTTGCTCGGCAATCGCGTTGCGTCTGGCGTCAACCGCTGGCCAGGCTGCCGCACCAGGGAGAGTCATGCCAAGCGATTCCGCCACAAGTGCCATGGAGGAGGCAGTACCCATCACCATGCAGTGGCCCGGGGAGCGTGCGATCGAACACTCAAGTTCCTGCATGTCTTCTTCGTCGAGCTTGCCAGAGCGATAAAGATCGAAATGCTTGCGCCCGTCCGTACCGCTGCCAAGGGTCTTTCCGCGAAAAGTACCGCTCAGCATCGGCCCGCCTGGTACGACGATAGCTGGGATGTTGGCGCTAGCCGCTCCCATCAGCAGGGCCGGAATTGTCTTGTCACAACCGCCCAACAGAACAACTGCATCCAGCGGATTGGCGCGAATCATCTCCTCGACATCCATGCTCATGAGGTTGCGATAGAGCATGGCGCTTGGCTTCAGGAACATCTCGCCGAGGCTGATGACGGGGAATTCGCAAGGGAAGCCACCACCTCCCCAGACGCCACGTTTGACAGCTTCAGAGACCTGCGTCAGGTGACGGTTGCAAGGGTTCAGGTCGGAGGCAGTGTTGCAGATACCAATGACAGGTTTGCCCTCTGTTGCGGCTCGCGTGAGCCCTTGAGCTCTGAGCGTGGAGCGACGGGCAAATGAATAGTATTCGCGAGAGTCAAACCAGTCGAGTGAACGAAGTTTTCGCACCACGTTTGAGTGTACTAGAAAAAGAGGCTTCCCTGAGTGGCTTGACTCAATTTCTGTTTCGATTTGCCACCGGCACGCAGCCAATCGAGCTCGTTGGCAGCGAACTCAGCGCAGGTGGTTTGCCCTGAGGCCAGAGCGGCGCGATGGAGTGTTTCGTACAGCCACAGCGCTTCGAGGACGCGGTGATTCATGCGGAAAAATGAACCAGCCCGGCGGGCGAGGCGCTCGGCGAGAGGCCAATTCTGCTCAAACAAAATGGGGAGCGAATGTTCCAGATGGTATGTCGAGAAGGGGAGTGGTTGGCCTTCGACATTAGGGATTTGTGGAATGAGTTTTGCAGCGTGAGTGGTGACGTCTGCGACCGGTGGCGCTGTGATGTGCGGCAGGTGCAGGATCGAGGCGTCTTTGGGAACTGAAGGTAACGGCGCGGGGTAGCCTTCGACGATGTAAAGGATGCGGCCCTGCGGTTGAATGCGATTGAGCTGAGCCTGGATCAGTGGTTCAGCCTGTTGATGGGCTTCGAGGATTTCGATCGATTCAAAGTAAGGCTGTAATTGCTCCAGGCAATCCGATGTGGAGAGAGCTTCCACCTGAACAATGGTGGAGTGGTCGACCAAGGGAGCCAGCGTGTCGCACAAGGGCTGCTTGATCGCGACACTATGGCCAAGCCAGTGCAAAGCCCAGTTATTGGCGGATCTTGTTGCTTGATCATGAGCTGTGATGGGGTACTTCTCAAGGAGTCTGGGGAGTTGTACGGAATCCAGTTCAATCAACCCAATCCGACTGGTCTCCTCGCGCTCGATCTTTTCCAGAAGCGGCTTGAAGGCGAGACGAGGCGGAAGCTTGGCATCGATGAGTTGATTGCTGAGCACGAGCAGAAGTGCACCATCATCCTCGGTGGCTTCCTTTAGGTCTTCCAGATAAGAAGATGCGTCCGTACCGATCCAGGTGAGGTCGAGAGCAGCGATGCGTGAAAGTGTAGTGCGAAGGAGAGAAGCAAGAGCTTCACTCGAAGATGGATAAACGACCGTGAGCCGCATGGACTACCAGCGGGGGAGGATGCGCTTCCAATTCGGATCGACGTGCTTTTGCATTTCGGCTTCGTCGTCGCGCTTACGAAGTGGCATCTTTCGATATCGTTCCACTCCGCGGGCGACCTGATCATAGTCGAGCTTCACGCCAAGGCCGGGCTTATTGGGGATAGGCACCGTTCCTTCGGTGAACTCCACGCGTCCGCCTTCGATCACTTCGTCGATTTCGGTCTGCCAGGGGTAGTGAGTATCGCAGGCGTGGGTGAGATGCGGCGAAGCGCAGGCGGCGTGAGCCATGGTCATCATGCTGACGCCCAAGTGATTGTTGCTATGCATGGACAATCCCATGCCGAGCACTTCACAAAGTTCGCTCAACTGCTTTTGCTTGCGAATGCCACCCCAATAGTGCGGGTCGCTCAAAATGATCTGAACTGCATCGAGTTCGCGTGCTTGCGGAACATGCGCGAAGCAGGTGGTGGCGACGTTGGAGGCAAACAGTGTTTTTACCCCTTCGGCGAGGAGGCGTTTGCGCACCTCGGCCATGCCTTCCAGCGCAGCGCAGGGGTCTTCAAGATAGCCACCGCCAGAGAGTTCGTCGCGCAAAGCCAGGCCGACGCGAACGCTGGTGTCAACGCTCCAGGCGCAGTTCGGGTCGATGCGAAGAGGCAGCGACGGCCCGAACTCGACGCGCAACTGGCGAATGGTTTCGATCTCAACGTCGGGGTCGAGCACTCCACCCTTGAGTTTGATCTCTTTGAAACCGTACTCAGCAATGAAGCGGCGACACTGTTCGACGATGGTCTCTGGGCTCAAGCACTCGCCATACTTGTCGTCACGAACGTCCTCGCCCATGCCGCCGCCGCCGGCGTGCTTGTAAAACAGGTAGGCCGAAAAGGGAGCTGCTTCGCGAGCACGTCCGCCCGCGAGATCACAAAGCGGCTTGTTCACCGCCTGTCCGATCGCATCGAGGCAGGCTACTTCTATCGCTGCAAATGTTCGCGTAGCTTCGTCGAGGGGATTCTCACCTGGCACCAACATCGTTTGAGAGCGGGCACCGCTGGGGTCGACTTTGCGGTCGAGGTCCCCGTGAAGATCCTGCCAAAAACGTGTGAGGTCGAACGGGTCCATCCCAACGACACGAGGCTTCGCGGCCTCTAGCGCCGTAAGTGGGCGCTCGCCACCATAGGTCTCGCTGATTCCTGTGATGCCGTCAGTGGTGATGACTTCAACGATGGTACGGAGGGCGTAGGGAGCGTGGAGGCCGTAGGAACTGCGCAAGGGGCCATCCGCGATGGCCTGCGGGTAAAGGCGCAACTCCTTAATCGTCATTGGATCGATTACTTACGGGCGCCGCGTTGGGGGCTCTTGACGCGGCTCTGGCGAAGCTTTTTCTTCTTGCGGCCAGGCTTGCTGATGATGAAGGTTCCGCTGCCGATGTATTCGGCGCTGTAGAGGTTCTCTTTTGCCATAAACCGTTATTCTACCCCATCACGGCTATCCTAGGGAAATGCAGCGGCTTGAAGGACTCCAGGTGCTCCGCGCCTTGGCGGCGATAGCGGTGGTTTTTTACCACACGTTTTACGCCTTAACCTTGCACAAGGACCCCTGCTGGTTGTGCCAGAACGAAAGCTGGCGTAAGAGCATGATCTTTGGCGTCGATGTGTTTTTCGTGATCAGTGGGTTCATTGTTTCTACCGTTGCTGAGCGAGAGACAAGTCCATTCCGGTTTCTGCTGAAGCGAGTCTGGAAGATTGTGCCGCTCTACTACGCGGTGTCTTTGATCGAGTATCAGTGGAAGACGCAAGCTGGCCATCAACCCACCCTCGAACAGGTTTGGCGAAGCATGGTCTTTCTGCGCCAGCCCGGCGGCCCCGTTTTGATCCATGGATGGACGCTCGTTTATGAGATGTGGTTCTATTCGGCGACGGCGGTGTTGCTTTTGTTCGGCTTCAGGCGCATTGGAATCTGGGGATGTCTGGTGATGTTGGCAATGGGTTTGTATCAGTGGCCACTTCTTTTGTTGTTTGCTGGTGGTTGTGCGATCGGGGAGGCGGCGAAAGTGGTGGTTGCTCCGCGTTGGTTGGGTGCGCTGATGCTGTTGGGGGGATTAGGTTGGTGGACCTGGCTCTCCTGGCAAGGTGCGTCCTTTGGGCCGAGCTTTAACTGGGAGGCTGCGTTTGGGAATCACCAATGGCGTGTAGAGCGATATGCGCTGCCTGCGCTGCTGGTGGTCGCAGGTACGGTCCTTCCGTCCTGGAGGTCAGCTCAAATGCCGAAATTGCTGGTGTTCCTGGGAGATGCCTCCTATCCGATCTACATTTGCCAACAGATTGGGTTGGTGTATGCGGGTATGTATGTTGAGCGCGTGCATGGAATGCCGTACGCGATTTTGACTACTCTGCTCTGCGTAGCCATTGGGGTCACCGTGCATCTGGCTTGGGAAAGACCGTTTGGGCAGGCTTGGAGAAGGATCTATGACTTGCCGTTCTTACGGACTGCAGAGTTGCGGGAGACGCCAGGCGCAATTTCCTGACCGTCGCGCAACACGCTGCGGTAGTCTTTCCAGTTCCGGCTCAGCATGTAGAAGGTAATTCCAAGCGCGAACATGCAGAACAGGGCCACGCTGATGATGGACAGCCAGTGAAACCAAGGTGATTCGGGGTTGGGGTTAAACAGCAACTTCCCGAAGTGGCTGCCAAAGTTCATGCCGAAAAAGCCAGTAACGACGGCACCAGCACCAAGGATGGTCGACACAAATGCCAAACGGTTCACGGCTTGCGTATTGCGCGCTGCGTAATACTCATGCAGGCTGCTATTGAGCTTGTCGATTTCGCGCTCGACTTCGACCTTCATCGGAGTGATGTCGTACACGGTGCTGAGCATGCGGAAGTGCTCCGACTCTTCGTCCTTGTTGGCCAGTTCGTCGAAGTGCCAGTAGTTCGAAAAAACGAGGAACTCATACCGCAGCAAGTTGGTTCGCTCGATGTTGAGATCGGACAGCTGGGCGTCCTGAAAGTCGACATAGAGTCGGCGCGACACGAGTGCGACGCGCTCAGAGAAGTCAAGCAGCGTAGCGCGGTAAAACAGCGCGATGATTGCCATCAGGTAATACCGCGAGTCGAACATGCGATGGATGAGAAAGCCTTCGCTGAGTTGATGGTCGTCGCAGTCGAAGGTGCCGAAGCACATCGTGACATTCGAGTAGCTGGTGAAGCCGTAAAGAGTGCCCTGATGAGCCCAGCGGCGATAAACCTGTTGCTCCATCAGCCGTTTGGTGAAGCCGCGGGCGTAGCGATAGTCTTCGCCGCTATGGTCGACATAAAGAGCACGCGAGAAGAGGATGTCGTAATCCTCAGTCTTGTGAAAGTTCTCCGGTACGCTCTCAGGGTCGAGCGCCATATAGGAATAAACGATGGTGCGCTCGTCGAGAACCGGCTCATACTCATCGCGCCGGTAATCCGCGAAGTACAACAGCGAAGTAATCAGGCTGGAAACCGGCGGAAGGAAACCAATCATGGCGCTGTCTTCGAAGGTCGATTCGACGACTTGCGTTCGGCCATAGGGCGTTTCGACAGAAAGCGTAACGCGAGAAGGTGAGCGGCCTTCTCGCAACTGACGGCCAGAGCTTGGGTAGACCTTGCGCATCATCTCGTTAACCCAAAGTGCCTTGGAGACCGGCATGTCGAAAGCTTCCACGCCGATGGCGAGAATTCCAATGCCGTTGGCAAACAGGAAAAGACGCAGGTCTGTGACTTCGAGCTCAGCCTCTCGTTCGCGCAGATCTTCTGCCATGAAGAACAGCTTGTTTTCTTGCGAAAGCGGGATTTGATAGCAGCGCAAGAGAGCTTCGACTTCGTTGTCGGATGCGCCGACACCGGCAGTGTCGAAAAAGATGCGCCGGACAAAGGGGTGGAAGAAGATCATGTCCTGATACGCGGGCGATTCGAGATCGAACTGCGTATAGGAAGCGCGCTGCCAGCGGCCAATGTTGGCAATTATGGGAGAGTCTTGAACGTGGTGGGCATTGATCCAGTCATCAAGACCGTCAATCCAGTAGCGACCCTGCCAGACATTGCCGTGGTGTTTCAACACTTCTCCCCGGTCCACCGCAAAGGAGAACAGGAAGTACGTGTGTAAATGTTGAATTACAGGTTCCACGGGGTCCGGTTTGTGTAGAATCGCTAATCATGAGATCGACTGTCAGTTCTGGGGAGAAGACTCGCCGTCAATTCATTGTAATTGCAAGCGGGATGACGACATCGCTTCAGGCGCAAGAAAAACAACTTTTTGATGGCAAAACACTACGGGGCTGGACGATTGAACAGGGACCTGAAACCGCATTCTTCGTTGAAAACGGAGATGTAGTCGTTCATCCTGGAACGAATTTTCCTTGCTGGCTGCGTAGCGAAGAAGAATACGAAAATTTCGATTGGTCGGGAGAGGTGTTTCTGAAGGCGTGGGCAAACGGCGGGCTCTACTTTGGAGCCCCGAAGCATGGCCCTGCAACGGAATGCGGATTCAAGCTGAACATCTTTCACAAAGCAGATGCGCCACCACTAAAGGAAAGTGTTGGAGCGATTTTTCCCGTGGTTGCCCCATCGAAAGTAACCGTAAAGGGCAAAGCAGAATGGAACCAATTCCGGATCCGCATGGATTGGCCCACGCTTGAAGTGTGGTGGAACGGAGAGCAAGTTCAACGGCTCAATCTGGATCAGCATGAAGAGCTCAAGCACCGGCTGCGGCGAGGGTTCATTGGGATTGAGAGCTTGAGCTATCCGCTGCGGTATCGTAATTTCCTTATCACACGGCTCGCGTCGAAAGAAAAATGGGAGAGGTTATACCAGGCACCTGGCGATATGAATCAGTGGTTCCCGACCGAAGCCGCCAGCTGGGAGACTTTGGGCGAGGTCTTACGAGCGGATGGCTTAGGGTATCTAGTCTCAAAGAAGACCTATCAGGATTTTGCCTTTGAATGTTATGTACGAGCGAGTCGGCATTCCAACGGTGGCATCCTCTTTCGTGGTGGCAAGGAGGCGACAGAGCCTCGCTATGAGATACAGATTCACGATGTAGCAGGAGCGGTGTACCCAACCGGGTCTCTTTATGGGTTGGAACGTGCGAAGCCATATCCGAAGGTGAAACCAGAAGAGTGGTTCTTATTTCAGCTGTTCGTCAAGGGCAAACGTTGTGTGGTGCGCATCAACGGCGAAACGGTGGTGGATTGTGAGAAGCTCGACCGTCTGACGTCAGGAACGCTATTAATCCAGGCCCATCAAAAGGGCAGTTGGATCGAGTACAAAGACCTTCGCGTCAAACCATGGAGCTAATGTCGATCAGATACATTTGCCGACCCAATTTCTCGTGAGTCGAATCAATACAAATCTGCTTGCCGTCGGGAGAGAAGCGCGGGTGAAGGTCTGTGCGCCATTCACCAACGTATTCAGGCGGTGAGAGCAGGTCTGCAATGGGTACTTGCTTGCCGGAGGAAACTTCGTAGATATAGAGGTGCTGCAGGCGATCCTTGTCCGGATAGGTATCGTTCAGGATCCAGCGGTTGCCTGGCAGATACGCGCAATGGCCGTTGACGGTCATTACGTCAGGACCGACGACCTCGACGTGCTCAGTCTGGTCCTTGTAGAGGTAAAACTTGTCTTTGCCGACGGAAGGGTGCCAGGCCCAAGCAAGGACATGCTGCGTGTCCCTCCAAATGAAGTGAGATGTCTTCCCGTAGGGATCGAGGTTGTAAAGGTTCTTGCCCTGCGCGTCGGCTGTGAACATCCTTGTCGAGAAGCCCTTACCTTCTTTCTCACCGCGCCAGCGATGCAGAAAAATGAAGCGCTTAGAGTCGGGTGAATAGAGCAGGTGGTTGAACCAGTGTTTGGCTCCCTTGGAATAGGGTTCTCGATTGGCAACGGCCACCGCCTGCGAAAACGGAATGAGCAGCTTTCGTTTGCCGTTGCGCATATCGATGTGCCAGATTCCCGCATCGCCAGGAACTGGATTGTCTCGATTGGGATCGTCGATGCCGGCGTAGCCATAACCGGGCCTGCAGTCGTTGAGTCGTCTGAAGTCAGGGGCGACCGCTGATTTGCCATCCGGGCTCAATGTGTAGATCGGGGCCGGGATGGTCTCGGTCTTACCACTCTTCAAATCATGGATGCGGCAGACAAACTGGTTGCCGGCCCGATCATTCCAAAGGAACTTCGACTTCGATTGCGGTAACCACTGCAGCATCGACCCTTGCTGCCAGTTCCATGCGCGGGTTCGGCCGACTTCGGTCCACTTGTCAGCCGATTGCGTGTCGATCACACCGATTCGGATTTCGTCATCAGCCTTGGGGGACCGATGTTCGAAATCGACTCTTTGGCCGAGAACAAAGCGTCCTGTTGGATCAAACTGCAGCTTGTCGTAGTATCCAAACCAGTGAAATCCTGGTGCTTGCGTGATGCGGCGGATGCTTGGACGCTGGCTGTTCAACGAAGTGGCGGCGAGCAGGCCCAGGAGTTGGCGGCGATTCATCAGTCCAAGAATACACTGGGCAGCGAAATATTCGGGCCCAGATCGAGCACTGGCCAGTAATCCTTCACAATGCTTCGATCTCCGTTCAGCGCCCGCTGCCTTGTGACACCAGGCGGAGGTGGAAATTGGCTTGCCAGTTGGTCGAAAGCCTTGGCGCGATCAAGCGGTGTCGGGGCTCTCCACAGTTGTTGCAGGAAAGTGAGCGGGTCATTATCGTCGTGTTGTTCCACACGTCTGGGTATCGAAGAAGGTTTGCCCTTTGCGAGCGTAACCTCGTAGCCTTGCCGGACCAACGATTCCTCACCTTTGGCATTCACATGAAGCCATCCCGATGTGACGGCGACCCTGCCCGAGCCGGCTTGATTGACGCTCACTTCAAACGCGCAACCAAGATCATCCAGCTTTGCCGGGAGCGTGTTGACTTGAAACACATGCGGAGCCGCAATGATAAGGGCGTCGAATTTGCCTTCAAGCAGGTCCATGTGTTGATGGCCTGGTTCTGATCGAGTCACCTTGAACTTTGCTCCGGGCGCAAATCGCAATCGCCCGATGGAGGCCACATGCACCAGAGTCTCCCTATCAATGTGGATGGTCTTGTTCAGCGCGATGGGTTGATCGGCAATTGTCCAGTTCGAGAGGGGTTGCGGCCGAAGCTGCCAAATTGTCAGTGCCGCAATCGAGGCGGCCAGGGCCAGAGGGATCCAGACAGGGAAGCTTCGTTTTCGCGGTGCGGGCTGGAATTTATACTTTCCAAGCTGTTGCTCCAATCTCACCAACTCCGGATCCGGTGTTCTGGTGCGATCCCACAGGTAGTTATCGGACATCGATCTGTACTCCTAACATCTCTCGCAAAAGCGCCAATCCTCGGTTCAGGTTCACACGAACACTTCTATGAGTAAGGCCCGTCATTTCAGCAATCTCGGGGCCGGTCATGCCTTCGATGAAGCGCAGGGCCAGTGTTTCCCGATATGCCTCTGGCAGCTTTTGCAGCGCGTCGAGAATCGGGTCAGGCTCGATCGATCGCGCTGCATGCACGTCCAGCAAAGGTTCAAGTGGACGCTTGCGCCGGAAAAAGTCTGCCGTTTTATGGCGGGCAATTGCCGCTACCCACGGGCCAAAGTTCGCATCTTCGCGCAGTTCGTGCAGCTTGCGCCAGGCTTCCATAAAAACTTCTTGTAGTGCATCTTCAACGTTCGCTGGCGGCATCCGGGTCATGAGGATGGCGTGAACGTAGCGGCTGTAGCGGTTGTAGTGAACTTCAAATTCGGCGTGATTCACCAGTTGCCTTAAGACTACTCGATGCACTAGCTTGGAAAAGTGTTAACCAGCATTGTATTTTTTCTCACCCTTGCTCAGACGCCAGTTCCTTTGTATCCATCAAAGGGCGTTTTCGAAGACGAGCGGGATCGTCCCGAGTTAACCCCCTACCTGGCTGAAAAGTCCAAAGCGAGTGGTTCCGCCGTGGTCGTTTGTCCGGGGGGTGGATATGGCGCGTTGGCGATGGACCACGAGGGAGTGCAAATTGCACGATGGCTGAACTCCATGGGGGTCCACGCTTTCGTCTTGAAGTATCGTTTGGGGCCTCGCCACAAGCATCCTGCCATGCTCGATGATGTCAGCGAAGCATTTCGAATCGTACGGCGCAGGACAGGGGAATGGGGCGTCGATGCGAAGCGCGTCGGAGTCTGGGGCTTTAGCGCCGGTGGCCATCTGGCTTCCACCATCTCCACGCACTTTACCGCCGAAACTCGTCCTGACTTTGCGATTCTCAGCTATCCCGTGATCACTTGCACCGAAGAATGGAAGCACAAGGGCAGTTGCCGAAATCTCCTCGGCGGCGATAATCCAGACCCGAAGCTGGCCGAGTTCTTGAGTAATGAAAAGCAGGTGACTTCCCAGACGCCACCCACGTTCTTATTCCATACGACAGATGACGCCAGTGTGCCCGTTGAGAACGCCCTGGCCTACTACTCCGCATTGCGTAAGAATGGCGTTGAAGCAGAAATGCACATCTTCGAGCATGGCCGACACGGCGTTGGCCTCGCGCCCGGCGATTGGGTTCTGAGTTCCTGGGCAGATCTGTTGGCAAAGTGGCTAGTGCGCCACGGCATTACAAAGTAGGCGAACCGGTAAACAGGTACAACCCAGACTTACCCGGGGCCACGATGTCGAGCAGTCCATCGCCATTGATGTCTGCAACCGGAAGCTGCATGCCTCCGCCGGTGCGCGTGGAGTAGTCGATGACATGCTTGGTCCACTGCAATTTCCCGTTGGAATCCTTGTGGGATTCAAACCAATAGACGCCGAGCGGCTCGCGCTCGCCAGGGTCTTTGCCATTGTGAGCCATGTAGCGCTTGCCCGTTAGAAAATCGGCACGCCCATCTTTGTTTAGGTCGACCATCGTGATCGCGTGTGGTTGCGACCAGGAATCGTCGATCATACGCATCTCAAAAGTGCCACCTGCGTTTTGCTCCAGCCAGTAAAAACCATAGTCGTGCGCATTGCCACTGACGACGTCATTGCGGCCATCACCATTCACGTCGAACACATACATGAAGCTCGATCCCTTCAGCGTGGGGAAATCCCGGTGGAGTCTCCAGTTTGTGTCCGTCGGATTCGCCGGTGCTTCCAGCCAGCCCGCAGGACTCAGAATGTCCGTACGCCCATCTTTGTTGATGTCCCCAGCGCCAATTCCATGGCCCAAATTCATGGAGTTTGCGATGACTTTTTCCCACTTGCCTTTAGAGAAGCGATACCAGCAGGTCTCGGTCTTTCCGCCGTACTGCGGCAAAATCTCATGGGCTTTGCCGTCGTTGTCCAGATCAACAAGAAATGCAAATTCCACAGGCCCGGCGGTGTCGATCACCGATTCCACCCATTTGCCGACACCCTTTCCCGGGTTGCGGTACCAACTGAGTTTCTTTTGGAAATACGTAGCCGTGATGATGTCAATATTGCCATCACCATCTACATCCAAAGGCAAGTCTGAGAAGGCATCAATGTAGTTGTTTTCGAAGTTGAGTTCGCGGAATTGAGTTTTCTTCCAGGTCGGGTTAGCGTACCAATATTCGCCGCTTACGATGTCCGGTTTGCCGTCTCCATTGATGTCTACAATTGCGGCAGTCTCAGCGGCACCCCCATCGAGCATAGTCTTCTTGAAATTCAAGTCTGCGGGGCGGCGACCGCCTGGCAACAACGCAGCAACAACGAAGGTAAGCGTTAGCCATTTAGTGTTCATCTAGTTTGCACTCCGGAAATTCAGCAAGCACCTGGTTGCCCAGGTATCCAAGGTCTTCGACAAGCCCGGCACGGGAAGTATAGTAGCCGTCTGCCGTCATGTTCTTTGCTGCGCGAAAGAACTTCTGTTCGAGCGTTGTGGTTTCTCCACGATCCACTGCGACGCAAATGGGCTCAAGGATGGCCAGTTGCTCAGCTTCGGTCAGCTTCAGAAAATTCTTTTCGGCTAGCCAGGCCAACCCGTCTGTATAGGTCTTGCGATGCCCGTCATTGCTGCGCACGACAAGATCGATGTAGTTTGGCACTTGCGCCTTCACGGCACCGGGAACAATCAAATCGCTGATCTTGCTCAGAATCGCGAATTGGTCAGGGTTGAAGAACTTGGGTGGCCCGGGGTCAGCGCCGCGAGAGGCAACAGGATGCTGGTGCTGCCCATAGAGTTCGTCACCCGCAAATGGAAAAGCACACTGGATTCCGATCGCCCCGATGATCTTGATCGTCTCGCGTCGACCGTCGTCGTAGTGGTTGTCAGACATCTAGACGCTCCCTTTCTTCAGTTGTTCGATGAGATGTTCGGCTGTGCGGGCCGACACGGCCATAAAGGTATGGGTCGGGTTCTTCTCCGAAGCGGAGGGCAAAATGTTGCCGCCCAGCGTGTAGAGATTGTTTACGTCATGGGTTCGGCCAAAGCTGTCGGTCACCGATTTCCGCGGATCCTTGCCCATGATTGTGCCGCCGATTTCATGATTCGGTCGCGGCTCTTCATAGACCCGATGAATCTCAGCCCCTGCGGCTTCGAGGATGGCCCGAGATTGCTGCTGCATATCTCGAAAAATCTTCATATCGTTTTCATTCCAATACAAGAAGCGCCGCACTTCAGGCAATCCAAACTTGTCCTTCTTGCCGGGATCCAGATCGACATAACTCTTCTCGTCAGGCGTCTTCTCGCCATAGGGAGAGAAGACGAAATAGCTTGGATAGCGGTCTTTCACGGCTTGCTTGTAAGCCTCACCCATTCCGGGCAGAGCTCTAGCCCAGCCGACGCTGCGTCGATTCTGATAGTTGAATTGCGCTCCCCAACTGCGTGCATAGTTCCGCTTCTGGGTGTGCATGAAGCTGGGCAGATAGGCGTGGTCGAGAAAGCCTTCGTCGTTGGTGATTTGTTTTCCGATGAGCGGCTTCAGGAAGGCCTCCACGCCGCCGGTGAAATGCGGCATGAAGTCTTTGCCAACCCGGCCTGATGAGTTGGCTAGCCCATTCGGATAGCGGGACGATTTGGATTGCAATAGCAGTGCCACGTTCTGCACGCAGGCCGCTGCCAGAACAACCACTTTGCCTTTCACCTCACCCTGAGCCAGTGTGGTGCGATTGACGAACTTGACGCCAGTCACCTTGTTTTCGGCGTTGACGGGAATGTCAAAGACAACGCTATCCAATTGCAGCGTGATCTTGCCAGACTTCATGAGTGGGCGCATGTGGCCATCCCATGAGTTGTATTTGGCGGCAACGTCACACCCTGCCATGCAGTTTCCACAATAGTGGCAGGCCGGGCGTCCAAACTTCGGCCTGGTTAGTGTCGCCTTGCGAACGTGGATCACTTTCCTGCCGAGCTTGGCTGCGCCGCGCTGAATCAAAATGTCGGAGCACTTCATAGGCGCAGGCGGTAGAAAGAAGCCATCAGGCAAATCTTCGAGGCCATCTAGATTCCCGCAAACACCAACTTCCCGTTCGATTCGATCGTAATAGGGCGCAAGATCTTTGTAGCTGATGGGCCAGTCGTAACCAACACCGTCGCGTGTGTAGCCTTCAAAGTCGCGCGGACCGAATCTCCATGCCACCGCGTTCCAAAGCATCGATTTGCCGCCTAGTCCTCGGCTGCGTTCCGTATCGAATCCCGGCTTGTTATTCCGCATTTTGGGAATCCCGCGATTGGGAAACTCGTATGGCATCGCATGTGTGTTGAAGTCGGTTCGCGTCTCAATTTTCGGACCACCTTCTACAACGCAGACATTGACGCCTGCCCGAGCGAGGTGCGCAGCCAAAGTTCCGCCGCAAGCACCGGAACCAATGATAACAACATCAAAAACTTCACTTGGCATTTGATCCTCTATCATATTCGATGAATCGTGAATCAGCCCATTCGCTTGCGAACGATGATCTAATCAAGGGCGATGACGGAGACTCCGAAGAAGTTCGACCTCGATTGTTGAAATCAGGAGTTTGAGCGGAACACGCAGCGGTTCGAACGATTGGGGCAAGCAAAAAAGGACCAAAGGCCGACAGGAGAAGGATGGTCCGCCGCCCAGTGCGTGGAACATCTGAACTTGACCGCTACTCAATACCTGGATCTTTGGACGGTTCTGATGAACGAGCCCGCGGTTCGTGATGGCACAACCTATGCCTTCTGGTGGCGTTGGTTTCTGTCTCGCATCGCAAATCCGGCGCAGCTAAGAGCGAAAACCCCCAGCAGCCTCGAACCTGCAAATCGTCGCGAATTGCAGTCCGCTATTGCTGAGTATCTGCCTGTCCGGCAGCGCGTGTACGAAGTGGCTTCGCAACTGCAATAGTCACACAAGGGTGGCATACCCATCCGATCTCCCTTTGCCACATGGATGAAGTATCCCGCCGATTTTTCCCTCGATCTTTGGCTGGCCCATGAGCACCGCCATCTTCTTCAGGCGGAAGCGACCTTGAACGCTCCGGTCTTGTGAAAGAATACTAATGGTCATAATGCAACGCCGCTTGTTCGTTCCCTCAATCGCAGCAGCCGCTTGCCAAGCATTCGCCCAAGACTATCCTCGCCGTGTTCCGGCTTACGAAGCACCCTTGTTCGATTTGCGAAAGCAAATCTCTTCTCCTATCAAAATCGCCAAAGTGGAAGTACTCGAGAGCGGCAAAGCGACGTTTGTTGTCGTCCATTCGAGCGATGGAGCGACAGGTGTTGTGCGCACCAAAGAGATCGATGACTTTCTGCCGATTCTTCTGCACAGAGTGATTCCCGGCTTTGTCGGTCGTGACGCCAGAGACCTCGAATCCATCGTCGACGACGTCTACATCAAAAACTACAAATTGGCTGGGCAGCCATTCTGGAGCCCGGTGGCGGCGGTGGAACAAGCCACGTGGGATCTCATGGGCCGGGTTGCCAAGAAGCCTGTGCCTGAATTGATGGGCGGAGTTCTACGTACCGAAATCCCGGTCTACCTGTCGGGATCGGGTCGCGAAACCACAGCCGAAGAGGAAGTTGAGGTGTACGACCGGGGGCTCGCCGAGACGCAGGCCAAGGCAGTGAAGTTCAAGATTGGCGGTCGCATGAACCGCAACGTCGACCATTATCCCGGCCGCACGCGCAAGATGCTCGAATTGGCTCGCAAGCGCATGGGCGAAGACATCACGATTTATGTGGATGCCAATGGAGGCTACGATTCTGCCTCGGCAATCGACACCGCAAAGTGGCTGGCCGATTTGAAGATTGCATTCTTTGAAGAGCCGTGCCCATGGGAAGAAGAATCAGAAACCAAACGGGTCGCTGACGCAATTGCAATGCCGGTCGCGGGGGGCGAATGTGACAGTTCGCTTTGGAAGTTCGCCGACATGATCGAGCGTCGTGTGATCGACATCGTTCAGCCTGATCTGAATTATTGTGGGGGCATCGTTCGCGCCGCGCGTATTGCCCGTATGGCCGCCAAGGCAAAGATACCGATTACGCCTCACAATACTCAAATCGATGCTGCGGGCGTGAAGATCGTCGCTTTTGCTGCTGCAATTCCAAACATTGGCCCTTTCATGGAGTTTCCTCACCGTGCAATACCCAAGCCGGTCAGTTGGTACACCCCGAATTTGAGAATTCGAAATGGCAAGCTTCCTGTTCCCACGGGAACTGGTCTTGGTGTGGATTTCGATCCCGATTACCTGAAGCAGGCGCGCAGGCTGGAGAGCTAGGCTTTGAATTCTCGTATCACTACCTGGATTGTCCTCGCCATCCTTCTCCTTGGGCTCGGATACGGATGCTTTCTTGTACTGCGGCCGTTCTTTAGCGAGATCTTTTTGGCGCTCGTCCTTGCCATTGTGTTTTACCCCGTGTACTCATGGCTCGAACGAAAGACTGGCCGCCCCAATCTGGCTTCGTGGATTTGCACGCTCGGCACAGGCATTTTGTTTCTGGTGCCCGTGACCATTTTGGGAGTTGTGATTAGTCAGGAGATGAAGCACGCACTCGATGCCATCAGCTCGCCTGAAAGCCTCGAACGATTCGATCGCGCCGTTCAGTTCTTTGGCGCCAAGCTAGGCTGGGATACTGCAAAGACCAATGAATTCATTCAAAGCAGATTGAGCGGATTATCTTCAAGTCTTCTTTCGAACGCATTAAAAAGCATCCAAGGGCTTGGGTCCTGGGTCTTTTCAAGCGTCGTCACTCTCACCACAATGTTCTTCCTGTTTCGCGGCGGCAGATTGCTAATGGATCAGTCGAAACACTGGATTCCGCTGCCCGCTGCAATGGTCAACGGACTCTTTGAGGAGACCCGCCGTTTGATGTTCGCCAACGTATATGGGGTCTTAGCCGTTGCACTCGCACAAGGAGCGCTCACGACCGTAGGCTTCTGGATGACAGGCTTACCGTCCGGCATCTTTTGGGGATCTCTCGCAGCACTTCTCAGTGTCCTGCCTTTTATCGGCGCTGGCTTGATCTGGATCCCTGCCGTGATTTATCTGGCGAGCATTGGAGCTTTAGCCAAGGCTGGAATTCTTCTTGCCTGGGGACTACTTGTCGTCAGCATGGCGGATAATGTGATTCGGCCCATCGTGCTGAGCGAGAGCGCTCGCATGAATACGGCGATCATGTTCTTCGCATTGCTCGGAGGCATCGACGCCTTCGGCCTGGTCGGCCTATTCGCCGGTCCCATCGTATTTTCACTCGCCATTGCCGTCGCCAAACTCCTGAAGGAGTACAGCACGGTGGTTGGTTTGAATTCTGAATCTGAAAGCATCTCATCATGAAACGCGTTTTCGCATTGCCCATACTAATAACCACGATCCTTGCCGCAGCCGACCGGGTTGCATACATAGGCACATACACCAAGCCAGGAGGCAGCAAGGGAATTTATCGGGTTCAACTCAAGGAATCCACCGGCGAATTGTCCGAGCCCACTCTGGCAGCCGAGAGCGAGAATCCCTCTTTCCTCGCCACCAGTAAGGGGGGCAAGTTCCTCTATGCTGTAAACGAAGTTCGCAATGGCGATGTTTCGGCATTCTCGATCGGTGCGGACGGCAAGCTGCAATTGTTAAACAAGGTCAAGTCCAAAGGCGATGCGCCCTGCCATTTGAATTTCGACAAGACTGGCAAGTGGATCGCCGTTGCCAACTATTCGAGTGGCACTGCCGCGATTTTGCCTGTGGGGCCGGATGGCAAGCTGGGCGAGGCCGTGGCGACGGTTCAGCATAAGGGAAAGAGTGTGAATCCTGCACGGCAGGAAGGTCCGCACGCCCATTCCGTGAATTTTTCCGCAGACAACAAGTTTCTCTTCGTGGCGGACCTTGGGCTTGATGAAATAAAGATCTACTCGTTTGATGCCAAGACCGGCGCAATCACGGAAAAGAGCGTTCTGGAATTGCCCAAGGGTGGCGGGCCGCGCCATCTTGCTCTTGGCAAAGATGGCTTGACTTACGTTCTGAACGAGATGGGGTCCAGCGTGAGTGTGTTCCGGTGGAAAGGCGAACCCAGCGCAAAGCCCATCACCACAGTTTCTGCGATCCCGGCCGATTTCAAAGGCAACACTTCCGGTGCCGAGGTGGTTCTCCATCCTAAAGGTTCTTTGCTGTTAAGCTCCAATCGTGGGCATGACAGCATCTCGATCTATCGCGCTTCCACGCTTACGGGAGGGCTGCAATTGTTGGGCCAGCAGCCATTGGGCGGCAAAGTTCCTCGTGGGTTCGTTCTGTCCCCGGAAGCAAACGTCCTGGTAGCTGGCGCGCAGAATTCAGATCAGGTCGTTTCCTTCAAGGTAGATGTCGCGGGCGGAAAACTCACCCCAGCGGGAAAACCCGTCAATGTGGGTAGCCCCGTCTGCATCCGTTTCGTCAAGTAATCAGGAGCCGCATGCAACGTCGTTCCATTCTCTACTCAATGCTCGGGCTGGCCCCGGCCGCCATGGGGTGGCAGTCGTCTGATGCTCAAATCCCTACCACTGCAGCCGAAGCCGTTTCGATGGGGCTGCCGAAGTTCTTCAGCGCACCAGAAATGGAAGCATTCGCTGAGTTGGGACAGACGTTGATCCCTCCGTTTGACGGCCGGCCGGGCGCCAAAGAAGCCGAAGCCCCCGAGTTCCTGGATTTCCTTCTGGGCCAAAGCCCAAATGAGATCCAGGTGCTCTACAAGCAAGGAATCGCGACCTATCTTCTGCGGCGCAAGGCTGGTGTCGACGCGGCATTGAAAGAACTGAGCGAGCCGTGGACCTACGCCGGGCCCTCTGCCCCCTATGCAAAGTTCCTGCAGGCAGCGAAACTGGCATTTCATCAAGCGACGATCAATTCAAGACAATGGGCCGAAGCCATGTCCACCCGCAGCCGAAGCGCTGCGGGTATCGGCAGTTACTGGCTTCCGGTTGAATAGGGTGCGGCATGAAGACTGAATACGACGTTCTCATCATTGGAAGCGGTGCCAGCGGCGGCATGGCCGCGCATACTCTCACTCGATTGGGAGCCAAGTGCATCATGCTCGATGCCGGCCCGATGATTGACCCGGATAAGCAGCGAGTTTTGCGACCTGTGGCCGATCTGCCCTACCGCGGCTTTGGCAAGCCCGGACGCTTCCCTCATGTCACGCAGGCAAACGAATTCTCGGCCAACATGTGGGCCGACGAGAAGCAGAATCCATATACCTACGATCCCGGCAACCCGTATTACTGGGTTCGCATTCGGCTTGTAGGCGGCAAGACTCTGGCTTGGGGCCGCGCTTCCTGGCGCTTAAGCGATTACGAATTCAAGTGCAAGGATCATGATGGATTCGGCGATAACTGGCCGATTGCCTACAAAGACCTGGTCCCTTTCTATGACCGCGTCGAGCCGCTGTTTCGTGTCAGTGGGCGCAAAGAGGGCTTCGAACAGATTCCCGACGGCGTTTTACTTCCCGACGAGTCGCGAGACAGCCTTTGTGTGCAGAGGTTTCTCGCGAGTTGCAAGAAGCATGAGGTTCCCACCACCAAGCAACGCCGGTCGACAGGTACGCTGGCCAGCAGCTTGAATCTGTTGTTACCCGACGCCATCGCAACCGGCAACCTGACTCTGGTTCCAAACGCTGTTGTGCGAGAGCTCAGCCGCGACAAAGCAACCGGCAAAGTAACCGGAGCCCATTTCGTCGATCGGGTTTCAAAACGTGAATTTCATGTCAAGGCAAAAGCCGTCGTTCTGGGTGCTTCCTGCCTTGAATCCACTCGCATCCTGCTCAACAGCAAACTGGCCAATTCCAGCGGAGTGCTGGGGCACTATCTATTCGATCAGTTCTACGTGAAGAACGTGGTGCAGGCGATCGTTCCTGAAGCTCGCGGCGGCAATGCGCCTCGCAACCTGATGGGCGGCGGCGGGTACATTCCAAGATTCCGCAACTTGAAATCGAAATCCAAAGACTTCATCCGCGGATACGCCTACGATTTCGGCAGCGGCAATACGCCCGGGCCTCAATACTATTCGTCGTATGGCGAAAAGTTGTGGAAGCAAATGGCAGACTCCCAAGGAGCCGGCTTCTCGCTAACCACCATGGGCGAAGTCTTGCCACGATTCGAGAGCTTTGTCCGCATCAATCGCATGAAGACCGACGCTTGGGGCATCCCCGTGCTTCACATTCAGCAGAAGTACACAGCCAACGAATTTGCAATGGCCAAAGACTCGATGAACACTGCCGAAGAGCTTTGCAAAGATGCCGGCTTCGAAATCCTCGCCAAGCATTGGGAAATGGTTCCGCCCGGTGAGAGCATTCATGAGTTGGGCACTTGCCGTATGGGTTCTGACCCGAAGACGAGTGTTCTGAATCAATTCAATCAGACGCACGATCACAAGAATCTATTTGTTGTCGATGGAAGCTCGTTCGTCAGCGGTGGGGCGCAAAATCCAACCCTGACTATCCTTGCTCTGACATTGCGTGCCAGCGAATATCTCATTGAACAAGCCAAAAAGAATAACCTATGAAGTACTTTGCGGTGATCTTGATTTCTTTATTGTTGTGGGGCGCGGATCCGCCCCGTCAGCCGATCGCCTTTAGCCACAAGATGCATGCTGGTTCGCTCAACCTGAAGTGTGAATCCTGCCATATCAATCCTGCTCCAGGGGAGATGATGACGTTTCCCGCGGAGGCGAAGTGTATGGGATGTCATCAGGTGATCAAGAAGGATTCAGAGGACATTCAAAAACTCGCCAAGTTCTTCACAGAAAAGAAGCGTGTGCCTTGGGTGCGTGTCTATCAAGTACCCACCTTCGTTTTCTGGAGTCACCGAACTCATATGGAGGGCGGCAATACTTGTTCTGAATGCCATGGCGACGTTTCGTCGCTGGAAGTTATGGCCAAAGTGAAAGAGTTGTCCATGGGGTCTTGCATGGACTGCCACCGTCAAAAGAAAGTGTCCAACGACTGCACTTTCTGCCACGACAAGGCGAATTAGTTGTAGCTGACCCGCTCGAAGAACAAACCTGCCGATGGTGCCGTCCAGGCCGCCACATCCAGCCTTGAATGTTCCTTGCCTTCTAACAGTAGTTGGAGGTCTTCGATCGAAATCTCACCGAGGCCAAGTTTCACGAGTACGCCCGTCAGTCTCCTCACCATCCTCCAGACAAAGTGTGAGGTCGCAATCCGAAACAAAAGACGGTCTTCCAGTATCTCGATTGCTGCCTGATTCACCACCACAATCGAGGATTCATTGGGCCGCCCCGGATCTTGCGCTTGAAAGCACTTGAAGTCGTGCCGCCCCACGAGGAGAGCCGCTCCGGCCTGCATGGCCGCGACATTTAAAGGTTCTTTGATCCACCAGACATGCTTCTTCTCGAATGCGGTCTTGCGAGTTGCGATTTGATAAACGTACTCTCGTTCGGTTGCGTCGTGCCGTGCATGAAATGCCAGGGGTGCCTTGTGAAGTTTTCTTATCGAGATCTCTGCGGGCAGCTTCAGATTGGCCTGCGCCAGCACAAACGGTTCCACGGCAGGCTTTGCGGCCGAGTACTTCACATGCGCCACCTGTCCTCGGGCATGCACTCCCGAGTCAGTTCTTCCAGCGCCAACCAATTCGATCTCGCTTTTCAGCACGGGTTCCAGCGCGGTTCTCAATTCACCCATCACAGTACGGGCATTGCGTTGTTCAGCCCACCCGCTGTACTTGCTACCGTCGTACTCGACTACCAGTCGAAGACATTGGTTGAATTTGGGTTTTAGTTTTCCGCGAACGTGTTGCACGCACTAACCTTGCCAGTTTCGAATCCGCGGGCAAACCATTCCTTGCGTTGGGCCGACGAGCCGTGGGTGAAGTTTTCTGGTCTCACGCGGCCCGTTGTCATTTGCTGGATGTGGTCATCTCCGACAGCAGAGGCTGCCTTGAGTGCCTCATCAACGTCGCCGGACTCGAGCAATCCGCGTTGCTGGGTTTCATGGGCCCAGATGCCGGCAAAACAATCTGCTTGTAATTCCATCAACACACTCAATAGCTTCTGAGCCCTGGGATTCCGTTCTTGCAGCATTCGCACTTTGCGCTCGATCCCGAGCACGTTCTGCAAGTGATGCCCCAGTTCGTGAGCAATCACATAAGCCTGCGCAAAATCACCCGGTGCGCCGAACTTACGCTTGAGTTCATCGTAGAAATTTAAGTCGATATAGACGCGCTCGTCGGCCGGGCAATAGAACGGCCCCATGGCGCCCTCGGCATCTCCGCATCCGCTACGGACGGCGTCGCGAAACAACACCAGTCGAGCTTTGCGATAAGAAACACCTTGCTGTTCGGGGAGGATCTTCGTCCAGGTGTTTTGCGCGTCATCCAGAACAAAGCCAACAAACTTCGCCAGTGTATTCTCCTGCGCGCTGCTTGGACGTGGTTCTCGCCGGGCAGTAACCGGAGCCATCGAGCCTCCACCACCCAGGAAAGGACTGATCAGATCGACTTTGAAGACAAAGCTCAGAATGCCAAGCACGACGAGCCCGCCGAAGCCGACGCGCATTCCGCCAAACCCACCAAACCCCATCCCGCCGCCTCCGGCACCACCCTCGCCGCGGCGATCTTCTACATCTTCGCTTTCATGACCTTGATCCCAACGCATAGCTCACCTCCAATCCTAAATGCTATAGTATAGACACTGGTGTTGTGTTGATATGCTGTATTGGCTATGTCGAATGTGTTCCCTAAACTCCACAACGCCATGTGGCCTGGCCTGGTCGGCAAGGGTCCCGATTCTGAACCTCCAATCGACCTCGATACGATGCTCGATTTGACGGCAAAAGCAGAGGTCGGCGGTACCCGGTTCGATGGTGTGGACCTGTTTCTCTTCGAGCCGCACACGAGTATTGATTCCGATGCGGATGCAATCCAGGCTCTGGCTGACAAGATTTCTTCCAAAGGTTTTGTAGTCGGCAGCCTTGTCGCTCCCGTTTGGCCGCCCACTGGTGGCGGTTCAGCTATGGGTACCGCCGAGGAACACGCGTCATTTCTGTCGAGCGTACGTAAGGCTTGCGGTATCGCGGCATCGTTGCGCAAACTTGGCGTCCGACCCTACGGCGTTGTCCGCATCGATTCGGCCTGTTCTCCGCACGATTGGTCCCAGGATCCTGCGGGCAACCAAAAGAAGATCGCCGCGACTTTCAAAGAGGCTGCCGCCATCGCCAAAGATCACGGCGAAAAGCTCGCTGCCGAAGGTGAAATTTGCTGGGGTGGCATGCACTCCTGGAAGTACATGCAGGAATTGCTCGAGCTCACCGGCGAGCCAGAGACAGTTGGCTTCCAGGCGGATATGGCCCACACGCTGCTCTACACGATGGGCTACAACGCGCCAGAACATCGCATTTTACCGGAAAATTACGATTGGAAAGATCGTCAACCGCTCGAATCCGCACTTGCTCAAATGACCGCTGCCCTGCGGCCTTGGACGTTTGACTTCCACGTCGCCCAGAACGATGCCACCGTCAAGGGATCTGGCTCACATGACAAGACAGGCCGCCACTGCCTTCCCACCGACCCGAATGGCAAGCTCAATGTGGCTCGCGACGCTGGCCATTGGCTGCGCGGCGCCGATGGGCAATTGACCAAGGCATTCCGTCACATCTGCTGGGACGGCTGCATGTTCACCAACGAAACGCTGATGAAACAGGATACGTGGAATAGCATCCTCGCCAGCATGATTGCAGTGCGCGAAGCCCACGGTTGGACGGAGTAACAACGAATGACAAAGAAAAAACTGAATGTCGGAATGGTCGGCTACGGCTTCATGGGCCGAGCCCATTCAAACGCTTTTCGTAAGGTTGGTAACTTCTTCCCCCTTGAGCACGAGATCGTCCTCAAGGCTGCTTGCGCTCGTAGCGCGGATAAGGCGCAGGCCTTTGCCGACACTTGGGGCTACGAATCCATCGAGACCGACTGGCGCAAGTTGATCGAACGTAAGGATATCGACGTCATCGATATCGCCAGCCCCAACGACACCCATAAAGAAATCGCTTTGGCTGCTGCTGCGGCCGGCAAAATGATTCTCTGCGAGAAGCCCCTGGGTCGCAATGCGGTTGAGAGTGAAGCAATGGTGGCCGCGGTTGAAAAGGCCGGCGTTGCCAACATGGTTTGGTACAACTATCGCCGCGTACCTGCGGTAACCATGGCGAAACAACTCGTCGATGAAGGCCGACTGGGGCGAGTGTTCCATTATCGTGCCAAGTTTCTCCAGGATTGGACCATCAACGCAGACCTTCCTCAAGGAGGGGCGGCTTTGTGGCGTCTCGATGTCGATGTCGCCGGCAGCGGCGTCACCGGCGATTTGCTGGCCCATTGCATCGATACAGCCATGTGGCTGAACGGACCGATCACTGAGGTGAGCGCCACCACCGAGACCTTTGTCAAAGAACGCATGCACAACCTCACAGGTAAGGTGGAGAAGGTCGGTATCGACGACGCCAGCTTGTTCATCGCGAGATTTGCCAACGGATCATTGGCGACCTTTGAAGCCACGCGTTATGCCCGCGGCCACAAGGCGCTCTACACTCTCGAAATGAACGGCGAGAAGGCCTCTCTCTTCTGGGATCTCCATGATCTGCACCGCCTCCAATACTTCGATCATGCTGACGAAGGAAAGCTGCGCGGCTGGAAGAGCATCCACGTCTCTGATGGAGATCAACCCTACATGAAGAACTGGTGGGTTCCTGGTCTCCAGATTGGATACGAGCACAGCTTTGTGCACCAGGTTGCCGATTTTGTCACTGCGCTGGAGAAGGGAAGTCCTGCGGCTCCCTCCTTCCGCGATGCGCTGCAAACGGAATACGTCACCGACGCCGTGCTCAAGAGCGCGCGCGAACGAAACTGGCAATCCGTGCAGACCAGCTAGGCTACTCCGCCTTTTTGGCGGTAAACTCCGTCACCCAATCAATGAAGCTCTTGTACCAGAGCAAACTGTTCTGGGGCTTCAAAATCCAGTGCCCTTCATCCGGAAACAACACCATCTTGGAGGGCACTTTTTGCATTTGCAGGCCAGTGAACAACTGCATCCCTTGTCCAACGGGGACACGATAATCTAACTCGCCGTGAAGCACGAGCGTCGGCGTTTTGAAATCCTTTACAAAATAGCTGGGGCTCCACTTGCTATAGGTCTCGGGCTGATCCCAAGGCATCCCTTTGAACTCCCAGTTCACAAACCACAGCTCTTCGGTTTCTCCAGCCATCGATCGCAGGTCAAACACGCCTGCATGGCTCACAAACGCCTTGAAGCGGTTCGTGTGGCCCAACATCCAATTCACCATGTAGCCACCAAAGCTACCGCCGGCCGCCGCGAATCGATCCTTGTCGGCCCATGCTTCGCTTTCCACCTTGTCCACCACCGCCATGATGTCCTCGTAGACTTTGCCGCCCCAGTCGTCGCTCACTTCATCGGTGAATTTCTGGCCATAACCAGTGGACCCACGTGAGTTCGGCATCACCACAACAAATCCCGCATTGGCGAAAACCTGCGGGTTCCAGCGAAAGCTCCAGCCTTGGCCCCACGCACCTTGCGGACCGCCATGGATCAGAAACAGCACCGGGTACTTTTTCTTGGCATCAAAGCCTGCGGGCTTCAAAACAAAGCTATGTACTTTGGCTTTCTCGGCTCCGTCCACATAAAACTCTTCGAGGGCAGGCACTTCATATCCTGACAGCAACGCTTCGTTCAGCTTGGTCAATGCGACCGGCGTCGAGCGCGAGGTCGTTTTGAACAACTCCACGGGCCGCGAGCCGGAGTGCTCGCTATAGATCATCACGCGGCCATCGGGTGTAAATTGCACATCGTCGATATGCGATGCTCCGCTGACGACCGTTTGCGATCCACCACCGGTCACGGGCGTCATTTGCAAGGTCTGTCTGCCGCGATCCTCAATCGTGTAAAACAGCCGCTTGGAATCGCCAGACCAGGTGATCGACTGCACCGCTCGGTCCAGGCCCTCCGTCAAGATCGTGGCGACGCCGGTGCTTCGATCCATCACGACCAGGCGCCACTTGTCGCTCTCGAACCCAGCCTTGGCCTGGGCCCGATACGCAAGATATTTCCCGTCTGGGGAATAGAGCGGCGAAAGATCAGCTGCCGTGTTGATTGTGATTTTCTTGGACTCCCCGCCAGCCGTTGGTACCACATACAGTTCATGATTTGTCGAAAGGGCAGGATTCTCATCCGTGTTGATGGCATAGCAAAGCTCTCCGCTGTCAGGAGAGATTGCATAGTCATCTGGCCCTCCTAGCGAAAATGGCGGCACATCATGTGGGCCCGGGGTCAAGTCCTTGGCCTTTCCCCCTTCGATCGGAACGGCGAACAAGTGATTGCGCCGTTTGCCCTGATACTCGGTCCAGTGCCTGTAGAGCAATCCGGTGTAGACTCGCGCTTTCGATTTCGATGCTGCCTCAGCATCCATGCGTTTCTTGTTGCAGACATCGTCTGCGCAGTCCGGGTAGACGCTGCTTTGAAACACCAACAGCTTGCCGTCGGGGCTCACCAAAATCCCACCCGCCTCAGTCGAAATATTCGTGATCTGCTTGGCGCCTGTACCGTCTACATTCATGCCCCATGCTTGAGTCGAACCACCACGGTTCGATACCCAAAAGATGCGCTTCGAATCCGGACTCCACTTCGGCCGTTCATTCACGCTGCCCTCGGTAGTAATCTGCTTCGGCTCCCCACCTTCAAGAGCCACCGTATAGATCTGGCGTGTCGAGGTGTTTTTGTCGGCATCAAACTTTCGCACGACAAAGGCGACCGTCTTGCCATCGGGAGACAGCGAGGGCTCTCCGATGCGCTGTATCTTCCACAACCCTTCGGCATCCAGCATCTTCTTTTGGCCAAACAAACAAGGGTTCGCAAGAACGAGCGCCAAAACAATCAGGGATCGCATCAAAACCATTCTAGCCCCCACTCACGCCCATGCTAAAGTGAGAAATTACGCAATGATCAGGGCTTATCGCGGCATCGTGCCGAAGATTGCCTCGTCCTGCTACATCGACCCCAGCGCACAAGTGATCGGAAACGTCTGTATTGGCGAACGCTCCAGCGTCTGGCCGTTGGTGACTATCCGGGGCGATGTGCATCGCATTCAAATCGGCGAAGAATCAAACGTACAGGACAACAGCGTCCTGCATGTGGAAGGCCCTGATTTCCCTCTCATCATTGGTGATCGTGTCACCGTGGGCCATCAAGTTTGTCTGCATGGTTGCACGGTCGAAGATGACGCGCTAATTGGCATTGGCGCGATCGTTCTCAATGGCGCTCGCATCGGCAAGGGCGCGATTGTCGCCGCCGGTACCCTGGTGCCAGAAGGCATGGAAATCCCCGCAGGCACCTTGGCCATGGGCGTACCCGCCAAGGTTCGTCGTGAAGTCACGGCTGAAGAAGCCGAACGTTTCCGCGTCAATGCCCAACACTACGTGCAAGCGCGCGCCCTCTATCGCGAGGAGTCCGCATGATCAAAGCAGTCAAAGGCACTCGCGACATTCTTCCTCCGGCGATTTCGGTCTGGAACCATGTCGAAGCCATCTCTCGCGACGTTTTCCGCAGCTACAACTTCCAGGAAATTCGCACTCCGATTTTCGAGGAAACCTCCTTGTTCGCCAGAGGTGTTGGTGAAGAAACCGACATCGTCACCAAGGAGATGTACACCTTCAAGGATCGCGACGACTCGAGCCTTACCCTTCGACCCGAAAACACCGCAAGCGTAATTCGTGCCTACATCGAACATCGCCTCGATCAAATTCCGGGGCTGCAAAAGCTGTTCTATGTCGGTCCGATGTTTCGTCGGGAGCGTCCTCAAAAGGGGCGCTATCGCCAGTTCAGCCAGATCGGTGCGGAAGTAATCGGCAGCGATTCACCTTCGATTGATGCTGAGGTGATCGAGATGGTTTGTGTCCTGCTCGATGCGTGCGGCGTCAGGGGCTACAAGTTGATGATCAACAGCGTTGGTACACCTCAATCCCGGCCAGCGTTTGTCGAAGCCATCCGCCAGCGGCTGGAACCAGTGAAGGATCAGCTCGGTGCCGATTCCCAGCGCCGCCTCGAAACCAATCCGCTTCGGATCCTCGATTCCAAGGCTCCTGAAGATCAAGCCCATATCGACGCACTGCCTTCGATTCACGATTACCTCGACCAAGATTCGAAGCTCCATTTCGCGCGAGTGAAAGAGTATCTCGAAGACCGGGGCATTGCCTACACCTTGAATCCACGCATGGTTCGCGGCCTTGATTACTACACCCGCACCACTTTTGAAATTGTTCATGAAGGTGCCCTCGGCTCACAGAATTCCGTGCTGGGCGGTGGCCGTTATGACGGCCTTGCTGAAAGCCTCGGCAGCCGCGTTGCCGCACCTGGAATCGGCTTTTCAATCGGCGAAGACCGTCTTGTCATGACAGTTGAAGAAGCTCACCCCGGCAAGTACACACATACCCTCGATCTGTTCATTGCACCGATGGACGAACCCAGCTTCCGCCACTCCAGTCTGATTGCGCGTGACCTGCGCCATCATGGGATCGTGGTGGAACTGGCCGGCGCTGGCAAGCTCAAGCGATCCATGGAACTGGCTAGCAAACTCGGCGCCCGCTTTGCCTTGCTTGTCGGCGAACAGGAAGTCGCCAACGGCCAATACAGCCTCAAGAACATGGCTACAGGAGAACAAATCTCCGTTCCCAAGGAAGATCTCAGAAACCACATATGTCCGAAGCCTTAACGCTCGATTTTCTCGGTGACCTCAAGCGCACGCATGACTGCGGCGCCATCCGACTGGCTCACGAAGGCCAGCGCGTTCTGTTGATGGGCTGGATCCATCGCCGCCGCGACCTCGGAGCTCTCATTTTCATTCACTTGCGAGACCGTGCTGGCGTGTCTCAGTGTGTCTTCCGGATTGAAGAAAACGCTCAGGTTCATTCCCGCGCTGAAGACCTCCGTCCTGAATTTGTGATCGCCGTCGAGGGCGTGGTTGAGAAGCGCAGCGCCGACACCATCAATCCCGCAATCCCCACTGGCGAGGTGGAAGTCGTTGTGGACAAGCTTTGGATCTTGAACGAATCAAAGCCAGCCCCATTCCCGATGGACGACGACAATACGATCAGCGAAGAGGCGCGGCTCAAGTATCGCTTCGTCGACCTGCGCCGCCCGCGCATGCAGCACAACATCATGCTGCGCTCCAAGATCGCCCTTGCTGCGCGCAAGGCAATGTACGATTCGGGCTTCCTTGAGATCGAAACCCCGTTCATGACGAAGTCGACGCCCGAAGGCTCACGTGACTTCCTCGTGCCCTCCCGCATGTCGCTCGGCAGCTTTTACGCTCTGCCGCAGAGCCCTCAGATTTTCAAACAGTTGTTGATGGTCTCTGGGTTCGACAAGTACTTCCAGATCGTCCGCTGCTTCCGCGACGAAGATCTCCGCGCAGACCGCCAGCCGGAATTCACCCAGATTGATATCGAAATGAGCTTCCCTCAACAGGAGACCATCTTCGAGACCGTCGAGAAGCTCGTCATTGCGATCTTCGCCGAAGCGGATTACAACATCACCGCCCCGTTCCTCCGTCTGAATTACAAGCAGGCAATCGAGCAGTACGGCATTGATAAGCCCGACCTTCGCGTGCCTCCCATGGTCGATGTTACGGAACTCTTCGCTGGCCAGGGCCTCGGCACCGAGGGGCTTCCCATGTTGGCTATCACCATTCCCCGGTTGCAGTTGTCGCGCAAAGAGCGTGACGACGTAAAGGCCTTCGGAGTCGAGAAGGGCCTTCGCGTTCTCGACGATTTGAAGCGCCTGGAACGTGACATGCCCGAAGTCATGGCCGAAGTGAAGCGCCGCACTGGAGCTACGGACGAAGACACCCTCATGATCGCCGCTTGGCCGAGTGAGCCGACGGGTCACCGCCCTGAAGAAACCGTTTATCTTGCCGCTGGCCAACTCCGCCTGCACATGGCGCAGAAGTTTAATGACCGCCACAAGCTGCTTGACCCCAAAGACCTCCGTCTTCTCTGGGTCACCGACTTTCCAATGTTCGAATGGGATGCTGAAGAAGAACGTTGGCAGGCAGCGCATCATCCCTTCACTTCGCCCTTTGAAGAAGACATCCCGCTGCTCGAAACCAATCCGGCGCATGTCCGATCCAAGGCTTACGACCTGGTCATCAGCGGTGTCGAAATCGCCTCAGGTTCGATTCGTATCCATCGCAGGGACGTGCAGTCGAAGATCTTCTCTGCGATCGGTTTCTCGATGGATGAAGCAAAGAACCGCTTCGGCTTCCTGCTCGATGCGCTTGAGTATGGCGCACCGCCCCACGGAGGCATTGCTCTCGGCTTTGATCGCCTGGTGATGATGCTTGCTGGTGAAATCAGTATCCGCGACGTCATCCCATTCCCCAAGACCAGCAAGGGCACAGACCTCATGTGCGAAGCTCCCAGCAGGGTTCCCGACAAGAATCTCCGCGAACTCGGGATTCAGCTCCGCGTCAAGACCTAGCGTTTTTCCCGCACCGCGCGGAAGCCCAATGTGGGCAACCTGGTCTCGGGTGGATCGGCGAACCGATAGGCCGTGGAAATCAACATAGCCTGAGTTTCGAAGCAACCGCCGCGATTCAACCGCATGGTCCCCGTAGCGCCACCTTGCGGATTCGCTGCCGGCGAGTTGGCATAGTAGCCTTCTTCCAGCCAATCGCCGGTCCATTCAAAGACATTTCCAAGCATGTCGTGAAGGCCATATCCATTGGCCGCAAGCGTGCCCGCCTTCTGCCTGGTTCGGCCGCTATTGTTGGAATTCCAAGCCACATCATCCAGATTTCGCGGGCGTTCTTGCTCGCCGCCTCCGCGCGCTGCATATTCCCATTCGGCCTCAGTAGGCAGCCGATACGTGTATCCATCCCCTCGCTGATTCAACTTGCCAATGAAGCTCTGTGCCTCACGCCAACTCACATTTACCTTCGGTAAATCCGATCCGGCCGCGCCCCCCATCACTTCGCTCCACTGCTTTTCTGTAGTTTCGGTTTTAGCCATTTCGAAGGGTTTGGTGAGGCGCACCATGTGTTTCGGACGCTGATCCTCGGTATCCGTATCCGATCCCATAAAAAACTGCCCTGCGGGAATGCGAACAAATTCGATCGTTTCAGTTTTGGGCTGCTCCACAATGGCAGTAGTTGCTGGAGCGGGAGCAGCTGGCGCCGGGGGTGCCGGCGTATACGCCATCTCGGCTTGAGCTTGAGGCTTCACCTCAGGCGTTGATGCGGCTTTCGGCATCAGGTACATCCACGCCAGCCCGGCGGCCACCACGGCCAGGGCCGCTCCCACAAGGATCCAATTCCGTGGCTCTTTCGCCACCACAGGCGTGCTCAACGCATCGGCAAACGCCGTGCAGGATTCAAATCGATCAGCTGGCTTTTTCGAGATTGAGCGCTTCAGCGCAATCTCCATTGCTGCATTGACCGCTGGATGTTTGCCTACGAGGACTGGAGGTTCATCGTGAATGATCTTGTAGGACAAGGCGATCCACGTATCCGCCTCAAAGGGCATCACCCCCGTGAACAACTGGTAAGCAACGATGCCTAGCGAAAACTGATCTGCCTTGCCATCCACAGCCTCTCCCCGAATCTGTTCGGGTGCCATGTAGCCCAGCGTCCCTACGGTAAAGCCCATTCCTGAAGACATCGTTTCGGTTGCACCCGCCGAAGTGATCCGGGCGATTCCGAAATCGGTGATCTTGACATGCCCGGATTCGTCGATCAGGATGTTACCGGGCTTGATGTCCCGGTGAACGATTCCTTGCTTATGCGCAGCGTCGAGCGCACTGGCGCATTGCCTCAAAACTCTCAGAATGGATTCGGTATTCTGTCGGTTGCCAGCAGCAACCATCGCATCCAGCATCGAACCCCGAACAAACTCCATGACGATGTAAGCTCGATCCTCGACGCGAAAGAAGTCATACACCGCAACGATGTTCGGATGCTGCAGCCGTGCCGCAGCCTTCGCTTCGCGGCTCAGCCTTTGCTCCAGGCTCGCTCTGGCTTCTTCGTCCACTCCGTCCAGGCGCACACTCTTGATCGCAATTTCACGCTCCAGCGTCGGATCATAGGCGCGGTAAACCACACCCATTCCTCCACGGCCCAATTCTCTGCGAATCTCGTATCGCCCGAGGGTTTCCATACTTAAGCCATCTTCCAAGGTTTGCGATAGCGCCGTGTTACCAATTTGTCAGCGTTCTTGTCATCAACGATATGCTCCCGGGCATCGTCCCACTGAATTCTGCGGCCAGTTCTCAATGCGATATTGCCGAGCAATCCGGCCTTGGTCAGCTGATGCCCGTATTCGACATCGCAGGTAGTTCTCTTTCTCGATTTCACGCTATCGAGAAACTCGCGAATATGGCCAGGGCTGTCGGCGATGCTTGCCGCGGGCCTAATGAAATCGAGCACCTCCTTGCCCTTGCGGATCAACTTATGTTCGCTGTAATTCGTTACGATCGTTCCCTCTGGGCCTTGAAACGCAGCCCCAATGCCCCAATTCTCAAATCCCGGCGGACCTTGCGGATTCATCGACCACACCATATCGAGCCCCGGATACTCGTACTGCACTTCCAGGAAGTTCGGCGTCTCGCCGTTGTCGTCCGTCAATTCGCGCCGCCCCGTCGCTGCAATCGCTTTGGGTGCGGTTAGCCCAAGCGCCCAGTACACAACATCCGTAATGTGACACCAGAAGTCGATGAACATCCCCCCGCTGTAGTCCCAAAAATAGCGGTAGTTGAAGTGACAGCGGTTTTGATTGAACGCCCGCGCAGGTGCTGGCCCAAGCCAGAAGTCATAATCCAATCCCTTGGGTGGCGTTCCATCAGCTGGGCGTCCGAGACCTTTGGTTTCAGATGTTCTCCAAACCGACACTCGATTCACTTTCCCAATCGTGCCCGCTTGAATCAACTCCACCACCCGCCGATAGTTCGGCAGATCGTTGTGGATATGATTCCCCATCTGAGTGATGCGTTGGCCCTTGCGCGCCGCGTTAACCATCGCGCGGCCTTCGCCGATCGAATAACTCAGCGGCTTCTCCACAAACACATCCTTATTGGCCTCGCATGCCTGAATGGTCGGGATCGCATGCCAGTGATCCGGTGTCGCAATACACACCGCATCCACATCTTTCATCTCAAGCAGCCGCCGGTAATCGCTAAAAGTCTTCGGTGCTGTGCCCCTGTCTTTTCGTACCTGTTCTATGGCCTGATCCACATGGTGTGGATCCAGATCGCACACGGCAACCGCATCGATGTCGGCATGCTTGAGGAAGCCTCGCAGCCGGTTCATCCCCATTCCACCCGTGCCGATAAATCCAACCCGAATCCGGTCGCTGGGCGCAGCCAGACTCGCACTCATCGCCAACCATTCTCTGCGTGTCATTCGCTTTGATTCTATGGCATTGGGCGGCAGTAGATCACAGACTCCACTGGCGCTACGCCAGGCTTACGCTCCCTCTTCTCATCAAAAGCCTCCCATCCGCTATTGGCGATAAAGCAAAAGCGCTTCCCAATGATGGTTCCATGTGTTGGTTCTCCCAATCCATTCCAGCCGGATTCAAGCACACCTGCTGATTCCAGATTCTGCGAAAACCAGGTGATTCTCTGTTTGGCAACCCCATTCTGCACTGCAACGAATCCGCCTTGAAACGCATACAATCCATCGATACCGTTAACGATCACTCCGGGCGCTGGCTTCAACCAAGTCCATTGCTTCGTTGCCAAATCAACTTTCGCGATGCCACGCCGATAGTCTGCCAGGAACAGCGATTTGCCATCCGCGCTCAGCGCTGGCCCTTGCGGAGATGGTAATTCTCCCTCCCGATCCAGTCGCTCCATTCGATCTGCTCCAGCTCGCAATTGGAACAGCGCGCCTCCAACATTGCTGGTCACATAGACATCGCCCTTTGGGCCCACAGTCAAATCACCAAGCCCTTCTGCAATGGGAGCCACGATCCTCTTCGCCTCGCGACCCGTCTTCAAATCGAATGCAGCCAGCGCACCTTCTTTTCCTTGGCGGCACTCTTTACATTGCGGCACGGATCCAAGCGCAGCCCAAAGCAACTTACGTTTTCTGTCAATCCCCAGTCCAAATACGCCTACGTCAACCTTCGCGAACACCGTTCCATCCGCAGCCAGAATCACGCCCTTCCGCACGCTACTCACAAGAAACCGACGCCCATCCCAAACCAGATCTTCCGCAATCCAATCGCGGCCCTCCACTCTCTGCTCAAGGCGGGCTGCTGTCACTGGCTTCACGAATGAAGTCCCTGGCTTTGTCCCCTTTGCCGCGGCTAGCATTTGAACCATCCGTTCGTTGCCAGGCGCAAGCCGGTTCAACTCTTCCAGTGCTTCAATCAATCTGCCTTTATTTTTTGCGGCAGAGGCTTCTAGAGCCTTCTGATTCCACAAATCCCACTGCGCGGCAAAGCCACCGTCCTGAAAACTCAACGCAAACAAGAGGATCTCGATCATAGGAACTTTCGGATACTACCAGCCTGGGACGAAACGGCTGGCATACCATTTCACTCAGATGCAGCCTCACGTCCTTAGCCTCCTCGAGTTTCTCGATCAAAATCAGAACCGCTCTGTCATTGACGCCGACACACACATCACAAACACTGTTCGCTATCCACATCGCCAAACACCGCACTACTACCACGGCCGCTCGCTCTCAGCCGAAGATCTGATTTCCGAAATGGACCGGGCGAACGTGACTCTCGCCAACACCTGGCAGAATCCTGCCGCAACCACATACACCGAAGATCCCCTATTCAACTACGAGGCGCTTCTCGAGGCCAATGCCTACGTCTGGCGATCCGCCAAGGCCTACCCAAGACGCCTCATCGCCTCCGGTTGGACCGACCCCAAGGCCTGCGGTGTCGACAACGCTCGCCGCATCGTCGATCAGTGCATTCACAAATTCGATTTCCTGATCGTCAAGCTGAACCCCGCTCAAAATCGATACCCCATCGATTCACCAGAAGTCATCGCCGTTGTCGACCACATCGTCGCAGCGGGAGGCATCCCTGCCTTTCACTTCGGCGCCGATACTCCGTTTACTCCCGCCAGCGGTCTAGAAACAATTGCGCTTCGTCACCCAACCACAAAGATCCTCGCAGTTCACATGGGCGGCGGCGGGGCAAGCTACCTTGAGGCCGAGGATCAGTATCACGCCTCAAGAGAACTTGGCTTGCGCTGCAAGAACATCCACTATGTACTCAGCGCACTCCGCGATACCCACATCGAATCCAATCTGAAAGCACATTACCCTCACGACAGCCATCGAGTATTTTGTGCCAGTGATGCACCCTACGGCCGAATCAGTTGGAATTTTGGCGGCTTCCGCGCCATGTTCGATACACTCCCCTTCGACCAGCAGACCATTCAAGGTCATCTCGGCAGTTTCTTTGCCCAGTTCATTCTCGATGGATATCGCAATAGAATGTGAAACATGTTTCGCGCCGCGCTTTGCCTCCTTCTCCTGCACACAGCCGCGTTCTCTCAGCTCAAACGAACCGGCCCTATCCTTGCCCCTGCCACCGCTGGCGACAAGCTGCCTCTGGATCCCAAGGTTCCCTCCAGCTCAGCCATATCCACGCAATTCGAGCGAATCGTTGTGATTCGACTCAAACACCAAACGGACATCCTCGCGGCGATTGAGCAGCAAGTCAAAGCGCAGAAAATCTCGAATGCCATCATCCTTTCTGGCTTCGGCTCCGCCATCGCAACGCACTATCATGTCGTTGCCAACCGCACCTTCCCACCCAGCAATTACTTCCTCGAAGACCCAACCGAGGACGCCGACATCGTAAACATCAACGGTGCCGTCTTCAATGGCCGCGTTCATGCGCACATTACATTCGCCGACGACAAGAAAGCCTTTGGCGGGCATCTCGAACCACGTACCAAGGTATTCACCTTCTGCGTTCTCACTCTTGGCGTACTGCCCGCCTCGCTCGACACTAGCCGGTACGACGACAAGGATCTGAGATAGTCCCAATGCGAAGAAGAGCATTCCTCGGTGCCATGGCACTGCAAGCCGCCGATGGCCAGTATTTCGCTACCGGCACACGCGCTGGCGAAGTCACCCACAACACTGCCATTGTTTGGGCGCGACTGACCCGCAACCAAAGCCGCAATCAGGACGGCGTCATTCTCCCAGGCCGCATCAATTCAAAGACTGCACCAATCACGCCCACAGTTCCCGCCGATCAGCTCGAAGGTGCATGCCCACCAGCTTCTGGTCGAATGCGGCTGATCTATTCCCTCGAGGCTGATTTGTCAAAAGCTCGCAAGACTGCATGGGTCACGGTGTCAGCAGATACCGATGGCATTCATGCCTTCCATCTCAAAGGCCTCAAGGCTGGCTCAACCTATCACTACGCGGTCGAATCCACAGAGACGTTCCGCGGCAAATTTCAAACCTCGCCAGATCCTGCCAAGCCCGCTCCCGTTCGCTTTTGCGTGATGACCTGTCAGGGATATCCAGATCGCGGTCACGCGGATGGCCACACAATCTATCCCTCAATGCAGGCACTTGACCCCAACTTTGCGGTCCTCACCGGCGACTTGGTTTATTACGACAACGACCAGCCGCGCGCCACTTCGATCCGCCTCGCACGCTATCACTGGGAACGCATGTTCAGTCTGCCTCGTCTGGTCGAGTTCAACCGCAACACCAGTTGCTATTGGCTCAAAGACGATCACGACGTCATCAACAACGACTCCTACCCAGGCGTAACGCAGGGCGACCTTACCTTCGCAGCCGGCCAGAAACTCTTTCTCGAACAAGCGCCAATGTACAAAGGCCTTCCCTACCGAACCTTTCGCTGGGGCAAGGATCTTCAAATTTGGTTCAGCGACGGTCGTGACTACCGTTCTCCCAACAACATGCCCGACGGGCCCGGCAAAACAATCTGGGGTACCGAGCAAAAAGAATGGTTCAAGCGCACCGCTCTGGCTTCAGACGCCACCTTCAAGGTTCTGGTCACTCCCACCCCATTCGTTGGGCCCGATCGCAAGAACAAGAATGACAATCACTCAAATGCAACCTACCGGCATGAAGGCGATGAACTGCGTCAGTGGTTCGCGGCCAACCTAAAGGACAACTTCCTGATCATCTGCGGCGATCGCCATTGGCAGTATCATTCTGTCCATCCTGAAACCAGGCTCAACGAGTTCAGCGTCGGGCCAGCCAGTGATGAACATGCCGACGGCACCCCGGGCGAGAACAAAGCGATCCATCGCTTCCATCGCGTCAAAGGTGGGTTTCTTTCGGCCAACGTGCAACGCAAACAAAACCAATGCCATCTCGAGCTGGACCTTCGAGACATCAACGGCCGCGTCGTCTACAACTGGTCTCTCTCTCGACCGATCGGCTAACCGCGCCCGACCAAAGGCATCGTTGTTGCCATCACTGTCATGGTCAACACATTGGCGTCCAATGGCAACCCTGCCATGTAAAGCACCGCATCGGCCACATGCCTTAGATCCATTCGCGGTTCGGGCATGACTGTGCCATTCGCCTGTGGCACGCCTGCCGTCATCCTGGCTGTCATCTCGCTTGCTGCATTGCCGATATCGATCTGCCCGCAAGCGATTCCAAACGGACGGCCATCGAGTGCGATCGACTTCGTCAAGCCCGTGATGGCGTGTTTTGTCGCCGTGTAAGGCGCTGAATTCGGCCGTGGCGTCTGCGCCGAAATAGACCCGTTGTTGATGATCCTTCCACCGCCCGGCTGCTGCTTCTTCATCAAAGCCATCGCTGCCTGCGCACAATAAAACGCACCATTCAAATTCACACTCACCACGCTCAACCACTGGTCCACAGTCAGCTCATCCATCGGCACAGGGGGCGCGCCCATCCCTGCGTTGTTAAACAACACATCGATCCGCCGAAATCGGGATTCGATTTCGGCAAACAACGCCTTCACATCCTCCGGCTTGGTAACATCCGTCGGCACTGCCACCATTTGGGTTCCTCCGGCAGTTTCCGCAAGCGCATCCGCCCTCCGCCCTGCAAGCACGACTTGATATCCCGCTCCGTCCAAGGCCTTCGCTACAGCTCTGCCAATTCCCGAGCCTGCTCCAGTCACCAGCGCGATCTTCATTGCTTCTGCTCCACGGGCAGTTCCGTCCGGCGCGACCAATCCTCGTAAGAGCCGTCATAGAGCTTTACGTCTTGCCCTGCCAGTCGGGCAGAAAAATAGACCACCGTGGCCTGCATTCCGATATGGCAGTAAGCAATCACCGGCTTGCTACCCAACTTCATGGCGATTTCCTTTGGCGCCAAGAACTCCTTCGTCGGCCCCAGCAAGCTGGGGAAGGGAACATTCACTGCTCCCGGAATCCGCCCCGCCCTCGGCATATTCCCTGGGTTCTTTCCCGAATAAAACTCATCGAGTCGAGCATCCACGATGGCGATTGATGAGTCTTGCAATCGGCTGGCGATCCAACCCGCATCCACCACCAATTCCGGTCGCCCCTTCACCGTCAAGCCGGTTGCGGCAGCCACGGTCGGCGTCTCGGTCGTTGTCTCAAACCCCGCCGATTTCCAAGCCGCCAATCCACCATTCAGCATCCTTGCCTTCAGTGACAGATAGTCGAATGTAAACCAAATCCGGGTTGCCGACTGCACGGAATCGTTGCCCGCATAAATCACTACACGCGAACCGTCCTCAATCCCCATCTTCATTAACTTCTCGCGTAGAGTCTCCACCGGAGGCAATTGCAACCTCAAATTGTTCTCGCCACTAACCGAAAGGTCCGCCAGCGTCACCAGTTGCGCCCCAGCCAAATGCCCGGCTGCATAATCCTGAGCCGAGCCAACATGCAGCAGCACCAGCTTCGGATCTTTCAATTCCATCTTCAAGTCCGCGGGAGAAACCAACAACTCCGCCGCTCCCAGCACAGCCCCAACCAACAGGAAAGCAAATACGTTTCGCATCCCTCTATTTCACCCCACTTTCGTTTTGGGTGCGCCACTTGAACCATTTGGGTAATTTCACCCACCCTGCTAGACACTCAAGACCGCGCACGGCGAACGGTGAATGATCGAGTGGGCATGACTCCGGAATCGACCCAGAAACTGCCGCTCCTCCCCCCGCCCGATCACGATCAGGTCCGCACCATGCAATTCAGCCTCACGCAGGATCACTTCATCCACCGGTCCCGATCGCACTAGACAACTCGCCTCCACGCCCGCTCTTTCCGCCAGATGCTTCATCTCCACTTGCGCTCCATCTCCATGCCCAACGTGGATCAGCCTCAGCTTTGCGCCGCTCCTTTTCGTCACTGTTGCCGCCCATTCCACAACATCTGCCGCCGCAGGCCCAAGGTCAACGGCGCACAGCACATCCTCATATCGCTTCGACGATTCCGCATCCTGCCCTTCCGTCCATACTGGGCACTTCGCTTTATGCAACACGCGTTCCGCGACAGATCCGAACAGAATCGAGTCGAAGGCCGTCAAGCCACGACGAGGCATCATCACCACATCAACTCCCTCGCGATCCACTGCCTCGAGAATCTCTTTTGCGGGATGCCCGTTCACCACCACGCGGCAGCAAGCCACCTCTGCCACTTCCTCCTTGATGAATTTCATCAGCCTTTGCTCGGCCATCTCCCGTTGCCTGTCTGGCTTCACCAATTGCAGGAACGCCTGCCAGTCTTCGTCCGATCCAGTCGGCAATCCCAGAGCATGCAGTGCAACAATCTCAACACCCCACTGCCGCGCTGCCGCAAATACTTCCACCCCTACCAGCGCACAGTGACTCGAGAAATCCACAGGAAACAAGACTCGACGAAGTTGCTTTGGGCTTGTCCCCTTCCGTGAGACACGAGTCTAGACACTGTCGGCTGCCAGGCGGAAAAAGCACTGGACAGCCAGCCTTTGTTTTAGCAGAATCGCTGTAGTGGGAGAGACGGAAGCGAGCTCTGCT
>Ga0194133_10000581_pt1 | contig 71739 bp, 51 predicted proteins | sample TA2KigOf40mmetaG_FD_155448 | JGI IMG/M metagenome (GOLD analysis project Ga0194133, IMG submission 155448) | Freshwater microbial communities from Lake Tanganyika, Tanzania - TA2015055 Kigoma Offshore 40m | ecosystem: Environmental > Aquatic > Freshwater > Lake | place: Tanzania: Lake... | reverse complement strand
CGAGCGCCGTCGCCGCGAGTATCAGTAAAAAGACGCTGCGCATCATAGGGGCTGGTACACCTCGATCGGAAAACCATCGGGCGTGGCCAGAATCAAAGAACTGACGGCGCCGAGCCCCGGTGACTCGATGAACACGGTCTCGCGCAACACTGGCGCGCCGTGACGCAGGGCGCGCTCGCGGACGAGCTCGAGATCGGCGGTCGGAAAGGACCAGAGCCCGATGCCGCGGTTTTTCAGTCCGAGACCCTGTGGCGCGCGCAGTGCGTTTTCTTTGAGTTGCATGATCACGAGATAGCCGGTGCGCGAGCCAGGCGCGAACCACTGCTGAAAATGCACTCGGGTACCGCGCGGCAAGCGCATGCCACCGCTTGGCCCTTCGCTCTCGAAGGTGAACTCGCGTCGCAGCTCGAGACCCAGAACCTTGTCAAAGAATTCGCCCGAGGCGACCGCGTCGGCCACCAGCGCGCTCGAGTAACTTGGGCCGCCGATATCGAGCGCCGGATCGATCGGCCCCACAGGCTGCAAATGCGTCCGATCGACACCGAGCACCATCACATCGTCGGGGGCCACCCAATGGGTCTCACCGATGTCGTAGGTCGTACCATCCGCGCGCGGAAATGCCATGACCGTCACACCCGCTGTCGCCGTGAAGCCAAGTGCCTCGATGATCGCGTGGCGTCGGTGAAGATCGCGCACCGGAAAACCGAAACCGAGCGCACCGTCGTAACGGCTATCAAGACCGGGTCGCGCAGCAGGCCGATCGGCGCTCACGGTGACCACGCGCAGACACAGCGCCTCGGGCACTTCAGGCCTTTTGAAGACGAGCGTCTCGAGCGACCCTGCGCCACCCACCCCCCAGTGCGCGCGCAGCGCGGCGGCAGCGGCACCTTCGATCAGTGAGTGCATTGGCGTGAGTCCGAGCGCGCCCTGATAAAAACGACGAATCGCCTGCGGGTCAGCGCCCGCGACCGTGATCGCAGCAAGCGACCCACACACGATGGGTCGACCGTCATCTCTCGGCAACATGGGATCGGTGGCCATAGTCGAAAACTATCACGGCCCGCGGTGCCTACGCCGACCGCCGAGCGGCTACACTTGCACCTCATGTCGGATCGCCGCGAATTCATCTCCTCTGCCCTCTTGGCTGCGGCCTGGGCAGGCGCCGGGCTCGGCGGCGCGGGTCTCGGCAACCTCGCCGAGGCGAGCAATCAAAAACCCGCGCGCGCGCCGCGCTTCAAACGTGATCCCTTCATTCTCGGCATCGCTTCGGGATATCCGCAAAGCGATGGCATGGTGCTGTGGACCCGCCTCGCGCCTGATCCGATTGCCCCCGACAGTGGCTCGGGCCGTGACGATCTCGAAGTGATTTACGAAATCGCCGACGACCCCGCGTTTGCGCGTCTGGTGCAAGCCGGCAAGACGCGATCGGAAGCCCGCTATGCGCACACGGTACATCTCGAAGTGCGCGGACTGCCTGCGGGTCGCGAATTCTTTTATCGGTTTCGTGCCGGTGATTTCACGAGTCCGATCGGTCGTACCTGGACCGCCGCGGCGCTCGGTCAAAATATCGCACGGATGCGCATTGGCGTAGCGAGCTGTCAGCACTACGAGCAGGGCTATTACCACGCCTACCAGCACATGCTCGAGCGCGGCACTGATCTCATCCTGCATCTCGGCGATTACATCTACGAAGGCAACACGGGCAATCCGGTGCGTCAGCATGACCGCGGCGAGTGCAAAACTCTCGCTGATTACCGACGGCGCTACGCTTGGTATCGCACCGATCCGCTGCTGCGCGCTGCGCATGCCGCGTGCCCTTGGCTCGTCACGCATGACGATCACGAAGTCGACAACGACTACGCGGGCGCCCAATCCGAGAATCCTCGCGAGCAAGCGGACTTTTTGGCGCGCCGCGCAGCGGCCTATCGCGCCTACTGGGAACACATGCCGCTGCCGCGCTCAGCGCTGCCACGCGGTCCGGACATGCAGCTTTACATGTCGCGCGCGCTCGGCGATCTGCTTACCGTGCACATGCTCGATGAGCGGCAATATCGCTCGCCGCAGGCCTGCCCCACGCCACCGCGCCTTGGCGGTTCGCGGGTATTCATCGACGGCTGCCCGAGCTGGTACGACGAGTCGCGCACCATGCTGGGCGCCACCCAAGAGCGCTGGATCGACGCGCAGCTGCGCGATTCGAAGGCGCGTTGGAACCTGATCGCGCAGGGCGTGGCGATGACGCTGATCGATGAAGACCCGGGACCGCGCCAGCAACACTGGAGCGACAGTTGGGCAGGCTATCCGGCTGCACGTCAAAGATTATTGCAATCGGTGGCCAATAGCGGCTGCGCCAACCCCGTGCTGCTTGGTGGAGATATCCACGCCTTCATCGCTGCCGATCAACGCGTACTGCCCAATGACGCCGCATCGCCCATCGTCGGCAGCGAACTCGTGACCACCTCCATCAGTTCGGGGCCCCCGCCGCAGAAGGTCATCGACGCCTACAATCGCAGCGACTCGACCGATGTTTTCTTTGCTGACGGCAGTCATCGCGGCTATCTGCACCTCACGGTAACACCGGATCGACTCGAAGCCGACCTCGTAGGCTATGACTCGGTGCGCGAGAAGCAGGCCGTTGCGCGCTCGCTCGCGCGCTTTACGCTCGAAGAGGGGCAGCGGGGGTTACGCAAGGGCTGATCGGGCGCCCGCGACAGCCAGCCCTCCATGGCAAGCCCCCGAATACGCTACCGCAGATAATCCGCGACCACCTGCACCCAGTTCTGCGGTTGTTCATCGACGATGTCGTGCGAGCCGCCTTCGAGTTCGGCGTAGGCAAAGAAATCAGCGCGCAGCGCATGCGCGCGGCGGGTCGACTCATAAAGATCTTCGCCGCTGTTGGTGAACATGAGCGTGGGCACCGTGATCTTGCGTAGCACCGCTTCGAGATCGGCCGAAATCACGAGCGGGAACGCTTTCCAGTTGGTATCGCCGCGGTGCAGCGCCTCGACGGTGTAGCGATGCATGAGGCGGATATCGGTCCAGCCGGGCGTCGAGCGTAGTCGGTTCTGCCACGCGGTGAGCAGATGGGTGCCATCGGCCTTCGGTTCCTTGGGTCCAAAATAAAAGGTCGCAAAATGATCGCGCTCGGCCTTGCCAAGCAACGGAAAACCATTGAGTACGAGCTTTTTGACCGCTGCAGGCTGCGCCGCGGCAAACACCGAGGCGAGCACGGCACCGGTGTGATGGCCGACGATCGAGGCGCTGCGCCAGCCCATCGCCGCGAACCCCGCAGAAATGATGCTCGCGAAATCCTCGAGTGTTGCGCCCTCGGGAGCGCTGTCCGACATGCCGAAGCCCGGCATGTCGGTAGCGAGCACATCGAAGCCTGCGGCGGCGAGCGCGGGCATCACGGCCTCGAACTGCGTCGACGATAATGGCGACTGGTGCATGAGCAGCAGCGGTTCGCCGCCCTCGTTGCGACATCGACGATAGTGAACCTGGCCCGTGGGACCGTCGAAATAGCCGCGACGGATCGGCGTAGAGGCGTTGCTCATCGTGCCACCGAGTGTAGCCGCGACGGCTGCGTTTGCGCCTAAAATCCACGCAGGCTTCCCCAGTGTGAACATGAACATCGATCCTTCCAAACCGACACCGATGACCCGCGTCGTCGTCGCCGCCTCCACGGGTACGGTGTTCGAGTACTACGATTTCTTCCTCTACGGCAGCTTGGTGACGTTTTTCGGCGCGCTGTTTTTTCCGCCAGGCAATGAAACCGCTGCGCTGCTCGCAAGCCTTGCTGCCTTCGGCGCAGGGTTCGCGGTGCGACCCATTGGCGCCCTCGTCTTCGGTCGTCTCGGGGATCGCGTCGGCCGCAAGCAAACCTTTTTGATCACCATCGTGCTGATGGGACTCGCGACGGCGCTCGTCGGACTCATTCCCACCTTTGAGGTCATCGGGTGGTGGGCGCCCGCGCTGCTGGTCACGCTGCGACTCATTCAAGGGCTCGCGCTCGGCGGCGAATTTGGTGGCGCCGCGATCTACATCGCCGAGCACAGCGACAGCAAACGCCGCGGCTTTTTCACGAGTTGGATCCAAACCACCGGCACGCTCGGACTCGTGCTCTCGCTGCTCGTGATCATTGGCTGCCGCTATGCAGTGGGCGAAGAAGCCTTTCGTGAATGGGGCTGGCGTATCCCGTTCCTCGTGTCGGTGCTGCTACTCGGCCTGTCGGTATACATACGGCTGCAACTCGCGGAATCACCGCTATTCGTGCAGCTCAAGCGGGACGGCGGACTCGCCAAGGCCCCCGTGCGCGAGACCTTGTTCGCTGCGGAACATCGACGACGCATGGCGGCGGCACTCGTGGTCGCAGCCGCGATGGCGCTCAGCTGGTATACGGCACAGTTTTATTCTTTGGTCTTTCTGCAGACTGCGCTGCTCATCGATAGCGCAACCTCATCGACGCTGATCGTCGCCGCACTTTTGATCGGCATGCTGATATTCGTCGGCGCCGGCGCACTCGCTGATCGCATCGGCCGGCGCCCCGTCATGCTCGTGGGCATGCTGCTCTCGGCGGTGAGCATCATGCCTGCCTACAGTGGTCTGCTGGCCGTGGGCAACCCCTCGCTCGCCGCCGCGCAGCGTGCCGCCCCCGTCACGGTGTATGCCGCGCCGACAGCCTTCGACCCGTTCGCGAGCGCCGCTGAACTCGACGAGGCCACCAAAGCGCGTGATTTTTTGGCCAAGCGGGGGATTTCCTACCGCAACGCGCCCGCACTCGGCGGCGAGCCGCTGGTCATCACCGTCGCGGAGTCACGGCTCAGCGGTTTTGATCGCGATGCCCTGCAAGGCGCGCTCACGGCGGCAGGATACCCGCAGCGCTCGGCGGTCAGACCGATCGAGGGTATGGGCGACATCAACCTCACGCATCTCAAGCTCATCGGTCTGATTTTTTTGATGATCGTCGGTGCAGGGCTCACCTGCGGGCCCGGCGCGGGCTGGCTCGCCGAGATCTTCCCCACACGCATTCGCTATACCGCGCTCTCGGTGCCTTATCACCTCACGAGCGCCTGGTTCGGCGGCTTCATGCCGCTCACGGCAGCGTGGCTGGTCGCCCGCTCGGGTGATGTACTCGCCGGCCTTTGGTACCCGGTCACCGTGATGGCGAGCGCGTTTGTACTCGCACTCTGGCTGGTACCCGAAACACGGAATCGAGAACTTTGAGTCGCAATCTGCAGTGGGTACTCGCCGCGCGCCCCGAGGGCGCCGTGCGCGCGAGCGACTTTCGACTGATTGAGTCACCGTTGCGGGCACTGCTCGAGGGTGAGTTTCGTATCGAGGTGATGTATCTCGGTGTGGCTGCCGTGATGCGCGGCTACATGCTCAACACGGAAAAATTCGAGCGCCCGCTGGAGCTCGGTGATGTGATGCACGGGCGCGGCGTGGGCCGCATCGTCGAGTCACGCAACCCCGCGTGGCCCGTTGGCGAAATCGTGCACGGCAAAATGGGCTGGCAGCAATACGCCATCGCCGACGGCTCCCCCTATTTTTTGATGTACAAGGTCAAGCAACGACTTGCGCCCGTGTCGACCGCGCTCGGCGTGCTCGGGCTCACTGGCTTCACGTCCTATCTGGGTCTCGTCGATATCGGTGCCGTCAAGGCGGGCGATCGGGTGCTGGTGTCAGGTGCCGCGGGCGGGGTCGGCTCGAACGTCGGGCAAATCGCCCGTAATCTGGGGGCTGACCCCGTAGGCATTGCCGGCAGCGCCGCCAAGTGCGAACTGCTCACGAGCCGACTCGGCTATCGCGCGGCCATCAACTATCGCGACGAGCAGGTCGAAGAGCGTATCGCTGCGCTGCTTCCCGAGGGCCTCGATGTTTTCTTTGATAATGTCGGCGGCGAGATTCTGGATGCAGGCCTCGCCCACCTGCGGCGGCACGCCCGGGTGGTACTCTGCGGCGCGATCTCGCAGTACATCGACGGCGTCGAACAGCCGCGACCGCTGCGCAATGCCTTTGCCATCTTCAAAAAAATGGCGCGGATGGAAGCCTTCTTCATCTATGAAATGGGCGAGCGCTTCGAACGTGCCGAGGCGCAGATGGCCGAGTGGATTGCGGCCGGTCGGCTGCACTATCAGGAAGATATTCTCGAAGGGATAGAGCAGATGCCCGAGGCTTTGATCCGACTCTTCGAGGGACGCAACGTCGGCAAGCAACTGGTGCGCGTGCTGCCCAGCGCACGATAAGCGACGCGCGCAGGAAAGAGCGCGGAAAAGAAAAAGGCCCGGAAAATCCGGGCCTTTTTCGGTCGACTGTCGGTGAGGACGGTCGCGTTGATCGCTTACCAGCGACCGCCGCCACCACCCATGCCGCCGCCGCCACCGCCGCCGCCGCGATAGCCACCGCCACCGCCGCCGCCGCGGTAACCGCCACCGCCGCCGCCCGGACGGCCACCGCCACCACCGGTGCGCGGACGATCCTGCGCTTCATTGACGCGCAGCGGGCGACCACCCATGGAATAACCGTTCAACGCCTGAATGGCGCGGGCCGCGTCTTCCTGCGCCATTTCGACGAAGCCGAAACCGCGCGGACGACCGGTGTCACGATCAACAGGCAGGGCGACCGACGTCACCGCACCGTGCTGCGAGAACAGCGTACGAACCGCTGCCTCATCTGCCGTAAAAGGCAGGTTGCCTACATAGATTTTAGCCATCTCTGGAAACACTCTCCGATAACACACTACAAACGCCGTTCGGGTGCCGCGCCTCATGGCAACGGGTGCCCTAATGGCTCCCGATCGATGTCGATTCAGCAATGCAGACCGGCGTTCAGACGCCCAGAGATGCAGACAGAAAGGCAACGATCCCGCGAGAGTCTAACACCAGAGCGTTTCTGCAACAGGTCTTTTTGCAAGTTATAGTGTCACTCGCCGCGAAAGACCCAATCTGTTGCGCGATGACCACAACATGATGCGCTGAGGAATCCCATTTGGCTGCCCCTGCTCCCGCTCCAGCCCCCGTTCCGGGGTCTCAGTCGAACCCGTCGCCCCGGGGCGCGGGTTCCACCTTGCGCCAGGGACTACCCGGCTTGTTGCTCGCGGCGGCGATCGCCGCTGCGGCCTTCGGTCTCAAGGCCCTGAGTCTACCCGCCATCTCGCGCATCAGCCCCTTGATGCTCGCGATCCTGCTCGGCATGTTGGTTCGCAATTTAGTCGGTCGGCCGGAGACCGCGCGAGCGGGAATCGCCCTCTGCCTGCGCGCGCCGCTGCGCACCGGCATTGTGCTGCTCGGCCTGCAAGTGACGCTCGCTGAGATCCTCGGTATCGGGTTTGCAGGTTTGGCAATCCTCGCCTTTGCGCTGCTCGGGACTTTTTTCTTCACGCTCTGGCTAGGCGAGCGCCTCGGCGTGCGCAGGGGCCTCACGATGCTGATTGCGACGGGCACGGGCATCTGCGGCGCCTCGGCGATTGTTGCGGCCAACACGGTGGTGCGCGACAACGAAGAAGCGGTGGCCTATGCGCTCGCCACCGTCACCCTGTTTGGCACGATCGCGATGTTCAGTTATCCCGTGCTCGGCGGCATGCTGCCACTCGATGAACGCGCGTACGGCCTTTGGACCGGCGCCTCGGTACACGAAGTGGCGCAGGTGGTTGCTGCCGGGTTTGCGCGCGGCCAAGCCACCGGCGAATTTGCGACGGTGGCCAAGCTCGCCCGCGTGCTGATGCTCGCGCCGCTCGTGATCGGCATGGGACTCTGGATGCAGCGTCGTCTTGCCAAAGAAACTACACCCGGTGACTCCGCCGTGCGCGGCAAAGTGCCGATGCCCTGGTTCGTGTTCGGATTTTTGGGAATGGTGTTGCTCGCGGGCACGGGCTGGGTGCCCACGGAGTTGCGCGCCTCGGCCAATTTGCTTGCGCAGATGCTGCTCGCGCTGGCGCTGGCCGCAGTCGGACTCGAAACCGACGTGCGCAAACTGATTGCGCGGGGCTGGCAGCCGCTCGCGCTAGGCGGGGCGGCCACGGCATTCATCGCCTCGAGCACCCTCGCCCTCGCCCTGTTCTGGCAGCCGTAACTCGCCTGCAGCGCTGCGCTGAGCGCCGCGCGCCGCAATCAAGCCGTGGTCTTGGTCTCGCCCGAGGCCGCAAGCAGCTTGGATACGCGCGGTTCGAGCCAGCCTTCGATGTCATCCACCACAGAAAACATCGACGGCACGATCACGAGCGTGAGCAGCGTAGAGGTAATGAGTCCGCCGATCACCGCGACACCCATAGGTGCTCTGAACCCTGCCGCCGCCGTGCTGAAAGCCACGGGCAGCATGCCTGCCACCATCGCGACCGTGGTCATGATGATCGGCCGCGCGCGCTTGTGCCCGGCCTCGACCAGCGCCTCGAGACGTGGCTTGCCCGAGCGCATTTCTTCGATGGCGAAGTCGACCAGCAGGATCGAGTTCTTGCCGACAAGACCCATGAGCATCAAGAAACCGATGACCACCGGCATCGAGAACGGCATGCCGGCGAGCATGAGCGCGATGACCGCGCCACCGACCGACAGCGGCAAAGCCGAGAGAATGGTGATCGGTTGCAACACGCGCGCGAACAGGATCACGAGCACGGCGAACACCAGCAGCACACCCGCAGCGATGGCAAAGGTGAAGTTCTCGAGTAATTCTTTGAGAACCTCGGCTTGCCCCACTTCGACAAGACGCACGCCCTCGGGCAGATTCTTGATCTCGGACAGTGCATAAACTTTGGCGAGCGCAGGCCCGAGTTCGACCCCCTTGGCGAGCTCCGACTCGAGCACGACCCGTCGGCTCTGGTTGTACCGACGGATCACCGAGGGGCCCTCGCCGAAGCTGATATCCGCCACTGCCTTGAGCGGCACGGTCGACCCGGCTGCCGTGCGCACCGGCAAGTTCTCGAGGGTGCCGAGATCGCGCCGTGAGTCTTCGATCAAGCTCACTCGAATAGGTATCTGCCGATCGGCTGCCGAGAACTGCGCGGCGTTCTGCGGCAGATCACCGAGCGTTGCGATGCGAATTGTTTGACTGATCGCGGCCACCGAAACGCCGAGCTCGGCTGCCAAATCGAGACGCGGTCGGATCAGGATCTCGGGCCGTTGCAGATCGCCATTGATGCGCGGATCACGCAACTCGGGTAGCGCGCGCATCGCGACGATGGCGCGACGCGCGGTGGCTTCGAGCTTGGCGGGATCTTCGCCAGTCAGGTAAAGCGTAATCGGCAAACCACCGGGGCCGTCATTACCTGCGAAGGTGACGCGCGCATCCGGGATTTCGGCGAAGAGCGGAGTGACCCCTTCCTGCCAGACTTTCTGCGACATCTCGCGCTGATCACGCGGTACCAGGGTGACATAGAGCTGTGCGGTACGGACATCGCCGCCACCGATCTCCTCGATGACGTCGGAAACTTCGGGCTGTTTGGCGAGGAGCTCGCGCACCTTGCCCGAAATTTCGGCGGTCTGCTCGAGGCGCACACCCGGCGGCAACTCGATATCGACCTGCGCCGAACCGAAGTCTTGCGAAGGCAATAATGATTTGGGTACCGCAACCAGCAAGCCGATGGAGAACAGGAAAAACAACGTGCCGCCGATCAACGTGGCGCGACGATGCTGCAGCGACCAGCGCAGCGCATCGAGATAAGCGTTCATCAGCGGGCCGTCGGCCGAGCGGATCTCGTCATGCGGCTTCAGGGTGTAGGCCGCGATCAGCGGCGTGATCAGACGCGCCACCAGCAAAGAAAAGAATACGGCGGCGGCGACGGTAAGCCCGAACTGCTTGAAATATTGGCCCGAAAAGCCGCCCATGAAGCTGACCGGCAAGAACACCGCGATGATGGTCGCCGAGGTTGCGACCACCGCGAGACCGATTTCGTCTGCGGCATCGAGCGCAGCCTGATAGCCACTCTTGCCCATGCGCATGTGGCGCACGATGTTCTCGATTTCGACGATCGCATCATCGACCAGCACACCTGCCACCAAAGAAAGCGCGAGCAGGCTGATGTTGTTGAGCGTGAATTCCTGCCAGTACATGAAGGCGAAGGTCGGAATCGCCGAGAGCGGAATGGCGAGCGCAGAGATCACCGTCGCCCGCCAATCGCGCAGGAAGATGAAGACGACCAGCACCGCCAAGATGGAGCCCTCGATCATCGCCGTGAGCGCCGAGCGGTAGGTCTCGCGGGTGTACTCGACCGTGGTGAACACGCGCTTGACGGTGATATCGGGTGATTCTTTGGCAAGCGCTGCGAGTTCCGCCTCAATGGCATCCATCACCGCGACTTCCGAAGAGCCGCGCGCCTTGAAGACCCCAAAACTCGTGGCCTGTCGACCATTGACGCGCGAGAGTGAGCGGCGCTCGCCGACCGCATCGCTCACTTCGGCGATATCCTGCAGCCGCACATTGGTGCCATTGGCCAAGCGGATGCGGGTGGCACCCAGTTCGAGCGCGGTCGCGGCCGCACCGAGTACACGGATCGATTGCTCGCCGCCGCCCACCTGAGCACGGCCGCCCGGCGCATTGACGTTGAGGACGCGCAACTGCTGATTGACTTCGGAGGCTGTGAGGCCGAGCGCCTGCATGCGCGCAGGGTCGAGCTCGACACGAATCTCGCGGTTCACACCACCACCACGCGACACCTGCGCCACGCCCTGGATCGCGAGCAAGCGCTTGCTCAAAGTATTGTCGACATACCAACTGAGCTGCTCAGGCGATCTGCCGGTGGTCGACACCGCATACCAGCCAATGGCGCCGCCTTCGATTTCGATGCGATTGACCTGCGGCTCATCGACGCCATCGGGTAGATCAGCGCGGATTTTGCTCACGGCATCGCGCACATCGTTGAGCGCGCGGTCGATCGGCGTACCGATCTGGAATTCGACCGAGGTGACCGACCCGCCCTCGAACGCCCGCGAGCTGATATTGCGCACGTCGGCGACGCTGCGCACCGCGCCTTCGACCTTCTGCGTAATTTGAGTTTCGATCTCGGACGGCGCAGCACCGGGCTGCGACACCGATACCAAAACGAGCGGAAAACTCAGGTCAGGCGTGAGATTGATGGGCAAACGGGTGAAGCTCACGAGGCCCACAAAGGTGAGCACCATGAAAAGCACGATCGGCAAGGTGGGATGCCGAATCGCCCATGCGGACATGTTCTTCATTTGGCGACTCGAACCGGCTCGCCCGCGCGCAGATAGGGTCCTGCGGTCGTGACCACGCGATCCCCGCTCGCGAGGCCCGACTCGATCACCACGCCCTCGGCGCGCGCACCTTCGACGCGCACGCCGCGACGCTGTACCTTGCTCGCATCGTCAACAATGAAAACGTAGTTGCCTTCGGCATCGCTCATCACCGCGGTCTGCGGCAGCACGGGTCGACGGCCAGAGCCCACCGAAATTTCGCCGCGCGCAAAGGCCCCGGGGCGCAGGTCGCGATCAGACGGGAGATCGATGCGCACGCTGCCGAGCCGCGTCTGCGCATCGATCACGGCGCCGATCAGGCGCACCTTGCCGATGAACGGACGATCGACGCCGGTCACGCTCACCTTGGCGGCCTGACCCACGCTCACTCGCGGCAAATCACGCTCGGCAATATTGCCGCGCATCTCGATGCCGCCTGCACGACCGATCCGGAACAGCGGCGCACCGCCGGGTCCTGCCAACTGCCCGACCTCGGCCGCACGCGTGAGCACGATGCCATCGAAGGGCGCGCGGATCTCGGTGCGGCGCAGCCTGGCCTGCGCCTCGGTGAGCTGCGATGACACCACTTTGACGCGTGCCTCAGCCGCGATTGCCGCCGCCTGACGTCGTTCGATTTCCTGGGCCGACAGCGCGCCGATATTGGCCACAGCTTGGGCGCGTCGAAAGTCTGCGTCGGCAACGGCTGCGTTGGCTTTTGATTCTTGCAGCGAAGCCTCGAGGCTCGACACCTGCGGCGCAACGAGCGAGGTGTCGAGCTTGGCAAGCACGGCGCCCGCTTTCACGCGATCGCCCACCTCGGCAAACAGCGCGGCCACACGCGCGCTCTCGCCTTCGGCGCTGAGGGCCGCCTCGTCACGGGCGGCAATGGCCCCCGAGAACGTGACCACATCGGCAAGCTCCACAGGATCGACGGTGACAATGGACACCAGCGGCGGCGGACTCGCCTCGCCCTTGCCGGCCCCCGAAAACATGAAGGTGCGCAGCAAACCAAAAATGGCGAGCAGTGCGATGCCACCGACGGTCCAGAGGATGCCGCGGGGAACTTGAGCAAGAGAAAATCGGGACATCGATGACTTCCGAAAAATGACTTCCAAAAAGGGAATCGCCGCGTAGGGCACGCGACGGATCATCCAAGGTGTTATATTTAACTACAACAGTATAACAGAGTCAATCCCGAGGCTGCGGCGTCGGTGCGGTTTCGCCCGCGACGCGGCGAATGCCGCGCATCAAGGTGTTCGGCAGGAAGGCGTTGTCCCACTCCTTTCCCGCCGCCCGCGGCGGGTTGTTACCGACCCGCAGCACCACCATTTTTTCGGAGGGGATGACATAGACGACCTGGTTGGCATTGCCGTCGAACAGAAAGAGATCTTCAGCGAGGTAGGCTTCGGAGTGCAGCACGCGCCGAGCCTCTGGCTCACGGGCAGGATTCGCGAAACCGCGGCGAGCCGTGTAACGCCCGGCCACGTAAACGCCGAGGCCGTAATAGGGGTTATGCACCGTGCCACGGCGCATTTCATTGACGTAGCCCTCGGGCAGCAGGCGCTTGCCCTGCCACCGACCATCTTGCATCACGAGGATGCCGAGCCGCAGCCAGGCCTCGGGTTGCAGCATCAGGCAGCAGCCCGCATGGGCCACACCGCCCGGCCTATTGACCCAAATCTCGCCACCCGGCGAGCCGATTTTTTTGAGAACCTCGCGCGAGAGAAACTCGCCGTAACGCACTCCGGTCGCTCGCTCGATGAGCACCGCGACGAGTTCAGAGGTCGCGTTGTTGTATTCATAGATGGTGCCAGGCTCATCGACGACCGGGTAATCGTGGATGATGATCTCGTCGTGTCGCGGGTGCAGGTAGGCACGATTGAGCATGTCTTCCTGTGCGGTCGCAGGCGCCTGCGGCAGAAAGCCGGAGCGCATGTCGAGCAGATGCCGCACTAAAATCTTCGAGCGACGAGGGTCGCCCTGCCATTCGGTAACGAAGTCGGCGACCGGCTGATCTAGCGAGCGGATCTTGCCGAGCGCAATCGCGCGACCCACGGCAACGGCGGTCATGGGCTTGGCGAGCGAGCGCGATGCCAAAGTATCGCCCGGCTTCATATCTTTGAAATAATCGGCGGTCTCGATGCGACCATTGCGCCAGACCATGAAAGCACTGGAGTTGTTGTTGCGCGCATAGTCGCGGGCCTGCTCGAGCGCGGACGCCTCGATGCTGCCCTGCCCCGCGGTCACCGCGGGCAAAGGCCGGCTGCGCGGGTCGCCCTCGACCTTTTCGAGCGGGTCATAGGTCTCGAGTCCGAGTCCGTAGCGCATCCCGGCGACCAACTTTTCGAAGCGCTGCTGATAAAGCGCCTCGTCCTCGGCCGTGAACGTACGCGGCGATGCCGCGTAGACGAGCGCGCCCGTGGCAGCGACGGCCAGCGAAACGAGAGAGAGGATGCCTGTGTTCTTGCGATGGATGTACTTCATGCTGCGCAGCCTAGCGAGGGCTCGGCGGCTACGCAAACCAGCAGGATGACGCACACACACCGGCCGGCTCGGTAATGCTTATTGCGGCTGCCAACGCAGCGCGAGTCCTACGCTCGTGAACCGGGCGAAAGCATAGACCTCGTCGTTGTCGGCGCCGCCATCGAGAAAGCGTGCGGTCGCGCCCAGCGACCAGCCCGGCGCAATCTCGCGCGACAGTCTCATCCCGGCATCGACGGCGTAACCCGGACCGCCCGCAAGTGCATCGATATCAGCTTCCAACATCCACTTGTCACCCCAAGGACGCGCGACCGAGGCATGCAGCAAGGGCACGAAGCCGGTGTTGTCTTTTTCGGCGCTGAGCGCGCTTTGTCGCAAACGGATGCTGGCGTCACGAATCTTTGCCGTGAAGCCCACTTTGACCACGAGATCTTCGCGATCGATCCAGCGCCAGCGCCAAGTCGCCCGCCATGAATTGAACTGATAGCGCGCAGCGATCGGACCCGCTGCAAAACTGGCGCCCTGAAAACGAATGGCTTTATCGCTGCGCCCATCTTCGGACAAAGCCAGCGGAGCCAGCAACACGCGCCATTCGGAGCGCTCGCCTGCGGCCCATGAAGCCTGCAATCGGGGCGCAAAATAAGGACCGCTGCCGGTAAGCGACTGCAAAGAAAAACGCGTTCCCTGCGCGGTGTTCGGTACCTGTACCTGATTTTTGTTCTGTGACGCCGCGAGCAACTCGAGGTCGAGCAGCAGCGGCGATGCCGCCTCTGCGGATCTGACCCACGCGATCGCCAAAAGCAGCGGCAAGCCGCAGATGAAAAACGTGTTTTTTCCAATGGTCATCGGCATCTCCTTTGCCTGACGTTCGAACGCCACACTCAACCCGTGTTTTGCAAACCCTGCGCAATACCGTTGACGCTCGCGAGCAAGGCCTCGAGCAGTTCACGATCGGTGCGTCCGCCTGCACGCCAGCGACGCAGCAAATCGACCTGCATGAGGTTCATGGGATCGACATAGGGGTTTCGGAGTGCCAGCGCGCGCTGTTGGGTGCGTTCGCCGTCCAGAAGTTCGTGTTGCTCTTTGACGAGCAGCAGTAGTTCACGGGTCAGTACGTACTCGCGACGAACTTCGGCAAAGAAATCTGGCCCCTGTCGGTCGACTCGCAGCGCATCGTAATAAGCGGCGATATCGAGATCTGTGCGTGCCAGCATCACCTCGATGTCGTCGACGAGTGTCCGCAGAAACGGCCACTCGCGTAGCGCTCGGCGCAAGGCCGGTAGACCGTGAGCATCGATGGCCGCCTGCAAACCCGCTCCCGCACCGAACCACCCGGGCAGCATCATGCGATTCTGTGTCCAGGCAAATACCCAAGGCACTGCGCGCAGACCAACGAAACCCTCGAGACCCTCGCGGACCACGGGACGGCCGCCGATCTGCATACGTTCGATGACATCGATGGGCGTGACCCGCTGGAACCAGCCCTGAAAAGCGGGTGAATCTTTGACGAAGCCGCGATAGCGCTCCGCGCTGACCTCGGCGAGGCGTGCTGCGATTGCGAGCATCTCGGCGTCGGGCTCGGCGACGCGACCCACGCGCACTGCCCCGCAAGCGAGTGACAAGGCACCGAAGGCGCGCTCCAAGGTTCGCAGCGCAATGGGGCCGAGACCGTAATGCTGGTTGATGCCCTCGCCCTGCTCGGTGAGTCGTAGCCAACCATTGATGATCGAAGGCGGCGTAGCCGTGACGATGGCATCGATGCGGCCACCACCGCGCGGGATGCTGCCGCCGCGCGCATGCACGAGCTGATGATCTTCACCCGCGGCGGCGATCGCCGCCGCGATCGCACCGTGCGCCCGATACACCGCGTAGCGCGATGCCGCGATACCTTCGCGTTTGTTGCTCTCGGAGTAGCCGACGAGCGCAATCTGCCGTCGGCCTCGCGCATCGAGATGCGCGCGATACAGCGGATCGGCAAGCAGCTCGGCCACGATGTCACCGCTACGGGCCAAGGCCTGCGGCGAGACAAACATCGGCGCGATGTCGATGGCCACCTCGTTGCTGCGCTTGTCGAAAGCGTCGGCCCAGCGCGCGAGCAGCAAGGCGGCGAGCACATCGTCTGCGCCCTCGGTACCGTTGACGACATAACTGCCGATCGCCTCGGGGCCGTAACGACGACGGCACTGCAGCATAGCCTCGAAGACCGCGAGCGTTCGCTTGCCCATGGCATCGAGTTCGACTCGCGGACCGATGTCGCGAGCAATGAGATCACTCAGCTGCGCGTGCCGCTCCGCGGTGCTCATCGACAGCCAATTCGGCTGCACTAGCGCCTGCGCGAGCACGGCATGGTGAATGCCACTGTGCTGCCGAACTTCGAGCGTTGCGAGATGAAAACCGAAAGTGGCGATCCGGCGCTGCAGCCGACGCAGCGGAAAAAGTCCGGCGTGCCGACCACGATGCGTGGCGAGACTCTCGGCAACCAAATCGATATCGCGCTGAAATTGGGCAGGACTCTCGTAACCCGCCGGTCGCGCTTCGTAGGTCGCGCGCAGACGTTCGGCCACCTGCCCGAGAAACACGCGATAAGGCATGCGATCGTGACGCGCGGGCGCCGCGGATCGCGCACCCGGAAAGCGCACTGCATATTCATCGCTACGCTGCTGCAGTGCAGCGCTCACACCGCTGCGGCTGCCGCTCTGCGACATCAGCTGCGCGAGCTCTTGCACCTCGAGAAAGTAGGCGTTGACGATGGTCTGCTGTTGTCGCGTCAAGGTATCGCGCAGGCTTTTGGCGTGCACGTCGGGGTTACCGTCCATGTCGCCGCCCACCCAACTGCCGAAGCGAATGATGGTCGGCAACTCGAGTTGATCGGGATCAACCCCATAGTGCTTGCCGATCGCCTCGGCGATTTCTTCGTAGAAATTGGGGACGATCCGGTAAAGCACCTCGGCCAAAAAAAACAGTACATGTTCACGCTCATCGGCGACGGTGAGTCGCTGTCGCGGATGATCTTCGGTCTGCCAGAGCGTGGTGAGTTCGACCCGAATACGACCCATCGAGGCGCGCTGCTCGGCCGGCGCCAGAGTCGGGTTCAATCGATCGTAAAGCAATTGCGCGAGTCGCAATTGCTTGCGCAGGATCGTACGCCGCGTCGACTCGGTCGGATGCGCCATGAACACGGGAGCGATATGCAAAGAGCGCAGCAGTGAAAGCAATTCTTCGAGACTGAGTCCCTGCTCCCGGAGTCTTGCAATGGCATCGCTGACACCACCCGGCTGTGGGCGCTCGGCATCGTCTTGAAAGTAGGCACGGCGCCTGCGGATGCGATGCACTTGTTCGGCGAGATTGACCGCCTGAAACCAAGTCGAAAACGCACGCTCGAGATCGCGAGCGAGCGCAGGTTCACGCCCGGCCACACGCTGCTCGAGTTCGGTCGCTGCGCTTGTATCGCCATTGCGTCGTGCAATCGACAGACGTCGATCGCCTTCGACGACTTGAAAGAGTTCGTCGCCGCCTTGATCGCGAAGTACCTCGCCCACCAACGCCCCGAGCATATGCACGTCATCGCGCAACGCTGCATGCTTGGTCGGAAACTCGATCTCGGTGCGATTCACAAAACGAAGTTTACACCGCCAAAAGAAAAGGGCCGGAGAGATCGCTCCCTCCGGCCCTGGTCATGTCGCAATCGCGATTAGCGGAACGAGTAGGTGAAATCGACACCCCAAGTCTTGCCCGGCGCGTCGTGGATGAACGAACCACCGAACTCCGGCGCCGGGATGATTTCGGCGAGGTAGTTTTCGTCGGTCACGTTTCGGCCCCAAGCGGTGATGCCGATGGTGCCGTTGCTCACGCCGAGACGCGCGTTGACGGTGTGGAACGAATCACGCTTTTGCTTCGAGAATTCGCCCTGACCGTAGCCCGCGAGCACACCGAAGATGTTCGGCACGAGATTGTTTTGCACCGTGCTGAACCAGGTCTCGCCCACCAACGACGCATCGACACGCGCGTTCAGCGTCCAATCGCCCGAGCCGATCGGCGTCTTGAAATCGACGCCCGCGTTGCCCGTGAACTTCGGCGCGTACGGAACCTTGTTCCCTGCCGTGTACGGACGACCGACGTAGCGAATGATCTCGCTGTCGGTGCCGGCGTAACCGGCGAACAGGGTGATCGAGTCCGTTGCACGCCAGCGCGCATCGAGCTCGTAGCCCTTGATCTTCGCTTCTTCGGCGTTGGTCACGACGCGCAGCAGGCCGAAGGGGCCGGCGAAGAAGTTGAAGAACTGCATGTTCTCGAGTTTGGTCGAGTACACCGCAAAGTTGGTCGCCAGCGCGCCATCGAGCAAGGTGGCCTTGAAGCCCGCCTCAAAAGCCTTGGAGACTTCCTTCTCGTAGCTGTCGTTGACGTTGCGGATGCTGCGGTTCGTCCCCGTGCAACGCGGCAAGCTCGCCGGGTTCTGCGCAACGCCCTGGAAGGTGAGCGTCGGCGCCGTGCCGGTGCAGAGGCCCGCATAGGTGCTCTCGATCGTGGCGCGAACACCCGTCGAGTTGAAGCCACCTGAGCGGAAGCCCACGCCGTAGGACGTGAAGAACGAAATGTTCTCTGCGGCATCCCACTTCAGCGAAAACTTCGGCTGCAGTTGCGAGAACGTGCGCGAACGGCCAGGAATGGCGGCGAGCGCAGCGTTGGTCGAGTACGCCGGGTTGATGAAGGTGGCGGCACCCGAGACCACACCAAAGAATCCGGGTGTCTGCGGAGCAAGCTTCGGAACGTTGTTGCTGACATCGCGCTTCTCGCGGTCGTAACGCAGCGCGACCGACAATTCGATGTCATCACGCACGTCGTACGCGAGCTGACCAAAAGCCGCGATCACCGAGCTGTCGAAATCGTCGTCATAGAGCAAGTCGGTCGGGTTAGGTCCGCCGGTACGCACGAGCGCCTGCGCGAGGAAGCCTTGGCCGTTATCCGAACCCTGCGAAACCACCACACGACGCGCGATATCGGCGAAGTAGGTGCCTGCGACCCAGCGCAACTGCTGGTCGCCTGGCGAGGTCAGACGGAGTTCGAGGCTCGCGTCTTGCTGATCACGCTGCTGATACTGATAACCGTCGCACAAGCTCGGGCCATACGGCGGGAAGAAGGTCGTCACGAAGCCGTTGGTCGGCGCGTAAGGACCGAAGGGCGCCGGCAACGGGTTGCCGGGGCGCGCGTCGTTGCTCTTTTGGCAGGCCGGCGTGAGGCTGTAGAGGAAGAACGCCGCGCTGGTACCGTCGGTGAGGAAGTAGTTGGTCTGATCGTTGAAGGCCGCAACAGCGGTCAGCGTGCCCGAGGCCACTTCCCAGTCACCCTTGAACGAGAGATTGACGTTCTCTTGCTCGTTCTGCGGCGTAACGTTGTTGACATATTTAAATGCGTGCGTGTTCGGATCTTCTAGGAAGAGCCCGAGGCCCGGGATGCCGCCGACTTCCTTCAGCGCGAGCGACGCGTTGAAGTTGATGGCGCCTGCATCGATCTTCGAGTACTTCGCCTTGATGTCGAAGTTGCCCGACTCGCCCATGGGGCCCATGAGGCGCGCGTTAATACCGCTTTCCTCAAAGAAATCGACGCAATCGTCGCAGTTGAGCAGGTCGTTCTTCCACTGGCCATCGGTCTTGCGCGTATAAGCGGAGACCGAACCCTTGTAGTCGCCACCGATGGGGCCGCCGACATAGGCGTTCAACTTGTAGCTACCGTAGTCGCCGTAACCCGCGCCGAGGTCGGCCTCGAACATGTCGCCCGGCTTGCGCGTGGTGATGATCATGGCACCGGCCACGGCGTTACGGCCGTAGAGTGCGCCCTGCGGACCCTTGAGGATCTCGATCTGCGAGACGTTCGCGAGCTCCTGATTGAGTGCGTTCGGGTTCGTTTGCAGCACGCCATCGACCACCAACGCGAAGTTGGTCTCGGCGTCGCGGCCCGTGTTGATGCCACGAATCGTGACCTGCATGTCACCCGCTTCGGCCGTCTGCACTTGCGCGACACCCGGGGTCAACGCGATGAAGTCTTGCGGACGCTCGATGCCTGCGGAAGCGATCTCGGTCGCGGTGAAAGCTTGCACCGTAGCCGGCACGTCCTGAATGCGCTCGGCGCGCTGACGGGCGGTAACCACGATTTCTTCGAGTTGGGCTTCCTGCGCACCCGACTGAGCGGCGGCAACAGCAGCGATCACGCTCGCGCCAATCAGCGAGACCCTGCGATTACGGTGGAACATTGACCCTCCGGTTCGATCCGTGAATGGGAGTAGTGGGACAGCGGCCGGAGTCTATGTCGCCTCAGGCTAGGCAATCAATGTAATTTGCGTGCTACCGCAGATTTATCTGTTGCAATTTAGCAACGGTCGCGGTTTGGAAAACGGCCGGCCGGGTGGACAAACGCACGTGCCTTGGGCGGCCTCGGGCATCATGAGCATCTGATTTGAGCAGAGGATTCGACCGTGAGCAGCGCCCCACCCGTACCCGCCATCGACATCGTCAGCGGCATTTGGACCGAGGAAGCCCTCTCCCACCGCCCCGGCTGGCAAGAGCAATTCTTCGCCGGGAAGATGAAGTCGAAGACCAACATGAAAGGGGTATCGCTCGAAGACCAACTCGCGCTGATGGCCGAGGCGGGTGTCGAGCGGGCGTTCCTGTTTGCGCCCAAAGCCGGTCGCCAGGGCCTACCGGGCTCGTTCCATCTGCCCAACGACGTCGTCGCTCGCGCGATCGAGAAGTACCCGGGCCGTTTTTATGGTCTTGCAGGACTCGATCCGTATGAAGGCATGAGCGGCGTGCGCGCGCTCGAAGATGCGGTCAAAAACATGGGCTTCATCGGCGCGCATCTTTATCCGCACTGGTTCGATTTGCCGCCCGATCACGCCAAGTACTATCCGTTTTACACCAAGTGCTGCGAACTCGGCGTGCCGATCCAGATGCAGGTGGGTCAGTCGATGGTGTACGCCAAAGAGCAACCCATGCGCAGCGTCGGTCGCCCGATTCTGCTCGACGGCATCGCCTGCGATTTTCCCGAACTGAAGTTGATCGGCATTCATGTGGGCATTCCGTGGACCGACGAAATGATCGCCATGGCCTGGAAGCACGAGAACGTGTTCATCGGCTCCGACGCTCACAGCCCAAAGTATTGGCCGCCGGCGTTCGTGAACTACATCAATAGCTACGGTCAGGACAAAGTATTGTTCGGCACTGATTTCCCGGTGCTCGGCTTCAAGCGCACGATGGACGAAGTGCTCGGGCTGGGCCTGCGGGCGGATCCGCTGCGCAAGTTTCTGCGCGACAACGCGCTGCGCGTCTACGGGATCAAATAATTACGGTGATTTGCAAAGCCGTGAGTTGGGTCAGTCGCTACCCTGACCCACCGACTTTACGGCCTGCTCGGCCGTCATGGCGGCGCCACTCGCCGTGAGCGAGTCGATGGTGGCGGGATCCAACCCCGCCTCACGCAAGACTTCGACGGTGTGCTCACCAAGTCGCGGTGCCGGTCGACGGATCGAGGCCGGCGTACTGCCAAAGTTCACCGGAAAAGAAGGCAGACGCAATTTGCCCTCGGTCGGATGATCGAAGGACTGCCAGAAACCCGTCGCTTGAAGGTGCGGATCGTTGGCGAGATCCTCGAGCGTGTTCACCACAATGTGCGGGATGCCGGAGTGCGCGAGCACCCCGAGCCACTCGGCCGTGGTGCGTGTCGCCATGATCATTGCGGTCGTTTGGTTGGTGGCATCGATGTTGCGCACCCGATCCGCAAGCGTACGAAAACGCTCATCGTCAATGAATTGAGGGTATCCGGTGATCTCGCAGAACTTCACCCAATGGGCATCGAGATAAGGCAGCACCGCTATGTAGCCGTCTTGCGTCTTGTAGGGCTTGCGATCTTTGCTCATGAGCCGCGTGTAGCCGGGCTTGCCCTTGGGCGGATCGAAGGTCATGCCCCACAGATGCTCGGCCATGACCCAATTGACCATGGTCTCGAACATGGGCACCTCGAGCTCCTGCCCCTCGCCGGTGCGTTCACGATGAAAAAGCGCGGCGAGCACGCCATACACGACGGTGATGGCGGTGGTCTTGTCGGCGACGATGGTGGGCAGGTAGCGCGGCTCACCCAGAACCATTTCGTTGAGCATGGCGATGCCGCTGGCCGCCTGGATGGAGTCATCGAGAGCGCCGAGCTTGCCGTAGGGCCCTTTCTTTGAGTAACCGTAGGCGCCGCAATAAATGATGCGCGGATTGATCTTGCGCAGATCGGCGTAATCGAGACCAAGCTTGGTCATCACTTGCGGCCGGTTGTTGTGAATGAACACATCGGCATCTTTGATGAGCGCGAGTACCGCCTCACGCGCGCCCGCCACACGCAGGTCGAGCACAATGCTGCGCTTGTTGCGATTGCAGGTGAGATAGAGCGCCGCCATGCCGGGGTTGTTGGCCGCTCCCAATGATCGGTTGCTGTCGCCCCGCGGCTGCTCGATTTTGATGACCTCGGCCCCCATGTCGGCCAGCATCTGGCACGCCCAAGGCCCGAGCACCACGCTCGTCATCTCGACGACCTTGATCCCCTGCAACGGTCCGCTCATCGGTCAGTCCCCACCGGATTCCACTGAATTTCGATGATACGCTTGACCCATGTACTCCGAGCTTTTTCTCTTGCAAACCCTCCTGCAGGCGGTCTTGTTCGTCTGGCTGTGGCGGATCTGGAAATCGATCGGTCTGCTGATTGCAGCGCTCCTGCTGGTACCGCAGTTCGGTCTGGTGTGGGACAACCTCATTGTCGGTCTCGGGCGCTTCATCGGTTTTTCACCGCTGCTCGAAGCCTTGTCGTGGCCAAGGTTCTGGTTGCACTGGCTGTTCGGCACCTGGCTGATCGTCGGTGCCGGGGTCGCCCTGCGGCTCGCAAACTTCGATTTCATGCGCGGCACCCGACCGATGCTGCTCTTCTGCTCACTCACCCTCGCACTCATGATGTTCGACCTGCCGCATTTTTGGCGTGACAGCCTGCATCCGGTTTGCGAGTTCGATCTCATTCGCTATTCGACCGCGGTGTCGGCAGACAATCTTTGTTATCCCGAACAGCAGGTCGTACGTGCCTCACCGCCGCTGCCCTCGATCATCACTTGTTTCGTGGTCATCATCAGTGGCGCAATCCTGATGCTGCGTCGTCGTTTCCCCTGGATGTTCGCAGGCGGCGTGCTCATGCTCGCTTCGGCAATGCCGCCGCTGCGGAATTTCAAACTCGATAACTTTGGCGAGATCCTCATCGCCGGCGGTTGTATCTGGGCGATCGCGCATTTCTCGCGGGGTCGCGCACGGGGCAGCTTCGCGCGCAGCACTCAGGCGCCGTGAACACAATCAACAATGATCGATCGGGTCTCATCGACCCGTGGGGCGCCATCGCCTGTGCGGCCGCCGCGATGCTGTTTGCAGCCAAAGGAATCTTTGCCAAACAACTTTACGCACTAGGGCTTGGCTCGGAGGCCGTGGTGGCGATTCGCGCGATCATCGCGCTGCCGCTCTTTTGGTGGTTCGCGCTGCGTCGCGAGAATTGGGCGGAGATTACGCAAACCCCACGATCAGCCGTGTTCATGGCAGCGATGGCGGGCGCCCTGTGCTACTACGTCGGGGCGCTGCTCGACTTTCTGGCGCTCACCATGATCGATGCCAGCGTGGAACGCGTGCTCATCTTCAGCTACCCGGCGATGGTCGTGATCTTCACTTCGGTGCGCGATCGGCGTTGGCCGCCGGTCAGCATCCAGGTGGCGACCGCACTCGCCTACCTCGGCATCTTCTTCACCATGGGCGGATTCGATCTCGTCGAACTGCGCGCCAATATATTCGGCGCCCTGCTCGTGATCGGCTCGGCACTCAGCTATGCGATTTATTTTTTGGTGAGCGAGAAATACACCCGCGGCATCGGCAGCGCCCGCTTCACGCTGATCGCCATGACCGCAGCCACGGTGTGTCTTGCACCGCATTACTTCATTCGTCACGGCACGACCGAGATCACCACGATCGAACCTCTCGGCTGGTTGCTGCTCGTCGGCATCGCAGTGTTCTGCATGTTTCTGCCGGCCTCGTTGCAGGCCGAAGGTGTGCGCCGTATCGGCGCCCAGCGCGGCTCGGTGATGTCGACTGTGGGCCCACCGACTACGGTGTTGCTCGCGTTCTTCTTGCTAGGCGAGCGATTGTCCGCCTGGCAATGGCTGGGTATGGTGCTGATCGTGCTTGGGATTCTGGTGCTCGATCTCGCGCGGACCCGAAATCGCTGATCTCGCGGTGGCATACTTCAGGGCCTGAGTCATGGCCTGAAAAGGAGCGCTGCCGTGAGCCACACCCCCGTCCCCATCGGTCCGCAACGCTATCGCGAATCTTTCGGTCGGTACTACGAAGATTTCGTGGTCGGTGACACCTACGAACACCGACCGGGCCGCACCATCAGCGAAGCGGACAACACCTGGTTCACGCTGCTGACCATGAACACTCACCCGCTGCACTTCGATGCGGAATACGGCAAGGCGTCGGAGTTCGGTCGCTGCATCGTGGCGTCACCGCTGACGCTTGCGATCCTCGTGGGCATGAGCGTGACGGATGTCAGCCAAAAAGCGATCGCCAATCTCGGCTGGCGGGATATCCGCATGACGGCGCCCGTGTTTGCCGGTGACACGCTCTATGCCGAATCTTCGGTACTCGAGAAGCGCGAATCGAAGTCGCGACCGACCGCCGGGCTCGTCACGGTGCGCACCAGCGGCAAAAATCAGCACGGCAAGATCGTCTGCGACTTCGAACGCACCATCCTCGTTGCCAAGCGCGGTCACTCGATCGAAGACCGCGTGAGCTACTGACACCGCACACAGAGCGAACGCCATGACCGACAGTGCAAGCACCGATACCGCCGATCAGCAAATACTCGATAGCATCGAACGCTGGGCCGAGCGCGAACTCAAGCCAATCGCAAAGAAATTCGATCACGCCGATGAATATCCCGAAGATGTCGTCGAGCAGATGAAGGAGCTCGGACTCTTCGGCGCCACCATCCTGCCGGAGTACGGCGGCCTTGGCCTCTCGGCCTCGACCTATGCGCGTATCGTGATGAGTATCGCCTCGGTGTGGATGGCGCCGGTCGGCATCTTCAATTCGCATCTGATCATGGCTGCCTGCGTACAGCGCCACGGTACCGAGGTACAAAAGAAAAAATGGTTGCCCCGCTTCGCAAGCGGCGAACTGCGCGGCGGCATCGGCCTTACCGAACCGAATGCCGGAACCGATCTGCAATCAATCCGCACCGTCGCACGACGCGACGGTGAGCACTACGTCATCAACGGCACCAAGACCTGGATCACCAACGGCGTTTACGGCAGTTGCTTCGGCGTGCTCGTCAAAACCAATCCCGAGGCCGAGCCGCGTCACAAAGGCATGTCGATGTTCTTGTGCGAAAAAGGTGAAGGCTTCGTCGCTGCCAAAAAAATCCGCAAACTCGGCTATAAGTCGATTGACAGCGCCGAGCTCGTCTTTACCGACTTCCGCGTACCCGCTGAGCAGCTGATTGGCGGTATCGAGGGCAAAGGTTTTCAGCATGCGGTGGGCGGACTCGAGCTTGGGCGTATCAATGTGGCGGCCCGCGGCGCGGGGATCGCGGCCGGCGCCCTGCGCGATGCCCTGCGCTACGCGCAGGAACGTCAAACCTTTGGCAAACCCATCGCGCAGCATCAGGCGATACAGCTCAAGCTCGCCGACATGGCGACCCGCGTCGAAGCCTCTCGCCTGCTCATCGAACAAGCGGCGCGCAAGTACGACACCGGCGAGCGCTGCGATCTCGAATCGAGCATGGCGAAGTTGTTCGCCTCCGAGGCCGGCGTCGAGAACAGCCTCGAGGCCCTGCGCATCTTCGGCGGCTACAGCTATTCCACCGACTTCGACGTAGAGCGCTATTACCGCGACGCACCGCTCATGTGCATCGGCGAAGGCACCAATGAAATGCAACGCATCATCATCGCCCGGCAATTGATCGAGAGGAATCCGGTGTGAGCACGATCGTCGCGCCTGCGCTGCCGCTCGCGGGTATTCGCGTACTGACCTTTGAAGCCTTTGGCGCCGGTCCCTTTGGCTCGATGTATCTCGCCGATCTCGGCGCCGAGGTCATCAAGATCGAAAATCGCGCGCAGGGTGGCGATGCCACCCGCGGCATGGGCCCCTACTTTCTCGGTGACCATGACTCGCACTTCTTCCAGACCTTCAACTTCAACAAGCGTAGCGTCTGCCTCGATCTGAAAACCCCGGAAGGTCAGCAAGCCTTTCGCCGACTGGTCGCCAAATCCGATGCTGTGCTCAACAATTTGCGCGGCGATCAGCCTGACAAACTCGGGCTTACCTATGCCGCGCTGCGCGAGACCAATCCGCGTATCGTCTGTGCGCATCTGTCGGCCTATGGGCGTGACAACGAACGCCGTGCTTGGCCGGGCTACGACTACCTCATGCAGGCCGAAGCGGGCTATTTGCACGTGACGGGCGAACCAGGCTCGCCGCCCTCGCGCATGGGCCTGTCGATCGTCGATTTCATGACCGGGATCACGACCGCGCTCGCGCTGCTCGCAGCGCTCTTCGGAACCGCTCGTAGCGGCCAGGGTCGCGATATCGATGTCAGTCTCTTTGATGTGGCCCTGCATCAACTCTCGTATCCCGGTACCTGGTACCTCAACGATGGACTCGTCACCGGGCAAATGCCACGCAGCGCTCATCCGACCGCAACGCCGGTGCAACTGTTCCGCACCGCCGACGGGTGGATTTTTTTGATGTGCATGACCGAGAAATTTTGGCAGGAACTGATGCGGGTTGTGAGCGCAGCCGACATCGCCAAAGACCCGCGCTTCGCGAGCATGCCGCTACGTCGTGAGCACCGCGAAGTCTTGACGCCGTTGCTCGATGCAGTCTTCGAAAAAGACACCACGGCGAACTGGCTTTCGAAGCTGCAAGGCGTAGTGCCCGCCGCCGCCGTCAACGACATGGCGCAAGCCCTGCAGAATCCGTTTCCACTCTCGACGGGGATGATCCGCTCGACCCCGCATCCGCTGCGCCCCGACTTTCGCAGCTTCGCCAATCCCATCAAGCTCGACGGCGAGCGGCTGCCGACGCGCACCGCCCCGGCACTCGGCGCCGACACCGACGACGTGCTGCGTGAACTCGGTTATTCGGACAAAGAAATCGACTCGTTCCGCGAGCGGGGGATCACTTGAAGCTCGAGGGCGTCCGGGTCGTTGATCTCTCGCAGTTCCTGCCCGGCCCGCAGCTCACGCTCGTCATGGCCGATCATGGCGCCGAGGTGATCAAGATCGAACCTCCCGGAGAGGGCGAACCCGGGCGGCACATCGGTCTTGCCGAGGGCGGGCATACCGTGTTCTTCCGCAACACGCAGCGCGGGAAAAAAAGCTTTTGTGTGAACCTCAAAAGTGACGAGGGTCGCGAAGCGTTGCTGCGCCTCTGCGAGAGCGCCGACGTCTTCGTCGAAGCCTTCAGGCCGGGCGTGGTCGATCGACTGGGCGTGGGCTACGCCGCCGTCGCCGCGCGCAATCCGCGAATCATCTACTGTTCGATCTCTGCCTTTGGACAGAACGGCCCTTATCGGGATTTGCCGGCGCACGACCTCGCTACCGAAGCCCTCGCTGGCATTGTCAGTTTGAACGTGGGGAATGACGGCGAGCCCGTCATGCCGCATGTGCCGGTCGCAGATATCACGGCCTCGCTGCATGCCCTCGCCGGCGTGTTGATGGCGCTCTACCGCCGCGAGAAAACCGGCCGGGGCGATTACCTCGATATCGCCATGCTCGACTCGGCGCTCGCCTGGACGCCCAACATCACGGGCTCGACCTTTGCCCTGAAGCGCGCTCCCAAACCGCGCGAAGAGCGCAGTCTCGGTGGTGCGGCGTTCTACAATATCTATCGAACGCAGGACGGACGGCACGTGGTGCTCGGCGCGCAGGAACTCAAGTTCGTGCGCAAGCTGCTCGGCGAACTCGGACGCAGCGAATTCATTGAACTTTGCGAGCGCGGCCCCGGCGCGCATCAGCTGCCACTGATCAACTATCTGCGTGAGGTCTTCGCCAGCCGCACGCGCGCCGAGTGGGTGGCTTGGTTCCGGGGCAAAGATATCGGCTTTGCCTGGGTCAATGATTTGCGCGAGGCGTTCGATGACCCCCAGGTCAATGCACGCGGCATGCGGATCCTTGACGATCAGGGGCGCGAACATATCGGTGCACCGGTGAAGTTTCTGCAAGAGCCGGCGCAGCCACGCCTCAGTCTGCCGGCACTCGGCGAGCACAATACCGAAATTCTCCGCGAGCTCGGCTACGATGAAGCCGCCATCGAGGCCTTCGGAAAATCCCTGCAGACAGGCGGTCCGACTCATCGTTGAATGGCGATGCTAGGTCGGCAACCAAACGATCCAAACAACAAAACCCTCGAGGATTCGACATGGAGTTCCAGTACAGCGACACAGTCAAAGCCCTGCAGACTCGCCTGCTCGCCTTCATGGACGAACATGTCTACCCGAATGAGCGGCGAGTGCACGAAGAAATTGCCGCCAATCGTGCGGCTGGCAATGCTTGGGTGCCCAGCCAGGTCATCGAAGACCTCAAACCCAAGGCACGCAGCGCTGGTCTCTGGAACCTCTTTCTGCCGCGCAGCGAGCGCGCGCCGGAGGGTCTCTCCAATCTGGAATACGCACCGCTTTGCGAAATCATGGGTCGAGTGCCCTTCGCTCCGGAGATCTTCAATTGCTCGGCGCCCGACACCGGCAACATGGAAGTGTTCGAGCGCTACGCAAGTGAGACCCTCAAAGATCGTTGGCTCGCGCCGCTGCTGCGTGGCGAAATCCGCTCGGCCTTCCTGATGACCGAGCCGGAGGTTGCTTCCTCCGATGCCACCAACATCGCTTGTCGCATCGAGCGCGATGGCGATCTCTACGTCATCAACGGCCGCAAGTGGTGGAGCTCTGGCGCGGGCGATCCGCGCTGCAAGGTGTACATCGTGATGGGTCGCAGCAACCCGGAAAACCCGACGCACTCGCAGCAGAGCATGATCGTCGTGCCCGCCGATACGCCCGGGATCAAAATATTGCGCGCACTGCCGGTATTCGGTTACGACGACGCACCGCACGGTCACATGGAAATCACCCTCACCGATGTGCGTGTGCCCGCCCAAAACATGCTGCTCGGCGAGGGTCGAGGATTCGAGATTGCCCAGGGGCGACTCGGCCCCGGTCGCATCCACCACTGCATGCGCTCGATCGGCATGGCAGAACGTGCCCTCGAACTGATGTGCAAACGGCTCGCGAGCCGCGTTGCCTTCGGCAAACCGATAGCCACGCAAGGCGTGTGGCGCGAGCGCATTGCCGAATCGCGCATGTTGATCGAACAGTCCCGTCTGCTCACCCTGAAAGCCGCGTGGATGATGGATGTCGCCGGCAACAAGGCCGCGCGCAACGAGATCGCCATGATCAAAGTCGTGGCACCAAACGTGGCGCTACGTGTGCTTGACTGGGCGATACAGGCGCACGGCGCGGCTGGCATCAGCGAAGACTTCCCCCTCGCCTATGCCTACGCCGGGCAGCGGACGCTGCGCTTCGCCGACGGCCCCGATGAAGTGCATCGCGATGCGATCGCCAAACTCGAACTCGGCAAATACATGCCGAAGGCGCCAAGGTGAGATCCAGCGCTCGCGACATCGATATTTTTTTGATCGGCGTCGCACTCGCGCTGACGGGTGTGGTCGCGATCGCTGCACAGCCCCTTGCGCCCGCAGCGCCACAGCGCCCCAACATCGTCGTGATCGTCGCCGACGATCTGGGCTATAGCGATCTCGGCAGTTTCGGCGGCGAAATCCGTACGCCCAATCTCGATGCGCTGGCTGCTGAAGGCACGCGCTTTGCCAACTTTCACGTGTCGGGCGAGTGCTCGCCGACCCGCGCGATGCTCTTGACCGGGGTTCGCAGTCATCGCACGGGCGTGGGCGCGATGCACGAATCCGTGCCGCGCGAATTCGAGGGTAAACCGGGCTACCTCACCGTCCTCAAACCCGATGTGCTCACGCTCGGCAGCTTGTTGCAGCGCAATGGCTATCGAACATATGCCGTCGGCAAATGGCATGTTGGCAAAGAGGCCTACAACCTGCCGCCCGCGCGCGGCTTCGACCGCTCGATCGTGCAGGGTGACAGCGGATCGGACAACTGGGTGCCGACGCAGCGCTATCTCGCGCTCACTGATCGCGTCTATTGGTTCGAGGACGGCAAGCCAGCAACGATGCCGGCCGAATATTATTCTTCGAGTTTTTACGCCGATCGTGCGATCGATTACCTGCGCAACGACTGGGCCACGCGCAGCGCAAGCGTTGGCGATCCGCGCAAGCCGTTTTTTCTCTATCTCGCCTTTCAGGCCAACCACATCCCGCTGCAAGCGCCTGCCGACATGGTCGCACGTCAGCGCGGTCGCTATGACGTCGGCTGGCATGTCATCCGCGAACAAAGATTTCAGCGTACCAAGGAACTTGGGCTCCTGCCGCCAAGCACGCAGCTCGCAGCCTGGTCGGGACTCGAGGACTGGAATACCTTGGATTCGGCTCGCAGGGCCTACGAGACCCGTCGCATGGAAGTGTATGCCGCCATGGCCGAGACCATGGACCGCGAGATCGGTCGGGTACGCTCGGCAATCAAAGATTTAGGCGCCGATGACAACACCATCTTCGTGTTCCTCTCGGACAACGGCGCCGAGCCCTCGGACCCGTACGAGTATCTCTCGGGCAAAGCTTGGCTGTCGACGCAATACACCCGCGACACCGATCGCCTTGGCAGCCAAGGCGCCTATGCAACCATGGGCCGGAACTGGGCCGCAGCGGCGGTATCACCGCTCGCGACGCACAAGTTTTACGCCGGTGAGGGTGGATTGCGCGTGCCTTTGATCATTCGTGGGCCGACGCGCGGCGGCGTGATCCACAGCGGCTTCACCCATGTGACCGATGTCACGCCCACGCTGCTCGAGTTCGCGGGCGTTGCCCACCCGGGCAAGGCCGCAGGAGTTGAGCCACTCACCGGTCGCAGCCTCGTCAATGTGCTGCGCGGTGACAGCTCGAGCGCACGCGCGGCGAACGACACCCTGGGTTATGAACTTGCCGGCAATGCCGCGCTTTTTGCGGGCGATCTTAAGCTGGTGCGCAACCTGCCGCCCGTCGGCACTGGCGACTGGCAGCTCTTCGACATTGCACGCGACCCCGGCGAAACCCGCGATCTGCGCGCAAGCCAACCGACGGAATTTGCGCGTCTGCTCGTTGCCTACAGAGCGTTCGAGAGTACCGACGGTGTGCTGCCCCTGCCCGCAGGCTACGAGCCGCGCGAGCAAGTTGCCATGAATGCCCTGCGCAGGGTGATCCTGCCCGGTCTTTTGTGGCCTGCCGTGCTCACGGTCGGTTTCTTTTTAGGACTCTGGGCCCTCAGGCGGCGACGAAACAAAACTTGACTTGAACTCCACCCGGGTGATCGTGTCGAATGCGCACCCAAAGAATATGCACGGACGCATCATGATCAGCAGGAACCTCCCGCCCTCGCCCAAACGCCGTCTTTTATCGCTCGGCGGCATCATGCTGGCGAGCGGCGTCGCGCTGATCAGCGGCCTGCCCGTCGCAGCTCAGCAAGCGCGCGCCACCAGCCAAAACGTCGCAGGCGAAGAATTGCTCGAGGAGGTCGTAGTCACCGGTCGGCGCGAGCCCGGCATGGTGATCGGCGACATCCCGCCCGAAACCCAACTCTCGGCCGAAGAGATCCGCGCTCTTGGCGTGAGTTCGGTCGCCGAGTTGTTGACGGCGCTCGGACCCCAACTTGGCAGCAGCCGCGGCCGCGGTGGCGGACGACCCATCGTGCTGATCAACGGCGTACGGGTTTCAGGGTTCAATGAAATCCGTGATCTGCCGACCGAAGCGATCCTGCGCACCGACATTTTCCCGGAAGAAGTCGCACTCAAATACGGTTATCGCGCTGATCAGCGCGTGGTCAACATCGTATTGCGCCCCCGCTTCAAAGCTTTCACGGGCGAGTTCGGTGCACGCGGCACCACCGAGGGCGGGCGCGAGGGTGCTGATGTCAACGCCAGTTGGTTGGACATTCGTCGCGATGATCGCTGGCAGGTGGACCTGAAGGCGCGACGCGACGAAGAACTGCTCGAATCGCAGCGCAACATTGTGGGCGCCACCGGTACGCAGAACGCCGATGCGGCGCTGCGCAGCTTGGCTCCCGCAGCCGACCAACTCACCGCCAACTTCGTGCTGGCGAAGCCACTCGCGGAGGGCAGCGCTTTCACGCTGAACGCCACGCTCGACAACACGGCCCGCGAATCTTTGCTCGGACTGCGACCGACTGCCGCGGGCCCTGCCCCGCTGCGACGCGATGCTGACACCCTCGACTCGCACCTCGGCGGTATCGTGCAAGGCGCGCGGAGCGGATGGCGCTGGTCCGCCACCTTGAATGCCGATCGCAGCGACTCCACTACCACACTCGCAGGCGGCTCCAACAACACCCGTTCGCGTACCGACTCCGCGGACCTCGATCTCGTGCTCAATGGCTCGGCGTTTGATCTGCCCGGGGGCGCTGTCGGCATCACCCTCAAAGGCAGCGCCGGCACGCGCAGCATCGACAGCTTCTCGCAGCGTCTCACCTCGAGCGTCGTCACCGAACTGTCGCGCGATCAACGCGAGCTGCAACTCAACGTTGACATGCCTTTGTGGCGCGGCATCGGCGACGGTGACGGCGAACGCGCCGCCCGACTCGGCGCCAACTTCAACCAAAGTTATGAAGACATCTCCGATGTCGGTGGCCTGCAGACCACCGGCTTCGGCCTCAACTGGTCCACGGGCCGCAGGCTGCGCGTCATCGCCTCGATGACCGACGAACAGGGCGCGCCGTCGATGCAACAACTCGGTGGCGCGGTCATCACCACGCCATTCGTGCGCAGCTTCGACTTCGTGCGCGGCGAAACCGTGGAGATCACGCGCATCGACGGCGGCAATGCGCTGTTGTCGGCTGATCGTCGTGAAGTGCTCAAGCTCGGCGTCGGTTCGCGCCCCTTCGAAGATATCGATCTCGATCTCAATGCCGATTACGTTCGCAGCCGATCGCGCGATGTGATCAGCGGCTTGCCGCTCGCGACCCCCGATCTCGAACGTGCCTTCCGCGATCGCTTCCAGCGCGATGCCAGCGGAAAACTGCTCTCCATCGACGCCCGCCCCGTCAATTTCTTTGGTCGTGACCGCGACGAGTTGCGTTTCACCCTCAATCTGACACGCCCTTGGGGACCGCAGCCCGAAGCACCGAGCTTTCCGCCTCGCGGCACCTCGGGCCGCGGCGGTCCGTCAAACGCGGGCGCTCCGCCAAACGCGGGCGGCCCGGTGGTCGTTCCCGCTCCGGCAGACGATGCTGCACGGCGCGCACGGATGGCGCAGATGGGCGAGCGTTTCATGGCCTTTTCGCGGCGCGGCAGCGTGCAGTTCACGCTGACCTACACCGAACGCCTGGCCGATGAGATCACGATCGCGCGCAATCTGCCGACGCTCGATCTGCTTGGCGGCGATACGCTGTTCGACAGCGCCGGTAATCCGCGGCGCGAACTCGAAGCGCAGTTTGGTGCCAACCGTAACGGCTTCGGCGCGCGCGTGATCACGCAGTGGCGCAGCGGCAGCGCCATCAAAGGAAACTCGGTTGCCGGCAGCACCAGCCCGGGTAGCCGCAGCGACCTTGATTTCTCGGCGCTGACCACCGTGAACCTGCGGCTCTTCGCCGATCTCGGGCTGCAGCCGTGGGCGCGCGATCACGAATTCCTGCGCGGCGCGCGGGTGAGCCTCGTGATCGGCAACCTGTTCAACGAACGTCAAAAGGTACGTGCCGCCGATGGCTCGGTGCCGGTCAACTATCAGCCCGACCTGCTCGATCCGCAGGGTCGCAACATTCGCCTGAACTTCCGCAAACTGTTCTTTCCGAACTTCACGCCGCCCGGAGGTCGCACGGGCTGAGGCAGGCTGCAATAATGGCGCAGTCACGCATTTCAGCAGGCCCGCCATGCTCGAGACCCTCGCCCGAGTCCCCCCCGATCCCATCCTCGGTGTTTCTGCCGCTTTTCAGAAAGACGAATCGCCCGACAAAGTCGATCTCGGCGTAGGCGTCTACAAAGACGAAGCGGGCAAGACGCCGGTGCCGCGCGCGGTCAAACGTGCCGAGCAGGAAATGCTGGCGGCGCAGACCAGCAAAACTTACCTCTCGCCGATCGGCAACCCGGGCTTCAACGCGCAGGTGGCCGCACTGACCTTGGGCAGTGACCTCGCCGGTCGCAAGGGCGATCTCGCGCTCGCGCAGACGCCGGGCGGCAGCGGTGCGCTGCGCCTCGGGGCTGCACTGCTGGTGGCGGCGAAACCCGGCGCGGCCATTCATGTCAGTGACCCGACCTGGGCCAATCACATTCCGCTGCTCGGCAACGCCGGACTGCAGATCGAAAAATATCCGTACTACAACGCCTCGACCAACACGCTCGAGTTCGAGCGCATGTTGTCGACGCTCGATGCCCTGCCCGCAGGCTCGCCGGTGTTGCTGCACGCCTGCTGCCACAACCCGACCGGCCAAGATCTCGATGTCGGTCAATGGACCGCGGTCGCCGAAGTGCTCGCGCGACGCCGTCTGCTGCCCTTCCTCGACATGGCGTATCAGGGCCTCGGCGAAGATCTCGATCGCGATGCCGCCTCGATCCGCATCATTGCCCGCGCCGTCCCCGAACTTTTGATCGCGGTATCCTGCTCAAAGAATTTCGGCATCTATCGCGAACGCACGGGCTTGCTCGCAGTGCTCGCTGCCGGCAGCGAACCCGCTTCGATCGTCAGCGGCCAACTCGGCCGGCTCGCGCGCACCCTCTGGTCGATGCCGCCCGATCATGGCGCCGCCGTCGTCGATCGCGTGCTGTCGCAACCCGACTTGCGTCAGGACTGGATGACCGAACTGCAGCACATGGCGCATCGCATCAATTCTTTGCGGGCCTTGCTGGCCGAGCGACTGAGCGCGGCGAGCGGCACAGACTTCAGCTGGATCAAGCAACAGCGCGGCATGTTCTCGCGACTGCCGCTCTCGCCCGAGCAAGTCATTCGGGCACGCGACGCGCACCACATTTACATGGCGCCCGATGGTCGAATCAACATTGCGGGTATCAGTCCGGCAAACGTGGAGCGAGTGGCTGCCGGCCTCGCCGAGGTGATGAAACAATGAACGCCGTAACCCTGGATCACGCTGCCATGCCCGGCGAGGCTGCCCTGCAATCCTGGTGGATGCCCTTCACCCACAATCGGCATTTCAAGGCACATCCGCGACTCATCGCCTCAGGCAAAGGCGCGTACTACCAACTGGTCGATGGCCGGCGTGTTTTTGATGGGCTCTCGGGTCTTTGGTGCTGTCCGCTCGGTCACTCACCCGATCGCGTGGTCGAGGCCGTGCAGCGACAGGTCGCCACCCTCGACTTCAGCCCGAGTTTCCAGATGGGGCATCCGGCAGCGTTCACGCTTGCAAGCCGCATCGCCGAGTTCGCAGGACGCCCGAACGACAAAGTTTTCTTTGTCAATTCGGGCTCCGAGGCGGTCGATACCGCCCTCAAAATTGCCGTGGCCTACCATCGTGCGCGCGGCGACAGCACGCGTACGCGCATCATCGGTCGCGAGCGCGGGTATCACGGCGTCGGCATGGGTGGCATCTCGGTGGGCGGTATTCCGGCCAACCGCAAAATGTTCGCGTCGCTGATGATTCCGGGCGTCGATCACCTGCCCCACACTTTCGAGCCGGCAAAGATGGGCTATTCGCGTGGCCAGCCCGAGTGGGGTCTGCACCTCGCCGATGAGCTCGAGCGCATCGTTGCGCTGCATGACGCGAGCAATATCGCCGCGGTCATCGTCGAGCCCATGCAGGGCTCGACCGGCGTGATCGTGCCGCCAAAGGGCTACCTCAAGCGCCTGCGCGAGATCTGCACTAAGCACGGCATTCTGCTGATTTTTGACGAGGTCATCACCGGTTTCGGTCGACTTGGCACGCCTTTCGCGAATGAATTCTTTGATGTCGAGCCCGATCTCATCACTTTCGCCAAAGCGGTCAACAATGCCGCGGTGCCCCTCGGCGGCGTGATCGCCTCTTCGGCGATTTACGATGCGTTCATGACGGGACCCGAGCATATGGTCGAGTTCTTCCATGGCTACACCTACTCAGCCCACCCGCTCGGCGTGGCTGCCGCCCATGCCACGCTCGATGAAATGCAGCATCGCAAACTCATCGATCGTGCGGCCGCTCTTGCCCCGGTGCTCGAAGATGCCGTGCACTCGCTGCGCGGCGAGCCACTGGTCGCCGATATTCGCAATCTCGGTTTCTCGGCAGCCGTCGATGTCACGCCGGTGCCGGGCAAGCCTGCGCTGCGCGCGTATCAAGTGTTCCAGCACGCCATGAACCGCGGCCTGATGCCGCGCTTCACTGGCGAAACACTGGCGCTGGCGCCGCCGTTCATCTCCACCGAGGACGAAGTACGCAGCGCAGTCGACATTCTGCGCGAGTCACTGCGGGCTGCGGCAAAGGCTGCCTGAAACTCGACTGCCCAAGTCCGCGGTTCAGCCTGCGAGCAGAACCTGCTCGGCGTGCTCGAGTGCCTCGGGACTGCCGACCAGCACCAGTTCGTCGCCCTGCTGCAGCCGGAAGCTGGCATCTGGATTGCGACCGACGATGCCGTGACGCAGCACGCTCTCGGTACGCACCGCATAGCCACGCTGCTCCAAGTCGGCGAGGCTGCGGCCAATCGCCCAAGCGCCAGGCGGCAACACCACGGTCTTGAGCTCTTCGCGGGAAAGATCGTCCTCGTCGGGCAGCGAGGTTTCACCGCGCAGCAAACCGCGCAAGACGGCATAGCGCTCATTACGAATGTTGCCGATCGTTCGCACCACCCGCGACACCGGTTGCTTGAGCAACATCAAGGCGTGCGAGGCGAGCATCAGACTCGCCTCGAAGGTTTCCGGCACCACCTCGGTCGCACCCGCATCCATCAATTCTTCGAGCCGCGAATCATCGGCTGTGCGGACAAGCACGGGTACCTCGCTGCGCAGCGAGCGAACGGCTTTGACGATACCGAGCGCGACTGCGGGGTCGGCAAAGGTGATCACGACGGTGCTCGCATGGGCGAGCCCGACCTCGCGCAAAAGATCAGTGTCTGAGGAGTCGCCGTAGATCACCGGCAAGCCCGCGGCGCGCGCCGCCCTCACCCGCGCCGGGTCAAGATCCATTGCAATGAATTCGAGCCCAGACGACTCGAGCACGCGCGCAAGATTTTGACCCACACGACCAAAGCCACAAAGAATGACGTGCTCACGTGATGCGAGCAGGGCGGTGGCACGCTCCTCGGCAGTCGGTTCCGTTTTACCGGGTGGCCCCTCTTCGCGCAGCAGCCAACGCGCAATTCGTCGGTTTTGTCGCAGCAACAAGGGCGCCGTCACCATGCTGAGCACGATCGCGACCAACAAGGGCTGCGTGACCCGATCGGCAACGACATCACCCTGCATGAGAATGGTGAGAATCGCGATGCCGAATTCGCCGCCCACCGACAGCACAACACCCGTACGTACCGCTTTGAAAGGAGGCATGCCATAAAGCCGACCTGCCGCAGCCATCAGGACGAGTTTGAGCGTGGTCATCGCCAGCAAGACGATGACAATCAACACCCAGTCGGCCTGCAGTACGCGCAGATCGAGCATCATGCCGACCGAAATGAAAAACAGGCCGAGCAAAATATCGCGGAAAGGCCTGATGACGGCCTCGACCTGATGTCGATACTCAGTCTCGGCCAGCATGACGCCGGCGAGAAATGCCCCAGTCGCCATCGACACACCCGCCGCGTGCGAGATCCACGCAGCGCCGAGCGCCACCAACAAAACCGCCAAGGTAAAAAGCTCGCGTAAGCGGCTGTGCGCGATTTCATAGAGGAGCGGTCGCAGTGCATAACGACCCAGCAGCAGCACGACACCCACCGCAACCGTACCCACACCCACCGCGGCACCGACACGCGCCGGCGAGAAATCGACGCTGCCCGCAGCGAGTGCGCCCGCCAGCACCAAAAACGGCACAAAGGCGAGATCCTGAAAGAGCAGCACGCTGAAGGCGACACGCCCGTGCGTCCGATTGATCTCGGACTGCTCGGTGAGCTGCTGGATGATGATCGCCGTCGAGCTCACGGCGATGGCGCCGCCCAAGGCGATCGCGGCGAGCGGCGCTACCCCCAAGGCCCAAAAAATGAGTGAGCCTGCGCCGGCCGTGAGCAACATTTGAGCACTGCCGACACCGAATACTTCGCGACGCATGGCGACCATGCGCGGCCAGGAAAACTCCAGCCCGAGCGTGAACAGCAGAAAGACCACGCCGAGCTCCGCAAGCAAGCGGGTCGTGTCGTTCTCGTCCATGAGCCCAAGCGCATAGGGGCCAAAGATGGTGCCGACGAGCAAGTAACCGAGAATCGGGGGCAGACCGACCCGACGCGCAGCCGCAACCACGAGCACGGCGGCGGCAAGCAGGAGCAGGATTTGCGCAAGGGGGTCAGCGATCATTGACCGACCACTCTACCCGAGACGCGGCAGCATTGCCGCTCGGTCAAGCGCAGGCCACCCTGTCTCAGGCCACGCAGCGGACCCCGGTGCCGCCGAGACCACAGTAACCATCCGGATTTTTGGCGAGGTACTGCTGATGGTAGTCCTCGGCGTAAAAGAATTCGGGGGCGAGTCGGATGTCGGTGGTGATGGCGCCGAAGCCGCCGGCCTGCAACCCCGCCTGATAACGATCGCGGCTGGCGAGCGCCTCAGCGAGCTGAGCCTCGCTGCTGCAATAAATGACCGAGCGGTATTGCGTACCGATGTCGTTACCCTGCCGCATGCCCTGCGTGGGATCGTGGCGTTCCCAGAAGGCCTGCAACAGCTCGCCGTAAGACAGCTTCGCCGGGTCAAAGATCACACGGACCCCTTCGGCATGACCGGTTCGACCGCTGCAGACCTCTTCGTAGGTGGGATGGGTCGTGTAACCGCCGGCATAGCCGACCGAAGTCGACAGCACGCCCGGAATCTTCCAAAAGAGTCGCTCGGCACCCCAAAAACACCCCATGCCGAATACGGCCTCGACCGCCCCCGCGGGGAACGGCGGCTTCAGCGGAGCGCCATTGACGAAGTGCCGATCGTTGATCGGCAAGGGAGTGCTGCGCCCAGGGAGTGCATCGGCGGCACTGACGAGTTCGGCTTTGCGACGGAAGAGTGACATGCGTGAATTCTGCGGTGCTTGCGACGCCGCTTCAAGCGCCGCGCCAGTTGTGATCGCCGACCGGGCTGCGTACCCTTCGCTGCCATGACGACCTGCCACAGCCATAACCTGCGCGAGCCGGAAAGCTCCGCCTCCAAACCCTACGGCGTGCGCGTCTCGCTGCGCGCCGGTGACCCCTTCCGCAAGCTGCTCGGTGCCGACTGGAGTCGCACGCACTGGTTCGAAACGGCGCTCGAGCGTGATGCCGCGCTCGCGGAGATGAGCCGCGAGCACGAGTACTCGCGGCCGGGCGATCGCCCCGCGCTCAACTATGAAAAGGTCGTGAATCTCGCCTCGCGCCGCCGCGACTAAACGCCGCGACTAAAACGTGCGACCGAGGAACAAATAGAACGTGTTCTCGCCACCCTCGCCAAAGCCCGACCCAAGATAGACCGGCCCGAGCAGCGTATCGAAGCCAAAGAAAACGCTGCCCTGCTTGAGCGCAGAGTCGAGTCCGATCTCGCTGCGCTCGTTCCACACGTTGCCCGCCTCGAGCGAGACACCCACATAGGCCGGCACGTTCAAAAATCCCTCACCGCCCCGGCCGATCTGCCGGTAATACATCGCCCGGGCGATGGCGTAATGACGACCGCTGATCGAGTCGGGCGCGAGCGCCGACAAATTCAGGAAACCGCCGAGCGGAAAAAGCGTACGAATATTGCCGCTCGCCGAATCGATGTTGGTCCCGAACGAGCTCCACAACACGCCCGTGTGGCGCCCGCTCGAACGCGCGGCGAGCCAATCGATGGTCACGAGGTCCGAGCGCTGCGCCGAACCCAGGCTCGGCGACTCGGCTCGCCACTCGGCGACCAAATATTGTCCGCGACGCGGAAAATTGCGGTTATCAAGCTCATCGTAGGATAGGCGACCAAAATATTCGCGCACGTCGAAATCGCCGACGGCAGGCACGAGGGGGTCCCCGATCCGCAGCCGCGAACGCCCCGTGATCCGTCGCAATCCCGCGCGCCACTCGCCCCAATTGGAGAACTCGCGGCCGATATCGAGTCCGTATTCCGTCGCGCGCAAACGATATTCGGCGCGGCGCTCGCCAGATTCGAGCAGCGGCACGTTGCGCAACTCGAAACGGGCCTGCGGCATCAAAAACCAGCGCGCGGAATCACCGAAAGGAATGTGAAACTCGGTGGCAATCTTGGGTTCGGAACCGACCTGCAGATCCCACACCCACTCGGCGGCCAGCGAGCCGATATCGGCGAGCACAAAACGCGCAGCCGCGTTGTAACTGGAATTGCCGTTGAAATCGTCCTCGAGATTGAGGCCGATACGCATGTAGTTCGGCCCCCAGGAATTGCGCTTGGCGCTCAATTCCAGCGTGTCGCCGCTCTGACCCTCGCGCAGTCGGTAGTCCACACTCTCGAAGTTGCCGCGACCATAGAGGGTGGCTAGCCCGGCATCCAAACCTGTGGCGCTAGAGGTGTTGGTGAAGCCGGCCCGCAACAAACGCTCATAGCGCATCGAGTCGGCTGCCACCTGAACCTCGGCCACACGCGGCTCGCCACCCCGGACGGCCGCACGCGCGGCGAGATAGCTGGAATATTCGCGCTCGCCAAGACGCAGCGCGCCGAGTTTGTCGAGCGCAGCACGCGCTGTTTCCTCGCCCAGCACCACCGCTCGCGGCACGATGTCGAAATCGAAACTCGAAGCCTCGCCGAGCTGCGGCGCGAGCAAGATATCTGCAGGCTGCAATGTGCGACGTTGCGCATCACTGCCTCGGCGAATGAGGATCGACAGCATCTGATTGGAGATGGTCGCCACAGAGTCGAGCGTGTCGCGCTTGCGCAGCGGGAAACCGACATCGACCACGATGAGTACATCGACGCCCATGCTGCGCGCGATCTCGACCGGCAAATTGTTGGCGAGCCCGCCATCGACAAGCAGGCGGCCATCGATCTCTACCGGCGCGAACACACCCGGCGCCGCGAGACTCGCTCGCATCGAGGTGACGAGATCGCCGCGCGCGAGCTCGATGGGGTCACCGGTTTCGAGGTCGGTCGCCACCGCCCGAAACGGTGTCGGCAATTGATCAAAGTTTTCGACCCGAGCCGCGGGTACGGTCACTCGGCGCAGCGCCTGCGTGAGTCGCTGACCCGAGACCAAGCCCTTGGGCAGACGGAAGCTGCCGCCCTTCAGACCGACCGGAAAATTCACCAGGAAATTTTGATCTTCGCTCTTGCGGCGAAAACTCAGGCGATCGCGTGGCGCAGGCTCGCGGAAGGCCTGCCGCCATTCGGTGGACTCGACCAACGTGGCGATTTCGTTGGCGGACAATCCACTCGCGTACAAGCCACCGACCACGGCACCCATGCTGGTCCCGGCAATGGCATCGATCGGAATGCGCTCGGCTTCGAGCACCTTGAGCACACCGACGTGTGCAGCGCCGCGGGCGCCACCGCCCGAAAGCACCAGGCCCACTCGCGGCCGCTCGGCCGCCGCGGCCCAGCGGGGCGCGGCAAACGACGCAGCCGCCATCGCAAGCAGCACGAGCCAGGCAACATGACGGAGCGGACGCACGGAGCGAAGGATAGCAAGCGATAATGCCCGCATGCTCGTTACCGCGCTCGGCGTCCTGCTTGCGGCGACCGTATCATCCGTCTCGACAACCCCTCTCCATGAGGTGGTGGTGACCGCTCGTCGCCGCGAACAACGGCTAATCGATGTGGCGGCCAGCATCAGCCGTGTCACACCGGGTATCACGGGTGCACTCGATCTTGCCCACCCCGCCGAGAGTCTCAATCGCCTCCCCGGGGTGGTGCTGCAGCGCGGTAGCGGACAAGAGAGCCTGCTCGCCATTCGATCACCGGTGCTCACAGGGTCAGGGGCCTGCGGCGCCTTTCTCATGCTCGAGGATGGCTTTGCTCTGCGACCGACCGGGTTTTGCAATATCAACCAATTGTTTGAGGTCAATACCACGCAAGCCGCGGCGATCGAGGTCTTGCGCGGGCCGGGTAGTGCCGTGCACGCCGCGAATGCCGTGCACGGCGTCATCAATATTTTGACCCCGCAGGTGCGCGACCTTGCGGGGCTGCGGATTACGGCAACGACCGGGTCTGACGATGTTCGCTCGGTGGCTCTCGCGACTGCTCGCGACGACTACGCGGTGCAGGCGCTCATCCGACGCGACGGCGGTTTTCGCGCTGACTCGGCGAGTACGGACTACAAATTGAACCTGTTGCAAGATCGCGAATTTCGGGGCGGACAACTGCGCTTGCGTGCCGCAGCTACGCGCCTCGATCAGGATACGGCGGGCTTCATCCGCGGCTTCGAGGCCTATCGCGACCCCGTACTGCGGCGCTCGAATCCGAACCCGGAAGCCTTTCGCGATGCCGAGAGCCTGCGCCTCTCGGCGGCGTGGTCACGCGAAACCTGCGCCAACTGCAGTGACGAAGTGCGCGCCATCCTGCGCAACTCGTCGATGACTTTCCTGCAGCATTTTTTGCTCGGCAAGCCACTTGAACGCAACGCACAACGCAGCGCGGCCGTCGCGATCTCGCGCAGCCGCCCGATGGGGCCGAGCGGCCTCTCGTGGCGTTTGGCGCTCGATGCCGAATGGGCGGATACGCAACTACTCGAAATTCAAAATGGACCAACGCTCGAAGGCAGCGCGGTCGCCCGCGCGATTCGTCCGGCTGGGCGCCACTACGATTATTTTGTTGATGTCGCGACCGTGGGCGCGAGCGCGGGTCTGGAGCAAAGCATCGGCGATTGGCAGTGGCGCCTCTCGGTGCGCGCCGATCGCACGGCGTATCGATACGACAACCGCATGCGCGATGGCAATACGGCCGAGGACGGTACGCCCTGCCCGGGCGGCTGTCTCTATAGCCGGCCTGCAGATCGCAGTGATCGCTACTCGCGGCTCACGCCGCGGGCCGAGCTCATCAAACATTTGAGCGAGTCGCAGCACCTCTATGCCGTGCTCGCCGAGGGTTTTCGTCCGCCGGAAATCACCGAGCTTTATCGGTTGCAGCGCAACCAGTCGGTGGCGGAGCTTGGCGCAGAACGCCTGCGCAGCGCCGAACTCGGTTGGCGCTTTGCCGTGGGTGAGGCACCCTCGCTTTCCGGCAACGTCGCGCTCTATCGAGCGCGCAAGACGGATGTCATCCTGCGCGACACCAACGGCTTCAATGTCAGCGGCGGCCGCACTCGGCACGAAGGCTTGGAGTACACGCTCGATTGGCGAGCCCACGCCAGCTTGCAAGTTCGCGCAAGCGGCACCTGGGCACGTCACCGTTATGATTTTTCGCGTGCGATCGAGGGTGGCGAGACGATCGTTGCGGGCCGCGACATCGACACCGCACCGCGCAGCATTCATCGACTGGCCGTCGAACTCAAACCGCAAGACGCGCTCGCGATCGAGATCGAAGCGCGTCGCACGGGCGATTACTTTGCCGATGCGGCCAACGAGCGGCGGCATCCGGCGCAAGTCGCGCTGCGCCTGAACACGCGCTGGCAAGTTGACGATTCTTTGGGCCTGAATCTGGAGATCGAGAACCCCACCGACCAAAGGCTCGCCGATCGTGCCGACTACGCGCAGGGCGACTGGCGATATTTCCCGGCGCGCGGCCGCAGCATTTATTTTGGGGTCGACTGGCGCCGACGCTGAGGCACTTGCCCGCGCGGAATCTGCTGGGTGATGCAGTGGATGTTGCCCCCACCGAGCAAAATTTCGCGCGCCGGCACACCCACCACGTGCCGCTGCGGAAAAATCTGTTGCAACTGCGCCAGCACCTGGGCGTCGAGTCGCGGGTCAAGCAGCGGCACGACAACGCCGCCATTGGCGATATAGAAATTCACGTAGCTTGCCGCGAGCCGCTCACCGCCACGGCGCGGCTTGGTCCCCGCGCGCGGCTTGAGCCCCGCAGCTTCGATCGCGGTCATCTCGAGAGGTCCTGGCATCGGTACTTTGTGAACTTTGAACCGGCGCCCGCAGGCATCGCGGGAATCGCTGAGGCGCTCGAGAGCATCACGCGAAATCGCATGTTGCGGATCGCGACGATTGTCGCACCAGAGGAGCGCAATTTCGCCGGGCGCGACGAAGCATGCAAGATTGTCGATGTGCCCATCGGTCTCGTCATTGAAGACGCCGCGCCCGAGCCAAATAATTTGCGTTGCCGCCGTGTAGGCGCGCAGCAAAGTTTCGATCTGCCGACGACCGAGCTCGGGATTGCGATTGGGGTTGAGCAGGCACTCTTCGGTCACGAGCAGCGTGCCCTCGCCATCGGCGTGGATCGACCCGCCCTCGCAAACAAAAGGCGCGCGATAGCGGGCGAGCCCTTCGACCTCGAGCACGCGCCGCGCAACGAGCTCATCGCGATCCCATGGAAAATACAAACCGCCGTTCAGTCCGCCCCAGGCATTGAAGTGCCAGTCGACCCCCCGGACCTCGCCGCGCTGATCCACCACGCCCGTGGGACCGACATCGCGCATCCAGGCATCGTCACTCTCGAGCCGCAGCACGCGGATCCGCGGCTCGAGCGCCCGACGCGCCGTCGCGTAATGCGCGGGCGTGACGCCCACGGTCACGGGCTCGAACCGTGCAATCGCGTGGGCAACGGCTGCGAACGCACGCTGCGCCGGCGCAGCGTGCTCGCGCCAGTTATCGCTGCGCGTGGGCCAGAGCATCCAGCAGCCGCGATGGGGCTCGAACTCGCCGGGCATGCGAAAGCCGTCGGCAGCGGGTGTCGAGGGCGTCGGTTCGCTCATGAGTCGAGATTCCTCATAGGGGGAGATTCTAGCGAAGCCACGCTGTAGAATCCGCGCCACGCAACGGCGGGGGTTTTTGAAGAATCGCCGGGCGTTTCAGAAGGAGTTCAGAACCATGACGACGGCTGCAAAAGTCACCCTGACGCCGCCCGCTGGCGGCGCCAAGATCACAATCAAAGACGGCAAATTGTCCGTCCCCGACAACCCGATCATTCCCTACATCAAAGGCGACGGCACGGGCCCTGACATTTGGCGCTCGAGCGTACGCGTCATGGACGCGGCGGTCGCCAAGGCCTACGGCGGCAAGCGCAAGATCCATTGGATGGAAGTCTATGCCGGCGAAAAGTCGAACAAACTTTTTAACACCTGGTTGCCGGATGAAACGGTCGCCGCCTGCCGCGAATTTTTGGTGTCGATCAAAGGGCCGCTGACGACGCCGGTGGGCGGTGGCATCCGCTCGCTGAACGTGGCTTTGCGTCAACTGCTCGACCTTTACGTCTGCCTGCGTCCGGTGCGCTGGTTCAAGGGCGTGCCCTCACCCGTCAAAGCCCCCGACAAGGTCGACATGGTGATCTTCCGCGAGAACACCGAAGACATCTATGCGGGTATCGAATTCGAGCTCGGCTCCGAAGAGAACAAAAAATTCAAGGAGCTCTTCAAGGCCAACTTCCCGAAGGCCTACGCCAAAATTCGCTTCCCCGAGACCTCGGGCATCGGCATCAAGCCGGTATCGCTCGAGGGTACCGAGCGCCTCTTCCGTGCGGCGGTCGAATACGCCATTGCCAACAAGCGCAAGAGCGTGACCATCGTCCACAAGGGCAACATCCAGAAGTTCACCGAGGGCGCGTTCCGCAACTGGTCCTACGCACTCGCCGAGCGCGAGTTCCCGGGCCAGACCTATGGTTGGGAACAGTGGGAGCGGACCAAGGCCGAGCATGGCGAGAAAGCCGCCAACGCCGAAATGGATGCAGCAAAGAAATCCGGCAAGATCATCATCAAAGATGCGATCGCCGATATCACGCTGCAGCAGGTGCTCACGCGTCCCGACGAATTCGACGTGCTCGCCACCTGTAACCTCAACGGTGACTATCTCTCCGACGCCCTCGCCGCACAGGTGGGTGGCATCGGCATTGCGCCGGGCGCCAACATCAACTACGTCACTGGTCACGCGGTGTTCGAAGCCACGCACGGCACGGCGCCGAAGTACGCGGACCTCGACAAGGTGAACCCGGGCTCGGTGCTGCTCTCGGGCGAGATGATGCTGCGTTATATGGGCTGGACCGAGGCGGCCGATGCCATCATCACCGCCATGGATCGCACCATCGCTCAAAAGACCGTGACCTACGACTTCGCACGCCTGATGGACGGCGCGAAAGAGGTCAAGTGCAGCGAGTTTGGCGACGCCCTGATCGCCAACCTGTAAGCGCATGACGGCATCCGCCGGGTCCCTGATCGATCTCGGATCCCGGCGGATCGCCGCTGCGTTCGCCGCCTACAACGGCGAATTCCGCGAAATCACGCGGCGTGCGCCGGCGCGCTTCGACGCCCGCGACTGGCACGGTCGCGAACAAGATGCCGTCGAACGTATCGAGCTCTACGATGGCTGGGTCAATCGCACGGTAGCCGACATGCGCGAGCAGCTCGGCGAGGCGGCGCAAGATCGCGCGCTTTGGGCGCAGATGCGCAAGCGGTTTCACGACCGCACCTCTGGTCTTGCCGATGCGGCCTTTGCGCGCACGTTCTTCAGCTCGGTGTCGCGTCGGGTGTTTGGCACCGTGGGTGTCGACCCAGAGATCGAATTTGTAGGGGTTGAGCTCAACCCCCTCGAGGGTGCGGGCGATCACCCCGAGACCAAAGTTTATGTGAATCGTGGCAGCGTCGAGCTGGTGATCGAGGATCTGCTCGGCGAGGTCGCGTTGCGCAGTCCGTGGATCGCCTTCGACAAGACCGTGCGCAATGTCGCCGCCGACATCGCCCGGCAGTTGCGCGAGGCGCTACCCGATGGGCTAGATGTCGATGGCGTTCTGCATCACATCGAGATCCTGCGCCCGCTGTTTTTTCAGAGTACGCGCGCCTATATCGTGGGCCAGATCGTGGCCGCCGGAGCACGCCTTCCCTTGCTGCTGGCGCTGCAGAACACCGAGCGCGGTCTCTTCGTCGACAAGGTCATGCTCGATGAAGACGAGCTCAGCATCGTCTTCGGCTTCACGCGTTCCTATTTTCACGCCGATCTCGGGCGTGTGGTCGAGGCCGTGGTCTTCCTGCGGCAATTGCTGCCGCGAAAACCGCTCTCCGAGCTCTTCACCGTGCTCGGGCGCGCAAGACAAGGCAAGGCCGAGCGCTATCTCGAAATCCTGCGGCACTTGCAGCAATCAGACGATTTCTTTGTCCACGCGGCGGGTGAGCGCGGTCTCGTGATGGTGTGCTTCACCCTGCCCTCGCTCGATGTGGTCTTCAAACTCATCCGCGATCGCTTTCCGCCCGTCAAAACCGTACTGCGGCAAGACGTCATCGACAAATACAAGTTCGTGTTCCGCCACGATCGCGCGGGACGTCTCGTCGATGCGCAGGAGTTCAAGCGAGTGCGCCTGCCGCGCGCACGATTCACGCATGAACTCATCGATGAGCTCTTGAGCGAGACCGGCGAGACGGTACATCTTGACGGCGAAGATCTCGTCTTCGATCACATGTACATCGAGCGACGCATGGTGCCGCTCAACCTCTATCTGCGTGAGGCGCCCGCCGCAGCCGCCGAGAGCGCCGTCATCGACTACGGGCAGGCGATCCGCGACCTGGCGTTATCCAATATTTTTGCCGGCGACCTGCTGCTCAAAAATTTCGGGGTTACCCGTCACGGACGGGTGATTTTCTATGACTACGACGAACTCTGTCAGGTGACCGACTGTCGCTTCCGCGAAGTGCCGCAAGCCAGCAACGACGAAGACGACATGCGCGGTGAGGCCTGGTTCTATGTCGCCGACAACGACGTGTTCCCCGAGACCTTCCTCAATTTTCTGGCTTTCAGCGATGAGCAGCGCGAGACCTTCAAGCAGGTGCATGGCGACCTGCTTGGGCCCGATTTCTGGCGCGGCATCCAGCGCCGGGTGCGCGAAGGGGCCATTCTCGAGGTGCTGCCGTATCGCCCCCGGTAGCGCCCGCTCGCAACCGCGGATAGGATTGGGGCATGGACGTCCGTACTCCCGCCGATGTTGTTGTCACCCCCCGCGATCTGCGTTTCAGCACCGAGCAGGCGCGCAATCAGTATTGGCTCGGGGGCGATCCTGTCGGTACGGCGGTGCTCAATGCGCTGTCGCTGACTTTCCCGGACGGCGAAAAAATGTTCATGGATGCCGTTCGGCATTTTCGCGGTCAGCTCTCAGGCCAGCTCGCCGAAGACGTCAGGCATTTTCTGGCCCAGGAAGCCATCCACGCGCGCGAACATCACGCGCTCAACTCCATCGTCGACCCAGCCAAATATCCGGTCGCCGAAATTCTGGCCAAAGTGCGTGATCGAATTGCGTTCAATCGCTCGAAGGGTCCGTACGCGATCCTGCTGTCGACCATCGCACTCGAGCATTTCACGGCCATGATGGCCGACATGCACATGCAGAACCGCGGCCTGTTCGCGAACGCCGACCCGGAGATCGCCCGCCTGTGGCGCTGGCACGCGCTCGAAGAAACCGAGCATAAGGCTGTAGCCTATGACGTCTTTCTCGAGGCGACGCGGCACTGGTCGGCGTTCAAGCGCTATCGACTGCGCTGTCTCTCGATGGCGTATATCACCTTCCATTTCACGCGCAACATCGCGAGCCACGCCTCACGCTTGCTCGAGGCCGACGGCTATAGCGCGAGCGAAGCGCGCAAGGCCGTGAGGCGTTTTCTTTGGAGCGACCCCGGTCTTTTTCGTCGCGGCTGGCGCAGCTACATCGCCTGGTACCGCCCGGGCTTTCACCCCTGGGATCTCGACAATCGCGCCGAGCTGGCAGACTGGCGCGCCGAGTTCGACGCCTCCTGAGCACAGCCGGGCGCGCCCGGCCATGCGGCAATCCAACGTCTGATCAACTCGAGCCCTTCTCGGTGCACGAGGCTGCGTCCGAGTTCCGGCATCATTTCGCCGGGGTCCTGCGAGGCCATGCGATACACCATGATCGACTCATCAGGATGACCGGGCACGATATCGAATTTTTTGTTGCCAGTGCCGCGACCCGCAGCCACCGGCGATTTGCAGAGTCCCAGCGCGATCGGTGAAGTTGCCTCGGCATCGAGGGCGAGCCCCGAGGTATCCGCCGGCCCCTGACGGTTATGGCAGTGGCCACAATTGATGTCGAGATAGGCACGGGCTCGCGAATCGAGCGATGCCGTATCGTCGTTCCAGCTGGCCGCGCGCGTCCAGCCTCTCGACGCTGAGGCAGCGGGGGCTGCGGCTTCCAGCAAGCCCAGCTGCTCAAGATGAACCAGCTGATTTCTTTGGCCGAGTTCGCCGCCATAGTCATGATCACGATCGAGGTGACGAGCCTTGAGACCAATCGGCGCCAGCGTCGCACGCTTGACGTCGGTCGCATGACAAGCTGCGCACTGATTGATATCCGGCACCACGTAGTCGAATTTGCCGACGCCCTCGAGCTCTAGCGGGATAATTTCGCCCACGCGTTGCAGCCGCGCATGGCGCTGCGATGTGTCCCAGACATAAGACACCGCTTGCCAACCCTGCTCGCGCCGTACCAGCAGGCGCGTCTCGATGAGTTGCACTTGATCGAGCGCGAGCCGTCCGCCCGCGAGCACAGCCCCCGCCTCGGCGGTCGCCTGCAGGGGACGCCGCACGCCGTCCGCGCTGTTGCCGGCGCCAACACGCGGGTAGTAGAAGGTCTTGCTGAGGATACTGCCGACGGGCAGCTGCAGTTCGCCCTCGGCGCCGTAGCCTGCGCGGGTCCCGACAGGCAGCCACACCGTGCGCAGCTTGTGTGCGTAATCACTGAAGAGCGGCGTATTGAGTTCGAACGCGATCACGCCCTGGGTCGGACCGAGCACACCCTCGCGGATCTGCAGCACTTGCCAATCGGCGAGCGCCTCCGGATTGCGCTCGGCGTGAAACACCGGCTGCTGCTCGCGGGTCGTGCAGCCGCTGAAGAGCACGGTCAGCGCAATCACCGAGCTCAGGGCGGTCAAGCCCGAGAGCGCGCGCGGCCCTTGCGGCGACTGCGGCCCTTGCAGCGACCGACGCCTCAACGCCCGAGCTCCACCGCCTTCAACGCGGCGAGCGTGCAGTCGAATGCTTGGGTCGTCACGGTCGGATTGCGATACTTGCCCGGGCCGTCGGCATTGAGCACCGGCCCTGCATCGCGCACGCAGAGCGCAAGCTCGGACGGCAGCTTGCCACCCCGCAATTTCTTTGGATCGAGATAGCCGTCCCACAATACGGCCGGAAAACGCCCGCCTAGCCCGAACATGGCGAGCTTCAGCGTCTTGAGATCGAGTCCGTCCGGCGAATCGCCGCCACCCGAAAAACGATTGCCATGGACATGGATGGCTTCGGGGTAAGGATCGAAGTTTTGGGCGACGCCCTCGTCGGTCATGTACCCAGTCGAGAAATAGCTCGAAATGATGATGTGGGCTGTGGCGTTATCGCGAAGCTCGTTGTCGAAGATCTCGACCGCATCATTGGAGTTGATGACGACCCCTGAGCCGGCAGGCACGCTCGCGACCGGCGTGCCCTTGGCGCCGAAGTTCGCCGTGTTGTTGGCGTAGATTCGGTTGCGATAGATCCGCGTGCCCTCGCCGCGCTGCGGCAGATTCGGCATGTTGAAGACGAGAATGCCGCCGGTGTTCAGGGTGACGTCGTTTTCATAGACATCGGCGCGACGTGAATTCTCGATCTCGATCCCGGCCACGTTTTGACGGGCCCGGTTGCGCCGCACCACGATGTCTTCGGACTGCCCGACATAAATGCCGGCATCCGAAGCGCCGATGACGAGGCAATCTTCGATGAGCACATTGCGCGTGCGCACCGGGTAGAGACCGTAAGCGCCGTTGCGCGTGCTCGGCCCATCCGTCCACTCGACGCGCAGACCGCGCAAGGTAATGCGCTCGCCCTCGTTGATCTTGACCGCATCGCCACGGGTGTCTTCGATAGCGAGATTTTCGAGCGCGAAATCACTGGCGTTGACCAGCAGGCCCTCGGCACCCACGCGCTGACCTTTGAAAGACAGCACCGTCTCGTTCATGCCCGCGCCGCGAATCGTGACACCGCTCACGCGCAGACTGAGGCTGCGATCGAGCAAATGTCTTCCCGCCGGGATTTCTATGATTTCGCCCGGCTTGGCATCGAGCAGTTTTTCCCGCAGCTCGCGCTGAAAGCGACCAGCGTCAGCAGGGGTCTGCTCGACGGACGGGCGTTGGCCGCAGCCCACAAGCCAGCCGAGCAGCGCGAGCGCAGCCACCCCAAACCTCATGCCGCCTTGCCTCATGCCGCCTTGCCTCATGCCCCCTTGCCTCATGCCGCGTCGCCTCATGCCCCATTCCCCGCTGCGGCAATCTCCAGGGCGCGTGCGAGATCTGCCTTGAGATCTTCGACATTCTCGAGCCCGATCGAGAGGCGTACCGTGCCCTCGCCGATCTCGGCGGCACGCAGCTGTTCGGCGGAGAAATCTTTGGGCTGCATCATCTGCGGCGGCATGACGAGCGATTCGGTCGAACCGAAACTCGGCGTTCGTGCAAAGAGTTGCAGGGCTTCGGCAAAGCGACGGCCACCCTCGTAGCCCACTACAAGGTCGAAACAAATCACCGCACCAAAATCCCGCATCTGCTGTCGCGCCAGCGCGTGCTTCGGACTCGACTCGAGACCCGGATAGCGCACTCGCACACAACCCGGATGCTGCTCGAGAAATCGTGCAATCTCGAGTGCCGCGGCCGATTGCGCCCGATAGCGCACGAAGTACGTCTTCATGCCACGCACCATCAGCGATGCCGAGAGCGGATCGAGCTGGGCACCGAACAGCCGATAGTCGGCCCGCAAGAGATCAAGACGCGCGCGGTCGGCGATCACGGCACCGCCCATGACATCGCCCGCACCCGTGGTGAATTTGGTGAGGCTGTGCACGAAGAAATCGACCGGGAATTCACCGTGCTGGTGAAAGCCTGCGGCAGTGTTGTCGAGCACGGTGAGCGCGCCATGGACCTTGGCAAGCCGAGTGATGCTCGCAATGTCGGCGATTTTATTGACCGGGTTGGTCGGGCTTTCGAAGAAAACCAGCTTGGTACGCCACGCAGCCAGCTCATTTTCGAGCCCCTCGAGATCATCGATCGAGAGCATGCTGTGCGTGACACCGAACCGCGTCAGCATCTTGCGGATGATCTGCCGCGTCGGTCCATAGCCCTCGACGAAGAAAATCACGTGATCGCGCGCTTCGGTCAGACCAAACAGCGTCTGCGCAACGGCATTGACGCCAGAGGCACTCGCCAGACAGTCTTCGCGACCCTGCAAACCAGCGAGCAACAGCTCGAGTTGGCGAACCGTCGGATTGCTGACTCTGGAATAAAAGAAACCCGTCCGTTCGCCGCGCAACAAGCGCAGCCCCTCTTCGATGCTGTCGGTTTCCCACTTCACGTTTTGGAAAACCGGCAGATTCAACGGCTGGTTATCGGCCGGCAGTTCAATCTCGGGCGGGTGATTGACCCGTGTTTCGTCTTTCATCAATTACCGTCACGTCGGGCCATTTGTTCCTCGCGCTCGCGGCGCTTCTCTTCGCGCTTCATGTAGAGCGTCGAGAGCACCACACCGGTGGCGACGATCAAGACCATGATGGTGGCCAGCGCATTGATATCAGGGCTCACGCCGCGCCGCACCCGCGAGAAGATCTCCATGGGCAAGGTGGACGACCCCGGACCGGCGACGAACTGCGAGATCACCACATCGTCCCAAGAGAGCGTAAAGGCGAGCAGCCAACCCGACACCAGCGCGGGCAGAATCAGCGGCAGGGTAATGCGGAAAAACACGGTTGCGGGTCTTGCGCCAAGATCGAGTGCCGCCTCTTCAAGCGCATCGTCAAAACCTGCGAGCCGCGATTGGATGACGACCGTGACATAGGCCATCGCGAAAGTGATGTGCGCGATCGTGATGGTGAGCATGCCCCGGCCTTCGGGCCAGCCGATCAGCTGCTCGAGTGACACGAACAGCAGCAGCATCGCAATGCCAGTGATGACCTCCGGCATGACAAGCGGCGCCGTGGTCATCGCTGACAGCACTGCACGACCCCGAAACGGGCCGAAACGCGTGAGTACCAACCCAGCGATCGTGCCGAGGATCACCGCCCCCGTCGCGGTCATGGCAGCGACCTTCACACTGATCCACGCCGCACCCAACAATTGATCGTTTTCGAGCAGGCGGACATACCAGCGCAGCGTCGGCGAGTTGGGCGAGTCCCAAACCGTCACCAGCCGGGAATTATTGAACGAGAACACGATCATCGAGAGGATGGGCACGTACAGAAACGCGAGCCCGAGCCCCAGCATGCCGTTACGGAACCAACCGCCTCTCATGAGCGCACCTTCATCGTCGTGCCGCCTCGAGTTCGCGCCGCTGATACCGCTGGAAGAGCATGATCGGAATCAACAACATGATCAGCAGTGCAATCGCGACGGCGCTCGCCACCGGCCAGTTGCGCGCGCCAAAGAATTGCGCCGACAGCACGGTGCCGATCATCAATTGATCGGTTCGACCGAGCAGCGAGGGGATCACGTACTCACCGACCGCCGGGATGAACACCAGCAAACAGCCGGCCACGATACCGGGCATGGAGAGCGGCAGTGTGATCCGAAAGAAAGACTTGACGGGTGAGGCGCCGAGATCGGCTGCGGCCTCGAGCAAAGTCAGGTCATGCTTCTCGAGGTTGGAATAGAGTGGCAAGATCATGAACGGCAGGTACGAATAGACGATGCCGATGTAGACCGCGAAATCGGTATAGAGCAAGGTGAGCGGCTGATCGATGATGCCGAGCGCCAGCAAACTGTTATTGATCACGCCGTTGGTTTTCAGCAGACCGATCCACGCGTAGACGCGCAGCAGGAAAGAGGTCCAGAACGGCAGGATGATCAGCATCAAAAACAGGTTGCGCGTGGTCGCCGGCGATCGCGCGATCGCATAGGCCATGGGATAACCCACCAGCAGGCAGAGCACGGTCGAGATCGCCGCAACCTTCACCGAATACAGAAAGGTTCCGAGATAGAGCGGATCTTTGAGCAGGACCTCGTAATTCGAAAAATTGAGCGTGGCGACGAAGCGCTGGGTTTCTTCGACCCAGAAAAAGAGCGGCGCATAGCCCGGCTGGATCGGCTGCATCCACGAGAACGAGATCTTGAAGACGATCAGGAACGGGATCGCAAAGAACAGCAACAGCCAAAAATAAGGAACGCCAATGACAAGGCGTTTGCCAAACCAGGCCTGCAGCGTCTCGAGCGCCTTGTTCATGGCTTGAGACTCATGGCTGACGTTTCACCGGCTCAGACCGTCAGCACCACGGGGCTCGAAGGGTGCCAGGACAGATACACCACTTCGTCCCAGACGATGCGCTCGTCGGCATGACGCTCGGTATTCGGGATGGTCACCCGCACCAGCCGCCCGGAGTCGAGGCGCACGAGATACACCGACATATCCCCCATGTAGGCGATTTCTTTGACCGTACCGCGCGCCCGGTTCTCGTGGCCCGCGGGCTCGCTGCGCGTGAGCTCGATTTTTTCAGGGCGTATGGCGACCGCCACTTTGGCTTCAGGAGCCGCGCTGATGCCGTGGCTCACGTAGATCGTGGCGTCGAGCTCGGGGCAGCGAATGCGTACGTGACCGGGCTCATCCTCGGTGAGCTGCCCCTCGAACATGTTCACCGAACCGATGAAGTCGGCCACGAAGCGCGAGCTCGGGAATTCGTAAATATCGGTGGGCGTACCGACCTGCACGATTTGCCCCTTGTTCATGACCCCGATGCGCGAGGCCAAGGTCATTGCCTCTTCCTGATCGTGAGTGACCACGACGAAAGTGACGCCGAGTTGCTCCTGCAAATTGATGAGCTCGAACTGCGTGTACTCGCGAAGTTTCTTGTCGAGCGCACCCAGTGGCTCATCCAGCAACAAGAGTTTGGGTTTCTTGACCAGCGCGCGCGCAAGCGCCACGCGTTGTCGCTGCCCCCCCGACAGCTGATGCGGCTTGCGACGCGCAAACTCGCCGAGCTTGACGATCTCGAGCATCTCGCCGACGCGCCGTTCGATCTCGGCCTTGCCGAGACCTTCCTGCTCGAGTCCGAATGCCACGTTCTTCGCCACCGTCATGTGCGGGAAGAGCGCGTAGGACTGGAACATCATGTTGACCGGCCGCTCGTAGGGCGGGATGCCGGCCATATCCTGACCATCGATCAGGATGCGCCCTGCAGTCGGCGACTCGAATCCGGCGAGCATGCGCAGCAAGGTGGTCTTGCCGCAGCCCGACCCGCCGAGCAGACAAAAGATTTCGCCTTTGAAGATGCTGAGCGAGACGCTGTCGACCGCGACGAAATCACCGAAGCGCTTGGTGACACCTTCGATGCGGACATATTCCTGTCCGCGGTCGATCGTTTTTTGTGACATGTCCCGCCCCCTCGAGAATGTCAGGGCCGCGCGGAGCGAACGCTCCGCGCGGCCGCCATTTTGTTGACCGGCTCTATTGACCGGCCTTGAAGCGCGTCCAGGTGGCAGTCAACTGCTGCGTAAACGCGTCACTCTCGGCGAGATCGACCTGCAAGCGCGCTTTGACTTCGTCGGTCGGATAGATGGCCGGGTTGGAGAGAATCTCCGGATTCACCTGCTTTTGTGAGGGCACATTGAAGCTCGCGTAGTTGACGTAGTTGGTGTTCTTTGCGGCGACTTCCGGACGCATCAGGTAGTTGATGAAAGCGTGGGCGTTATCGACATTCTTGGCGTCTTTGGGAATCGCCAGCATGTCGAAGAACATCGTCGTACCTTCACGCGGAATTTTGAAGTCGATCTTGATGCCGTTAGAGGCCTCGGCAGCACGATCGAGGGCCTGAAACACATCGCCCGACCAGGCCATGGTCAGACAGATTTCCCCATTGGCGAGATCGTCAATGAATTTCGAGGAATGCACGTACTTGATGAACGGGCGGACCGACATCAGCACTTTCTCGGCCGCGGCAAGATCCTCGGGGCTTTCGCTGTTCGGATCTTTGCCGAGATAGATGAGCACGGTACCCAAGACCTCGGTGGGCGAGTCGAGAACGGCCACGCCACAATCTTTGAACTTGGAGACGATCTTCGGATCGTAGAAGAGCGCAAAGCTGTCGGTCGGCGCATCTTTCATGCGCTCGGCGATCTTGTCCTGATTGAAGCCGATACCGGTCGTACCCCAAAGATAGTTCACCGAGTGCACGTTGTCCGGATCATGACGCGCGACCTTGGCCATGAGGGCCGGGTCCATGTTCGAGAGATTCGGCAACTTGCTCTTGTCGAGCGTCTGGAAAATGCCCGCCTTGATCTGCCGCTCGAGAAAGTTTGCCGAGGGTACGACGATGTCGTAGCCGGTGCTGCCGGCGAGCAACTTGGTCTCGAGCACCTCGTTCGAGTCGAACACGTCATAGGTCACATCGATGCCGGTTTCCTTCTCGAAATCGGCAATCACCGATTCGTCGATGTAATCGGACCAGTTGTAGACGTTGAGGACCTTGGCCTCTGCGGCTTCTTCCTTCTTGCCGGCACAGGCGGCGAGCAGGACGGCCGCCGACACAGCAGCGAGGAACGTACGGGCAGCGTTTTTCATGTTCGAGCGGACTCCGGTGAAAAACCGCGATGATGCGGCGACGAAGTCGCTTTTATAACGCAGCCCTCGGCCCTATGAAAGCCTGCTCGTCCTCAGCCCGGCAGCCAGCCGTCTTGCTGAAGACTCGCGTGCAGTTGATCCAGCGTCAGTGCCGCCTTGGCAATCAGTTCGTCGATCTCGCTGCGCGTGATGACAAGAGGCGGCGCCACGATCAAGGTATCCCAGACCGCGCGCATGACGAGCCCATTGCGGATCGCCAGATCGCGACCGCGGGTGCCGACGGTGCCCCGCTCCTTGAAAAACCGCCGCGAGGGCTTGGCCGGCACGAGTTCGAGTGCACCAAAAAGGCCCAAGCTGCGGGCTTCGCCGACGAGCGGATGCGCGGCAAGCTCACGCCAACGAGTCGCCCAATAGGGCGCGAGATCCTCGCGTACCCGCTCGATCACCCGTTCGCGCTGCAGGATGTCGAGGTTGGCAAGCGCCACCGCGGCCGCCACGGGATGCCCTGAATAGGTGTAGCCGTGGGCAAACTCGCCGCCGGTCTCGATGAAGACCTCGGCCACGCGATCGCTCACCATCAGCGCGCCCAAGGGCTGATAGCCCGAAGTAATCGCCTTGGCGAGCGTCATGAAATCGGGTCGGGTGCCGTAGTGCTCGCAGCCAAACCAGCGACCGGTGCGCCCAAAGCCGCAGATCACCTCATCCGAGGCAAACAAAATGCCGTACTTATCGATAATGCGCTGCACTTCAGGCCAGTAGGTTTCTGGGGGGATGATCACCCCGCCCGCCCCCTGCACCGGCTCGCCAATGAAAGCCGCGATACGCTGCGGCCCGATCTCGAGAATCTTGGCCTCGAGCTCACGCGCGGCGCACAGCCCGAACTCGGCCGGCTGCAGATCGCCGCCGCACTCGAACCAATAGGGCTGACCCATATGCACGATGTCCGGAATCGGCAGCCCGCCCTGTGCGTGCATGGCTTTCATGCCGCCGAGCGATGCGCCCGCCATGGTGCTGCCGTGGTAACCGTTCCAGCGGCTGATGATCACCGTGCGCTCGGGCTCGCCGCGCAGCGCCCAGTAGCGACGGGCCAGACGAACGAAGGTGTCGTTCGACTCGCTGCCCGAACCGGTGAAAAACACATGCTTGAACTGCGGCGGCGACAACTCGGCGAGGCGTGCGGCAAGTTCGATCGCCGGCGGATTGGCGCACTGAAAAAAGCTGTTGTAGTACGGCAGCTCCTGCATTTGCCGATAAGCCGCCTCGGCAAGCTCGCGCCGTCCATAGCCGAGCGCGACGCACCACAAACCCGACATGCCATCGAGAATGCGATTACCCTCGCTGTCGTACAAATAAACCCCATCGGCTCGCGTGATGACGCGTGTACCGCGTTCCGCGAGGGCGCGCGTGTCGGTGAAGGGATGCAGATAGTGCGCGGCGTCGAGCGCCTGCCACTCGCGGGTCTTGCGCGCTTTGGAAGAAGCAGTCATCACCGCATCTTAATCGACAAGTCGAGTTAATCGGTCACTCGAGCGGCCGGCTCACACGTTGAGCAACAAGTGCTCGCGCTCCCATGAACTGATCACCTGCAAGAAAACCTCGTACTCGGCTTCCTTCACGAGTGCGAAGGCCGAGACGAAACTCTCGCTGAGAATGTCGATCAAGGGGTCGCACTCGCGCAGCAAACGGATGGCCTCATCGAGGCTGCGCGGCAACGAGAACGGCAAATCGTGGGCGCTGCCCGTAATCGGCTCAGTGGGCGACAAGCCCTGCACCATGCCGAGGTAACCGCAGGCGAGCGAGGCGGCACTCGCGAGATAAGGGTTGGCATCAGCGCCCGACAAGCGATTTTCGACACGACGCGACTGTGGGTCCGAACCGGGTACGCGCAACCCTGCAGTGCGATTGTCGTAGCCCCACTGCACGTTGATGGGTGCAACCTGAAAGCGCGTGATCCGCCGATACGAGTTCACGTTTGGCGCGAGCAGTGCCATCGCCGCCGGCAGATAACGCTGCAGACCGGCGATATGCGAGAAGAACAATGAGGTCGGCGTGCCGTCGTTATTCGAAAACACGTTCTTGCCCGTCTTGCGATCAACGATGCTTTGGTGGATGTGCATCGCGCTGCCTGGTTCCTTGGCATGCGGTTTCGCCATGAAGGTCGCATACATCTTGTGACGCAGCGCAGCCTCGCGCGCCGTGCGCTTGAACATGAAGGCCTGGTCGGCAAGATCGAGCGCGTTGCCGTGCAACAGGTTGATTTCCATCTGCGCAGGCCCGTCCTCGTGGATGAGCGTGTCGATGGCAATGTCCTGATCTTCACAAAATTGATAGACATCATCGAACAGCGGATCGAATTCATTGACCGCCGCAATGCTGTAGGACTGCCGCCCGGGCTCGGCGCGCCCCGAGCGCCCGATCGGTGGCTTGAGCGGATAGTCGGCATCGATATTCGGCTCGACGAGATAAAACTCGAGTTCGGGCGCCACCACCGGCTCCCAGCCTTTTTGCGCATAAAGATCGAGCACGTGCCGCAACACTTCACGCGGCGCCATCTTCACACGCCGACCGTCGGCATAGAAACAATCGTGAATCACCTGCGCCGTAGGCTCGGGCGCCCAAGGCACGCGACGGATGGTGCGCGGATCGGGCTTGAGGATGATATCGATCTCCGCGGGACTCATCGCCTCAGCGGTTTCATCGGGGTAATCGCCCGTCACCGTCTGCAGGAAGATGCTCTCGGGCAAGCGCATACCCTGATCGACCTGAAACTTTTGCGCCGGCATCACTTTGCCGCGGGCGATCCCCGCCATGTCGGGAACGATCGCCTCGATCTCCTGAATGTTGTGCTCACGGAAAAACTGCGAAATCTGATCTGTCATGACACAAACCTCTGGCGGGCGCGCAGGTTTGCGGCCTCGCCGAACGCGGCGAACATCGCCACTGAAAAATCGTTGGCCATCACCCGCCACTCCGGGTGCCACTGCACCGCGTACGTGAAGGCTTTGGCATCGGGCAGCGAAAACGCCTCGATGAGGCCATCCACCGCGCGCGCCTCGATCTGCAGCCGGGGCGCAAGTTGCTTGACGCCTTGGGCATGCAAAGAGTTCACCGCGATGCGCTCTGCGCCACCCGCCCACTCGCGCAGGCGCCCGGGCTCGAGCAACACCTCGTGGGCCGGTCCGTACTGCGTATCGAGCGGCGCCGACTTGTCCTCGCGGTGATCACGCAATCCCGGTACTTCGTACACGCGCTGCCAGAGCTTGCCGCCCAGCGCCACGTTCATTTCCTCGAAACCTCGACAGATTCCGAGGATGGGAACACCGGCCGAGATCGCACCGCGAATGAGCGGCAGCGTGGTCGCATCGCGCTCGGGATCGTGCAGGGTACCGGGCTCACTCGGACCCTCCTCGTAGTGATGCGGTTCCACGTTCGAGGGGCTCCCCGGAAAAAGCAGACCATCCAAACCTGCGAGCAACTCGGCGACCTCGAGGGGCTCGGGCAGCACGGGGATCAACAGCGGCAAGCCACCCGCCGCACGCGCCACGGCGTGGGCGTATTTCTCCCCAACCATGTGGAAGGGATGCGGACCGACCATACGACGATCGGCGGGAATACCAATGACTGGGCGCGAGGACATAAAGGAGGCAGCACTCGGACAAGAGCCGAAGCCAAGATCATTAAAGCACAGGAGGCCCCTGTATACCCGTCCAGCTGTTGAGATTATTGCACTAAGTTGTTGTTTTTATTGAATCTATATTCTTGAGGGATATTGCCGCACGGCGCCCCAAACGCTTATGCTGCGTTTTTCTCGCGGGGCATCATGACGGCTTTTTCGGAACTCGAGCGCTTTCTCGAACAACACCCGCAGACGCGCCACGTCGATGTTTTCCTGACCGACCTCAACACCGTCGAGCGCGGCAAGCGCATCGAGCGCGAGGGCCTCGAGCGTCTGTACGCCGAGGGCATGCTGCTACCGGGTTCGATGTTCGCCCTGGACGTTCTCGGGGGCACCATTCAGGCGACGGGCCTCGGCTTCGACGAGGGTGACGCCGATCGACCCTGCAAGCCCCTGCCTGGAACCTTGGTGCCAGTGCCGTGGCAAAGCGGGGACATCGCTCAGCTGCAGGTGTCGATGTACGAGCCCGACGGTCGCCCGTTCTTCGCCGACCCACGCAACGTGCTCGCCAAGGTGATGGACAAGTTCCATAGGCTCAACCTGACGCCCGTGGTGGCGATCGAATATGAGTTCTATTTCATCGATCGAGCGCGCACCGCGGAGGGCCAGCCGCAGCCTCCGCCACTGCCGCTCACGGGTCGGCGCGAATTTCGAACGCAGATCAATTCGATGACTGATCTCGATGAATACTCAAAAGTTTTATCGCGGATTGATGAAGTCGCTCGAATTCAGGGTCTGCCCGCCACCAGCGCTCTCGCGGAATATGGCCCGGGGCAGTTCGAAGTCAACCTCGCCCACCGCGCCGATGCTCTGCAGGCTTGCGATGAGGCCCTGCGCTTCAAGCGCGTGGTCCGCAGCGTCGCCCGTGAACAGGGCTGGGATGCCACCTTCCTGCCGAAGCCCTATCGCGACATGGCAGGTTCGGGGCTGCATGTGCACGTGAGTCTGCTCGACGCGGCGGGTGCGAATCTCTTCGCCTGCCCGGACCCAGCGAACGCCGGCGAGGATGCCCCGAACCACGGTGTCGAGAGCAGCACTCTCCGTCATGCGCTTGGCGGCCTGCTGCGCACCATGGCCGACAGCGTTGCACTCTGCGCGCCCGGTCCGAACTCGTATCGACGCTTTCGGCCCGAGGCCTATGTGCCGATGATCCCCTCGTGGTCCGTGAACAACCGCGGCTCGGCGCTGCGCCTGCCGGTCAGCGACGATCGTAATCGGCGCATCGAGCATCGCCTCGCAGGGGCGGATGCCAACCCCTATCTGGTCGTCGCTTGGGTGCTGGCGAGCATCCACCACGGTATCGCCGAGGGACTGGAGCCGATCGCACCGGTCCGCGGCAACGCGTATCGCGAGACGGGCGAGACGCTGCCTGCGCACTGGGCGAGTGCTCTCGAACGTTTCCGTCGCAGTGACTTCGCCGCAAGCTATCTAGGACGACCCTTCCGCGATCACTACGCCACGGTCAAGCAGGCCGAACTCGACGAGTTCAACTCCTACGTCACGCCGCTCGAGATGCAGTGGTACCTCGGCGCGATTTGAGCGCATGAGCTCTCACGTCGCCTCTTGGTACGCCGCCAGCGCTGCTGAAAACGCCGCGCCTATGCCGCCACGCCCCGCCCTCGCGGGCAGCGTCGACGCCGATGTCTGCGTGGTCGGCGGGGGGATCGCCGGCTGCTCGACGGCGCTGCACCTTGCCGAGCGAGGTTATCGCGTCGTGCTGCTGGAGGCCGAAGTCATCGGCTGGGGCGCCTCGGGACGCAGCGGCGCACAGGCCATCACCGGCGTCGCTTGCGGGCAAAGCAAGCTCGAATCTTTGGTCGGCGCCGAGGATGCACGCCGGATCTGGGACATGAGCGTCGAGGCGCTCGCACTGCAACGCGAGCTCATTCAAAAACATGCCATCGACTGCGATTATGTCGCCGGGCAAATGCACGTGGCGCTCAAGCCGCGACAAGAGCGCGAGCTGCGTGAAGAAATCGAGATGCTGGATCACCACTACGGCTATCGGTCGGCGCGCATGGTCGAGCGCGATGAGTTGCGCAGCCTGATCGCCTCGGACCGCTATATCGCCGGTACGTTTGACCCGCTATGCGGGCATCTGCATCCGCTCAAATATACCCAGGGACTCGCCGCGGCTGCCGAGCGTCTCGGCGTCAAAATATTCGAGCACTCGCGGGCACTCAGTTATACGCAGGCCACGGGCCTCACCGTCCGTACCGCCCGAGGCGAGGTGCGCTGTCGGCAGCTCGCGTTCTGCGGCAACGCATGGCTTGGACCCACGGCGCCCGCGCTAGCCCGAAAAATCATCGGCGTTGGCACGTATATCGTCGCGACCCAAGCGCTCGGTGCCGAACGCGCTGCGGCCCTCATTCGCAACAATGCCGCAGTCACCGATATCAATTGGGTGATCGATTATTTTCGGCGCTCGGCGGATCACCGCCTGCTCTTCGGTGGGCGGGTGAGCTACTCCGGTCTCGATCCGCTGGGCACGAAACGCGCGACGCGGGCGCGCATGCTCAAAGTTTTTCCGCAGCTTGCCGATGTGGACGTCGACTATGCCTGGGGCGGACTCGTCGACATCACGCTCAATCGCGCGCCGCATTTTGGCGAGCTCGAGCGCGACGTGTATTTCGTGCAGGGCTTCAGCGGCCACGGTATCGCCCTCACCGGCCTCGCCGGCAAACTGCTGGCCGAGGCGATCAGCGGCCAACGCGAACGCTTCGATATCTTTGCCCGCATCAGGCACCGCGACTTTCCCGGGGGCGATGCGCTGCGTCGGCCTGCGCTCGTATTGGCGATGCTGTGGTACCGCCTGCGCGATCTGCTCTAGTGGTGCACGAAGCGGCGCAGCATCGGTCGCAAGCGCTGCTCGGTAATCTCAGCCACCACCGAATAAGCAGCGGGCACGACGACGAGCGAGAGCAGTGTCGAGGTGATCAGACCGCCGATCACCGACACCCCGAGCGGCGTGCGGAAATTACCGTCCGCACCCAAACCCAAGGCGATCGGCAACATACCGGCGCCCATGGCGAGTGTGGTCATGATGACCGGCCGTGCGCGTTTGCGACAGGCGTCGATCAAAGCTTCATCGCGCGACATCCCGGCCTGCTCGCCGAGAATGGCGTAATCGACGATCAAGATGGAATTTTTGACGGCAATGCCATTGAGCAGCAGCAGTCCGATCAAGGAGGGCAGCGAGAGCGCCGTACCCGTGAGCAGCAACAGACCGAACGCGCCGCCGCCACACAACGGCACTGCAGCCAAAATGACGATCGGTTGCGTGCCACTGTGGAAGAGCAGCACCAGCACCAGATAAACCGAGACGATGCCGGCGAGCAACGCGAGCACGAAACCGACGAAGAGTTCGACGAAGGCCTCGGAATCGCCAGCCGGCAGAATGCGCACGCCCGGCGGCAGATTTTGCATCGCGGGCATGGCGCTGACCTTCGACATGACATCGCCGAGCGGCAAACCATTGAGCTCGGCCGAGACGGTGACCGTACGCTCGCGATTCAAACGATCGATACGCGCAGGACCGCTACCCTCGGTGATGTCGGCCACCGCCGACAGGGGCACGGGCCCGCCTTTCCCCGGAACGCGCAACTGCTGCAGCACGGCAGGCTCGGTGAGCGATGAACCCGCGAGCTGCACGCGGATCGGAACCTGACGCTCAGCCAAGTTGAGCTTGGCCAGACGCTGGCGGATATCGCCGCTGGTCGCAATGCGCGCGGCATCGGCAATATCGACCGTCGAGACACCGAGATCCGCGGCGCGCGCAGGGTCCGGTCGGATGACGATTTCGGGACGAAGCAAAGCGGCGGTGGTGGTCACCGAGCCGATGCCGGGCACGGTGCGCATCGCCGCTGCAATCTCGCGCGAAGCCGCCGCGAGTTGCTCCGAATCTCGCCCCCCGATGGCGAGCGTCAGCCGATCCCCCGGTCCACCGGCCGCAAAACCGACTCTCACTCCGGGCAGGTCAGCAAGTGACTTGCGAACCGAGTCTTCGAGTTCCGAACTCGTACGCTTGCGGTCCTCGGCAAACTGCAGCGTCATGCTGAGTCGTCTGACCTCGGGAAAGCTGATGCCGGCGCTCATGGTGTCGCCACCCTCGCCACCCACGGTGGTGAAGATGCGGACCACGTCCGGCACATTTGCGCGGACGCGGGCGCGCACTTCGGCGGCCACTTCGAGCGAATCGCTCAGGCGCGCGCCCGGCGGCAATTCCACCTGCAGCTGTGCGCGCGAGGTATCCGTCGTCGGTACAAATGTTTTCGGGATCAACGGAATCAAAGCCAGCGAGCCCACAAACGTCGCCATCGCGAGCGCCAGTACGCGCGCTCGGTGGTGAATGGCGAATTCCACCCAGCGCAGATAACGCTGCATCAACGGGGAGTCGGTCGCGACCTTGGGTTCGCCGCGCATGAAATATCCGGCGAGCATCGGCGTGAGCAAGCGCGCCACGAGCAGCGAGAACAGCACGGCCGCCGCGGCGGTCCAGCCAAACTCGCGGAAAAACTTGCCGGTGACCCCGGGCATGAAAGCCACCGGAATGAACACCGCGGCCAGCGTGACCGACGTCGCGATCACTGCAATGCCGATTTCGTCGGCGGCATCGACGGCCGCTTGCATGGGCGGCTTGCCCATGGCGCGGTGTCGCGCCACGTTTTCGACTTCGACGATGGCATCGTCGACCAGCACACCGATCACCACTGCAAGGGCAAGCAGCGTAAGCAGGTTCAAAGAAAAACCGAAAAAGTGCATGACCCCGAAGGTCGGGATGACCGAGAGCGGCAAAGCCAGCGCCGAGATCAGGGTGGCACGCCACTCGCGCAGAAAGAACCAGACCACGATGACGGCCAGCAGCGCGCCCTCGAGCAGCATCACCATCGAGGCATCGTAGGAATTCTTTGCCGTTTCGACGGTTGATTGCACCTCGGTGAAGCGCACCTCGGGATGCTCAGCCTGCAGCGTCGCGATCCGCTCCCGAATGCCCTCGCCGACGGCCACCTCGCTCGACCCCGCAGTACGACGCGTCGAGAAACCGACGACAGGCTTTTCATCGAGCATGGCTGCCGCGCGCGGCTCGGCCGCGCCGTCGGTGACGGTGGCAATGGCCGAGAGGCGCACGGTGCGCCCATCGGGCAGATAGATCGGATAATTGGCAAGATCTTGTGCATTGCGCACGATGGCCACGGTGCGTACCGACTGCTCCGCGCCGCCTGCTTCGGTACGACCGCCCGGACGCTCGACTTGTAGCCTCGCGAGCTGCCCCGACACAGACCCTGCTGTCACCCCAAGCGCCTGCAGCGCCTCGGGGCGCAGATCGACACGCACCTCGCGATCAACGCCGCCGATGCGTGTGACCGAACCCACGCCCGCCGCGCCGTAAAGCGCCTTGGTGACCTTGTCATCGACGAACCACGACAGCTCATCAGGGGCAAGCCGATCAGACTCGACGGCATAGGCCATCAAGGTGCCGCCTACCAAAGAAATACGCTGGATGACGGGCTCGTCCATGTCCTGAGGCAGGTCACGCCGGACGCGAGCGACGGCATCTTTGACCTCATCGAGCGCGCGATCGAGGTCGCGACCGAGTTCGAACTCGATATTGGTGACCGTGGTGCCCTCGCTGATCGAGGAGTTGATACGGTCGATACCCGGGATCGAAGCGATCGCGTCTTCGATCTTGCGCGTGACGTCGGTCTCCATGGTCGCGGGCGGCGCGCCCGCGTAGTTGACGGTGATGCGGATGGTCGGCAGCGCGATATCGGGCAGCTGCGAAATCGGCAGCTGCCGCCAGCCCCAAAAGCCGGCGAGCACCAAGACGACGAACAGCAAAACCGAGGGCAGCGGGTACTTGATGCCCCAGCGCGAAAGGTTCATCGCAGCGGCTTCATGAGGCGTTGCCGCCCACGACCTTGACGATGTCGCTGTCGCTCAAAAATCCAGCGCCGCGCGCCACCACGCGCTCACCGGCCTTGACGCCCGACAAAACTTCAATGAAATCGCCCTGCGGCGGGCCCGAACTGATGCGCCGCTGTACTACCTTGCTGCCCTCGCCCATCACGAAGACATACGGATAGCCGTCACGAAACACGACCGACTGACGAGGCACGACGGTCACCTCGGCTTTGCCGACACGCAGCCTGCCTTCGGCGAACATGCCGGCGCGCAGCGCACCGGGTTGACTGAGATCAGCGTAGACGAGCGCCGTACGCGTCTGCGGATCTAGCGAAGGCGAGACTGCGCGAATCACGCCCTGTACGGCCTCGCCGCCGGGCCCGCGTAGATCGACCGTGGCGCCAGGCTTGATACGCGGCAGGTCGGTCTCGGCGACCTGTGCGCGCCACTCGAGGCGACCGCGACGAATGAGCCGCAGCAGTTCGCCACCGTTGACCACCTGTCCGGGCTGGATATTGCGTGCCGAAATAATGCCGGCATCGGGCGCACGCAAGGTGGCAAAGCCGAGCCGTAGGCGGGCGGCATCGCGCTCGGCCTCGGCCGCAATACGCTGTGCCTCGGCGCGCGCCCGGTTGGCGCGCAGCACTTCGAAATCATTGGTCGAGATCAGATTACGCTCGAGCAGACTCTTGCCGCGGTTTTCCTGGGAGACGGCGAGCTCGGCATTCGCGGCCGCTTGTGCAAGGCTGGCGTCGGCCTGTCGTGCCTGCACATCGAGCGTCCGCCGGTCGAGTTCAACCAGCGCCTGCCCTGCTGTCACCCGATCACCCGGCTCGACGAGCACGTTGGCCACCCGGATGCCGGCGAGTTCGACCCCCAAAGACATCTCTTGCCACGCAGCGACTGAACCCGAGGCGACGATTTCGCGATCGATGGAGCGCCGCTCGGCGACCACCAAAGTGACGGTCAGCGACGAAGCGGCGGGGGGCGGTGCATCACCGCCGCGCGAACAGCCGCCGACGATCAGGGACGCGAGTGCGAGGGCGACCACGGCCGCGGGTCGAAGAATTCGGGGGATCATGGGTAAAGACACGATACGCACCTCTGGGTGAGAGCCGCCACCATGGTTACCCCCGCGACCATGGTGAGGCCAGAATACCCTAACGCAGCTCGAAGCAGCTGTGGATACTGGAATTGCGCAAAAAATCCGGCGGCACGGTGGCTTTCGTCACATCGACGACATGGTGACGGGACAATAAATTCGGGTCGAGACGAAAGCGCTGCGCGTTGGTCGAAAAAATCACTAGGCCGTCGCCCTCGAGCAAGGCCATGCAGGCCTCGATCAGCGCCACATGGTCACGCTGGACATCGAACACGCCCTCCATGCGCTTGCTGTTCGAAAAGGTGGGCGGGTCGCAAAAGATCAGCCCGAAACGCTCGCCGCGCCTCGCCGCCCCATCCAACCACTCGCGCACATCGGCGCGCACGAATTCATGCTGGGGCCCTGCCAGCCCATTGAGTTCCAGGTTGGCACGCGCCCAATCGAGGTAGGTTGCAGACAGGTCGACCGTGGTGCTCGAACCCGCGCCACCGGCTACCGCATGCGCCGTCGCCGTACCCGTGTAGGCAAATAAATTGAGAAATCTTTTGCCCTGCGCTGCGGCGCGCAGGCGCGAACGGGTCACGCGATGATCAAGGAAAAGACCCGTGTCGAGGTAATCCTCAAAGTTCACGCGGAAACGCAGCCCCGCCTCGGCAACCACATGGAATTCACCGCGCTCGTCACGCTTGGTGTACTGCTCGCCGCGCTTGATGCGCCGCCGCGTCCGCAGGTGCAAATGATCCGCAGGAATCCCCGTCGCCTCGACGAGTCCCGCGAGCGCTTCGCTGCGTCGCTTGCGCACGGTGTCTTCGGGGATGGCGGCCGGCGCCTGATACTCCTGCACCACGAGCCAGCGCTCGGCTGCTGCAGGGTCGCCCGCCGTCGTCGTCGCCGATTCATAAACATCGATGGCGAAGGCGTACTCCGGCATGTCGGCGTCGTAAAGTCGAAAGCACGACACCCCATCGCGCTTGCGCCACGAAGCCAGCTGTTTGAGATTTTTGCGAACCCGGTTCGCGAACATCAGCGCGCCCGGGCTGCTCGCGAGTGCGGTGTCGATCTGCGTCCCCTGCTTCGGCCGCAGATCCCGTTCGGCCTCGCTGCCGACACGAATGCGCAGCAGACGGCACTCGAGCGCGCCGTTCCAGAGCGTGTGCACACGATGCGCACGCAGTCCGAGTTCGAGACCCAAAGAAGCCTCACCCGTGAGCACCGCAGCTTCCCAGCCCGAAAAGCGCTCGCGTAATATTTGACCGAGTTCGCGAAACACCGCTCTCGCGGCAGTCTCATCGCCGAGCCGCAATCCCCAGGGCGGATTGGTGCAGAGCAGACCTTGCGCGGCCTGCGCGGTGGCCTCGGCGAGCGAGCCCTCATTGAACGCGACAATCGAGGCGACGCCTGCATGCGATGCATTGAGTCGCGCCTCGCGCAGCACGGCGCGATCGAGATCGCGACCGGTGAGCCGCAGCCCGCGCTGCTCGCAGGCTGCCAGACCCGCGACTGCTCTCGCCTCGCCCGCGGCAACGAGCCGCGACCAGAGGGCCGAGTCATGGCCGTTCCACTGCAGGAAACCAAAATAACGACGGCGGTGATTGGCCGGGATGTCGGCGGCGATCCGTGCGGCCTCGATGACGAGCGTGCCGGAGCCGCACATCGGATCGAGAAATGACGCGCCCGCCGCCGCCAAGGCCGGCCATCCCGCCCGTAAAAGAATTCCTGCGGCGAGGTTCTCGCGCAGCGGCGCCTCGCCGGTGTCGCCACGCCAACCGCGCCGATGTAAGCCTTCGCCAGAAAGATCGAGCGACACGGTCACCTGCGTGCCTACCGCATGGGCATGCACGCGCACACCAGGCTCAAAGGTTGCGATGTCCGGCCGCAGACCTGTGGACTCGCGCAGCGAATCGCAAATGGCATCTTTGACCCGCAGCGTACCGTAGTGCGTGTTGCCAATCGCCGGGTGCCGACCCGACCACTCGCAGGCCAAAGTATTTGCCGGGTCGACATGCTGTCGCCAGTCGATGCTGCGCAACGCGGCGTAGATGGCGGCATCATCGACCGCCTCGAAGCGCAGCAACTCGAGCAACACGCGACTCGCCACCCGCGATTCGAGACAGGCTCGATAGGCCACTTCGAGCGCCCCGGTAAAGGCAACGGTATTGCCCCGCTCGCGGACATCGAGCCCGCCAAACTCTTGCAGCTCGCGGGCGAGCAAGTCGCCGAAGCCGCGCGGTACGCTCGCCACCATGGCATGCAGACGGGTCATCGCTTCGGCCATGGTCGCAGATTGCGTGCGTTGGGTTTCAGATAGCGACAAAGAATTCGGTACGTGTCGGCATCGAAGCCCTGCGCCGGCGCATCACGAAGACTTTGGGCGCCCCGACCTTCCTCGTGTTCGTCGGCCACCAGCGTGCCGAGATACTGCCAACCCTCGACCACATGCCAATGACGCATTCCCAAAGCACTGGTCTCCTCGATTGCTACGGCGCCCGCATGCGGCCAGCTGCGCAGCTTGATCGGCGCAAGCAGCAGTTTGACGCGCAACCCGTGTCGCGCGAGGGGTTCTTCGCCTACGCAGGCGCCGGCACAACGCCCCACCTGATAGGCAAAACAGGAACCCTTGCCAGCGCTCTCGAGACCGAGCACGCGCAAACAAAGTTTGTGATCGCGCGCGAGCTGCGTGAGCGCAGTTTTGGCCTGCCTGACGCTGCGGTAGAGACCAAAGGCGTCGGCCTGCTGCGGCACAGGCCCCGCGAGCTCATGCAGCTTGGGCGCGCCGCCAACGTCATCGATGAGCCAAGTCCAAGTCTCGCCCCCGCCACGCAGGCGTCGGTTATAGACCGGCTGCAGTTCGCGCACGAGTCGCGATTCGAGCAGCAGCGCACCGAGCTCACCCGCTGTTTCGGTCCACTCGATGCGCCGGGTCTGCGCCGCAAGGCGTTGCGATTTCGAATCGCGCGTGGCACCCATGAAATGACTGAGCACGCGCTCGCGTAAATTTTTGGCCTTGCCCACGTAAATAAGGGCATTGCTCTCGCCGTAGAAACGGTACACGCCTGCGGCCTCGGGCAGATCGTCGATCAAATCTGCCGACAGGTGCGCAGGCAGCGAAGGACGCCGCCCCACCCGCTCGATCGCCGCATCCAGAACATCTGCCGACCAAGTGCTGCGCAACCGCTGCCAAAGCTGCGCGAGCACCTGCGCATCGGGCAGCGCACGATGCCGCGAACTGCATTCAAGACCATGTCGCTCGATGATGGCATCGAGATTGTGTCGAGCGGCTTCGGGGTAAAGATCGCGCGACAAACGCACCGTGCAGGTGAGCGGCGCACTGAACCGGCGACCGCTGCGACGCAGTTCGGCGCGCACGAAGCCGTAGTCAAAGCGCGCGTTGTGAGCGACAAAACGGCGGCCCGCAAGCCGGCGCTCGACTTCATCGGCGAGATCATCAAATGACGGAGCGGCCATCACCATCTCGTTGCTGATACCGGTGAGCCGTTGGATCGAGGGCGGAATGGTCACGCCAGGGTTGACGAGCGAACTCCATTCCCACTCGGTGATGCCGTCACGCATCGCGACGATTGCGATCTCGGTGATGCGGTGCCAAGCAGGATGGCCCCCGGTGGTCTCGACATCGACGAAGGCGATCGCGCCGGCCGAGAGGTCGGCGGAAGATATCGTGAGCCCGGATTGCACCCGCAGAGTTTAGCAGTCGCTGCACTATGGCCCGGCGTCTGCTCGACTCGTCGCACCAAGAGAGTGCAGGCACCCCGCCTATTTCAGGCTAAAATGTCGGAAATGGGCTTGAACAAGGCGACTCGTGCGCTGGCATGAGCCTTGCTCTGAGAATATCGACGCACAACCCCTCGAGGACAACCAAACATGAAAATCGCCCCTGCACTCGCCGTGGTCGCTCTTGGCGCCGCAGCCTCGGCTGCGCAAGCCGAAGTGACATCGACCATCACCCTTGCATCCGACTACGACTACCGCGGCCTGACGCAGACGGCCCGCGACCCCGCTCTGCAAGCGAGCCTTGATTGGACAAATGATTCGGGGCTTTACCTCGGAGCCTGGGCCAGCAACGTCGATTTTGGTGACGGGACAGACTCTGACATCGAGGTTGACGTGTATGCCGGGTTCCGCGGCAGCTTCAATGACGATCTATCGTTCGATGTGGGCGCTGTGCAGTACACCTACCAGCCGGGCGGTGACAAAGTGGACTTTACCGAGGCCTACGCCAGCCTCACTATCGGCGCCGTGAGCGCGAAGTACTCCTACGCCTGGGACTACGGCAACACCGGCAACGCGGCCTCGTACTTCGAACTCAACAGCGCTGTCCCGCTGCCCAATGATTTCAGCCTGACCTTGCACAGCGGCTACAGCAGCGGCGAATACTGGACCGAAAACTATTTCGACTACTCCATCGGTCTGTCGAAATCGGTCGGCGACTTCGCGCTGGCGCTCAAGTGGGTCGACGGCAGCGACCTGCAGTCGGCTC
>Ga0194133_10000580_pt1 | contig 71752 bp, 59 predicted proteins | sample TA2KigOf40mmetaG_FD_155448 | JGI IMG/M metagenome (GOLD analysis project Ga0194133, IMG submission 155448) | Freshwater microbial communities from Lake Tanganyika, Tanzania - TA2015055 Kigoma Offshore 40m | ecosystem: Environmental > Aquatic > Freshwater > Lake | place: Tanzania: Lake... | reverse complement strand
TTAATTCAGGATAATCATTAATCCATTGTTCTTGGGTATAATAATTTTTATCTATTACATTATATAATAAATCATCAAGTTCTAATACCCATTTTGGTATTTTACTATCCTCATATTCAAATTTTTTCTTATTTATTAATAATTGTCCTAGCTTTATAGTAAATGTTCCACCTGATTTTATAAAATATTTTAATAATTTTAATGTATAAAATGTATTAAATAAACTTTTTTCAAATTTAAATATTAACAAAGAACATATTATAAATAGAAATTGAAAAAAATATATAATTATTATCATAAGTTTAATTTATTATTATAATCTTATATATAATATCAAAATTATAAACGAAATTTTAATTATAATATTTTACAACATTTGTTTTTTTCTTTTTTCGTTTCATTTACTAAACTGATATTTATCATATCATTTTTATTTTCTAAATTATTATATTCTAAATTTTTAACCAATTTTATATATATATTATCTATATATTCATCTATTAGTTTTTTTATAGTTTTTTTTTCATTATAGAAATCTATTTTATATTCTTCTATCTCAATATTTGGCTTATCAGCAAATAAATTAGAAATTTTATCATTTATTATATTATTTATATCTATATTTTTGTTATTATAATATGTATCTTTATTATTATAATTACCAATAACTAAAATTTTATTTGATATTTCTTTGTTATTTTCTAAAATAAATTTTTTCCATAAATATAAATTTTCTAAAGATTCTATTTTATTTATATCATAAATCATAATTATCCCATCTGCATTGTATAAATAATTCTTACTAATATGATAATAACCTTTGTCTCCAGATATATCGCATAAATTAATTTTAACCAGAGAACCAGAATAATACTTCTCTGTAAAATAATATTCTAATGCTATGGTCATTGATAAATATCTTATATCGTAATCAAGATAATTTCTTATAAATGTAGTTTTTCCAGTATTTGTATCACCAACAATTACAATCTTTAATTTTTCATAAACCATATAACTATTATTTATACTAGATTTTATTTTTACAGCTTACTCAATCTTAAAGAATTTAATTGTTTATCTATATTATCACTATTTTCTATATATTCACTATCATTAATCTCATAATGGGTTGTATTATTAAACTCGAAATCTTTCTTATTTATTAAACACATAATTTTATCCATTATTAATTCTTTATTTACAAAATTAGTTATAAATGATATTTTATCTATTAATATATTATCATTATTAAAAATTGTTAGATTTTCTGTTATTAACTTAAAATTATCTATTTCTTCTTTACTTAATTCTGATCTATTATCAAATGTAATCTTTAAAGGTGGATCCTCGTATCTGTCATACGCTATAACATATTTATTATTATTTATTTTTGGTATTCTAAAACTATCTCTGTATTTAACAATATCTTCCCAACTTGTTATTATACATTTACATACTTTATAACTAACCTGATTCGTAAATCTAATCTGAATTCTGTTAATTAAATTCTCTTTATTATATTCATCAACCAAATTTATATTTCCAATCTTATTTATATCATAAAAGTTATCAATTTCACTAATTATTTCTGTTTTATTTTCATTAAATTTTATAAAAAATATGTTTTTATCTTCTTTGTGCCATAAATTATTACTAATAGTAATCATAATATTATCCATCATTTCTTCTCTATTTTTAATTTCTATATGATTATCTAATCTATATAATATATATAACCCATTTGTTATACTTTCTTTAATCTTGTAATATTCATTCTTTATACTCCCTATTTCTTCACTATAAAAATATTTGTATTTTCTTATTATCTCATTTATATAATTCTTAATCTTATTCTGATATACTGTATTCAAATAACCAATCTCTTCTGGATAGTCTTTTTCAGTCGATTGTAATATTTTAATGGTTTTTTCCCACTCGTCTAGTGTATTTTTATTTATACTCCTCTTTATTATATAAAAATCATCATCTTCTATTGTTTTAAACAATTTAATATAATCCATCTAGTTTTATAATATACAAATTTATAAAACCTTAACTTTATATTTATTTTCTTTATTCTTCATTTAACTAAACCATTCTTTTCTAACTCTCTCAAAACCTCTGCGAGTGCTTTCATACGAGGATGATATAACTGTTTCTCATCTGCTGTCATCTGTCCTAATGTCTTGTCTTGTCCTTCAGGCACAAATTGTAAGGCAATCAATTCGTCTGTGTCTTTTGACATTTCACAATCTGTTGGTTCAACGAGTGTGCCTTTGGTGACACTCTCAATGTAAATAACCTGATAACTTTCTCTTCCCCATCTAATGGCAAAATTACTGTAATAATAAACTTCTTTTGTGCCATGCAGTTCAGCCAACATATGAAGTTTCCCAGCAAAATTCGCAACTACTTGTGCGGTGGAACTGCCAGGCCAACCCTCTGTATCAGATGAATGATTATTGAAATTTAGGCCAGTTGTTCCAATAATTCCAACACTTAACGCTGGAAATGAAAATCTAGCTTCTAGTGATTTTTGTAAGGTAATGGTTTTTGAAGAGCTAGACGCTTCTAAATATAGATTGAGACAATGGATCTTTCCTTGGTAGGCAGAAAAAACCGCCATAATCGTTTCTGCAATTTTAGGATCAGCCTCGCCAAACACTACAGGTAGTCTATAGGTTGAGGGATCATGTTGTAGAAACCCCAAAAGCTCAGGTAGAGTCAGTTGTGCCATCCTTTTCTAGTTATGTTAATATAAAAATATTTATTTTTCAACTTTTTATAAAAATAATCACAGATTATTTTTATAAAAATGTTGGCCTTGGGCTCAACTTTTTATTTAATATGTAAATATTAAATAAAAATGTTGGTTTGTAGAACTCAACTTTTTATAAAAAAATGGTGGCTCTTTAGGCTCAACTTTTTATAAAAAAATGGTGGCTCTTTAGGCTCAACTTTTTATAAAAAAATGGTGGCTCTTTAGGCTCAACTTTTTATAAAAAAATGTTGGCCTTTAGGCTCAACTTTTTATAAAAAAATGTTGGCCTTTAGGCTCAACTTTTTATAAAAAAATGTTGGCCTTTAGGCTCAACTTTTTATAAAAAATGGTGGCCCTTTAGGCTCAACTTTTTATAAAAAATGGTGGCCCTTTAGGCGCAACTTTTAATTATTATTATCAGTTCTAATCCTCCTCAATCTTTGATGATTTTTTAGCAAGTAAATACATTTCAAGGAAATACTCCTCAGCAGGATGAAGCAGTGCACCTACGCCAGATTTAGACTCAATCTCACGAGCTATATACGCAGCACTAGTTATATTACCAGAGGCAAATGATTCACTGATGTAATCATCAATGTCCTTATGTGTTGGATTAGTCTTAATCATTTTTTAATATGTTTATTACTATAATTTAATAATTATAATATTATATTTATATTTCAATTTTATATAAAAAGATAAAAAAAATAATAATTTGTAGTTAAGTAAAAAAATATAATTAGACACACAGATTTACAAGGGGCATAGGAGAGAACATTTAGTATCCCAACTCCAGGAGCTTGGCAGCGATTTGTCTCGCAAGTTCAGCACGAGGATGAAAGATGGCTCTCTCTTCTTCAGACATTTCAGAGAAGGCCTTGTCTGACCCATCTGGTATAGTGTAAGGATCGATGGCTCCAGGACCAGTGCGCTTTTCACAGAGGGTGACATAACGTGTCACTGTGAAGAAAAAACTTTTACCATCTGGCATCACAAGCTTAGCAGAACAACAATACTCTGCACGTGTGAAGCTTTTATCCTTAGTTAGGTCATAGAGGTCAAAAAGCTTGACGACACGTGTAACGTCAAAACCTGGATAATGGGTTGAAGTGCCATCTGAATTCAAAAATGACAAGCTTGTGTCCTCAACAACAATCGGTTCATCCTGATGACCAAGGTTTTTCATAGCCTTATATGTCTTATCATCAAGAAGCTCTTCGGGGTTGTTTGTCTGCAGTTCCGAAATTTTTCCAGGTGACACACCTATAATAGTATAGACAGCCATGATATTCAAAAAGTCAGCAATTTTTTGGCCGAAGGTGGTGGCAATTATCACCTTTTTTCCGACGACATAAATGGTAGGTTCAGTAGAGGACATGACTAACTGTAGATACAGATGATAATAGTTTAACAAAATAATATTTCAACTTTTTTTATAATAAAAAAATGTTGGTTTGTAGAACTCAACTTTTTTTATAATAAAAAAATGTTGGTTTGTAGAACTCAACTTTTTTTATAATAAAAAAATGTTGGTTTGTAGAACTCAACTTTTTTTATAATAAAAAAATGTTGGCCACATATCCTTCTTATTTATAATAATTTATCAAGGTTAAAAACAGTCTTTACTATACTATCAGGAACGAGGGATATAGTATCAATACCTTCCTTGACGAGGAATTCAGCAAATTCAGGTATATCGCTAGGGCCTTGGCCGCATATACCAATTTTAACGCCATTATTTTTACAGCTTTTAATAGCCATAGATATAAGGATTTTAACAGCTTGATTGGTTTCATTGCCAATAAAGGTTAGATTACCAGCATCTCTATCTATACCAAGGCACAATTGTGTCAAATCATTAGAACCTATAGAAAATCCATCAACTAATTTACAGAATTCGTCAGCAAGTATAACATTAGCGGGTATTTCGCACATTAGGTAAATTTTGAGGCCATTAATACCTCTTTCTAGACCAAATTCTTTCATTATATCAATAGTTTTTTTACATTCTTCAATTGTTCTACAAAAGGGTAACATAACAATAACATTGCTTAACCCTATAATTTCTCTAACATATCTAATAGCTTCACATTCCAATTGGAAGGCTGATTTAAAAAATTCGCTATAATATCTTGAACATCCTCTAAAGCCCAACATAGGATTTTCTTCATTAGGTTCAAAGATGCTACCGCCTACAAGGTCTCTATATTCATTAGATTTGAAATCACTAAATCTAACAATAACAGGATTTGGATAAAAAGTGGCACCTATTCTAGAAATACCGAAAGCTAATCTTTTAACATAAAATTCTCTTGGATTATTAAAGCCTCTCGCTTTATTTTCAATGAATGATTTAATATCATCTGTAGTTTTATCAGGATTTAGAATTGCTAACGGATGGATGCCTATAGTATTAGCGATAATAAATTCTTCTCTAGCCAAACCAACACCAACAACAGGAAGATTATGGTATTTAAAAACATTATTAGGATTACCAATGTTTAACATTAGTTTTGTATTAATTTTTTCAAGTTTAGGAATATTTTCTAAATTTGTTCGTTTAATATTGTAATTTATGGATCCATCATAAACTTTACCGATATCACCTTCAGAACAACAAGCAGTTACAATTTGATTCATTTTTAATAGTTTAGTAGCATTACCACAGCCAACTATAGCTGTTTTACCTAATTCACGTGAAACTATAGCTGCATGACTGGTTCTACCACCTTTATCTGTAATAATAGCACTTGCTTTTTTCATAAGTGGTTCATAAGTTGGATCAGTATATTCTGTTACCAAAACATCACCTTCTTTAAATTCTTCACAATCACGAGTATCTAAATTAAAAATAAGTTTAACAGCACCAGAACCAATAGTTGAACCTACAGCAACGCCCGTACATAGTAAGCTATTATTTAGATTTACTGAATTATCCAGTGAAAATTCTACATATTCATTATTATTAACTGTTTTTCGACTATGTATAGTTTCAGGTCTAGCTTGAACTATATATAATTCGTTAGTTAAACCATCTAGAGCCCATTCAACATCAACAGGACACCATCTATTATATTTATTTGAATAGTAGCTTTCTATCGTTTGTGTCCAAGAAGCTAATTGTAAAATACGAATATCATCTAAACAAAATCTATTTTGTTTAAACTTTTCAACTTGTACTATTTTTGTTCGTTTATCATGTTCGTCAGCATAAACCATTTTGTTAATCTTATCACCAAGTGATTTATCAATAATAGCCTTATAACCTTGTTCCAGAGTTTTTTTATGGACTATAAATTCGTCAGGTTTGACCTGTCCTGAAACAACCATTTCACCAAGTCCCCAACTACCATTAATAACGACAAGATCTTTAAAACCGCTATCAGGATCAATAGAGAAAGCAACGCCACTACAACCTAAATCACTTCTAACCATTTTTTGGACACAAACACTGAGTTTAATGTTATGAACGTAGCCCATCGTTTTTCTATAACATATAGCACGATCAGTATATAAACTAGCAAAACAACTTTTAATTTTTTCTAATAATTGATTATTGCCTCTAACATTTAGATATGTATCTTGTTGTCCAGCAAAACTAGCATCAGGTAAATCTTCACTAGTTCCAGAGCTTCTAACAGCTACATCAGTATATTCCTGAGGTTGATTATGATTATCAAGATATTTATAAGATAAAGTTTTATAATATTTAATAATATCAGTTTTAAGGGTATCAGGAATTTCTCCATCAATAATAAGATTTCTGATTTTAAGACTATTTCTTTTAAGATCAACAAAATCGTCAATATTAGTTTCATTAATAATAACTTCAATTTTTTCATTAAGATTATTATGAGTCATGAAATAATCATAAGAGTCAGCTGTAACAACAAAACCATAAGGCACTTTAATATTTAATTGTTTTAAATTTTTTATCATTTCGCCTAGACTGGCATTTTTACCACCAACTAATTCAATTTCGTCTATACCTGTTTCATCGAGCCATTTTAAGTATGTAGACATGTTATATATAATAATAAATATTATATTTATTATTATAATTTAAAATCAATTTGAGGTAAATCTTGAAAATACATATACTGACGATCATCAGGATGTCCTAAAAATACTTTTTTTTTACCAATAAAATTAATTAAAATATTATCACGGTCATCATAATGTAGTCCAGAATTTACCTTTTTATCTAAATTAATCCATATATATGGTGTATAGTTAATATTATCAGTATCATTAATAAAATTACTTAAATTATCAAGGAATAAATTATTACTATTAGATTGACCAATATATTTATAATAATCTTTATATTCATATCCTAAACATTCTCTAATACTCATAATTTTTACAAATACTTTATAATTCAAATTAGGTTTTACAACTGGAGCACAATGACTTATAGTATTAAATACAATTGGAAATTTATTTTCTAAATTATTTTTAAAATAATCTTTAAAATTAAAATCTTGAATATTATCTATTTTACTTTTAAATGGTTGTTTTTTTTTTAAATTATTAATGAATGGATTATTAATATTATTATTAAAATAATTTATAAAATAATTCATAGAAAGATTATATGGTTCAGTATAAACCCAATGCATCCAATTTTTTGGAATATATAAATATTCATTATCATAAAGATCAATTTCTATAAATTTACATTTTTCAGCAAGAGGAAAGCTATAATAATTTATTGGATAAGATGTAATTAAAGAATGATTTGGTTGAAATGATCCATTTAGATAATAATTCATTTATATAATAAATATAAAAATTTTTTTATTAAATATTTATAGATAAATAATATAATTATGACTTTAGGTAGATTTTATAGTAGAAGGCAAGGATGGGGAGGTGGAAATAAGGTTAAATATTTTAATTCAAGTATAATAGATAAATTACCAAATATTGATTTGTATAATAAAAATGGTAATTATATATCAGATTATTTAATAAAAAATAATTTACAAAATGAATATAAAGATTTATTTACGAATAGTAAAATATATTTTAATTGGTATTTTTATTACCAAGATAATATAGAAATATTTTCATCAGAATCTTTATAAATATTTTATATATAGTTATTAATATAAAATGAATATTAATAAAATTTACATGATAAATCTAAAAAGGAAAAAATATGTAGCAGATAATTCATTAAATAAACTTAAAAATTTAGATAATCAACAAAATAATTTATTTTCAAATATAGAAATTTATGAAGCAATTGATGGACAACTTTTAGATAAAGAAAATGTAAATAATCAATTAACATTAAAAGCTAAATATACTCTAAAAGAACCAAGTTCATACAATGATATTCGTTCATATGGTGAAATTGGATGTTATTTATCGCATACAAATATATGGAAAGAAATTATAAAAAATAATTATAATAATTGTATTATATTAGAAGATGATGTAATTCCTAAGGAAGATTATGAAAAAATAATTAAATATATAAAAAGTGTTCCAGAAGATTATGATATAGCTTATTTAGGATGGTGGTCAAGAAAAGATCTTCAAAATTATGATAATGATTCTATTTGGTTTAAAAATAATTCTATAAATAATACAACCGTATTGGGTCTATACTCATATATGATTAGTAATAAAGGTGCAGAAAAATTATTATCAAAAGCATTTCCAATTGATGTTCAATTAGATACTTATGTTTCTTTATATTGTAACCTTAATAACGACTTAAATAGATATTTATGTAAGGAACAGTTATTTATTGCTGATAAAACTATTTTAGGTGATGAAAATACTCATACAGTTTGTAATAAATGTAAATTTTTTAACGATTATTATAATTAGATAAATATTATAATTAGATAAATATTATAATTAGATAAATATTATAATTAGATAAATATTATAATTAAATAAATATTATAATTAATTTTTTTATTTAATTAATATAAGTATGATTATTGATAAAATATATATTATAAATTTAAAAACAAGAACCGATAGAATAATTTACATGGAAAAATTAATGAATTTATTAGAAATAGATAAAAATAAAATAAAATTATTTGAGGCTATTGTTGGCGATGATTTAAAAAAAGAAGATATTAATAATATTCTTTCAATATCATCATTAGAAACCTTATATAATGGTGGTAATAATCATAAAGATATAAGAACAAAAGGTGCCATTGGTTGTTATTTATCACATTATAAAATATGGGAAGAAATAATAAATAATAATTATAATAATTGTTTGATTTTAGAAGATGATGTATATAGTAATATTGATGCTAAAGAATTTAACGAATATATAAATTCTGTGCCTAATGTTTATGATATTGCTCTGTTATCTTGGTTTAATTTATGGTTTGATCCACTTGAAAATACAAAAAAAAAAACCGTAATTAATGATTATTGGTATAAATATAATTCTGTTAATATTTTTGGTGCTGCTGGTTATTTAATAAGTAGAAAAGGTGCTGAGAAGTTAATAAAAGATGCTTTTCCAATTTGTTATCAAGTTGATGCTTATATGAATATATTAAATTTTTTAAATAAAGATTTTATTAGATATGTTGCTAAGACATCAATATTAAACCAAAATTTATTTCTTTTAACAAATATACAAACCTACAATTGTGTTGAATGTGATGTAACTGAAAAAATAAATATTTTGTATAATAAAAAATATAATATTGAAACATTTGGCATACTAGATAATAATAATAATTTTACCTTATTTATAATAATTATTATTGTCTTTCTATTTATTATAAATAAATAAATATATAATTATTTAATAAATATATGTATAAATTATCCAAAATAATATCATTATTATTATTTTTATATTTTTGTAAAACTAATGAAATATATTATTATAAAATAGCTATTACAATATATTTTTTTAATCTTTCTAAAATTATTTCAAATAATAATTATAGAATAGTAAATAGTTTTATAGCTGATACTCTTATATATAAAAATAATTTACATATAAAAAAAGGTAGTTTTAGATTATGGTTTAATACTGTATTATCATATTTATATTTACATGATGAAAAAGAAGAATTAAAATTTTATTATTATTACTATTTATCTATTATTTGTAGTAATTTTTATCCTAATAAAATTAAAAATATTATTTTACTATTATTTATATTTATAATTTATTTTTTTATACCTCATGTTTTATCTTATATTAATATGATATTATCATTATATAATATTTATATTGATATATCTGGATATATAAAGATTAAAAATATAAAATATACTAAATTAACTTTTTATTTATTTGATAATATTTTTTATATTGAAAAGTTTCTTATACCAAAAGATAATATTATTTTATATCCGATATATTATGTAGTTTTTTTAATTTATAAACATTTTCAATCAAAATTAAGATAGATTTATATATTTAATAACAATTAGCAAATAAAAATTGAAATTTTACTATTATAAATAAATTACATCACTTCATGGATAACCAAATATATATAAATATAAATCTTTCAAATGAAAGATTTATGTCTATTTTTAACAATAGAATATATGATGATCATATCATAAATTACATATACAGTTATGATAGTTACATACCATCAAGACATTTTGCTTTTAATGAAGAAATATTATTACCAGCTTTTATAGAACAAGAATTTGTTATTCCAGAAGATGCTGTATGTGGTATTACATTTGAAATACCAAATTGTCGTACATCATGCGGACATCATTTTTGTCGAGCTGAAATAACTAGATGGTTTGAACAGCAAAAGAATGAATGTAAAAAAATGTCATGTCCAACTTGTCGTTCAAAAATCAATAGTGTTTTGTGTATTAAGAATTAAGTGCACCCCTCTACAAATATTTTTTATATATAATATAATATATGAAAATTAAAGTAATTGAAGAAGAAACACTAACAGGTTGTGAACACTGGAAAAAATGTCATATTTATATAATCTCAGGAACTTATACAATAGCAACAGGTGCATCATTAAAAATTGATAATGGAACTAAAGTTTTATTATTAAATGATGATACAGAACCTGGTCAAATAGTATTTGAAGCAGGTTCTAAATTAAGAGCTGGAGATATAATTTCATATGCTGTAGATGATACAACAGATGACACAGAATCTACTGAAGCTAATAACGGAGGATGGGTTTTTAATGGAACCGTAAATTATAATAATGATTCTGAAAATTTATCTAGCTTTAAAATTCATGAATTTATGGGGTCATATTTAGGAAGTTCTAATGACAGTGGTATGATGATTAATGATATGAGAACAGAAGAATTTTGTGCTGAAAAATTACGTTTTGAATATTCTGATTTAGCTTTAGAACTTGATTCTAGTAATATTAAAATAAATAAATTTAAAACAATAAATTGTGAATATGCCTTAGAAATTAATAATCAATCAACTCTTCGCGTGATGATGATATTTAATGTTAGAGCAACTAATTTTCTATCAGAAGCTCTTTCTAATTCTATTCTAATAGATAAAGGAGCACATTTTATAGTTGTTACAACAACAGCAGGTTCAGCAATAATTCTTGTTTCTGAAGATTTAAATGTTGGTGGAAAATCATATACTTCTACACAATCTGTTTCAAACGGTGTTTGTAAATTAAAAGGTGATTTATTTATTTATCCTGGTAATTATGATGATAGTGATAGTGATGAAGGTGATGGTGATGAAGGTGATGAATAAATAATATATTTTTATTGGTAAGTATAATATTAAAGCACACATAAACAATTACACCTTTTTCACTAAAAATATAAGACTTTTCATAATTGTAGTTTTACACCCTTGAAGATTTAAAATGCCGATTTTAAACAACAAAAATATCCAAGGTTTGCCCATTGCAGAGCGTGTAAATTATGGGTTTGTTAGGGCAACAACCCTTGGATATTTTTTCTTTAAGTTTATTTATAAAAAAATAGGTGTAAATAAATATATTCTTTATAGAGGAGCAATTACACTAGTTTTATTATTAGGTTGATGATATATTATATTTTTTATATAATAATATATAAAAGATAATATGAATAATAAAATAAGTTGTATTATTGGTGAATATAAGAATAATTGTGTTAAAATAATTATTCTATCAAAAAAATCATATGATATAAGATTAAATGTAAATGCGAATAAATTAAAAAATATTATTATAAAAAAATATGAAAGCAATATGTTACTTTTAGAAAATATAAAAGAAGGCACTAATTATAATATAGAATTTATAAATAAGAAAAATAGTAAGACTATAGAGAATATTTACATAAATTTAGAAGAAAATCCATTTAATAATGTTAAAATTGTAAATTGTGATAGTAATATAGGTTTAGAAACAAATACATGGAAACTTATTAATAATAATTTTGGTGTTATATTTCATATTGGTGATTTTTTATATAATGATTTGATATTTAGAAAACATTATGATAATATAATAAAAAATAATATTGATTATGATTCTATAAAACAAACTATTTATGATGAACTATACGAAAACTATATAGAATGTATAAAAAGAAAGCAAAATTATTTAAAAAATAATTTTAATTATATTATGACTGACGATCATGAAACAATAGATAATATTTACTATGATGCCAACAAAAATAACAAAATTTTTATGAAGATATATAAATTATTCAAAAAAGTAGAAATTAAAATACTACATAATACGAGATTTGAAAATAAAGAAATTGATTTTATCATGGATGAAAATAATAAATCAGTTTATGTAATGAATCATAAAAATATTATTGTAAACAATGATATGATAAATAAATATAATATTTATAATAAAATAAGAAAATATGATAATATATTTTTTTTAGAAAAAAAATGTTTTTCAAGTTCTAAACCTACTATAATTTCTAGCATTATATTTCAAGAAAAAGAAATAAATAGAGATAATGATGATTTATATAAATTATTTAATAAATTATTAAATAAGAATATTTATGTTTTAAGTGGTGATTATCATATTATTTCTAACATGGATGTATACAAATCAAATAATAAAATATGTAGTATTAAAAATGTTGGTGCAATAAATACTTGTGTTGATATTTTTGGAACTAATTTATTTATAGATTCAAAAAAATATTATAGCAAAAATGAAGAAATAAAATATAAAAATGGTTTTTTATACATAAATTATAAAAATAATAAAATAAAAATAAAAAGTGTAATTAATAAAAAAACAAATATATTTTATAATATAGTTAATAATTTTATAACAGGAGTAAAGTTTGTATTTTAGCAATAAAATTTATATAATTTAATTTTATATAGATTATATATAAGATAAATATAAATGGCAGATGATATAAGAAATGATGAATCAAGAAATAAAAATATATATCCAAATTTAAAAATAAATGGTAGGATATTTCCTGTATGGTTATTAAAGAACTTTTCTAAATTTAAATTACCAGAAATTATTAGAAAAGATAATGAGGATCCATGCAATATAACTACAAAATTAGAATTAAGAAAGTTCCAAGAATTTATAGCATCTTATTTAGATTATAGATCACCATATCATGATGCATTATTATATTATGGTGTAGGGGCAGGTAAATCTGGTGCGGTAATGGCTATTTATAACGGTTTATATAATGCTACTTCAGGTTGGAATGTATTTTTATTAATTAAAGCAGCATTACATGATAATCCATGGGAAGCTGAAATAAAAAAATGGCTTCAAAAAGATGATTATGAACACAGATATTCAAATATTATATGGATACATTATGATTCACCTTATGCTGATAAAGAATTTTTAGATGAAGTAAAAAAAACAGATAGTTCAAAGAAAAATTTATATATAATTGATGAAGTCCATAATTTTATTAGAAATGTTTATAGTAATGTTACAAGTAAGCAAGGTAAAAGAGCAATTGCTATATATGATTATATATTACAAGATAAAAAAGAAAATTCATCAACAAGAGTAGTATTATTATCAGCAACACCTGCTATTAATAAACCATTTGAATTAGGTTTATTATTTAATTTACTTCGTCCTAATATTTTTCCTAAATCAGAAATTTTATTTGATCAATATTTTGTTGATAATGGTGCTATTCCTACAATAAATCCAAAAACAAAAAATATGTTTCAAAGAAGAATAATAGGATTAGTATCATATTATATCGGTGCAACACCAGATTTATATGCATCTAAATCTGTAAATTTTGTTGATGTACCAATGTCTGAATATCAAACTGATATTTACAATTATTTTGAAGAAGTAGAAAGAAAGATGAGTAGTAAAAAAAAGAAATCTAAATCTTCAAATAAAGAAACTTATAGAACTTATACAAGACAAGCAAGTAATTTTGTTTTTCCAACTATAGAAAATATTGCAGGTGATAAGAGACCAAGACCAAATCAATTTAAGATAGGTGAAAAAGAATATGAAAATTTATTAAAAACAAAAGATACTGAAAAAATAAAGAAAACATTATCATCACAAAGCCAAGCTTATTTTAAGACTCTTGAAAAATTTAGAGAAACATTTGATAATTATTTAAATAAAATATATGTTAAAGAAAAAAATTCAAAAAATAATATATTGAATGATATTGAAAATTTTAAGAAATATAATAATTATGAAGATTGGTATAATAAGGAAAAAAATAAATCTGAACTTATAAGTAAAATGATAATGTGTTCTAATAAATTTATAAATATAATTTTTAATGTTTTTAAATCTAAAGGACCTGTATTAATTTATTCAAACTATGTTTTAATTGAAGGTATTGATGTAATTAAAATATTTCTAAAATATTTTGGTTTTAACTCATTTAGTAATCCGAATGCTAAAGATTATTTTAAATATGCTGAATTTCATAATGATATTAGTAAAGAAGTTAGAAGACAATCTATTAAAATTGAAACATCTCCTGATAATAAATATGGAAAAAATATTAAAATTATGTTGTTCTCTCCTGCAGGTGCTGAAGGTATTTCGTTAAATAATATAAGACAAATACACATAACTGAACCCTATTGGAATGAAGTAAGAATTATTCAAATGATTGGTAGAGGTATCCGTCAATGTTCTCATAAAGATTTACCAATCGAAGAAAGACATGTTGAAATTTATAGATATCGTTCTATTAAACATAATATTATAATTAAAGAAACGATAGAAGGTAGTATTGTCACACAAGAAAAAATAGTGGTTGAAGATAAAAGTCAATTAAATACTGTTGATATTGAAATTGAAAATTTGGCAAGATCAAAACAAAATTTAATTGAATCATTTTTGGATACTATTAAGGAAGCAGCTATAGATTGTGAATTAAATAAAAATCATAATATGATGGCCTCTAAATATAGATGTTTTAAATTTAATGAAGTATCCTTATTTGATAAAAATATCGGTCCAGCTTATAAAGAAGATATTTTGGAAGATATGAAAATTGATAATGGTTCAAATGCTACTAAAAGTATAACTATTAAAGTTAAAGCTATTAAAATTAGAGGAGTTATTAAAATAGGTAATAAGGAAGATATCTCTAATTATTGGTATTGCCCTGAAACTGGCACTATTTACGATTTTGATTTAAATTATCCTGTTGGTAAGGTAAAAAAAGATGCAAACGGTATTATTGAGAAAATTGATAAAGATACTTATGTTATTGATATTATACCAGTGCCAGTAATTATTTGATTTTACATAAAAACAAATTAATTATAAATATTATAAATATTATATAATGGAACAAATTACTACAAATATTAAAAATTTGTCTTTACATCAAACGAATTATAATTTATTACCAGGTACCAAAATTAAACTAAAAGACGATGATACATCATATATTTTTATAGGATATACTAACGATAATAAATATGTCATTATAAATGATTTGAATAAACAAATTTATAAAAATACTATTATTTGTAGTTCAATAGAAAATATAATATAAAGTTCCATTTGAAAATATAATATAAATATTTTTTTTGTAAAATTTATATAAAAATTTTTTTATATAATTATATATATAATGTCATCTGGTCTTCGTTTAGCATTACTCACATTAAACTTAACTCAAAATGACTTTGATAGAATGAATAGAGATAATCTTAAAAAATATATTGAGAATTTTTTCAAACAGGAATATGTTCAAAAAGATTTTGAAAAATACAAATTAGCAGCTAGATTAGTTTTAGAAAATAAACCAAAAGAAGAAGAAAATAGTTCTGTTAGAAGAGGTAATGAATATAGTTATTCAGGAAATAATTCTTTAGTAAATCCTTTAATGAATCAATTTTATAATCCATTTTCTATGTTTAATACTAGTTTTTCAAATATGATGAATGAAATTGATAATTTACATAGAAATTTTGATAATTTTAATATTCAGGATAATTTTTCTAATCTAAATATGATGAATAGTTCTAATGATACTAATATGATGAATAGTTCTAGTTCTAATATGATGAATAGTTCTAATATGATGAATAGTTCTAATGGTACTAATATGATGAATAGTTCTATTACTAATATGGTTAATAGTTCTAATGGTGTGAATGGTTTTACAAAATCATATAGTAGAACATATGTAAATAATAATGGTACAGGATATATAAAGGAAGAAAGTGTAGAAAATGATGGAAAAGGAGAACCAAAAGTTAAAACATTTTATAGAAAAATAGAAAATGGTAAATATGTTGAAGAACCATTTAGAACATCTCAAAAGTTGCTAACACAATAAGTACATTTTATTTCGTTAATTATAAATAGATGCGAGTGATGAAGCAAGCGTATTAGTATTGATATTATTATTGATATCTTTTTTTACATTATGTAATTCATGGCTTACAATTGGAAATGTTTCGTTTCCTTGATTATAATTATGGGTTGTTGGAAGTATACTACTATCGATATTATTAACATTATATAATTCTTGTCCAACGACCACAGATGTTTCATCTCCTTCTTTAGATCTATCTAAAAGTTTTGAGGTAAAATTATTGCCTACGATATCTTCTTTTGGAATTACATAAATTATAGTAGAACCACCAAAATTAAAGTTTCCTAATTCTTCATTTTGATAAAATTCTACATTGGATTTAATATTATAATTTTTGGGCGTATCTATATTTTCATTAGTATTATTAATTAATTGTAGTTCATTATCATTATCATTTGGATATAATTTTTTAACAAATTGAATTGAACCAACACAAGTAGCACCAACAATTATCATTTTTAATATTTTATTATTATTATATCTAATAGTAACAACACACCTTTTATTTTCAGAATAAACATTTATTCTACTATTAACAATAGACGGTTGAACACTATAATAAGCATTACCTAATAAATATATAGATTCTATAACACCTGTAACAGGACAATGAAATCTATGATAGTGTCCTGGAGCTAAACGCATTATTGTTACATATTTATGTTCATTATTTATAAAATTTACATAATCAGCTGGTACTTGTGAATCGCCATATAATAGTGTTTTTATTGAAAATTTAGTTCCTTTTATCCAATATTTTTTGCTATCATCTTCATTTTCAAACATTGTACAATAAGAATCAGCAGCTGATACAATTGTACTATTCATTTTTTCTTCATTTAATTTTGGTAAATTTAATTTTTTTCTAGCAAAAAAATCATTTTGAGATTTATACTTTAATAAACATTTTTTTTGTAAATCTGGAAAATTTACCAAATCATCGTAAGAGATATGTTCTTTTTTTAATAGTCTTTCTAATTCAGCTTTTTGTTCATCACAATCAATTAATGATTTATCTATATCATATTCTTCAATTAATTTACGATGTTCTTGAACTCTTTTTTCTTCAGATAATTCTTTTGTTTTTTTTATACATCCATTTGTTATATTTTTAAGAACAAATTGTGGTGCAATATGTTGTGATAAAACACCTGCTTTTATATAGAAAGGTTGTTTTTCTTGTATAAGTTTTTCTCCATCATAAATTTTACCATGACCACCTTTTAATTCTATATATTTTTTTTTATATTTTAAATACTTTTGTTTATAAAAATGTTCTGACATATATATTATATTATATAAATTAAATTAAGAATATTATTTAATTTTAATCTTAATATAAAATAAATAAAACATTAATACTAAATATTAAATATAATTAAAAAAGATGGCAACATTTGATAAAAAGACGTTATTAAAATTAGGAGAGGAACATAAAAAACTTATGTTTCTTATTAGAGATAATATAAATAGTATAAAAAGTGATAAAAAATTATATAAGTTTATAGATAATTATTTAAAAATTAATAATTTAAAAAAAGCATTTCCAATAGGTATATCAATAAATGAAATAATTGCTCATGATTCATATCATAAAAATAATAAAAGATATTTTAAAGAAGGTGATTTAATTAAAATAGATATTGGTTTAGAAGAATGTGGTAATATTATAGATAGTGCTAGAACCTACGAATATAAAAGTAATATTAATCAAGAAGCAATAGAAGATTGTAAAGAAATAGTAAGACTTACTGAAGAATTTATTAGAAAAGAATATAAAAAAAATAATAAAGTTAAGGTTCAAGCAATATCAACTGTAATATTTTTTAATATAGTAAAAAAAGAATATCATGCATTAGATTATTTAGGAGGTCATAATATAGAATACGGTAGAGTTCATGGAAAAAAACTTATTTTAAATAAACCATTAATACATTTGCCATCAGGTTGTCAAAATTATGTAAATAAAACAGATGAATTAAGTGAAGGTGAAATGTTTGCTATAGAAGTATTTATACCAAATAAGAAAAATTTATATAAAACAAATAATGATGGTAAAATGATACAAAATATTAATATACCAATAACTCATTATGAGTTAGATAGAGATTCAATAAATGATATTGATAAATTAACAGAAAAAGAAAGAGAAGTATTAAAAGAACTAGAAATAATTACAAAATTATTGCCATATGAGTATATACTACATGAAAAATATGATAAATATATAATTAAATCATTAATAGAAAAAGGAAAAATTATAAAACATTTACCTTTAGAATGGATAGATAAAGAAAAAAGAAATATAAAATATATTCAATACGAAGATTGTTTTTTAATTGAAAAAGAAGAAATATTAAATTTAAGTAAATAAACTTTTTTATTATATAAATTTATAACTAATATGGATGTAAATTTTTCAATTGGAAGAGTAATATTATTAACATATATTATTTTAGCTAGTAGCTACTGTTCTAGTTTATTTTCTAAAGGTTTAAAACAGGCAATAGAAGATAATAGAATGGTTCAACATTTAATATTATTAATATTAATAATAGCATTAATGACTATAATAGGTAATCCATTAGGTGTAGAACCAACTGAAAATCAACAATTAAATATAATAATTTCTAGTTTAGTAATATATGTTTGGTTTATTTTAACTACAAAATTAGATTTATCATGGAATATTGGTATATTAATATTATTAACAATTTTCTTTTTATATGAAAGTAAAAAATCATCTGAATATAAACTAATGTTAAAAGATTATAATTTAACAAAAGAAAAGAAAAAAGAATTATTAGAATATTATGCATCACTACAGAAATATATGTTAACATCAATATTTGGTATAACTTTATTAGGAACATTATTTTTTGCAGATCAAAAAGCAGTACAACACGGAGGAGGTTTTTCCTATTTTAATTTCTTCTTTTATTAACGAATAAAATTCGCCTGTTGTATCATTCTACTATGAATTGGTGAATTACTATTAGAAATTAAAAAAATATTATCAATATTTTCTTCATTTGTAATATTTTTATTTTCTTCATTTGTAATATTTTTATTTTCTTCATTTATAATATTTTTATTTTCCATAGGAATAGAATCAAATGGTATGGAAGAATCAAAGTTATCTATTAAATAAAGAATTAATTTAGAATAATTTAAATTTTTTGATGATATTTTATCAGAACTATTTATATTTTTATAAAATTCATCCATAGTATTTGAATTTAAATAAATATTAGAAATATGATTAATTATTATATATATTTCATCATTATTTAGAACAGTTGGTATTTTTGATAATATGTTTAAGATATTATTTATAATCATTTTTTTCCTAATTTTTTTTTGATTATTTTTAATTTCTTCTTGAATTTTTTCATTATTTTTTTCTTCTTGAATTTTATCATCATCTATAATATTATCATCATCTATAACATCTTTATTTTTTTTTATTTTAAATGATTCTTTAGGATTTTTTAATTTACTTATCATTTTATCATCAATAATTTTTTTGGTAATATAAACTGGTTTACATAAAGGTTCATTTTTGGATATAACATAAACATCATAATTAATTATAAAGAATATAGTAATCATAATAATTATACTTATAACAATATATTCATTTTTAAATTCCATTTATATATAACTATAAAAAATAAATAGAAAATAAAAATTAATAAATATAAAAAAATAATTATAATAGGGTTTAATTTTTTTTTTATTATATAAAAAATATAATATACTAAATGGAGAGTGATACTGTGATATTATTATTAATAACTATTTCATTAATAGTTATTGTTGTTTATAATCAATTTATAAAATGTGATAAAGAAGAATTTAAAAATAATGTTTCTGCTAATAAAAATTTATCAGTTGTAAAAGAATCTATAGGTGATAATATTATAAATAAAAAAGATTTATATAAATATAATAAAATATATAGAAAGAATATTTGTTTGGAGAATAATATAAAAAAAAAAAAATATAAAAAAAAAATTGAAATTATAGAAAATGATATTGATAGTTTAGATAATTTATTAAATAATAATGATATGAAAAGTTTAAATAATATAGATAATAATACTTTAAGTGATATTGAAACTTTTATAAAATAATTTGTGCGTCTAAAAAATTATTTTATTTTGAATGGGATTTATAAAATTTTATTTGTTATATATATATATATATATGGTAAAATCAAGCTGTTCAGATTCAAGTTTAATCAGTTTAACTGGATTAACCTCATGTAGCTCTAGTTCTAGTTATTCTTGTGATTCAAGTTCTTCAAGCTGTAGTTCATCCTCATCTCCCTATTATTCATCTTCTTGTTATTATACAAACTCCTCATCTTCTTGCTCATCATCTTCATCTTGCTTTACTTATACTAGTGATAGCTGCTCATCATCTTCATCCTGTGCTGATTCAAGCTGCAGTTCTTATGACTGCAAATGCAACTGCAAATGTGATCCAAAATTAGTATGCGTTAAACCATGCAAAGACACATGCAAAAAACTTGCCTGCAACTGGAAGAAATGCAAGCATGTTTTATGTGCCAATAAAGAAATCATGGTAATGTTAAACTTTATCAAGAACAAATTATTAGCAGTTCAACCCAATGTTGATGTAAGAGAAGTAGCACAATACTCTGTTCAAGCCAATATCCATTGGTTAGAACACTTTGTTGACACCTTATTCTGTGTTTTAAGAAAGAATAATTCATTAAACAGCATTAAATTCAAAGACTGCAAAGTAAAGAACGATGATGATTGCCAAGTGAGCGATAGATTATACGTCATCAAAGTTAAATTCAGCAACGGCCACAAGAAATGCACTAGAACCTATGTTCTTAACTTCAACTGGACTAGATTAACTGGAAACAATGCTAACTCCTACAATGGAATCTTAGATACCGTTGTTTCTCAAATCAATACCTATGTTACTGAATTACAAGCACAAAATACCTCTCCTTTCTTAGGCTGCTAAATAAATTTTATATAAATTTGTAAATAATTATTATTTATATAATAATTATTATTATTTTTTTATCTATAAGATAACCAATTATCATCATTATATCTGTAAAATATAATATATTTATCCTTAATTTCTTGACGTCTATCATAATAAAAAAACGAGTATTTTATAACTAAAAATCTTGTAATAGAATTTTTTTCTAATAAATTATTATTTTGTTTTATAAAATTATTAATTATACCATCGTATTTGTATCCTTTATCTGTACCTTTTTGTATAGTTTTTTTTGTATCGTTATATATAAAAAATGATTTTTTTTCTAATATTTCTTTATTATTTAGAATATTATTTAAATTTCCTGATTTTGTTTTCTTCATAATTTTTAAATCCCATTTGTGATACGGCAAAGCTACTCTTTCCGCACTATAAAAACCATTATTAGAAGTGTATTTTATTTCATAATCTACTGTTTCTTCATCATCTAATTTAATAAAATAAGTTATTACTTCTTTATCAAGTTGTATTATTTTAAAATTTTCTTGATTATATTCCCAAAAAAAATAACTTAAAAGTTTATTTTTAAAAAATTGATTACAATTAAAATTTATTTGCAAAATTAAATTTTCTTTAAGAATTGGATATAGTTTTTCAAGATTATTAAGATCAATAGATTGTAAAGATTGATCCGTGGTTTTATCTTCAAATTTTTGTTCCTTTTGATTTTCTAATACTGGTGTTCTTAATAATTTTTTTTCTTTTTCTCCTTCTTTTTCAACAATTAAAAAAGAAATATTTTCCAGATCTGGAGTTTTAATTATTTTTATATTTTTATAAAAAAAATCTTGATCTTCTAATTTTTTTTTATTATCAATAGTTATTCTAGTATTTTTTTTATTATAATCCTCTTTATTTACTAAAATATAAAAAGTAACATTTTTATCAATTCCACCTTCTTGAATAAAATTATTATTTTTTAAATTAATATATTTATTTTTGTATTTTAGGTATTTTAATTTGTAAAAATCATTAGTATTCATTTATAATATGATTATAAAAAATAATTATAATTATATATAATTAATCATATTTGATTTTCATAATTCACGTATATTAAAGAATTATTATTTAAGTTATTCTAATTATAATTTTACCATCTTTTATATTTGATTCCTTAAATGTTTTAGTTATATCTATAACAGAACTATTTCCATCTTTTTTATGTTGTAATGTATATGTTTTATACATAAAATCATGATCTATTAAAAATTTTTGTATTTCTTCACCAATTATTTTGCTTTCATCACAAGTAATCCACCAATTTGTTATATGAGGATAGTTTTCTATTTTAATTTGTATAGAAACATTATCTCCACCTATTTGTAAATTCTTTTGTTTTAGATATTTTTGTTTGTATTTTAGGTATTTTGAATAATAATCTATTTCTACCATATTATATATTTAATATTGATAAAATAATTTATAAATATAATAAAAAAAACAAATAAATTGGCATAAAACAATGAATATATTAATAGATATAGTTAAATGGAAAAATCTAATAATTTTAAATTAACAGAGTATTGTTCTATAGCACAATTAAAGAGGAAATTTAAAAGTTATTTGGAGGAAATTAACTATAAAGAATTTAAATTAAATAATTTTCCTCAATGTTTGGTTGTTTCGTTAATGATTGTTGCTGAAGAATGTATTACAGATTGTTTAAAATATCTAAATAAAAATGAACAAAATGGATTGTATGTATTAGATGACAAAGTATTGCGATTAATGTTAAGTGAAACAAGTAAATATGATTTTTTATTAAAATACAAGAGTAAGTATAGTTCATCTATCAGATATAATGACAGTTTATTTTTTAATTTATCAAAATATTTAGGTAATTTAGAAACAAAGTATGGTGAAAAATTAATGGTTGATGTTGAAGCTAAAAATAGATTATGTTATTATTTGATTGCTTTACAATATGAAATTACTAGTTTATCATTAATGATTGTAAAATACAGTAACAGAAAAACTCTTAATAAAACTGTTTTATTAAATTGTTGTTTATTTTTATTGGATGCTGAATTAAAATGTAAAATTAAACTTAAATTGGATAGTTTTGGTAGTGATAAAGAAAATGATGATGATGAAGAGGATAAAGAAGATGAAGATAATGAAGATGAAGATGAAGAGGATAGTTTAGAAAAACAAGAAGATACTGTACAAGAAGAAACAGTATCAAAGATTGAAAAGGTTGTAGAAGCTACTGAAAAAGTAGTTGAAAAAAAGTCTGTTTCTTCACAACAGATGCCTACGACAAAGAACAGAAGATAAAATTATTAATTCAAAAAATTAATTTGTGAAACTGCTAATTTATTATCTCTCGCTTCTTGTTCTGTAAAACTTATTAAAATTGAATCATCATAATTAACTATACCAATAAATAATAATTTTGAAATATCAACATTTTCTGTGTCATCATTATATTGTGTATTTAATTCAATAAATAAATTATTCATATCTTCTGTAGATATTTTATCAGTAATTTTTTTAAATTTACTATTATTTTTTAAATATTCTAGAAATAGTCTATAAGAAATTTTTCTAACATTTTTTAATTCTTTTTCAAAAAATTTATTAATTATTAGTAAATTCTTTTTAGTTTGTGCTTGACTCAAATCTAAGTCAGATTTATTTACATTAAATGGTTTTAAATATTTATCATCTATAACTTGTTTTAATTTTTTACTCCTTTGTGAATCATGATATTCAGGTGATAAAAATATATTTTTTACTATTTGATCATTTTTTATTTTATTTAAATTATCATTAATTATTTTTATAAGAATTAAAAAATAATTAATAATTTCTTTTATTTTTACTTCTTCTACTTTTTTTTCATACGTTCTACAATTAAGTAATTTATTATTTAGATAATATACAAAAAATTCAAAAAGAAAATTTCTTCCCTTTTGTGGTAAAATAGATAAAAATAAAGATGCTATTATTGATAATGTTTCATTATCAGTACTACATTCTTTTTCTGGAAGTGGTTTACCTATATTGCAATCTACACTTGGTGTAGAATTACATAAATTAATAGCGGAGTAAACTGCTGTAAGAGTTTGTGATAGTTCTAGATCATAATTTTCCTTAGATTCAGGAAATTTATAACCACCAAATTGGTTACCTTTTTCATAATTTTGAGTAAATTTAGAAAATACGTATCTAAATTTCATAGATAAATAATTAGAATAATCAATTGATTGATCCATATTAATATATATATATATATATATATATATTAAAAATTGATATTATAATAAAATATTATTAATATATATTATTATGAAAAATTATAGTTTTGATGATAAAACAATATATGCCACACAATTATTTAATACCATGCGTGATGATAATATATGTGATATGATAAAATTTCATGAACCTCCTAAGAATATAAGTAGCGGAGGACATAATTTTTTAATAGAAGATGGTTATATGTTTGAGGAAAACATAGTTAAATGTATTAAAAATATGATGACAAGTAATGGAGAAATAGATTTATTTTACAATATAGAATATGATAAAACAAGAAAAGATAATGATTATAAAGAACAACATTTCATAATTACCAAAGATAAAATATTAGAATTTAAATACGATATTATAGTTGGTGGATTATTATACAATGTAAAAAATAATACAGCTGGATATCCAGATTTAATAGTTTCAGATGATTGGTTAAGAAAATATATTTTACAAGATTTAAGATTAAACAATTTTACAACTAGAAATAGGAAAAAGATATATTACATTATTGATATTAAGGCTAGAAGTATTATTTTAATAAATGATAAGCAAAATATTGGAAATAGAGCTGATTATGAATGTTATAAAATTCAAGTTAAAGTTTATAAGGATATTTTAGATGAAATTCAAAATTATCGAACACAATATGGATTTATATTAGGAAAACGATATAAATGTGGAGAAAAGAATATATTAGATAATCCATTTGGTTCCTTAGGTAAGATTGATTATCGTTATGAAAAAGCAAATGAGATGGATTATAGTAAAATAATTAATAAATTTATTTGTTCATTTAATGAGGTTAAAAGTTTAAAAGACGAAAGAAGTAGAAGATTACATTATAGAAATAATAAAATATTAAATAATATGAAAAATAAATATGTAAATAATACGTTTAAAAAATTAAAACAAGTTAGAGCTACAATTGATAAAGAGCTAACAAAGATAGCTTTTATTGGAAAAAAACAAAAACGTAGAGCTTATGAAAAAGGTATATATAATTACAATGATAAAAGATTAAATTCATCCATATTAGGATTAAGAGGTAAAAAAGGGTTATACGTTGATAATGTTTTAAAAGTGTTAAATAGTAAAAAAAAGAGTAAAGATATTGTAATTCCAGAAAATAACAATATATTAAATTGGCGAAATAGGGTAGAGAAAGAGTTCTTTGTTGATTTTGAAACCTATAATGCAGGTGATATTATTTACATGATTGGTATAGGTTTTAATTTTTGGGGAACTTGGGAATATAAAAATCTAATTATAGATTATAATTTTAAAGAAATTAAGAATGAGGAAGAATTAATAATTAAATTTATAGAATTTATAGCATCATTTAAAGATGAAAATCAAAGTATTGAAGATTATTATAAAACGATTAGACTATGGCATTATGGACATGCTGAAGTTTCATGTTATAACAAATTATTAAAAAAGTTAAATATAACAAGTTCTGGTAAATATAATATGTCTTATTTTAAATTACCTTGGTATGATTTAAATAGAGTTATAAAAGGTGATTTAAAAAATCCGATAATTATTAAAAATACTTATGGATACAACGGTTTAAAAGTAGTATGTAAAGAACTAAATAAACTAGGTTTGATTACGATAGAATGGGATGGTTTAGATTCAGGACTTGATAGTATGATTATAGCTAAAAATATTTATACTGATATTAATTTTAGAAATAAAAGTGAAGAAATGGAAAAGATTATTAAATATAATGAGATTGACTGTTTAGGAGTTTGTAAAATATTAAATTGTTTAAGATTATATGATAAAAATTGAAATTTATTTATAATAATAAATATATAGATTATATATATATATTAAAATGATAAATGTTGATAAGATGTATAGTGATTCCTCATATATTGAAAGATATTGGATAAATAATTTAAATATAGATAAATCTAAAACTAAAATAAATGAAAATAGAGACTTAGATTTAGAAGACTCTATAAAAAAGGAAAAATTTAATAAAAAAATTACAAATAGAAAATCATATAATATTAATCATACTGAAGAAAACTATGATAATTTTAAATATACTAATATTATCAGATCAAATATAACAAGAGAAGGATATAATAGTAATCAATATAAATATACTGGAAATACTAATAAACAAAAATCTAGTGAAAATAAAAGAGAAAAACATAATTTGTCTGAGAAATGCCGAATATACGAATATAACCAAAGAGAAAGAAAAATACTATTAGATTCATTTAGTAAGCCAAAATTATTAAACAATAATTAAAATATTTTTATAATATTAAAAATAGCAATAGAAAAGAATTTATCTCTAAAAATATTATTTTATTTATTCAATAGTAAGGTTTGGATTGAGGAGGTGTAATAATTATAAAGTATGAACTATAGATAATAAATATTATAAAAATTGAATTTATTTATATATATATATATTATATATATAAATAAGATGTTAGATGTTGATAAAAACTATTGTAGTTCATCATATGTAGACAGTTATTGGAAAAAGAATTCAGTTATAGAACAATCTAAAACTAAAATAAATATAGAAGATAGGAAAAAAGCATTAGAAGATATTATAAGAAAAGAAAATAATCTTAAAAATGATACAGAAGAAAACTATGATAATTTCCAATATACTAATATTATTAGATCAAATATAACAAGAGAAGGATATAATAGTAATCAATATAAAAATACTGGAAATACTAATAAACAAAAATCTAGTGAATATAGAACATTTCAAAAATATTCTAGCACAGGTGAAAATAAAAGAGAAAAACATAATTTACCTGAGAAATGTAGAATATACGAATATAACCAAAGAGAAAGAAAAATACTATTAGATTCATTTAGCAAGCCAAAACTATTATATGAAACCAATATAAAAAATTGATTTTGTATATTTACATGCTATTATGTTTGGTTAACAAGATTCGTCAAGAATTCCCTAATCTTATCTCTAGGAATTATTTGGAAATTCTTTTCCATACCTACAGCCCTTGCTTCATCATCGGAAAGACTAACTTTATTATTTTTTCTCAGAATAATGATAAACCCTGTATTTCCATTTCTAGGACCATTTATTATCACTGCACCGCTTTTTTGGTACAGTTTGGTAGATTCATCAATCTTTACACCATATCTATCAAGAGTAAGTCCATTAATAGGATCCAATGTCTTAAAAAAATCATTAAAGGAGTTTATTGAAGGATCTGTTGCTATTCCGCTTAAAAAAGAATCACTAGCACTACTTGAAGAAAGAGCAGTCTTTCCACTAAATAAAGTGGAAAACGGATCTGAAACTAATTTAACAGTATAATCGCGCAGAGGATGTTTCCAAATTTCACCACTAAGGTAATAATTAGGTTGAGTTTTATCCATATGTTTAGTCCAATTTATATACCAACCTAAACGAAATGGAGATCCTTCACCTTCCCATTCAGAAATTTTCATATATTCTTGATCTCCTAATTTAACTATACGGATTTCTGCTAATTTTTTAAGAAAACTAATTAATTCATCACTACCAACATGTAAACTTAACATAGAATCATAATTTCTTACAGCATAAATTACAAAAAAAGCAACTGGTTTTAATAATTTTATAGCATCAATATCATAAGTATTTTCAGGGTCAGGTCCTGACCAATTAATGAGTAAAACTGTTTCAGCGCCAGGATTTTTTTTATTAAATTCTACAGCAGTAGGATATGAAGGTTTTATAAATGGGTCAGCTAAATCGTTATTTTTAAATGACAATGGAAAAGGATCAATACAAATAATATCAGGTTCAGTAGGATATTTTAATTTATATGAATATTCTAAAAATGCATTACCGCTACCGATACTAAGTCTATTTATATTTAGATAATTATAATGCGAAAAAAATTTATGCAAAGTCTCCAAAACAAAATTTATTCCAAAGCTTTGAACAGCATTATTTAGCCATTTATCATTTCCTCCATATTGTAATTTAGAATCTAAATATTTTTTTTTGTATTTTAAATATTTATTTTTATACATTATATAATAAATTTATAAAAAAAGTTGATTAATATTAATAAAGTTATATTTATATTAAATAAAATGGCAACTAATAATCCTATTCTTCTTACAGAGAATGATGAACAGATTAATCAACCACCATTTATAAAAATTAAATTAATGAATCATCAGAAAACTATAATAAAGAGGATGTTAGATTTAGAGATTGATAGAACAATAAAAATACCAGAAATAGATTTTGGTAGTTATTACCAAACGATAAAATATAAAGATGTTTCTATTAAAACAAATGTTGGTATATTAGGAGATAAAGTTGGTGCTGGTAAAACATTAGATATAGTATCATTAATTAGTATAAAACCTACAATTGAATTTATGGATAAACAATTAATTACAGGTAAATACATATCTTTTTGTGGAGAGAAAGAACATACAAAAATAAATACAAATTTAGTTATTGTTCCACATAAATTAATTCCACAATGGAAGAGTAATTTTGAGAAAGCGTTAAATTTAAAAGTATTAACAATTACGATGAATAAACAAATTGATGAATTAATATTAAAAAAGATTGTTAAAGTTAAGACTTGGAATAATGCAGAAATGGATAAAGAATTATGGTATTTAGATACAGAAAGATTAAAGAATATTAATGTTGTATTGGTTGGTGATACAATGTATAAAAGACTGGTTGAGTATTCTAATTATGTTTTATGGAACAGATGTATTATAGATGAAGCAGATACTATTAAACTAAGTAAAATAATGGAAGAGTGTTTAAATTTTAATTTTCTATGGTTAATTACGGGGACACCATCTGGAATATGTAGAAGAAGTCCATTTTATAAAGAAATCTTTGAAACGAGTAGATATTTTGATATTAAATATTTAATTATTAAAAATGATGATAAATATATTGAGAGTTCTATAGTTTTACCTGATCCAAATATGATATGTATTCGTTGTTTAACGCCGAAAGAGTTAAATATAGTTAAAAACTTTATATCACCATCAATATTACAGATGATTAATGCTGGTAATACTGATGAAGCGATAAAAGCCTTAAATTGTAATATTGATACAAATGAGAATATTTTTCAAGTAATAACTAAGAATATAGTTGAAAATATCAAAAATAAGAAGATTGAGATTGATGCTGAAAAGATGATGGTTTATAATAAAGAAGAAAAAGATAAGAAGATTAGTTTTTTAGAAAATCAATTAATCAAGTTAGAAACCAAATATCAAGATATTAAGAAAAGTATTTATGAATTAAATAATGATTATTGTCCTGTATGTTTAGACGGTTTAACAAAACCTGTATTAGTAAGTTGCTGTAACAAATGTTTTTGTTTTGATTGTTTAGCAGTATCAATGGGAGAATTACATAATAATAAATGTCCTCATTGTAGACAAAATATTAGTAGTAATGATTTACATATTATATCTGAAAACGAGAGTGAAAAATCAAAAGCAAAAGCAAACGAATTAAAAGACAAATTAGATGTTTTAATTGACATCATACAAAAGAAGAAAGATGGAAGTTTCTTATTATTTGCGAATTATACAGAAACATTTAACAAAATTGAGAAGAAATTTATTGAGGTAGGTATTACATATCATATTTTGAAAGGACAATCATCTACAATAAGTAAGCATATTAATGAATATGAAAATAAGAAAATTCAGGTTATTATGTTAAACGCACAATACTTTGGAGCTGGAATGAATTTACAGACTACGACTGATTTAATTATTTATCATAGATTTAGTAGTGAAATGGAAGAGCAAATTATTGGTAGAGCTCAAAGATATGGTAGAAAAGGGACACTAAATGTTTATTATTTACTACATGACAATGAAAATAATTCTATAAAGGCAAATTTCAGATTTAATAATATTACTGGTGTTAATTATGAAGATTTTATTGAACAAAATAAGAGTAGTATTATAGATAAAGTTGATATTGCTGGTAAAGATATAGAAAATAATAATGAACTATTAGCTTTAGATGATTTTGAAGAAGTAGCTTAGATATCTAATAATTCTTTTAATTTTAAATATTTTTTTTTATATTTTAAATATTTATATCCAAATCTATCTGGATATTTTGTATGTTTTTCTTTTTTTGGAGGAAAAGTTAATTTTCCTCTATTTTTTTTTTCTAATAAAGAATCTATTTTGTGTGGTATAAAAGTGTATATTTTTCTTATTAAATTATCATATTTTGATAAGTTTAATAAAGTATCAATAATCTTATTAAGATTTAAAAATAAGAAAGGTATTAATTCTTTTATATTATGATTAATAAAATCATTATCTCTTAAATTTCTATAAAAATAAATAGTTGCTATTAAATAAGTTCTTATTACTGTTTTAGACTTTCTAGATTTTATTAAATCTAATTTACATTTTAATAAATTAAAATCATCTACATTAAAATTATTTGTAATTATTTTTGAAAAGAAATTATTTTCTAATTCATTTAATTTAACTTGATTATGAAATTCTTTTTTTTCTAAATTTATAATATTATAATTAAAATCATAAAATAAAAAATCATTATATAGATATAAGATCATGTATTTTGGAATTAAAATAAATTTTTGAATAAAATGAACATACATAAATATTAAATCAGTATTAAATAAAAATTTATCTATATTTATACAGTACATTATAGTATCAAAATTAATAAAAAAAATATTTGGTAAAAATGATAATATATTATTTAATTTTATTGTATATTTATCATAATTTTCCTGATTATTTATAGTTTTCATAAATTCAAAATTTTTAAATTTATATTTATTAATTTTATTTAAAGTTTCTAATATCTTTCTTATTTTTTTAATTAAAACTATTTCTTCTTTTTCTGATTGTGCTTGTGCTTGTGCCTGTGCTTCAGCTTCAATATTTTCTTGATTACTAACTTGATGCTGTATATCTACAGTTTTAAAATCTAAATTAAAAACAATTTTTTTTACTTTTTCTTCTAATAAATTATATTTTTTTAAATAATCTTTTGAATTAATCATCCTTATTTCTTCTTGATTAAAAATATAACTTAAAGGATCTATATCAAAACTATTTAAAAAATAATAAAATAGTTTTTCTTCATAATTTTTTATAAATATTTTATTTTTTCCTATTTTTCTGATATCTGATTTTAAAGCTTGTAAATTAAGCAAATCAGTTTGTTGATTTATTAGATTAATTTCATTATATCTTAATTTACATAATAATTCTTTTGTATTATTAAGTTCAAAATTAAATAAAAAAAATGATATAGTATGTCCTAAGTTTAATTTTCTTAATCTAAACATTGCTTGTGCAACTTCAGAATAAAATGATAAATTATCAATAATACATAACCCGTGTAAAATTGGATAATTTTCTTGTTTAATATCAATACCAACTATGTGTGATTGATCAAAATAAAAAAATGGATTTTTATATTTTATTTTTTCATTTAATTTTATTAAAATATCTCTATCAATTATAATCATTTTTTCATCATTTTCATTAATAAAAATTACTTCTCTATTTAATCTTATATGTATATCTAATGCGACATTATAATTTAATTGATTATAATAATAACCACTAATATCAATTAATGCATCATACCTATCAAGGTCTGGTAAATTTGAATTTATTATTTCTGATTTACTAATCGCAAATTCTATATTAGTAGATTCATCATCATCATTAAATAAACAATCTGTATTAAATTGATATCTGTTATCTAATTTTGGCAAAACAATATTAACAGTGCCAGAATATCCTAATTTGAATATATTATCAATATTTATTATATCAACAAAAGATGTATTATAATGTTTTTCTGGTAATTTAATTGTGCCTAATATTTTTGTAAAAAAATAGTTAAAAAAAATATTTTTTTTTTCTTCATCACTATTTAGAATCTCATTTACTATATCTATATTAATTATAGTTAAATCTATTTTAAAAAATTTTTTTAAGAATTCATCTTTTAATAAAAAGTTGTATATGTTTTTATCAATATTATATTTATTAATTATAATATAATAATAATATGTTAAGAAAATTGTAAGCACACATGAAATAAATGATGAGTTTTCAATAGGTTTATCTTTATTTCTATAAGGAACAGCATATAAATTTTTAGAATCTATACCCCATTGAATATTGTATTTTAATTCTCCATTTTCAAGTTGTTTTACAATAGAAATTAAATTATCAGCTAATTCTTCTTTATTCATTAAAAAGGATTTATCTTTAATAATTGACAAAATATCAGATTTTTGAATATTTTTTATGTTTTCTTTATATCTTTCAGTAATAATTTTTATAATTTCAATAAAACTATCTATATTCACACTTTTTTCTTTAACTAAATTAAAATTACTTTTAAGAGGATTAATTAAACTATCAAATTCATCTATTAAAAATACAGTATTTTTAGTGCTTATAAATTTCTCATTTAAAAAATCATTTTTTATTTCATCATCAGATTTAATATGAATATTTTCAATTTCAAAAATATTGATATAATCGTTCAAAATTATATTTGTTTGATTTATAAGATGTTTAGGAACAATAATATATATTTTTTGTTTTTTTAATAAATAAAAATAAAGAGATAATAATGGTGTAATAATAGTAGATTTACCTTTACCCATCATGAAATGATGTAATTGATAAAAATTTCCTTTACATAATTCTAAGGGTATTTCTTCATAATCAAAATTTTTTTTAACATAAATTAAACTACTTAAATTTTCTTTTAATTCATCTTCTATAGAACCTCCTGTTTGTGAATATATTTCGTATGATTTAATCATAATATTATATCTTTCCATTTGTTCATTTGATATTTCAAGATCAGCAATTAGTTCAAATAATATTTCAAAAATATATTGATGAGGTTTTTTTTTTGTATCAAATAAAATTTTATAATTTTTAATAATTGAACATAATATTCGTTCTTCACCAATATTTTCTAATAACTTTTTAATAAGATTTAATATTTTTATATTTAGTAAATAAGATTGTAATATTTCGTATTTATTTAAAAGTAAATCAGAAAAATTAATATTTTTTATATAATTAGTAAAATCTTTAATTTTACTTTTTAGATAAGTTTTAATTATATTAAATTTTTCTATCCATTTTTTTGAGAATTTGAAATCACATTCACTAATTTTAAATAATAATTTTTTATATGATTTAGTAAGTTGTTCATCATCTATATTTTCAATTTTTAAATCAACAAGATAAGATAAATCTTCATCAAATAATTTAAATTCAGTTAAATTATATTTTATTTTTTCTTTAAATAAAGTATCTTTATTAAAATGAAAAATAGCTGGATATCTTTTATTATTAACACTATAACCAGTTTCATCTGTATTTTTTTTATTTAAATTAACATACAAAATATTGTAACTATTTAATTGTAGATCACAACATAGATTTTCCCAATTTTCAAAATCAGAATTTGATGAAAATTTATTTAAAAAAAATAAAGTATTAGGATTAATTTCATAATTATAAATTTTATTATCAATATTAATATTACCTAAAAGTGTGTTATCAAAGTCAAATTTAATATCATATGTTATTTTAAATATATCATTTTCTTTATAAATATAATATATATCAGTAATAGGTATAACATATTTAAATGGATAAATTATAGAATCAAATCTAAACACTTCATTACCGTTAAAATATATCTTGAGTACCATAAAATTAATAATATTTACTTCTTCATAAATATGTCTACATACATATCGTATATAATTTTTTTTTATAATACAATAAATATCAAAAATACTATCAGAATTTACAGTAGTAATTAAAATAAATTGTTCAGTGAATAAACTAGATTTAGCAATTACTTTAAAAGTTTGTATATCACCAATTTGTAATGTTTCAAAATTATAATTAGGAATAATATTAAATTTATCCTCAATAAAATTATATTTAATAATTTTATTAAAATAAATTTCTTCATTCATAGATTCTTTTTTTAATAAAATTAATTTTTTTTTAAAATTGTCATCAGAAATTTCACAAGTTTTTATGTAACTGCCAGCATAATCTGCATCAAATAATAATATATAAAAAATATTAAAGTAAGTTCCTAAATTATCTTCATTATTATAGATTAATCTACTATAAAATTGAATTAATTTAATTCTTTGTTCCTCACTTAATCTATATGAATTATAAATTAAAAATTCTTTTGTAATAAGATTAGGATTTTTAAGAAAAAAATCTTCAATAATTAATAAATTATCAAATTTTTCATCAAAGCTGTCTAAAATAAAATGTATTTTATTTTCATCATTTGTAAAATAATCACTAAATAAATTATAAAAATTAAAAATATTATTAGGAATATCATTAAAAGAAGGATTATATTTTTTTAAGTTAATATTTTTAATATCTACCACTGTATGAATTAAATTTAATATAATTAATCTAAATAGATTTTTAAATTTTTGATCGTCATCTGAATTTTTATGACATAATTCTATAATTTTTATTATTATATAAAATCTAGTAAATACTAAACAACAATCAAATAAATTTTTTTTCCCTTTATCAAAATCTAATAATATTGATTCATATTTATTATTATTATTATTTATATATAAAATAATTGGAATAAAAAAAGTTATATATGAAGGAAATTTTTCCATATCATGCTTTAATTTATAAGTATTGTTGAATATTAATAAATAATTTGATATATTTCTTATAAATAAATTATTTTCACTTAAACTTAAAGAGATTTTTAATTTTGTAATTATTTTATTAACATCATATTCTTTAAAAAAAACTCTTTTATTTAAATAAATTAAATATGCAGTTAAAGAAAAGTCATTAAAAGAAACAAATTTTAATCTTAATAGTAGTTTAAAGTTATCATCCATTAAATGTGCTTCTAAATCATCTACGTCATCATTTTTCTCCTCATAAAAATTATCATAATTATATTTATATATATCATTAGTTGGTATTGAACCTGATATTTCTAGTTTTAAATTAGTATTATATATAATCTCTTGTTGATCATACAATATTTTATTGTCAAATAATTTAATATCAATTAATTTACTACATAATTTTAACATATAAAAATAATAATGTGATTCTATATTTTTTTTATAACGTATTTTTTGAAATTCATATTTAAAATTTTTATCATTAAATATATCTAAAAGATAATTATAAAAACTTTCATTTATTTTATTAATAAATCTAATATAATTAGATTGATCTGTATTTATAACATAATATAATAATAAAGAAAAATAAATAGAAAACCATGAACATGAACCACTTTCTTGATCATAAATATATATATTTTTGTCAGAATTATAGATAATAATTTTTTTTAAAAAATCATTAGTCAATTTTGGATTAATTTTTAATTTATCTATATATTGTTGATTATAATGATTTATATTTACAATATCTCCAATTTTTTTTATTTCATAATTATCTAAAAAATCTGATATAATTGGATAATAATTAATTATCCAAATTAATATTTCAGAGTTATCAAATTTTTTATTTATATTAATACTTTCATCAACAAAACAAATAATTTCATTAATTGAATTATCACCTAAATAATTTAATATTTTTTTTTCAGAATAGTCTGTCAAAAATGATTTAAATTTTTCTAATTTTATATTAAAGTTAATATTAAATGTAAAATTAAATTCTCTTTCATTATAATTACTATAATAATTTTTATCTATATAATTATAAAAATAACCTATATAAAAAAAGCTATTTAATGTTCTAAATGCTTTTCTTACTTGTTCTGGATCATTAATATTTTCACATAAAATTATTCCTTTAGTTAATTGATAAAGATTACTTCCATTTATTTCTCTTATTTCTCCATTAACATTAATATCTAATCCTGTATTTAAAATATATAAATACATACTATTTTGTTTAATAAAAATAATAGTTGTTGTTTGATGTTTATTAAAAGAAATTGGAATAATACAAAAATTAAAATAAGATAAGTCATTATCAATATTAAGTTTTTCAAATTCATCTTTACTAAGTTTATTAAATTCTTCTTCACTAGATTGTTCAGATACTGACTGAAAATCATTACTATACTGATCATCTTGATTTTTTTTACAAAAATACATTTCATTAGAATCATGTTCTATCATAAATAATTTTTCATCATTTAAACTTAAATTTTCATTATAAAATGTTAAGGTTGAAAAATCTTCAAAATGTTCTAATTGACCAAATTTAATATCTTGTTCTTTAAAATCAGCTAAATTTAGAGAGTGTAAAATACATATAAAATCACCAGCACCTTTATTTGTAGAAACAAGACCATCTAAAAAATGTAAATATACTGATCTATAAAAGATAATACTATCTTTAAAAATTGTCATATATATATTTATATAATTAAATAATATTTTATATAATCATAATTGATAAAAATTGAATTTTGGTAAATATATAATAATATTATATAACTATGAGGCGACATAATAGAAGTAAAAGACATAGTAGAAAGAATTATGTAAATCTTGCTAATGGTGATTATAAAGAAACTACTAGAGAGATTGGATGGATTATGAGGAATGGTAAATGGTGTGCAGATTATGCTGACAAATTAGAATGGTATCAAATGGATGATGGATACTGGATGCAGAGATATATAAGAGAAAAGGTTAATTAATTTGTTCGTATTCGTCAGAAGAGTCATCAGAGTTATTTTTTGAATAAAATTTATTGGTTAAAGTTTTAAGTTTATTAAAAATATTAAGATTTGATAGGAATCCCATATTAAATTTTTTTTTATTAATTTTATTATTATTATTAATAATATTTTTTTTTGAAGTTTTAGATGATGAATTTAATTCTTTATCTATATATTTTTTTTTATTAAAATTATCAATATTAATATTAGGTTTAATATAGGGTATAATAGCATATTTAAGTTCATGATTTGTAGAAGTAGAGTCATAATTTATTTTATTAAAATCAGAGTCAACAATAGTGAGAGAATCGGAAATAGGATTAATAATATTTTTAATTTTAGGATGAGTAATAAAATTCACAATAAGGAATACGTAATATTTTTGCTTATTAATAATAACTTTTTTTGAGACGGAGGCGATACCATTATTAAAAGTATCATCACCTTGATTGAAAGCAATACCTTTAAAAGAGAAATCTTTAAGATTATTTAGAGAATTAATAATATTATCAATAAAAAATAATTTATTTTCAGATGATAAAGGAACAATAGTGATATTTTCAATAATTTCTTTATCAAGTTTTATATTAGTATTAAGATAGATAGAATTAAGATAAGATTCTTTATTAGCGACGATATTATCTTCAACAAGAATAGATTTAGCTATATAAATATTATCTTTAAAATATGATTGACCATTAATATTAAGCATGTAATCATTATTTATATTATCACAATTATCATAACCAACATTAAGATTACAACAAGTGTATAAATTTTTATTAACAACAATATCATTATAGACATAAAGATTACCATTAATTTCTGAATCACCTTTAACATGTAAATTAGTATCATTATTAAGATTTGAGAAATCTGTATATCCTATATAAATTTTATCACCACATGATATAGAATTTAGTGCACTAATATTATTTTTAACGTAGAGTGAATTATTATTATTAGAAGATAAAATTTTAATATTTTCTTTATCTTTTTCGGTAAAACCTATAAAAGCTTTATCTTCAATTACTGCAGTTGAAGATTCTAATAAATTAGTTGAAAGAGTAGTTGAAATAGAATGTTTTATTTTAATACTATTTGCTTTTATATTTTCAAAATTTGATAAATTTTTTTCCATATAATTGTATTTATAATTTTAAACTTAAAAATTAACACATTTAATTTTTTATAAACTTATTATATATATTTTATGTTTAATACACAATATGCTGGTAAAAATATTAAAGATAAAAAGAAAGATAGTAAAGATAAAAAGAAAGATAGTAAAGATAAAAAGAAAGATAGTAAAGATAAAAAGAAAGATAGTAAAGATAAAGAATCCAAAAAAATAGGTTTAACAGATAAAGAAGAAATAATAAGAAATATATACGATAAGATTGAAAATAAAATAGAACCAATCAAGATAATATATCAATATAGAAATAATAATAGGAAAATAGAGTATGATATATTTGTATATGTAGGAATAATAGGTGCAAGATACAAATCAATATTAGAGAGGATAAAAGATTTAGACATATATGGTACATTAAAAGAGATAACAATAGATGAGGAGAGAAAATTATCAAGAATATTTGGAGAATTTTGGATAGCGAAATTTTTTAATAAATATCACATAAGTAGTTTTATAAATAAGATAGAAAGTAATAGTGATATAAAACGAGTTATATTAGATAAATTTGAGGAGAATTGGTTAATAAAATTTATAAATACATTTAAATCTGATGTTATATTTAAGAAGGTTAATTATTCTTATTCAGAATTAGTTAAATTTGAATTCAAAGTAAAGATGGGTAAAAAATTAGAAAAAATAGAATTAGAAAAAGAAGATATTGAAGAATTAAATTTTATAAAATCAACAAAAAAATCAAATAATATATTATATAATTTAAGTAAAGAAATAATAGAACAAAAAGGAGGTGATGATAGTGAAAATGATATTATTGATGATATAGTGGAAGAAGAATTAATGGAAGAATTAATAGAAGACGATGAAGACATAGAAAATATGGATATTGATGAAGAAATAATAGATTTAGAGAAGGATCAAGAAACAGATGAAGATATAGATATTGCTTCTAATATGGATAGAATAACAGATGATGAAAAAAATACTGAAATTAATTTAGAAGAAATAGAGAAAATATATCAAACAGATGTAGTAGATAAGAATTTTGAGATTACATCAGAAATGTTATCAAAGATAATAGATAATAAAAATATATTAGAGAATAAGAATAAATTTATGGTGAGTTTAAGTGATGAAAAAGATGATTATTTAGAGAATGATGATTTATCTAGAGTTTACAAGAAGAAATTTATATATAATGAAATTATTTATAAAGATGATACAATAAAAATAATAAAAAATAAAATTACAAGTACTATATCTAATAATAAAAAATTTGGTAAAAATAATTTTTTAATTCCATCAAGAATATATTTATGGTCAGAATATTTAATTAATAGTAAGATAGAGAGAGTAGTATTAGGGTATAAATGGATGAAAAAAAATGAGTTATTAAGTTATGACATAGAACCCTTAGCCTTATATAATTATGAAAACATGGAAGGTAATATTAAAAGATTGAGAGATTCAATTAAAAGATATGCTGGCAAAATAAGAAGAGAGGATGAAGAAAGTCATATATATTATGATTATGAGAATTATATATTAAACGATGAGATATTTATGATTGATATATACAATGAATTAGGAATGAATTATAAAGTTAATGATGAAAAAATAACAAATTTACAAGATACATATTTAAAATTATATTTTCCAAGAATACGACAAGAAGATATTAGTGGTATAATAGATTATTTAAATAATAACAGTAAAGTGGAAGATATTAAAATAAAAAATTCATTTGAGACGATATATAATGATGCATTAATTGAGCGTGAAATAATGGATATAGTTGATATAGTAAAGACTGATCAGCAGAAAGAGTATAAAGAACTATTTTCAGATGGTAATTTTATAATTAATACATTTATACATGTTAATTTAATAATTTCAGATAATACAATAGAAAAAGAAAATTTAGAAAATATTGATAAATTAAGTAATACAGGTGTATATGGAACGATCATATTACCAAAATTAGATTTATTTCGTATATTTAATGATATAACACCTGATGATAAATATTCATTTATACAATATCAAATGCCAGATGGGCAATTAATATTTAAATATTATGAGAATTACATGTATGAATTTACAAAAACAAAAGAGAATATTGATTTATTAACAAAATGGTTTGAAAATTCACCATATGGTATATCATTTAAAGTTAAATTAAAAAATAATAAATTTATGGCAATTAACATAAATGAGGTAGGTAGAGTTGAATATAAAACACAATGGAAAGAGGAAGATAATGCCAATATATATGATATTATAGATACATATGAATATGTAAAAGAATTAATTATAAAAATAAATGAAACATTAATAAATCATCCTAAAAAAATTACAATTAAAATTCCAGAAGATTGGGAATTTAGATTTAGATTTATAAATTGTATACAAAAATTTAAATTACCAACAAATAAATTAATAAATCATAATGATTTATCAGAATTTTCAAGATTTTTCTTTCCTTATATTTCTATGGTTGTTGAACCAAGGAAAAGATTATCTAAAGGAGTTTTTATAGATGAAAAGAGTAAATATGGAACATATTTAAGATACAAACGAGATAGTGATTATGATAATGATGCCAAAATAGAACATAGAATCTTATCATATCTACGTAGTATGGAAATAGAAGATGATATATTAATAGATGAAATTTCAAAACAATTTAATATAACACCTGAAAAAGCTAGAGAAGAATTAATTATAGTAAGATCTAAATTTCCAAATTTGAAGAAAAGTAAACATATAAGAAATGGTATAGAAGGAGCTCCTAAATTTAAAAAGCCAGGTATAGGAATTGATATTCAAGGTAGGGTACCAGAAAAATATATTATTAGAATATCAGGAGCTAAAAATCAAAAACAATTAGAAAGAATGATATTATTTTTAAATATATTAATATATTTATATAGTGATACATATTTATTAAAAAAACCAGAGCGACAATTTATAAGAGAAAAGTTAAAAAATTTAACAAATATTGCTAAAAGAAGACATAAGGTTGATCAGATTGTAAATTATGAGAAAGAAGTAAAAGATATTAAAAAGATGATACAAATAGATAAAAAAAGATTAGGATTTAAACCTGAAGAAGGTAATAATCCATGGTCAAGATCTTGTCAAAATTCTGGTAAAGATAAAAGAAGAAGACCACAATTATACAATCACAAAAATATTGGTGAATTAATAAAAAAAGGTTACACGCTTAATAAAAAAACTGGAGAATATGAAAAGAAGGTTATATTGAAGGGTAAAAAAAAAAGTAGTGAAATAATATTAAAAGCGATTAAAGTTAAAGATATGAATGAAAATTCAGGAGCTGAATTATATTATACATGTGATCCTGAAGATAATGGTCAGCATACATTTGTAGGATTTTTAACTAAGGGAAATAATCCATTTGGTGAATGTATGCCATGTTGTTTTAAGAAAGATCCATTAATAAAAAATAATAAAGAAAAGTTAGATTTTTATAAAAGATGCATGGATAATAATAATTCAAATAAAAATATATCACAAACATTTGCTCAGGGTGATATATTATATATATTACAAGATACTAATAAAATACCAGAAAACAGAATTGGTTATTTACCAAAATACATAGATATATTCACAAATTATCAATTTAATAAAAGTAATGAAATTAAAAATCATTATTTAATTAAAACGGAAGGATTTTATTTTAAATTAGGAGTGAAGCATGATAATTATTCATTTTTAAGTACATTATCACAAATATTAAATATGACAATAAAAGATATTAAAGAACACATAATTAATTTTTTAAAACAAGACGTAGAAGAAAAATATTACATGTCATTAAATGATGGAGATATAAGGAGTGAATATAAGATAGGAGATTTTATAAATTTTATAAATGACAATGAATTTATAGATTATATTTATTTAAAGGATATATTAAAAATAGATGGATTATTTACAAAAAAGGGTATATATCCGATCGTATTAAATAAAATAACAACAATTATTAGTACAGGTATAGAAAAAGAGAAAATAAAAGAAGATTATATTATAGAAGTTGATAAAACAATGGTAATAGATTCAGATTATAGTTTTGAATTAATTAATAAAAAAGATATAATAATAATACTAAAAGATGGTAAAATATATTATCCATTTATTGAAGTTATAAAAATGGATAAAGATAGTAAAAATATTGAAATAAAAAAAATTTTTTCAATAGAAAAAAAAACAGATAATAAATTAATTGAAGAAATAAAAAAATATTTTATTAAAACAATTAATGATATTAAAATAGATAATATAAAAACAAACGTGACTGCTAGAGAAGCATATAGAATATTAAAAGAAATAAATATAAATAAAAAGAAAAGTGAATATGAACCTATTCATCAAGTTTTTGATTCAAGATTTAAGATTAAGTATATTATAACCAAAAATAAAACAATAATTCCTGTTATTCCATCAGGAATGGAAATTGAACTAAATCCGATTTGCATAAATACATTTGAAAATTCATCACAAAAAAGTGATTGTTTTTCAAAAATAGAATTAACAAATATAGAAACAACAAATAATAATTTAGAAATATTATATAAATTATCAAATAAGAAAATAAATATAAAACCCATCGGGTTATTTTATGATAAAATAGATAAAAAGAAAAATATAAATATAATAGGTATTGTAACATCAAATAATGATTTAATTCCTATTAAAACTATTGAAATGAGCAAAAATCAATTAGATAAAAATAATATATTATATTATAATAGACCTTTATACTATGAATTAGATCAAAAATTAGAAAAATATGATAAAAATAATGTTTTAAAAATAGATGATAGAATAAAAAATGTTAATTTAAATAAATTTAAAACAGAAGCTTATGAATTATTTAAATTTGAGATAAGTAATTTTATAAATATGAATGAAAATAAATCATATAAGAATGAATTAAAAAAATTACTTGAAGAAAAAAATATTAATAAAATTGAAGATTATTTTTTAAAATTAAGTATATCAAAATTAAATGGTAAAATTATTAATAAGGATAACATTGTTGGACCTGAATTAGTTAAATTAATTGATGATATACCTAATATTGATTATTATAAAATAAATAATCAAAGAGTATTATGTGAAAAATTAGATGAAAATAAATGTAATTTAAATCCTCATTGTGCTTATCATAATTCAAAATGTTCATTTACTTTAACAGATAATTTATTATTTGAATATATAAAAAAATTATCTAATGAAATAGTGGAGATTGATATTAAAGCTTATGAAATATTAAACGAAAAAAATTATTATGTACAAGATATTGTTGATTATAATAATTTTACAGAAAGACCAGGACAAAAAATAATTAAAAGTAGTAATAAAAATTTAATTAAAATACTAGGAGACTTACTAGGAAAAGAAAAAATACCAAGAATAGGAAGAAGATTTTATAATAGAAAAAATGAAATCGATTATCATCAATTAGAATTAGAAAATCCCTTAAAAGACATTAAAGATGCTTATACACAAGTAATTATACCATATAATAATTCAATACTTAGAGCATATGCAAATGGATATTATTGGAATAAACATATATTGTATGAAGCGAATATTAGAAATCTTGGTTATTATAGTAATTTACAAAATGAATTGATAAATATGTTCAAGGCAATAATAATAGATTGGTTAAATTTACCATCAAATATTTATTTTTTATACAATTTGGATGAAAGTATAAAATCAATTATAAATAATCCTATATTTGATTCAGCACAATTTATAAAAAATGATATTTTAATTTCTTCTTATGAAACACAAAGAAGATTAATTATAAATAAATATATAATTAGTATTATTGATAATAATTTAGAAACAAATTATGGATTATTAGAATTATTTATTTTAAATAAAATTCATTTAATACCTATAGTATTATTATTTAATGGTGTTCCAACATATTTTATTGATAATAAAATTATTATAATTGATAATAAAGATGAATCCAAAAATTATCTAATTTCTAAAAATATTTGTATTAATATGGAATTTAATCAAAATTCTTCTTATCCATTTATGGTAGATGTTTTATATTATAAATAAATTCACGCTTTCTAATTTATTTTGCGTTTATAATTAATTATTAAAATTATTAATTATCTAATTTATTTATATGAAATGGTATTAAAAAAAAAAAATATTAATATTAATGAAAATATAAATGATGATAAAATAAATAATTCTGAAGAATTAAATATTTTAAATAAATCTATAAAAGATTATAAAAATTTAAATAATAATATAGATAATATATATAAAGATGATGTAATAAATAAAGATAATGAAGATGATACTAAAGAAATACCAAAATTAATTGATTTAAAATCAAATGATATTTTAAAAGAATTATTAATAAATCAATTAAAAAATATAAACCCTAATAAAAAATTAAATTATGGTGATATAAAAAGAATTAGTAAATTTTTAAGTAATTCTATATTTCATGATACAGCGTGTTCATTATGGAATGGTTATATCACAAATGAAAAAAATCAAACAAAGGGTACATATATAAATTTTTATTTTAATAAAAAAAAAATAGCATTACATAGATTATTATATTTTAATTATATAGGTGAAATATCAAATAAAGAATATATAAGATTTACGTGTGAAAATAAAGGTAAATGTTGTAATATAAATCATATGAAAAAATATAGTTATAATCGTAATTTTTTAAAAATAAATAATTCAAATAATAATAGTAATCAAAATAATATAAATATATCTTATAATAATGATTTAACAATTGAATTTTAATAAATATATTAATTTATTAAAATTTTTTATTTGTAATTTTTATATATATCAAAATGGATGATGAAAATAATATTTACAATATCAACCTAGGAGGATTTCCACCTATAATTAAAATTAATTCTAATATAAAAAAAAAAAGAGAATTTAGTAAAGAAGTTATTAAAATTAATACAAATATTTTAGATAATTTAAATATTTTAAATATTAATAATATAATAAAAAAAAAATAATTAATATAATTAATAATGAATAAAAATATTTATTTTAATACAATAAAAACAGCAATAGAAGAAAATGATATTTACGAATTTAAAATACTAAATTTTTTAAAAAAGATAGAATATATAAAAATACATAATAATCCTAATTTAACACCAAGAATAAAATTTTTTGATTCAAATAAAAATTTATTATTAGATTCAGCATTTGAAAATGTTGGTATTTATAAACAAAAAAATAATACATGGTTATGGGCTTGGTCCATGAATAGCATTAATAATAATCAAAATTTTATTTCAAGAAATATATTATCATATTCATTTAAATTAAAATCAGATATTTCTAGTGAATTTTTATTAAAATCAATCTTATTGGATTCAAAATATAAAATAAATAATAATTTACAATTAGATATATTATTAAAATTATCAAGTTATTTAAGTAAATTTCATTTTATTTTAAAACTTCCTGTTTTACCTGATATTAATACAAATGATTATATAAATTATAAAAAATTATTTATTGATGAAAATATTAATCAGTGTGATATTACATATTTATTTATTATTGATTATAACTTTAATCATGATAACCTATATTAAATTCTATTTTTATTGAATTTTTATCTTTAATTTGTTCCCACAAGTTTTTATTTCTGTTTATATCTTTTATAGTAATTATATAAGCAATTGATTCTAAAGACAAATTAGAAAAATGTTTACTACATTGTAAAAATTTATATAAATCTAAATAACTCGAAGTTTCAGATAATTCAAAATTACCTAAATTCATATTTTCATAATAAATATTAAAATTTTTTTTTTGAAACATATATAAAAAATACTTAGAAAATTATCAAAAATAAAATAAATATTTTATCTACCAGTATAAAATAAAATAATAAATATTATATAGATGAACTATAATGATATTATAAATAATATAAATAATATTTATAATAAAATAAAAAATAATCAAGTAATTTTACAAAATATTACTAATGATGATTTTAATTTACTATTAGATACAAATAAAACTTTAATTATAGAAAACTGTGAAAATATTACTATTACTATTTCTAAAATAACACAAATTTTTATAATAAATTGTAAAAATATTGTTATAAATTATAATAAACCAATTATAGGATTTTTTATTTCTAAATCTAAAATTATTAAACTTAATGAACTTATAACTAGTAATACTAATATAACATATGAATTTTATAATTCACATAATATTGAAATAAATAATCAAAATTATAATATTTTTATAATTATTTATTGTAATGATATAATTATAAATAATAATAATATTTTTTTTAATTTTTTTGATTCTTGTTGTTTAATTATTGATAATAATATTACTTATTTCTAAATTTATCCTCTAAATATTTTATTTATCCTCTAAATATTTTATACAGAGTTTTTATAATTTCATTTTTCCAATCATAATTATATTCTTCCGATAAATTATAGGTTTCTATAATTGCTTTTAAAATATCTATACAAACTGTATCATTATTTTGATTTTTTAAAATAATATATTTACTTTCTTTATTTACAGTATCTTTTATAACTTTTATTATATCATCTAAGCTATATATTCTTATATTATTAACCGAATATAATATATTGCCCTCGGTTATAACTTCGTTTTTCTTTATAGTTGAACCTGATAATATATTTGATATTATCACTTTTGGATTTTTTTTAAATTTTATTTTATTTAATAAAAATAAATCTAAATATTCATCTTTAAATATTTTAATATGATTTAAAGAAAAATTCATAAGAACTAATCCACCAAAAACAAAATAATCTATTTTTTCTAATATTGATAATCCTAATTTAATTGGAAAAATATAATTTAATTTATAATTTATCTCTAAAATTTTCTTTTTTTCTGATAACCAAAATTTCATTTTAATTATATCATCCTTATTAAATCTCTTTAAATAATTATCTAAATTAATCTTTTCACTACTCCATGAAACCTTAATCTCACCAAAATTATCAACCTTATTATTATCAATTTCTATTAATATATCTCCTGATTTTATACCATATATAATAAATAAATCACTATCTTCATAACATTTTTTAATATAATATCCAGTAGTATAATTTTCTATCTTATCTTCTGTTAAATATTTCCATAGATTATTATCTGCATTATTAAATTCACATAATAAATTACATTTCCTAATTATTTTATTTTTTAACATTAACTTTTTTTGATTTATATAAAAATTTATTGGTGTTGAAAAACCTATTCCTTCAGATGTTGTAATTTTTGAAGTATTAATTCCTATTACTTTATTTTTTGAATTTAATAATGGCCCACCTGAATTTCCACCATTTATAGGAGCATCTATTTGAAAAAAATGTTCTTCTATACCACTAATTATACCTGCTGAATATTTAGCATTTTCTAATCCTAATGGATAACCAACCGCAAAAACTTTATCAGTTGCTTTAGCTTTATCTGAATCATCTAATTCTAAAAAATGGTTAGATTTATATGTTTTAGATTTTAAAAGAGCTATATCTAAACAAGGACAACATGAAATTAATTCAACTTCATATTTTTCTTTATCTAATGATGGTATATTAATATATATTTTTAATGAATTTTCTACAACATGACAACATGTTAATATATACTCTGAATCTATAAAAAATCCTGTTCCAATAGAATTATTATTTGAAGACTTGTTAAAAGGACTTTTCCAATCAAATTCGTATCCTTCTGAAATTATTCTAACTATACTTTTTATATTAATTTTATTTTCCATTATATATAAATATTATAAATTAATATACACCCAAAAAAAAAAATAATATTATATATATATATAATAATGCTAGAAAATTTGTCCTCAAAAATGAAACATCTTTCTGTAAAATATCTAAAGGCACATAAATTTAGAGTTGATGATTATATTAAAATAGAAAATTCTAAATCATCATCAAGTAGTTCTGATGATGTTATGTTTTTGGCAGATCATCATGGAAATGTTAAAATTGCTAACTCGTTAACTGCTAAAAATGTTAATACTAAAAGTTTAACTAATATAAGTGAAAAATTCTATTTACCTTCAACTTATACAGCTAGTTCTACTTTAACCAGTAATGATGTTTTAGATATTAAACATATTGTTGTTACACCTACAACTCCTTCTGTAGCTACTAATCTTACTTTACCGAGTGCTTCACAATTATTAAGTGCTGCTACTGTTCTTTTATGTAGAACACCTTGTGTACCATCTACAACTCAAAGAGGCGATTGGTTTATATTTACTGTCACTAATAATTCACCAGATGTTTATTGTGGCACAACTGCGGATGTAACACTTGTAGCTGGTACAGGAGTAACTATTACTGGTTCATCAAATGGTTTAGATAGTTTATGTTCAGGAGGAGCTCACTTTGGTTTATACTTTACTAGTGTATCTTCTTCTACTCCAGCAGTAACTATTTTAAGATTATCTGGACAGTCAGATTAAAAAATTAAAATAAAGAGTGGAAAATATATAAAATTATATTTATATCTAATATAATTTTAGAATGAAAATATGGAAAAAATATTTTTAAGAACAATCAATAATGGTTCATTTGGTTTTATATTAGAAGATGATAAACATAATATATATAAATTAACTTTGTTAGGAGATAACAGTTATATACATAGAAATAATATTGTTGAAGTATGTATATTTAATAAAAAAATATTCCCATCAAAATTAAAAAATATACCAGAACAAAATATTACATTATATATTATGCATAAATTTATTACAATTTATGAAGTTGATAATAAATGTCAAAAAATGTTTGATCTTTATAAATGTGACGAAAATAGCTATATATTTTTAATCAAAATGGAAAAATATTACACTTCTTTAGGTAAGTTTGTATATAATAACTCCTTAACAGAAAATAAAATATATTTTGAAAAAATAGTTAAACAAATTTTATTTGGATTATATAATTTACATGTAAATAATTTTATACATGGTGATTTAAAATCAGCAAATATTATGATAAATCGTAATTTAGATATTTTTATAATTGATTTTGGAGGTGTAAAAACTATTGATACAGTATTTTATACAAAATCATGCACTTTAACCTACAGAAGTATAGAAGAATTAGAATATGAACTAAATTATAGAAATACCGAAAATAGGAAAAATTATTATTTTAAACCTAGTTTTAGAAATGATATATGGAGTTTAGGTATAATATTCTCAGAAATTTTATTAAAAAATAATTTTATGCAAAACTATTATACAAAAAAAGAAAAATTATTTAGAAAATATAATAATAAGGATGAAGATTATGAAGAATATGCAGAAAAATATATTTATGAAAAATATTCAAAAAAATCTATTAATATTTTACATTATGCACAAAAGTTATTGATTTATAATATAAATACTAAATATATTGAGGTTATAAATAAAATGTTGTCAATAGATTCTAAAAATTGCTATAATAATATTAATGAAATATACTATGATTTATTTGATAAAAATATTGAAGAAGATTTTGAAGAAATTAAATCAATTAAAATTAATTATGATTATAATATAAATATTTCAAATGATAATTTAAAAAAATTATTAGAAATAAGAAATGAAGAATATAATTGGATTTTAAATTTTTTAATTAATGATGATCTTTTAATTATAACACCCCTAATGATTAATATAGCAGATAGATTTTTCTCTTTTATTCTAGAAAATAATTATCAACAAAAATTACCAAAAATAGAACATATAAATAAAATATTATTGATTGCTTGTTTATTATTGTCTATGACTGTTAAATATATTGATATACCCAAATTAAAAGTTTTTTATTCTTTCTTTAATATTAATATTTCTTATACAAATTTTAAAACATATATACATTATGCTGTAGCACTTGTTATTAATAAATTAAATTTTGATATATATAGACCATATCATGATAATAAATTAACAAAAGAAATTATGAATAATGATGATTCTTTTTTAAAATATCTTCATAATATGCATAAGAATATTAGTTTATTATTAAAATCAGAAAAAATAAATTTAACTCCTAAAGATTATTTTGATGAATAAATTATATAAATAAATATTATAATGAAAGTATTTATTAATATTTTAAATTTAGATATAATAAAAGAGGTATTTACAAAATATAGTTCAGAAGAAAATTGTAGAATATATTATGATCTCTATGATAATAAGAATGTAGAAATAGTTATAATACAAAAAGACAAAGAATCACATTCTTTTTATGAAAATAAAAAATTATATATACAAAATTATAATATATATACATTTATTGATAGTTTACTATTAGCATCTTTATTTAATTATGAAATAATTCTTCCAGATATAAATGTGTCTGAAATTAAAAAATTAGAATTTATTGATTCAAGAATATATAATAAATTATTAATAATTGATGAAACTCAGTATTTTATTAATTTTATTAATTTAATAAAACAAAATAAAATTTACTGTAATTTACTAAATTTTAATTACAAAAATTATTTTGAAAATTTTATAATAACAGATTTATCTAAATTATTAATTTTTATAATAATTAAAAATGATCATATGTGTGAAAATATTAGTAAAATAAAAAAAATTACTGATTTAACTATGTATGATAATAAAAAAATGGATAAATTTATTTCTGGATTATTAATTGATCATAAATTTAAAATTAAACTTAAAAAATATTATCGTGTTATTAATTTATTATATTCTATAAAAGATATGGGTTTATTAATTGGTTATATTTGTAGATCATATAATGAAGAAAATCATGATATTTTTGATTATTCTATAAAAGTTTATAATAACTTTGTTAGTGAATATACAGATGATAGTATAATTAATATTGATGATATTATAAAATTAAAATCTATAACTAAAGAATTAATAATACAAAAAACAAAAGAAATATCAAATATTCATAAAAAATTTAAAGAAGGTGAAGATGTTATTTCTATTATTGATTATCAAGATTGTATAATACTTTTATACAAATTCTTATACGAAAATAGATATTTGAATTTAGATAAAATAAGTATTGAAATACTAAATAAAATATTTGATAGCTGTTTATGTGATGTAAGAGCTAATAAATTAGTTGGTTTAGCTCCTGATGGAAATAAATATAATAATAATTTGAAATTTAAAAATAAATATGAAAATTATAAAAAAAAGTTTAATCAATTAAAAAAATTATTTGATTTAATAAATGAAAATTGTAAAAATTAATTGTGTTTTATATTATTTATTAGAGATAAATTGTCTGCACATCCAAACCATTAAACAAAATTATGTTTAATAATAACAATAATATTTTATAAAACTTTCATTAAATTCTAAAATTTCTTCCTTATTTTCATTAAAATATTCATATTCTTCTTTTGTATTATATAAATATTTTTCTAAATAATTATATCCACTTTGGTTTTGTAATTCACTTATAAATGCTTTAAAACAAAATATAATTAATTTTTTTAATTTTTTATGAATATTTTTTCCATAATCTTCATAATTAGAAATTAAAATTAAAGTATTATTTTCATAGAATTCTTGATATGGATTATTTTCTAATAAATTATTTAATATATGTAGGTTTATTATTAAAATATTATTAATTTCATGATTATATAATAAATATATTTCTACATTAGATAAATATTTAGATAATAAGAAAAGAAATATATTTCTTTCTCTTTTTTGAGGCTGTTTATTTATAGAAAAAGATAAATTATGATATAAAACTATTTTTTCACATTTATTTATTTGTACCTGCATATTAATTTTTTGAATTGTTTGTTGTAATAATATCAAATCTATATCTATTTGTAAATTTTGTTGTTGATTTGTACATATATTTACATAATTCATTTCTAATAATTTATAATTTATTAATAAATTTTCAATTATTTTTTCCAATGAAAATTTATTATATTTAGTCTCCATATTTGATTGTATAAACTGATTAACATCACTTGATATTATTTCCTGCATTTTTCTATTAAAATCTGCTTTAGGAGTATTATCACTTATTATTTTGGAAATATTATATAAATCTAAATTTTTTATATATTGACTAGTTCCAGGATCTGAGTATAATTCTATAATATTGTTATTTAAATTTGGTTTTAATAATCCAAAAATATTTTGTTTGTATAAAATTTTTAATTTTATATTATCAATTTTTTCTTGTTTTTTTTTTAAATTATTTATGATTTTAGTTTTTATCATTACTGATATTTTTTTATCATTTTTATCTGCAATTAATTCAAAATTTACACAACCACCAGTCATTAAATTATTTTTTATAATTTTAGAATTTATAATTAAATCACATACTTGACCATTCTCTATATCACGTAGTCTATAAATACCTTGTGAAAAATCTCTAATATTCGTATTATTCGTTATTGTTATTATGGCTTTTGAATTAATTGGCATAATTTCCTTAGCATCAACTCCTGTAATATGTTTATTATTGAAAAAGTAAAAACAATCATTACATTTTACCTTTATATTAACAAAAATATTTTCATCTAAATCTAATATTTTTATACCATCATCAAAATAAATTATATATTTTTTTCTATTATCTATTTGTTTATATCTTTCAATAAATTTTTCATTTGAATAAGCAACAAATACTGCACCAATATCTATTAAAACATTATAATTATTTATGCAACTAAATATATCATCAACTAAGTTTTCATTTTTGTTTATATATATTTTTTGAACTATATTATCATTATTAATAATTTCAATTATTTTCTCTTGAATATTTATTTCTCTTTTTATATAATCTGATTGAAAATTAATATCGTTAGAAATAGGTGGTAGAATATAAGCAGTTCCTGTGAAAGAAACAAAATTTTTTACATTTTTATATAAAAGTAAATCATTAAATGATATATTATTACTTCTTTTATAATAAAAATTATTTAGATTTAATATATTCTTCATAAAAATTTTAAAATTATCTTCTGTAATTATTATTTTATCTTTAAAAATAGAATAAAATTCTTTATTACGTCTAAATATTTCGTACGTTATAGGATTATTTTTTAATAGATTAAATAAATTTATCTCATTTTCTTCATTTGATTTTTTTAAATAAAGTTTTTCATGAATTTCTAATATAATATTATTATCAATATCCCTATATCTAAAATCCATTAATTTATAGCAAATAAATGTTAAAATATATGTTAGTATTGGATCTGAAAATTCTGATCCCATAACTGGATTATCTACAGCAGAATATGGTATTGCTTTAAATTTATAATTTCTATTAGTAATATTATAATATTTATCAGGTATTCCATAATTAACTTTATACTGCTGTGTTAATAAAAAAGTTAATATATTTTTTTTTATGTAATCTAACATTGATGCTTTTATATCGACATCTATTTCTATTTGCCTACTATTATCGTTTATTTCTGAAACTATATATCTATCAAAAAAATCATGTAAAATTGATATATTTTTATCATTAATATCAAATATATAATTATGAATTGAATTATTATCATAAAATATTACAGGAATTTCCCATAAAAACTGTTCAACAAATATTTTTTTATATAAACATTCTGAAATTACATATAAAAACTCATCATTTTCTAATTTAGTTCTATCTTGTGATATATTTAATTCACAAGTTATCGGATTCGCCATAAAATCTACTTCATCATATATCATATATTTATCAGTTGTATCGATATTTGCTTTTAAAAACATTAATTTATAATTTTCATCACTAATTAATATTATCCTATTAGAATTGATAAATATAGGGTTTTTATCATATAATAAAATATCAACATTTTTAAATATTGAAAATAGATTATTTAATAGTATTTTAAATGATTGATTTATTAAAAAATAAGGCATAACAATATAAATTTCTTTATTATACATTTTTTGGGAATTAATAAAATAATTAAGTAATAATAAACAAATATATGGTGTAATTGAACTTGATTTACCAATACCCATAATTAATTCTTGAATTGGATATAATATTTCCTTACAAGGATCAATTAAATATTTATATAATTCCTTACTTTTTTCTATATTTTTATTTAATTGTTGTTCCATAATAGATTTAATATTATATTTTAATAATGATTTAAAATTTTCATAATGTAAATCTTCATTAAAATTATCTATTTTATCATATATTATTTCAAAATTTTTTATTATTGGCACTAAATTTCCAATTATTTCTGTTTTAATAATAGTTAATATTTTTGTTTCATCATAACGAGAGTATTTTTTTTCATATAGTATATTCGGGTGCTCACTTTCAACATAAAAATTATTTTGATAAATAAAATATTTTAATTTATTATAATTAATTATAAAACTTTTTTTTTCAAAATAATTTATTTCTTGTTTTATATTTATTTTAAAATCAAATCTATTATATATAAATTTGTTATAAAAATCATAATTATATTTATTTAAATGTTCTTTTTCAAATAATAATTGTTTTATTGATAAAGCATATATGTTTCCAAATCCAACAAATAATTTTTCTATAAAATTTTCTAAATCATCATTATTTATAATTAATAATTGTATTTGTCTAATAAGTTTTAATAGTAATATTGAATTATTATAATATAAACAATTTAATAAAATTACTAATAAATCTTTATAATCTTGTAATACGTATTCATTAGTATAATTTGAATAATCAATAATAGTAAAATAAAAATTAAAATATTTTTTTTCATTTTGAAAATATAGATTTAATTTTTGTATTCTATCATAATCAATTGGTTTTTTAAAAAAATATTTTAATTTATTTTCATATATTTCTATTGAGTTTATTAAATTATAATTATAAAAGCATAATAATTTACATTTATCTTTTGATTTTAATTTTAAAATACCATTATTATAAAATAATTCATTATCATAATATATTACTTCATATTTTATATCATCAATCAAATAATATATTATTTCACATTCTATTTTAAAAATAATATTATATCTATTTAATTGAATAAAATAATCATTATCATCTGCAAACGTTAAAATAATATTATCATTATGTGATAATAAGTTATAAAAATCTTCTTTTATATGTTCTAACTTTGATATTATTTTATATTTTACATCATTATAGTAATAAAATATTTCATTAGTATCATTTTTATATTTTATAGACTTTTTATGTGTATTTTTATTATAACCTATAAATATTCCTTGTTTTTCTACTTTAAAATAATTATTTAATATAATGTGTAAAACTGAATTATTTTGAGGATTTTTTTCTATAATAGTATTAATACAAGAATTTGATATTTCATTATTAAATTTATTTACTGGAACTATTATATATTTATTTTTTCTGTAATTGTTTTCAAAAGTATAATAATAAAAATTTATTAAAGAATTAAAATAATTTTTTCCAGTAGTAAAACCAAAATATTTTTCTAAATTAAAATTTTCTTTTTCATAATTTGAAATTATAACATCATCATTAATTTTAAATTCTATTCTTTTATTCGAGTAAATTTTATTATAATAAATTATATATTTATGTATAATTTTAATATTTATATTTATCTCTAAATTATATTTTATATATTGATTTGTATATTGATCATAAAAATTATAAATAACAGATTTAATTGGTTTTAAATCTAAAATTGATAAATAAAAATGTGCAAAATATTTAGAAATAAATGATGAATCAGTTTTTTTTTTATCATTAATATTTTTTATTAAAATATCTTCTAATTTCTCTAGATAAAATTTTATTTTATGTATAAATATATGATATTTTCCAATAGGATAATAATATAGAAATTCATTACTGAATATAACATTATTATTAATTGTAGTTTCATTGTATATATCACCAAAAATTTCATACTCACCCTCTAAATTATTGGTTATTAAATTATATGTTTTAGAATTGTTATTAAAAGTTTTTTCTAATTTTATATTTTCTCCAAAAAATTTATAAAATATTTTATTTTCTGATTCATGTATTTCTTTATCACTTAAATAAATTCTATCCATTGAAAATTGATATCCATGACCAGAAGAATTATGTGGAGGAAATATTTCTATATTATCAAATAAATCTTTTTTTAATTCATCAATTATTGGAAGGTATTTTTTATTAATTATATCATAATTTCCTAAAATTTTTATATAATAATTAAATTTATTTTGTTTAGCTTCTTCATCTATACTATTATATAATTCATCCACGTTACAATCTTTTTGTTTTTTTCCATATATAAAAAAAAGTAAAGTTAAATTTAAAAAATCATCACTTTGCGTTTTAATATGATCTCTATATTCTTCTATATTTTCTTCAAAATGACAAATATTATCTTTATATAATTTGTAAATTTCTAAAAAATATATGTTAGATTCAATAACCAAATTATTTAAATAAAATATTTTCATAAACATAATATTTTTTTTTATCACATCATAATGTTCAATTGGTTTTTTATATAATTTTTGTAAATTTTCATATAAATAATTATTTATTTTAAAATCATTATCAAAAAAATAATGATTAAAAAAATAATTTAACATTTCTTCTAAATTATCAGTATTTTCTATCCAATTTATTTCACCTATTTTATCAACTATTTTTTTCCTACTAATATTATCATTAGCTAAAAACGGTGATGATGATGATAAATTAAATGAAATCTTATTCTCAATTTTTTTATCTTTATCATCTATGACTATTTTATTCCATTCTAAAGGATTTATATAATGTATTATATTATATATATCTGAAATATTATTATTATATATTTTATAGGTTTCTAATAATTTATTTTTTAAATATGATTTAGATGTAAAATACCAACTCATATAATTGTTATACCCTACAGGATTATTAATATTATTAACTCTACAATATATGTAATAAATAAAATTAATACAATTTGTAAAAGTACAAGAACCTATTAATTGTAAATGAATCTTAAAAACTTCTATATTTCCTTTTTCAATTAATTTAGTAAAATCAATATAAAATTCATAATTTTTTTTATCCTTATCCTCAGATTCATTAGCTATTTCCTTATCAATCGTATGAAAGTAATATTTTGTTTCGTCTTTATCTTCGTCTTTTACTTCATTTTTTAGATTTAATAATTTATCAAAAATTATAGAATAAAATATAGTACAATTAAAACTATTTAAATGATGGTTCAAGTAAAAATATTTATAAAATTTAATGAAATTTAATAAATTAATTTTAGATATATCTTTAAATATAATTATTCCGTTACATAATTCATTAAATATTCCGTGAAATTGCGCACCATCACCACAATTTATCAATCCTACATCATAAATATCATTTTCTTTTTTTTCAAAAAATAATAAAATAGTATGTTTATGCCAACCACATAAAAATAATTGTAAAGGTTCTTCTTCTAAAAAAATATAATCAAAACTAATTACATCTTCAAAATATCGAGCTTTATAATATTCAATCAAATAAGTATTATTAGTTAATATTAATATAAATTGCTCTAATATACTCTTATTTATATTTACATCATATTTTTCATTTAATAATAAATGCTTTATTAAAATAATTATTTCCTTTAAACTTTGTTCTTTTGTATTACCTTCAAAATCAGTTTTTTTATCAATTGATTCATCAAAACACCAAATTAATCCACCTTTATTTTTCCAAATATTAATATTTATTATTTCTTCTTCTTTTATATCACTATTAATTTTATTTTGTTTTTCTTTTAATTTCTGATGTTCTTGTTCTACTTTTCTACGTTCTTGTTCTACTTTTATACGTTCTTGTTCTACTTTTATACGTTCTTGTTCTACTTTTATACGTTCTTTTTGTTTTCTACGTTCTTCTTCTACTTTCCAATGTTCTTCTCCTTCTCTTTTATCTTTTTCTATTCTTTCTAAAAATTTACATTCTTTTATTAATTTTTGTGATTCTTTTTTAAGTAATTCTGCTCTTTTCTTTTCTTCTCTTTTTTTAACAATAATTGCTTCAGGTGAATTATCTGATCCATTTTCTAGAAAATAATTAATTCGTTCATTAGAAAATCTTTGAATTAATTTCTCAGTCATATCAAAAGATAATAATAATCTATCGTTATCATCAAATAATTCTAATTTACCTCTATTCATTCTTGTATTTTCACGATCTCTATTATAATATACAATATCAACATAGGTTTGTGGTACATTAAAAATAATTTTCCAAAATTGTTCTCCTGTTTGTTCTAGTGAATGATATATATTTGGGAAATTACGTGAAGTGCAATTACCATCAATAGGTTTATATTTGTCGCCTATTCTAAGTTTTCCCTCACTATAATGAGGGGATGCTATAATATCTTCATAATTGGATGCGATATTACCACCCTCTCTATTATAAATACATAATTGTGAAATCTGTAAATAATTATCAACAACAGATAATTTAATAGATTTTATACTATAAGCTCCACCTTTTTGAATTTTATATTTTTTACATACTTTTTTCATATTAAATAAATATATTATATAATAATATAACAAATTAATTTTTTGCATTAAATTTAAACTTTTTTATAGTGAATATTTATAATGATAGCAATTAATTATAAGAACACCATTATTAATTATAATAATAAATTAGATTATCAAATAAATTTAGAAAATAATAATCAAGAAATTATAGTAATTAAAAATTTAAATATAAAAAAGCAAATACAATTTAAACTCTTTATTAATGGTTACAAAAATTTAAGTATAGATGATAAAACTTTTGACGTTGATAGTGAAAATCATTATATTGTAAGTTTTATATTAGATGAAAATCAGGAAGTAAATTTAATATTTAATAATAAATATGAAGCCCAAGATAGAAAGCTCTTTTTAAGCGAATTTTTATATCATGATATAACCTACGAACCTATAAATATTGACAAAGTTTATATTATTAATCTTAAAAGAAGAGCAGATAGAAAAAAACTTATAACAGAAGAATTAGCCAAAGTTGGAATTAAAAATTATGAATTTATTAACGCTGTTGATGGTAATGATGCTGACATTAAACAAAAATATAAAAAATTAAAAAAAAATAAAAGTAAAATTAAATCAGCAGGACATTTAGGATGTTTATTATCACATAAAAAAGTTCTTAAAAAAGCATATTCAGAAAAATTTAAACAGGTATTAATTTTAGAAGATGATATATTTTTTAAAAGTGAAAATTTTAATAAAGAACTACAAAATTTAGAGATGTGTCCTTGGAAAATAATATTTTTAGGAGCACCTATAGCTGATAAGAAAATATTTATAAATAAATGGGCTTTTTGTGGAAGATTTCCTGGTACATATGGATATTTAATTAAAAGAGAATTAATTGAAGAAGTTTTAAATTATATAAAAAATATGGATAACTGCATAGATTTAATATTTATGAAGACATTACAGAAAAAAGATTATTGTTTTATATTAAATGATTTTATACTAACAGATATTAAAGATTCTGATACTTCTAAAAAGAAACAAGTATTTCAAAAATATATTGATAATTTGAATAAAGATTAAATTTTTACATAATATCTTTTTTAATAAATCCTGTTTTTTTAAGATAAATATTATGAGAATACAATTCAAGAAAATATTTATTAATAATAAAACTAGAATCGTAGGATATTTTTTTTATTTTATTAGTATTATCACTTATTATATCAAAAATATCTATTATTCTACTGAATATTTTACAAATATCAAATATAAATTTTTTAGGATGATAATAAATAATTATAGTTTTAAGAACAAGATAAATATTACAGATAATTTTATAATTTTCTATATGTTGTTCTATAATTGTTAGATTATCAATAGAAGCTAATTTTTTTTTTATTTTTGAATTATCAATAAATAAATTTAGTATTTTTTTTATTTCATAATAATTATTTTCTACCTTTTCCAGTAGTATATTAATAATTTCATCAATAAATAATAAAAAATAATCAACATTATCTGTTTTAATTTGGATATATAAATAATTAAGTAAATATAAAATACTTTGTAATGATATATCTTTATTTTTTATAGATAATAAATTAAAATTTTTAGGATCTAAGAAAGGATAATTAAAGTTATCTATTAATAATTTATCATTCTTATAATATATCATGTCATGTGTATTATGGGCACATATTTCTAAATGTATACACAATTCATTATAATCATAAATAAATCTAAAATTTTTTAATGATAATTCTCCCTTATACCATCTAAATTTGTCAGCAGTTATTATATGGGTTTTATTATTATTTTGAAAGAAAATGTTTAAAAAAACAATAATATGATCATCTTGTTCTCTGATAATAGTTTTATCATAATAAATGGGGAAAATAACTGAATTATTATCATTAGTAAAGATTATATCATTATCATTTTCTTCATTTATTTTAGTATTAATTATAAAAATTACATTAAAAGATTTTAAATAATTTTCAGATAATAAAGATAATATTTTTTTTTTTTGAGCTATTGTTAAATTAAGAGATGTGTAAGGTAATATTGTTTTATCATCATATCCATACATCCAATTTTTAAAAAAGTTATTAAAATCTATAGTTCCTAATAATAATTTAAATATATTTTGAAATTTAGCAGATTTTAGTAAATTTTCTCCATCAATTATTAATATAGTTTTTGTAAAGTAGCCTTGGATATAATAAAATTCTTTTTTATATCTTTTAAGATTATTATACAATTCTTCTTTTCCTTCTGGTAGATATTCTCTAAAATTTTTGTATGATGATAAAATACTTTTATAATATGTCTTTTTTTCATTATTATTAATATTATTATTTGTATTATTATCATCAGTATTTATAAACGATATTTTAGAATCAGATTTAGCACTCATCTAAATTAAGATAAGTTAAAATAAAAATTATGGATATTAAATTTTTAATCTTTATAATTATTTTTTATTTTTATTATTAATTCATGATATTCGGGAATACAATCTGAATGAGTCTTTAAATAATTTATATGTTCTTCTTTTAATTCTTTTATAGAATTAAAATTTTTATTTTTATTTAAAAATTGTATTTTTTTAATAATGTTTTTAATTTTTGTATTATAAATATTATTAAAATTACAATTCCAAACATCATTTTCCCAAAAATCATTAAGTATTTTATCAATATTATTAATTTTTTCATCGGTAAAAATTGTATTAAAATTTTTATCTTCCATTATATAAAGTTTATTTAAAAATATAATTATAATAGATAAATATTAATATTATTATGAATACTAAACCTAAAAAAAATGTTGTTTTGGAATATGTATGGATTGATGCATCAGGTAAAACTCGTAGTAAAAATAAAGTTATAACAATTGAAGTTGATGAAAAACTAGTTCTTGAAGAATGGACTTTTGATGGTTCTTCTACTGGTCAAGCATCTGGAACATTATCTGATATTATCTTAAAACCAGTATCTATTTTTAAAAATCCATTTATTAAATATACTGATTCTTTATTAATTTTATGCGAATGTTATGATAGAGATGGAACACCTCATGTTACTAATTCAAGACATAGATGTGGTATAACTTTTTCTTCTTCCGCAAATTCGGAATCCCTATTTGGTATAGAACAAGAATATATACTGTTCGGTAGAAATAATTTACCTCTAGATTGGAAAGAACATAATGAACCTGGTTGTGGAGGTCAAAATAATAATTTACAAAATAATAGCGGTAGTCCTTATTATTGTGGTTCTGGAGGTGATCGTTGTTTTGGTAGGAAAGTTGCTGAAGAACATTTACAAATGTGTTTAGAAGCTGGTGTTAAAATATGTGGCACTAATGCTGAAGTTATGGCATCACAGTGGGAATTTCAAGTTGGTCCATTAAATGCTATAGAAGTATCAGATCATTTATGGATTGCAAGATACATCCTAGATAGGGTGACTGAAAACCACGATTGTTATGCATCACTACATCCAAAACCATATAAGGGTGATTGGAACGGTTCTGGATGTCATACAAATTTCAGCACAAAAGAAATGCGTGAATCTGGAGGATTATATAAAATAAAAGAAGCATGTGAAAAACTAGAAAGAAAACATAAAGAGCATATGGAAGTATATGGTAAATACAATGAAGAGAGGCTTACAGGAAATCATGAGACTAGTAATTTAAATAAGTTTAGTTGGGGAATGAGTGATAGAGGTTGTAGTATTAGAATACCATTAATTGTAGAAAAAACAGGTTGTGGTTATTTAGAAGATAGAAGACCCGCATCTAATATGGATCCTTATTTGGTGACAGAAAGATTATTAAGTACAGTAGTTTTACAATAATAAATTTTGAATTACCTACGTTTTACTGGAAATAAATTATCATATAAATCACCAACAAAATGATATTCTTCACTTACAAAACCACGCATCAAGGTTTGAATTTGATGTGAATAATCTAAAGGTTTGCATAAATATATACCCATTGAAATAACTTTTTTATATAATCCTATAGAATTTATATGATTACCATTATCTTGATGTGGTATTATATTTAATATAATAGAATATGCTTCTTCATCAAACTTATATAGTGCAAAAATAACACTATATATTTTTCTATTTTCTTTGTGCTGTATATCAACACTAAAAAATTTAAATTTAAATTCTTTAGATGGATATTTTTTCATTCTAGATACAGTTTCATATAATTCTTTATATTCTGTTAAAATATTATAATTATAATTCATATAAGATGATATAAATTCAAGATATAACCTCATAATATTTTTTTTATCACGTATTTCCAAACCACTTTCTTCACCATTTTTATTTTTCTTATATAAATCCAAATATAATTGTATTAATTCTATTCTAAAATCTTCTATTTCTTTATCTTTATAAAAAATTTTCAAAATATTTTCTATCAATATATTAAAATCTGATATTAAATCTCTAGATAAAAATTCACTTGGATTTTTCTGTATATCAACAATAATACCAATAATTTTATAAATATTTGAAAAACCTTCACCACACCTTAATTCAGCTATTTTATTTAGAAAATTTTCAGAATCAAATACAATTTGTCTTTCTTTAATATATTGCCAAAATGGTTTAATTTTTTCTAAAGATAATGTTAAATTATCTGTTTTATAAGGACATTCTTCATTTTCTTTTTCAATAAGATTTCTAAAATTTTCTACAATAAATTTTTGTAAATCCATATGTATAAATGTTTCTGTAACATAATCTTTATCTCCTTTATAAAATGTTTTATCACTCCAAATAGAACAAAATCTATATAAATTACAATGACTGTTAGATTGATAAACAATAAAATCTAAATTTCGTTCAATATTTTTTATTTTAACTTTAATATAGCTTTCATTTTCCATTTTATATAATAATTTGAAAGTATAAGAATTTATAGTAATTTCAGGATGATGTATAGATTGATGTTCTTCTTTTTTAGAAAATTCAATTTCTGTTAAACAATGTATGCAGAAAAGACTTAAATTATTATTTTGAACATCTAAAATTTTATCTTTAAATTTTATAGTAGTCGTTTCTTTAGTGGGAAAAGATAATACTTTTACAATTGTATCTTTGGGTAATTTTATTGATTTATCGCTTATTTCTTTAGTAATAATTCCTAATCCTATAAAATGTTGTTCCATATATATTATAAATTTATATTATTTTTAAAGAATACTATTTTAGAATACGATCTAAAAATACGATCTAAAAATACGATCTAAAAATACGATCTAAAAATACGATCTAAAAATACGATCTAAAAATACTAATTGAAAATTTTATATAATTTAATATTATAGAGAAATTAATGAGTAAATCAAATTTATTAATTACAGGTGGTTGTGGTTTTATAGGTTCAAATTTTATTAATTATATATTTGATAGAACTGATTATAATATTATTAATTTAGATGCTATGTATTATTGTGCATCTGAAAATAATGTTAAAGAAGAGATTAGAAATAATAGTAGATATAAATTAATTAAAGGTAATTTATGTTCCTATGATTTAGTTAGACATATTATAAATGATTATCAGATAGATTATGTAATACATTTTGCTGCCCAAAGTCATGTTCAAAATTCTTTTGAAGATTCTTTACAATATACAAAAGATAATATTGAAGGAACACATACTTTATTAGAAGTGTGTAGAAAATATAAAAATATTAAGAAATTTATTCATGTTTCAACTGATGAAGTATACGGTGAATCAATGATAGAAGATGATGAAAATAAAAAAACAGAAAATAGCATATTATGTCCAACTAATCCTTACGCTGCTACAAAAGCAGGTGCTGAATTAATAGCACAATCTTATTATCATTCATTTAAAATGCCTATAATTATTACTAGAGGTAATAATGTATATGGACCAAATCAATATCCAGAAAAATTAATACCAAGATTTATTGAACAGTTAAGAGATAATAAAAAGGTTACAATTCAGGGTGATGGTTCAAATATAAGAGCATTCCTACATTCACACGATGTTGCTAGAGCATTTGAAATTATATTAGAAAAAGGAAAAGTTGGTGAAATTTATAATATTGGAAGTGATGAAAATCAAGAATATACTGTTCTACAAGTAGCCAAACTACTAATAGATAAAATTAAAAATACAAAAGAACACGATGATTGGATTACTTATGTTGAAGATAGACCTTTTAATGATAAAAGATATTATATTAGTAATCAAAAAATAAAAGATTTAGGTTGGAGTATTGATATAGATTTTGAAGATGGTATTAATGAATTGCTTAAATTTGCACATTAATTTTAGTTAAATATTATTTATATTTATTTATAATATATAAATGATATATCTTATAAGACATAGTGAGAGATTATCACAAATAGATCGTGAAAAGTGGTAAAAATCAGATCGATATAAAATAAATAATAAAGATGATTCAATTACAAAAAATGGAAAAGTAATGGCAACAACTACAATGACAAATATGTGTGAATCTGGTAAAATAACTGAAAAAAATATAGAATATATATATACGAGTCCTTTTTCACGATGTATTGAAACAAGTTTAATATTTCAAAAAGTCATTAAAAAGATTTTACAAATTGATGTTCCAATAAGAGTAGAATATGGCCTAATTGAGATTTCTGCAAATAAAAATTTTTTTATAAAAAAAAATAAAATTGAACTAGATAACACTATTAAACTATTAGATGACCAACTTGAACTAGGTAATATATATAAAAGATATAGTGTAAAACATTTTGATACAAATTATAAACAAATTTACACATATAAACAAACAAATTTTGATAAAACTTTTGAGGATGGTTGTAATCGTGCACATAGTGTTTTTGAATATATAAAAAAAAATACTCTGTCAAGTAAAGTAAATATTTTATGTACTCATGGAATTTATATGAATATAATTTATTCTATTAGTACTAATAATATAGATTTTTATAAAATATCATATAAAGATTATTGTGTAGTACTTGGTTATAAAAATAATATTAAAAAACCTGATATTGGTCCAATCCAATTTTTATAAAATTATTTCCTAATCATAAATTAGAAAAACAAATAATTTAGTACTTTATTTATTATATATTATTATAAATATAATGAAAGTTTTATTATATGGAAAACAAGGTTGGATCGGTAATCAGGTTTATGATCTCTTAGTAAATAATCCGAATCATGAAGTTGTTATAGCAAATGAAAGAGCAGAAAATTATAAGGAATTAGAGGATGAAATTAAAACAGTTGCTCCAACCCATATTATTTCGTTAATTGGTAGAACACATGGAACAATTGGTGAAAAAAAATACACTACAATTGATTATTTAGAACAGCCAGGAAAATTACGAGAAAATGTACGTGATAATTTATATTCACCGCTAGTTCTAGCAATTCTATGTCAAAGACACAATATTCATTATACTTATCTAGGAACTGGATGTATATTTAAATATGATGAAGAGCATCCGTTTGGAGAAGAAGTTAATGGATTTACAGAAAATGATACACCTAACTTTTTTGAATCAGGTTATTCAACGGTTAAAGGTTATACTGACAAACTTATGCATTTATTTGAAGATAATGTATTAAATGTAAGAATTAGAATGCCAATAACTTGTGATTTAAATTCAAGAAACTTTATAACTAAAATTATTACCTATGAAAAGATTTGCTCTGTTCCAAATTCTATGACAGTTTTACCCGAATTATTACCATTAATGGTTGATATGGCTGAAAAGAGAATTACAGGCACTGTAAATTTAACTAATCCTGGATTAATATCCCATAATGAGATATTAGAGATGTATAAAGAGATAGTAGATCCTAGTTTTACATGGAATAATTTTACAATTGAAGAACAGAATAAAATATTAGCTGCTGGTAGATCAAATAATTATTTGGATACAACAAGATTAGAAGAATTGTATCCTACTGTACAAAATATAAAAGTATCAGTTAGAGAATGTTTAGAAAGAATGAAAGAAAATATTTAATATATATATATATATATATTAGAAGATGTCTAATTTTACACCTTTTGAAATTTAAAATGCCGATTTTATAAGTAATTTTTCATACTTACGGTATATAAGGTGTAAAAATTTGGTTATATCCTGTCGTTTAACAGGAATGAATTTGTTTTATTTCTCTACAATACTTTTCTGGTCTTCCTTTTCCATTTAGTATTGATTGAGTTATTTTATACATATTTAAGGCTGAATTTTTATCTCTGTTGTGGATTAAACTACATTTCTTGTTTTCACACAAGGTTAAACCCCAAACTTCAATTAGTTTGCCTTTTTTTATTTTTTTATCTATATCTTTTGGTTTATGTGATTCTCTTTTTAAGAATGGACTACAATTACTTTCACATACATTACATAATTTTGATGTTCTAAATTCATTTATCATATAAACTTTATAATTATTATTTCTAAATATTTTTCTTATTCTTCTGTTTATTATTGGTTCCTTTCCTTTCATATTATGTTCTCCTTTATCATAATCACCTAAAACAACAATACATTCATCAGGTTTTCCAAATTTATTAGAAAAATTCTTAATCATTTTACTTTCGGATTTCTGTGTGTTTGTATATCTATTAAACTTTAATTTTCTAAATACTTCTTCTTGATAATGTAAAAATAATAATCTATTTATTTCATTTTTCTTTTTACAATATTCTATAAAATTATTAAAATTACAAGTTTTAGAATTAAATTTAGATAGTTCAGTTTCAATTTCTTTAACTGTTTTATTGTTGATTTTTTTTTCCTTATTTATTTTATCTTGTAATTTATTATATTTCTTATTTCTTGTTTCTAATCTTCTTTGGTTTTGTGTATATCTAAATGTGATGATTTCTTCTTCATTTTCTAATCTTAATTTATTATTATCATCAATAATTATTTTAGGTTTAATTTCTTTGGAAACAGCATAAAAAATATCCTGCAAATTTGGGTCTAAACATACGATTCTTTTATTTTTAATATCATTAGTTATTTTAATATCCTCAATATATTTATCTTTTTTTTCCAACTTTTGTTTTAATTCTCTTTGCATTTTTTGAGTTATTTCTATTGGTTCTCCATTTTTTAATTTAACTAATAAAACAGAACAACCAATACCATCAGTTTTTATCATATAATTAAATTGATAATTTTTTCTTTTAAATTCCTTTTTACTAAGTTTAAAATTTTTATTCCATAATTCTTTTTGGTATTTTTGAACATTACTTAAATATTCAATTGAATTTTCTTCAATTACCAAATTTATTAATCCTGATGTATCAATGCATATATAATTTGGTTTAATACTTGTTCTTTGAGGTATAACTTGAAATAATTTAAATTGATCTTTTTCTTCTTTTATTTTTTGTTGATTTATTTTTTCTAGTTCAACATTCATATAAAATAATGATTTGATATAATCTAATGGATTAGTACATAAATCATAATCAATAGAATTTTTAGATAATTTATTTTTTCTTAATATGAATGGTTTATGTATTTTAATCCATTTATGAAACATTTCATCTGATTCAAAATCATCATCAATTTTTAACAAATCATTTTTTACTTTTCTTAAATCAGCAAAAATACTATTTTTAATTTTAGTTGTTTCAGTATCAAAACCTAAATTATTTATATTTTGAATTAAAAATTTAACTTCAAATGATTGATTAACAAATTTATTAACATAATCCTTAAAATGTTCCGTAATATTATTTTTAATATTTTTAATGATATCAATTGCTTCATAAGCCATAATAAAATTTAATTTAGTATCATTCATAATGTCATTTTCTATAATACATTGTTTATAATATTTATTATAAAATTCATCTAATTCAATCATTAATTGTTTTGTTTCCTCAGATGGTGGTTTTCCTTTAGTACTATCTCTAATAGTAATAGTTTTGAAAATAGCCATAATAAATTTAGTATCAATTTTTGGAAATTCTTTATTATTATCATACAAATATATAAAATAAAGATTTATAAATTGACAAGCCTGAATAACAATTTTATTAACAATATAAGTTGTAGAATTAATTTTGTCTAAAAGTTTTTTAGATTTAATGATATTTATAAGTGGTGTCTTATTAACAATCATAAATTCTAATTTTGGTTTATCATCATCAATTTCATCAAAAACCTTTTTAATTTTTATTTTAGGTTTTTCTTTGGAACTCATATAATAATATATAATAAAAAAATAAATTTTAAATTATTTTATTTTTGATAATAAAAATAAATCTATATATTTTTTGATAATAAAAATAAAAAAATTTATAAATATAATAATATATTAAATAAATGGAAGTAAATAATAATAATAAAGACGAATATAAATACATATGTGTGAATTGTGATTATAAATGTAAATTTGATTGTGAATGGAAAAAACATTGTGAAACAACTCTTCATAAAACAGGAAAAAGAAAAAAAAAAGATAATTATAAACAACCAGAAAAATGTCAATTTTGTAATTATATAACAAAAAATTCATTTTTATTAAAAAAACATACATTAACAGAACATTCAACAAAAGAAGAAAGAAAAGAAAAATTTACATATTATTGTGATTTATGCGACTTTGGAACATTTTCAAAAGATACATATAATATACATTTAAATACAAACAAACATAAAAGATATAATACAATTTAAATCTTAATAATAATTATTTATTATTAAAAAATCGGCATTTTAAATTTCAAAAGGTGTAAAAATAAATATATAAAATATAAAAGTAAATATTTACAATTAAAAAAACAGTTTGGTGCAGGTATAGACGCTACTTATGAAGAAGATGAAGAAGATGCAAATAAAATAACTATAAGTTACTTTGATAAAGAAAAACCAGAAAAAATTATTATAAATTTTACAAAAATAGAGAAAATAGGTGAAGGCTCATTTGGCATAGTGTATAAAATAATAAAAGACGACGATGGTAATGAGTATATATTAAAAATAGGGAAAGATAAAGATAAAAAAAATGTATCGGATGAAGGTATTGAAGCTGATTTTCTTAAAAATATAATTGATGATGATATGTTGATATTATTTCAAGGTAGGATACATGAAGATTTTTTAATTTCAAAATATAATGGAAAAAATTTATTTGATGAGTATCGTTATCAATTTGATAAAATTATAGATGAATTTAATAGCACTACAACTCAATTACTACTATTATTATACAATATAAATAAAAATAAATTATTTCATAATGATATTAAAATAAACAATATTACTATTAAAAATAAAAAAGTTTATTTAATTGATTTTGGATTTTTAGATAATTTATCAGTTGGAGGAGCTCTTTATTCAAAATCTTTGATGGGTATTATTAATAGTTTTATACGAAATAGGTATTATAGTATTATTAGTTCAGAACAACAAATAACTTTAAAAAAAAATTAAAAAATACAGATATATTTGGATTTTTTTATATTTGTATTGATTTATTAATTTTATTAACGTTTGATTCAGTTGATATTTTATTATTATTATTTAGAAAAGAAATTACAATTATAGATTTATTCTATCTTTATTATTTTATATTACCAACTCCATATAGAGATATTAAAAAAGTTAATGAAGAATCAAGTAAATTATTTTCTACTGTATTACCTGATGTTAAAAAAACTAGAGAAATATTTAAAGATTTTGAGGAGGAATATACAAATTTATTTAGATTTATGACTTTTATCTATATGAATATAAATATACCACAAATTAATCAAGATAATTTGATAAACTTTCTAAAGATATTAAGTGATTGTTTATTGCCTACTTTTGAATATATTGATTTTATCCCTAAATTTAATAAGGCAGTAGATTTGTTATTTCCTAAAAAGTTAGAAGGTTCTAACATTATTTGCCATTTAAACGAACCACTTATGGCATTTATCTCTGCAGATAATAAAAATATAATAATATGGCGTATTTTACCTGATAATTCATTAATTATTTTAGCAATAATTCCATTTGATAAATTTTATTATGATTCAATAGCATTTCATCCAAAGCTTCCTATTATAGTTAGTTCGTCAAACAATATTAATTTTTGGAGTATTTCTTCTGAGAATTCTATGGTAACTCACATAAATAATTTAGGAGAAAGATTAGGTACTTTTCATCTAGATTTACCTCTATTCGCAACCAAAGTTTTAAATAATGTTAAAATATGGAGTATAACCCTCCTCTTATATTGTATAATTTTATATACTTTTGTATAAAAAGATATAATAATCATACAGTCTTATGGCATTGGAGGCTTGCCAGTCTGGCTTTCATACCAGGCATCGAACATATACTTTTTAAA
>Ga0194133_10000577_pt1 | contig 71928 bp, 72 predicted proteins | sample TA2KigOf40mmetaG_FD_155448 | JGI IMG/M metagenome (GOLD analysis project Ga0194133, IMG submission 155448) | Freshwater microbial communities from Lake Tanganyika, Tanzania - TA2015055 Kigoma Offshore 40m | ecosystem: Environmental > Aquatic > Freshwater > Lake | place: Tanzania: Lake... | reverse complement strand
ATCGGCGCACGCCCTGGGTTATCCGGTGCGCAGCATCCGCCTGCTGGCCGTGCTGGCCGGAGGCGCCCTCTGCGGCCTGGCTGGCGCCTACCTATCGGTGATCTACACGCCGCTTTGGGTCGAGGGGATGGTGGCTGGGCGCGGCTGGATTGCCCTGGCCCTGACCACCTTCGCGACCTGGCGACCGGCCCGGGTGCTGCTGGGCGCCTACCTGTTCGGCGGCCTGACCATGCTGCAGTTCCATCTGCAAAGTTCAGGGGTGCAGGTACCCAGCGAATTTCTTACCGCCCTGCCCTACCTGGCCACCATCGTGGTACTGGTGCTGATTTCGCGCAACCCTACTTGGATACGGGTCAACATGCCTGCCTCTCTGGGCAAGCCCTTTCATCCCGGTTAATAATCGCGCTTTTCCCCTCCCCACCGAACCTTAAACAAAAGGAATTTCCATGACACTGTTGTCCAAGCGCTCCGTCCTGAAACTGGCGGCCCTGACCACCGTGGCGGCCACGGCCCTGGTCGGCTGCGGTAAGAAAGAGGAGCCCAAGGCCGCTGCCCCGGCTGCCACCGCGAAGACCGAACCGCTGAAGGCGGCTTGGATCTATGTGGGTCCTGTGGGTGATGCCGGCTGGTCCTTTGCCCACGACCAAGGTCGCAAAGCCGTGGAGGCCAAGTTCGGCGATGCGGTGAAGACCAGCTTCGTCGAGAAGGTACCCGAGGGAGCGGATGCCGAGCGCGTGATCCGCGATCTGGCCCAGCAAGGCAACAAGATCATCTTCGCCACCTCCTTCGGTTACATGGAAGCCATGCTCAAAGTGGCGGCCGACTTCCCCGATGTGAAGTTCGAGCATGCCACCGGCTATAAGACCGCGCCCAATATGCGCATCTATGACGCCAGCTTCTACCAGGACACCTACATGGCGGGCGTGATCGCCGGCAAGATGACCAAAACCAATGTGCTGGGCTTCGTCGGTTCCTTCCCGATCGCCGAGGTGCTGCGCAACATCAACGCCTTCACGCTGGGCGCGCAGAGCGTCAACCCGAAGATCAAGACCAAGGTGGTCTGGGTCAACACCTGGTATGACCCGGGCAAGGAGAGCGAGGCCGCTCAGAGCCTGATCAATCAAAAGGCCGATGTGCTGCTGCAAAACACCGACTCCACCGCCGTGCTGCAGACCGCCGAGAAGAACGGCAAGTATGCCTTCGGCTGGGACAGCGACATGAGCAGCTTCGGTCCCAAGGCCCACCTGGGCTCGGCCATCGTGAACTGGGCCCCTTACTACATCAAGGCCATCGAGGAAGTCAAAGCCGGCACCTGGAAGACTGAGCGCACCGTCTGGGGCGTCAAGGAAGGCCTCAACGATCTGATCAAGATCAATGATGTAGTGCCTGCCGATGCCAAGAAGCGCGTCGATGAAATCAAGGCCGGTCTCAAAGACGGCAGCTTCAGCGTCTTCACCGGCCCGGTGGTCGACAACACCGGCAAGGATCGCCTGGCCAAAGACCAGAAAGCCGACCAGGCCTGGCTGGACAAGGTGGACTTCTTCGTCAAGGGCGTCGAAGGCAAAGTGCCGGCTGGCAAGTAAAGCGTCCCGCCCACTAAAAAAGCTGCCTGCGGGCAGCTTTTTTCTTGGGTTTGTGGCCCCAGCGCAAGAGGGCTGCGTCTGGCACGCAATGAGCCCAGACTCGGCTTTTTTTCGGCGATGATTCAGCCCATGATCGAAAAATCACTCTGGCACCCTGTGGCCGACGAGCGGACCCTCGGCTCGTCCCCGATGGCCGTGAGCGTGCTTGAGCATCCACTGGTGCTCTGGCGCGACAGCAGCGGTTCGGTCCACGCGTGGACAGACCGGTGCCCGCATCGCGGGGCCCGTTTGTCCATGGGGCAGATCGCGCAGGACCGCCTGCAATGCCCCTACCATGGCTGGCAATTCGATACGCGAGGCCAGTGCCGGCTCATACCAGCCTCCGCGGAACTCAAACCGCCAGCGGGATACTGCGCCAGCGACCACCCGGTGGCCGTGCAACACGGATTGATCTGGGTACAACTGCAAGCGCAGGCTGAGGCAGAAGTGCCCCCTTTTGCGGACGAAAGCAGCGGCCTGCGCCTGCTCAACTGCGGCCCCTATGATGTGGCCTCAAGCGCACCGCGGGTGGTCGAGAACTTTCTGGATATGGCCCACTTCAGTTTCGTGCATGAAGGCTGGCTCGGCGCACTCGAGCATCCGGAAATCGAGCCCTATGAGGTGCAGGAAACACCCCGGGGCCTACTGGCCACCGGCTGCAAGGCCTGGCAGCCCCGTTCGAATCTGCACTCCACCGCCGCCGCTCAGGTGGAGTACACCTACGAGGTCACCGGACCTTACAGCGCCTTTCTCAGCAAGTTGCCGGAGGCGGGCAGCACCCGTTTGACCGATTGGCGCGAAGCTATCGGCCTGTTCGTCTGTCCGCTCACTGCCGAGAGCTGCAGGGTCTGGTTTCGCCTGGCCATGGCCGATCATGAAAGCAGCGACGAGGCGCTGGCCTCGTTTCAGCACACCATCTTCTGCCAGGATCAGCCGGTTCTGGAATCGCAGCAGCCCAAGCGCCTGCCCCTCGACCCACGCAGCGAGTTGCACACCAGCGCGGACCGACTCTCGAGTGCCTACCGCCGTTATCTGCGTCGGCTCAACATCACCTTTGGAGTCTGTTGATGAATCTGCCGCCGATCGACCTGCGAAGCTTGCCCCAAGTGCTGCGCGCCATGCCAAAGGCTGAGCTTCACATACATATCGAGGGATCGCTTGAGCCAGAGATGATCTTCGCACTGGCCCGTCGCAACAAGGTCAATTTGCCTTACTCCAGCGTGGAGGCTCTGCGACAAGCCTATGCCTTCACCGACCTGCAAAGCTTTCTCGATATCTACTACGCCGGCGCCAGCGTCTTGCTCAAGGAACAGGATTTCTATGACATGGCTTGGGCTTACTTCGAAAAGGCCGCGCGCGATTCAGTCATTCATGCCGAACTCTTCTTCGATCCGCAGACTCACACCAGCCGCGGCGTAGAGATGGGGACAGTGATCCAGGGCCTCGCGCGCGCGTGCCGGGACGCAAGATCGCAACTGGGCCTGAGCGCCAGCCTGATCCTGTGCTTTTTGCGGCATTTGAGCGAGGACGAGGCCTTCGCCACCCTCGAACAAGCCCTGCCCTGGCGCGAACATTTCATCGGCGTGGGACTCGACTCCAGCGAGGTGGGCCATCCACCGGAAAAGTTTGCGCGTATCTTCAAGCGCTGTGGTGACCTGGGCCTGCGGCGCGTGGCCCATGCCGGCGAGGAAGGCCCCCCGGCCTACATCCACGCCGCCCTGGACCTGCTTGGAGCCGAGCGCATCGACCACGGGGTCCAAGCCACCCGGGACCGCGCCCTGATGCAGCGCCTGGCCGACCGGCGTGTGCCGCTGACAGTTTGCCCGCTGTCGAATATCAAGCTGTGCGTGTACCCGCACTTGGAGCAGCACAGTCTGGGGCAACTGCTCGATGCAGGGATTGTGGCCACCATCAATTCCGACGACCCTGCGTATTTCGGCGGCTACATCAACGACAATTTTGTGCAGACCTTCGGAGCACTCAAGCTGCAGGCAAGCCAGGCCTACACGCTGGCGCGCAACAGCTTCGAAGCGAGCTTCATTGAAACATCGGTCCGGTCGAACCTGATTGCCCGACTGGACCAGTTCTTCGAGGAACTGCGCAATTGAGCCCGCGCAGTGCGCAGGATCGGCAAGCCCTGCGCATCGCCCTGACCGGCCTGATCAGTCTGGCTGTGGCCATGGGCCTGGGGCGTTTTGCCTTTACCCCTATCCTGCCGATGATGCTCCGCGATGGCTGGGTCGATCTCAACCAGGCCAGTTGGCTGGCCAGCAGCAACTACCTGGGGTATCTGATGGGCGCCCTGGCCTGCGCCTTGCAGCCCTGGTTATGGGCTCGGCTCGGGCTGCGCGCCGATCCGGCCCTGGCCACCCTGGTACGCATCGGCCTGGTTGGCACGACTGTGCTCACCCTGGCGATGGTCATGCCGGTGCCCTGGGCCTGGCTGCGCTGGGGGGCGGGCTTGGCCAGCGCCTCGGTGTTCGTGTATGCCTCGGGGTGGTGCCTGTCTCAACTCAACCGACTCGGGCGGCCCCATTGGGGCGGCCTGATCTACGCCGGTCCGGGTGCGGGGATCGTCATCAGCGGGTTGGCTGTCACGCCAATGATTGCTCAGGACTGGCCTGCCACCTGGGCCTGGTTGAGCATGGCAGCCTTGGCACTGGTGGGTACGGGCCTGGCTTGGCCCAGCTTGATGGGTCACCAAGCGAATCTGGAGCGCCTGGTGCCGGTCGATGCAGGCGCCGGCCCCGCGGCCCAGGGACCGAGCCGCTGGCTGGAGTTGACCCTGACTACCCTGGGTTACGGTCTGGCCGGCTTCGGCTACATCATTAGCGCCACCTTCCTGCCGGTTATCGCGCGTCAGTCACTGCCCGAGTCGGTTTGGCTGGATCTGTTTTGGCCCCTGTTTGGCATCGGCGTTGTTGTCGGGGCCTTGCTGTCGACGCGGCTGGCGGCCTCGCACGATAAGCGACTGCTGCTGTGCGCCGGCTTTCTCATTCAGGCTGCAGCCTTGACCATCGGCCTGATCAGCCCGACCGTGCCCGGTTTTGTGGTGAGCAGCTTTTTCTTGGGGCTGCCTTTTACTGCCCTTAGCTTTTTCGCCATGCAGGAGGCGCGGCGTCTGAGCGGTGGTACGGCCGCGAGTTTCATGGGCTTGCTCACGGCCACCTATGGATTGGGGCAGGTGCTCGGCCCGCTGCTGGTAGGCTGGCTGCTCAATCTCACCGGTGCGAAGGAAGGCTTCGACCTCGCCCTGACCCTGGCCGGTGTTGCCTTGCTAAGCGGCGGGGCTTTCTTTGGCTTCCTACGATACCGTTATCCCGTCGTTTCCCTTGGGTAAGGGCCTGATGGCATGATGCTCCGTATGACCGCTGCCATGCACATCGTCGAGTTGCCGCTGTTTCCCTTGGACACGGTGCTCTTTCCCGGCGGTCTGCTGCCGCTGCGTATCTTCGAGGTGCGCTATCTCGATATGGTGCGTCGCTGTCAGCAGAGCCAAACGCCTTTCGGCGTGGTCAGCTTGCAACAAGGATCTCAAGTGCTGCAACCCGGTTCGGCGCCCGAGGCTTTCAACCGCGTGGGTACTTTGGCGCGCCTGATAGAGGTACAGAATCCGCAGCCAGGCTTGCTGCACATCCGCTGCCAAGGTGAACAACGCTTTACCGTTCATCGCAGCGAGAAGCTCAAGCACGGCCTGTGGGTGGCCGATGCCGAGTTACTGCCCGGGGATGCCGAGGTGGCCATCCCTGAAGACCTGCAGGGGCCCGTGCGCATGCTGCGCCGACTGCTCCAGCAAATGGAGGACAAGGATGTCCCTCTGGAGCAGCGACCTGTGCTTGCACCCTTTGAGTTCGATGACTGCGGCTGGGTAGCCAACCGCTGGTGCGAAATGCTGCCACTGCCGCCAGCAGTGCGGCAGCAGCTGATGGCACTGGACAACCCGCTGGTGCGGCTGGAACTGGTAGGCGACCTGCTCGAACGCAAGGGCTGGACCTGAACCGTAGAATGCCGGCTTGCCCTTGGCCGGCGAGGCCCGCCCGCGAAAGGGGCGAGGTCCTGAAAACCGCTCCCGAACTGCAGCGCCCTGGCGGCGCCCTTTCCCTCCATGCTCACCTCCGAAACCAGCCTACCCCCAGCCGACGACAACCAGTTGATGGCCGAGCGCCGTGACAAACTGGCCGCCCTGCGGCAACGAGGCATCGCCTTCCCCAATGACATCAAACCAGAGCATCGCGCCGCGCAACTATTTGAGGCCTACGGCAGCCTGAGCAAGGAAGAGCTTGCACAGCGCCCTGTCACCGTCAGTGTGGCCGGCCGCATGATGCTCAAACGGGTCATGGGCAAGGCCAGCTTTGCGACCCTGCAGGACGCCTCCTTCGGCCCCTCGAGCGGACGGATTCAGATCTACATCAGCAACGACGGGGTCGGGGAGGGAGAGCACGAGACCTTCAAGCACTGGGACCTCGGCGACATCGTCGCGGCGCAGGGGACGCTCTTTAAAACCAAGACCGGTGAGCTGTCTGTCCATGCACAGTCGATCCGCTTGGTCACCAAGAGCCTGCGGCCTCTGCCCGACAAATTTCACGGGGTCTCCGATCAGGAGCTCAAGTACCGGCAACGCTATGTGGATCTGATCACCGATGAAAAGGCGCGGCAGCGCTTCGTTGCACGCAGTCGGGCCATCAGCGGCATCCGCCATTTCATGGTGGAACACGGTTTTTTGGAGGTGGAGACCCCGATGCTCCATCCCATACCGGGCGGCGCCAATGCCAAGCCCTTCATCACCCACCACAATGCACTCGATCAGGAGATGTATCTGCGCATCGCGCCGGAGTTGTATCTCAAGCGTCTGATCGTCGGGGGCTTTGAGAAGGTTTTCGAAATCAACCGTAGCTATCGCAACGAGGGCATCAGCGTACGCCACAACCCCGAATTCACCATGATGGAGTTCTATGCAGCCTGGTGGAACTACCAGGACCTGATGGACTTTACCGAGCAGATCATCCGGGATGCAACCCACAAGGCCAGCGGCGGTTTGCAATTGAGCTACGCGGGTCAGCCGGTCGATCTCGAGCCTGCTTTCGAGCGCCTAACCATACGCCAAGCGATTGCCAAGTATGGGCCGGCCGATATACAAGTGGACGATCCCCAGTGGCTGATACAAGCCCTGCGGCGATGCGGGTTAAGCGAGGCCAGAGACCGACTCTCGAGTCGGTCTCTGGCCGGACTGCAGGTGCTCTACTTCGAGGAAACCGTGGAGGACAAGCTCTGGCAACCGACCTTCATCATGGAGCATCCCACCGAGATTTCGCCGCTGGCGCGGGCCAACGACCAGAACCCGGAAGTGACCGAGCGCTTTGAGCTCTATATCACCGGGCGCGAATTCGGTAATGGTTTTTCCGAACTCAACGATGCGCAGGAACAGGCCGCACGATTTCATGCGCAGGCTCAGGCCAAGGATGCGGGCGATGATGAGGCCATGTTTTTCGATGCCGACTTTGTGCGGTCTCTGGAGATCGGCATGCCACCGACCGGCGGCTGCGGCATCGGCATAGACCGGCTCATGATGCTGCTCACCGACAGCCCCAGTATCCGCGATGTGATCCTGTTCCCCGCACTGCGGCGCGAAGGCTAGCTGCCGCTCAAGGACACCTTCAGGGGATCAAATCCAGAGCCCGCAGATACGCGGGCTCAAGCATCAGGTCGTCCCACCCGAGCGGCGGCTGACTGGGCAAGAGCGCCAGACGCCGCAGTTCGCTGGCCTGAACCGGCGACCACTGGCCCTGCTGCTGGGCCTGGCCCATGCCCTCAAGCCAATCATCGAGCACCCGACTCCCGTCCAAGCTCTGGTTGCACAGCAACACCAAGTCGCAGCCCGCTTGCAGCGCAACCACAGCCGCCTCGGTGTAGGTCACTTGCCGGCCATCGATCAGCCGCGCACCGGCCATGCTCAGGTCGTCGCTGAACACCGCCCCGCCAAAACCAAGCTGCTCGCGCAAAATACTGCCGAGCCAACGCGGGGAAAAGCCGGCCGGGCGAGCATCGACCTTGGGATAAATCACATGCGCCGGCATGATGCTGCTAAGTACCGTGCCGAGCCACGGATAGGGCCGCGCATCGTCGCTCAAGATGGCTTTGAGGCTGCGGCCGTCAACAGGAATATCGGTGTGCGAGTCGGCCTGAACATAACCATGACCGGGAAAATGTTTGCCGCAATTGGCCATACCCGCCTGGAGCAGGCCGTGCATCAGGCTGCGGGCCAGCAGCGCCACAATCCGCGGATCCCGATGGAAGGCCCGGTCGCAAATGACCGCGCTACGGCCGTGATCGAGATCGAGTACCGGCGCGAAGCTCATGTCGACGCCGCAAGCTCGCAACTCAGCGCCCAGCACATAGCCGCAGGCAGTAGCGGCCTCGCAGGCCCGCAGCGCAGGGTCACCGCTGCAGGCAGGGTCGGCCTGCATCCACAGACGACCCAGAGCGCCCATGGCTGGCAAGTGGGTAAAGTCATCCGTCCTGAAGCGCTGCACACGGCCGCCTTCATGATCGACCAAGATCAGCAGGTCTTCACGAACGGCCTTGATGCTGGCGCACAGCTCGGTCAACTGGCTGCGGTCTTTCCAGTTGCGCCCAAAGAGAATCACGCCGCCGGTCAGAGGATGTTCCAGGCGCCGGCGATCCGAGGCAGACAAATCAAGGCCGGCGATATCAAGAATCAGGGGGCTATGGGCCAGGCTCATGGGTGGTGCCGTTCGACAATGACAAAACTGGTGGCGTAATCGGACTCATCACTGACACTGAGATGGGCGCACAAATGGCGCTCCTCAAACCAGTGCCGCAAGCGACCGTGCAGAACGATGAAGGGCTGTCCACTGGCGGCTTTGGCCACCTCGCACAGGCGCCAGGCCATGGGCTGGCGCATGCCGGTGCCGATGGCCTTGGAGAAAGCCTCCTTCGCCGAAAACCGGGTGGCCACAAATCGTACGCCGCGTTCAGGCCAACGCTGACTGCGCAGACGCCAGGTTTGCAGCTCGGTGTCGGTGAGGATCTTGGCTGCAAAACGCTCCCCGTAGCGGTCCAGACTGGACCGGATCCGCCGTATGTCGCAGATATCGGTACCGATGCCGAAAATATGCGCGTCCATGATCAGCCGGCAGCCTCGCTGGCTTCACGGATGGCGGCCAGATAGGCCTGGACGGTAGCGGCGTAGCCCAGTTCCAGAGCATCAGCGATCAACGCATGGCCGATGGAAACCTCGAGCACGGCCGGTACCGCCCCGAGAAAGTCCGCCAGATTGCTTCGGTTGAGGTCATGGCCTGCGTTCACGCCCAGACCCACAGCCAAAGCCGCGAGAGCCGATTCGCAAAACCCTTGAAGCACCTGAGTCTGCTCGTCAGTGCCCCAGGCACGGGCATAAGTCTCGGTGTAGAGCTCCACCCGATCTGCCCCGAGAGCCTTGGCAGCAGCCATGGCCCCTGGCTGGGGGTCCATGAAAAGACTCACCCTCACACCGAGCTGCCTGAGTTCAGCCACGATGGGGGCCAGGCGCTGGGCATCCTGGGGCAAGCTCCAGCCATGATCGCTGGTGAACTGACTTTGGCTGTCGGGCACCAGCGTGCACTGATGCGGTCGGAGCCGGCGCACCAGATCCATCAGGTTATGAAAGGGATTGCCCTCGATATTGAATTCGCGCTGCGGCCAATGCTTCATCAACTCGGCTATCTGCACCGCATCTTCGGTGCGAATATGGCGCTGGTCCGGCCGCGGATGGATGGTGATGCCAGCGGCGCCAGCCTCCAGGCACAGCCGGGCTGCATGCACCGGACTGGGTATATCCAGGTGTCGACTATTGCGCAACAAAGCCACCTTGTTGACATTAACCGAGAGGGCGGTTCGGGCGCTTGTCATGAGCGGTCGGGGTAAGCCAGGGTCTGCAGGTCGTGCATCAGCTGTCGGGTCTTGAGCATAGAAATGCCGCAATGGTAGTGCAGCAGCGTGCGCAACTGCCGCTTGAGGGGGGCCCCCAAGGGCATAACCGCCTGCAGCGTCTGCGCGAACCCAGCTTGCTCGCCCATCGCCGATGACAGAGTCAGCCACTGGCTGCCCGATAAGCAGGCCGCCTCGTCGGCCTGGGCTAAGCGCAAGCCGGCTTCGGGTACGAGGACATAGTCGGCTCCCGGATCCAGGGGCATGAGACTGGCAGTTTCCCGGTCCAGGGCCGGCAACCAGCCGACCTCGCGCAGCAGGCGCAATTCGAAGGCGCGCAGGGCCGGGTTCAGGACATCGGCGGCCGGGGTGGCCAGCAGTTGCACGACGGCAGCGTAGGTGTCGAACAGCGCGGGATGCGGGTCATCACGGGCCAGCAGCCGCATGATCAGCTCATTGAGGTAGTAGCCAGAGAGCAGGGCCTGGCCGGTGGGCATAACATGTCCGCCGCGCCATTGGGCCCCCTTAAGGCTGCGAATTTCACCCTCACCGCCGAAGGACAGGCGCAGACCCTGCATGGGCAGCAAGACCGGCCGAAATCCGGAACTCGGTTTCTTGGCTCCGCGAGCCACCAAAGCCATGCGGCCATGGTGTCGGGTGAACACTTCCAGGATCAGACTGGACTCGCTCCAGTCATAGCGGTGCAGCACATAGGCTGGCTCATCAATGACCCGCTGCCGGCTCATTCGTAGCCGAAAGAGCGAACCCGGGCCTCATCGTCAGCCCAACCCGAACGCACCTTGACCCAGATTTCCAGGAATACCTTGTGCCCGGTCAAGGCCTCGAGCTCTTGCCGAGCCTCGGTGCCGATGCGCTTGAGCTTCTCGCCCTTCTCGCCGATGACCATCCCCTTATGGGAATCTCGCTCAACCACGATGGTGGCAGCAATTCGACGCAGCTCTCCCTCCTCCTCATAGCGATCAATCAGCACGGTTGAGGTGTAGGGCAGCTCATCGCCGGTGAGGCGAAACAGCTTCTCTCGCACGATCTCGGCCGCCAGAAAACGCTCGCTGCGGTCAGTCAATTCGTCGGCGCCGTAGATCCAGGGCTGCTCGGGCAAGTAGGGGCTGCAGATTTCGAGCAGGCGATCGACATCCTTGGCGTTCTTGGCCGACATCGGCACAAATTGGGCAAAGTCGTGGCGCTGCTGCATGTCGCGCAGCCAGGGCGCGAGTTCGCCGCGTCGATGCAACTGATCGATCTTGTTGGCCACTAGAACCGCTGGCAGCCCCTGCGGCAGCAGCGAGAGCACCTGCGCATCGGCCAGATTGAAACGGCCAGCCTCAACCACCAGAAGCACCAAATCAACCTCATGCAACGCGCCCATCACCGTCTTGTTAAGCGAACGGTTCAGAGCGTTGCCGTGCCGGGTCTGAAAGCCCGGGGTATCGACAAATACATACTGGTTCACGCCCTGGGTACGCAGGCCGGTGATGCGATGCCGGGTGGTTTGCGCCTTGCGCGAAGTAATGCTGATCTTTTGCCCCACCAGCGCATTGAGCAGGGTGGACTTGCCCACATTGGGCTTGCCCACAATGGCCACCAAGCCGCAGCGCTGCAGGCCGGCATCCGACGCAGCCGTCACAGGGGGGCGCCCAGCCAAAGCCTGGGTCAGCATGGCTTCAAGCTCTTGCGGGCTTTGAGGGGTAGAGGCGGTCACCGCAGCGCTTTCTCAGAGGGATCGGATATGGCTCAACATGGCTGCAGCGGCAGCCTGCTCACCAGCCCGCCGCGAACCCCCTATTCCGCGCTCGGTCCGGTCGAGCTCGGCCACTTCACATTCAACATCGAAGACCTGTTGATGCGCAGCCCCAGATGTGGCGACGACCCGATAAGTTGGCAGATTCATACGCCGTGCCTGCAGCCATTCCTGCAATTCGGTCTTGGAGTCTTTACCCACCGCCGCCATACCCGGCGTAATGTCCAGATCTGAAAAAAGGTGGCGCACCAGGGCCCGCGCCTTGTCATAACCGGCATCCAGATACACCGCGCCGATCACTGCCTCAAGTGCATCGGCCAGAATGGAGGGACGCTGACTACCCCCTGACCGGGCCTCTCCCTCCCCCAAGCGGATCAGGCCGGGCAGACCCAGACTCAGCGCCAAAGCGTGCAAGGAGTCCTGACGCACCAAGTGGGCGCGCACCCGGGACAACTCGCCCTCGGGTCGGTCGGTCAGACGCTCGTAGAGGAGATCAGCGACCGCCAAATTGAGCACGGAGTCGCCAAGAAACTCGAGCCTTTCATTGTGCTCGGCACCAAAGCTGCGGTGAGTCAGGGCCAGCCTGAGCAGAGCGAGGTTCCCGAAGGAGTGCTCCAACCTGCCTTGCAGGCCAGACAAGTCCTCGTGGGGGTCGGCCGCTCGCACGTCAGTCGAAGGATCCGATGCGCTTGAGGTTGCCGAAGTTCATCCAGACAAAGAAGGCCTTGCCCACGATGTTTTCCTCGGGCACAAAGCCCCAGAAGCGCGAATCGAGCGAATTGTCGCGGTTATCGCCGATCATGAAGTAGTGACCCGGCGGGACTTTGCAGACCACACCCTCGGCGCTGTAACGACAATTTTCACGAAACTTGAAATCATCGGCGGCGGGCACAAAGGCGGGTCGATCGGCCTCGACGATGATTCGGTACGAGTGCGAGCCGTCGGCGGTTCGCTCTTCGAATTGCCGCGAATAGCGCAACGCATCGGCATCAAAAAACTCGGGCAGCGGCTTTTGCACCAAAGGCTTGCCATTGACGCTGATCTGCTTGTTGAGGTAGGCCACCTCATCGCCGGGCAGACCGACCACACGCTTGATGTAATCGAGGCTGGGCTTGGGCGGATACCTGAACACCATCACATCACCGTGACGCGGGCTGTTGTTATCAATGATCTTGGTGTTGACCACCGGCAGGCGCACCCCGTAGTGAAACTTGTTGACCAGAATCAGGTCGTTGATCAGGAGGGTCGGGATCATGGAGCCCGACGGAATCTTGAACGGCTCGAAGAGGAAAGATCTCAGAATGAAGACGATCGCAATCACCGGGAACAGGCCGGCGGTCCAATCGAGCCACCAAGGCTGCATCAGCAGCTTGGCCTGGGTCTGGGCCACATCAACCTCATCGGCGCGCACGCCCAGGCGCTGCAGTTCGGCCCGTCGCTGGGTCTGCGCCTCTTCAAAGGCCTGTGCAGCACGGCGGCGCTGGGGCAGGAAGTACAGGCGCTCGGCCAGCCAGTACAGGCCCGAGACCACGGTGGCCATAAAAAGCAACAGCGCGAAGTTGCCCTCGATATACCCCAGATACCAGGAGGCTCCATAGCCGACGAAGGCAGCCAAGACGAACGCAGTCAACGAACTCATGCGGTTTACTCTTCCACTTGCAGGATCGCCAAAAAGGCCTCCTGCGGGACCTCCACGGTTCCAATTTGTTTCATGCGCTTCTTGCCGGCTTTTTGCTTTTCCAGGAGCTTGCGCTTGCGGGTGATATCGCCGCCGTAGCACTTGGCAATCACATTTTTACGCAGCGCCTTGATTGTCTCACGGGCAATGATGTTGCCACCGATGGCCGCCTGAATAGCGACATCGAATTGCTGCCTGCTGATGATCTCGCGCATCTTGGCGGCCACTGCGCGCCCCCGAAACTGGGCCTGGCTGCGATGCACGATCATGGACAGGGCGTCAACTTTCTCGCCATTGAGCAGCATATCCACCTTGACCACATCGGACTTGCGGTACTCCTTGAACTCATAGTCCATGGAGGCATAGCCGCGGCTGACCGACTTGAGCTTGTCGAAAAAGTCCAGCACGATTTCGCCCAAGGGCAGGTCGTAGGTCAGCATGACCTGCTTGCCGTGGTAGGCCATATTGATTTGCTGACCGCGCTTCTGGTTGGCCAGGATCATGACTGGGCCCACATACTCCTGGGGCATGTACAGATGCACGGTGACGATGGGCTCTCGGATTTCCTGGATGCGACCGAGGTCCGGCATCTTTGACGGGTTCTCAACCCGAATGACCTCGCCATCGCCCTTGACCACCTCATACACCACGCTGGGCGCAGTGGTGATCAGGTCCTGGTCGAACTCGCGCTCCAGACGCTCCTGCACGATCTCCATGTGCAGCAGGCCCAGGAAGCCGCACCGAAAGCCAAAGCCCAGGGCCTGGCTGACCTCAGGCTCGTAGCGCAAGGCCGAATCATTGAGTTGCAGTTTCTCCAGGGCATCACGCAGGGCGTCGTACTCGCTGGCTTCCGACGGATACAGGCCGGCAAACACTTGTGGCTGCACCTCCTTGAACCCGGGCAAAGGCTCGGTAGCGGCGGGCAAATTCGCTCCGCTGGCCGACTTGATCACCGTCAGCGTGTCACCTACTTTGGCAGCCTTGAGCTCCTTGATGCCGGCGATCACATAACCAACCTCGCCAGCCTCCAGCGAATCGCGCGCTTGGTTGGCGGGGGTAAAGACGCCCAGCTTCTCGGCGTTATAGGTGGCCTGCGTGGCCATGAGCTTGATCCGCTCGCCGCGCGCCAGCCGGCCGTCGACCACCCGCACCAACATGACCACACCGACATAGGCGTCGTACCAGCTGTCGATGATCATGGCGCGAAGTGGCCCCTGCGGGTTGCCACGCGGCGGTGGCACCTGCGCCACCACCAGCTCGAGGATGTCCTCCACCCCCATGCCGGTCTTGGCCGAACAGGGCACGGCCCCCGAGGCGTCGATGCCAATCACATCCTCAATTTCCTGCTTGGCGTTATCCGGGTCAGCCTGGGGCAAATCCATCTTGTTGAGCACCGGCAGCACCTCAACACCCAGGTCCAGCGCGGTGTAGCAATTGGCCACCGTCTGGGCCTCCACGCCCTGCGAGGCATCGACCACCAGCAAGGCCCCCTCACAGGCCGAAAGGGAGCGACTGACCTCATAGGAAAAATCAACATGCCCCGGCGTATCGATCAAATTGAGGTTGTAGATCTGGCCGTCACGGGCACGGTATTGCAGCGCCGCAGTCTGCGCCTTGATGGTGATGCCGCGCTCTTTTTCCAGATCCATGGAGTCAAGCACCTGGGCACTCATCTCGCGATCGGCTAGGCCCCCGCAGCGCTGGATTAGCCGGTCGGCCAAAGTCGACTTGCCGTGGTCGATGTGGGCGATGATCGAAAAATTTCTGATGTGCTTCATCAAGGGAGACGCCTAAGTGCTTGAAAGTATTGTTTGCGTTGGCTTGGGCGAGCAGAACGCCATAAAAAAGGGCGCGTCGTGGTGCGACGCGCCCTGAACCAACAATCTATGGCAACTGCGATAGTTGGGACTTCATTGTAGGCAAAAAGCCAGGGGCGCAAAGCCGGAAAAAGGCCGCTCGAGCCCCGTTGCGGGCCAGCAACAGGCCTGTTGTCAACAACTTATCCACATCTTTGGCTCTATTCATCTGGACAATCTGTGCGTGGCATGTGGATGAAATAATAAAGTCCGTTCCAGACCTTCTGGAAGTCAAGAAAGATGGTTCCTTTATTCCCATAAATCTCTTTTTTTGTTTTTCATTTTACAGGAAGTAATGACGAAAGGCCCTTATAAGTGAGCGGACGCCAACATATACAGCTTGTGTTGAACGAAAAAATTCCGAACCCAGCGCCCTCTAAGGTCTTTCGAGCCGATCTGCGCCCCATTCGTGGCGCAGATCGGACAACCCTACAAACAGGTGTTGCGCCCTTTAGCGCGCCGGACGGATCAAGGCGTACTGGGCCAGTTCACCCCGCCGGTATTGCACAACGATGGGCTTGCTCTTGTCTGCACGGGCCACCGCCTGCTCAAAGTCGCGCACGCTGAGCACCTCCAGATTACCCACCGCCACAATCACATCGCCCTCGCGCAAACCGGCCCGAGCGCCTACGCCTTCTGCGGCCTCAACACGCGCGCCACCGCGCAGCTTGAGGTCGCGCTTGAGGGCGTCGGTGAGTTCGGCCACGGTCAGCCCCAGAGTCTGCACTTGCGCTCCTGGTGAAGGACGCGGTTCGGGCGCAGCCTGAGGACGACGCGCACTGCGATCGGCTTCGAGCTCAGCCACCGTCACCACCACATCGCGCTGGGCACCGCGTCGAAACACCGTGACCGAGGCGCGCGATCCAGGCTTGGTATTGCCGACCAAACGCGGCAGGTCGCTGGACTTTTCAATGGCCCGGCCGTCGAACTTCAGGATGATGTCGCCGGCTTCGATGCCCGCCTTGTCGGCAGGAGCACCGGCCTCGACGCCCCGCACCAGAGCCCCCTGAGGCCGCCCCAGGCCAATGGCCTCGGCCACCTCCTTGTTCACCTGATCAATCTGGACCCCGATACGCCCACGCGTGACCCGGCCGGTGGCACGCAACTGATCGGCCACCCGGACGGCCTCGTCAATAGGAATCGCGAAAGAAATTCCCTGGAAGCCGCCCGAGCGCGAGTAGATCTGACTGTTAATGCCGATCACCTCGCCTCGCATATTGATAAGCGGCCCTCCGGAATTGCCCGGGTTGATGGCGACATCGGTCTGGATGAAGGGAAGATAGTCACCCGTGTCGCGCTGCTTGGCGCTGACAATACCGGCGGTCACCGTGTTCTCCAGACCAAAGGGCGAACCGATGGCCATGACCCATTCGCCCACGCGCACCCGGCTCGCATCACCCAGGCGCGCCGAAGGCAAGCCGCTGGCCTCAATCTTGACGACCGCCACATCGGTGCGTCGATCGCTGCCGACGATGCGGGCTTTGAACTCGCGCTTGTCGGTGAGGGTGACAATCACCTCATCAGCGCCTTCGACCACATGCGCATTGGTCATCACAAATCCGTCGGTGGACACGATGAAGCCCGAGCCCACGCCGCGCGGGACTTCCTCTTCACCGCGATCGGGCCGCGGCTGCCGGGGGGCGTTAGGCGGCAGAGGAATGCCAAAGCGCCGGAAGAACTCCAGCATCTGCTCATCAGGCCCACTGCCACCGGCCCCTGGCCGGGCCCGCTCGACCGTGCGGATATTGACCACCGCCGGGCCAACCTGTTCAACCAGTTCGGTGAAGTCGGGCAAACCCCGCACCTGAGCTTGAGCCGGTTGCGGCGCGAGAAAGCACAGCGAGCCACCGAGAACCAGGGCACTCACAGCCAGCCCAAGTTGGAAACGCCTTTGGATCAAATCAATCATCACAGTCCTTCCCACTTACACGACGATATCGCAGACCGTTACCTTCGGCCCGGGCGCAACCCTAAGGCAAAACCCAAACCCACGGTTAAATGGGGGCTTCGACAGCCGACTTCAAGTTGGGCTCAGCTGCCCGTTGCGCCCATGGTCTTGGGCGGTTCATCACGGTCTGCCGGTCGCGGTGTGGCCGGCAGAGCGCGGCGCAGGTCCAGCCAGTACTGAGGTTGCGTGCTCGCATCAAGCCACAAGGTCCAGATGGCACCGTCGGCATTGCGCAGGCGCACCAGCATGAGTTGCTGGGCGTCCAGCACCACCTCGGGCCAATGCAGGGGTGTTCCTTGGGGATAGGCACTGCTGCGCCACAACCACCCCCCGTCCCACTCGATCTGACCCCGCGTCGGCCGGGCCCAGTGCCACACCAGGGCAGCCGTAGCGCCAGCCAAAATTGCCCAGGCCCACTCGGGACCAGCATCTGCACCTGCCAATGACCAGGCCACATACAGGGCCAGCGCCACGATCCACAGGAAAGCCACGAGAACGGTCGCCCGGGCAGAACGGCCCACCGGATAGACCACGGGGGGAGCCATCAGATCACGCACGAAACCGGCTTAAAAACAGAGGGCCGGCCGAGCAACTCAGGCGGCCTTGAAAACCAGGGTGCCGTTGGTGCCGCCAAAGCCAAAATTGTTCTTCAGGGCCACGCGCAAACGCGCGTCACGGGCAGTGTTGGCACAGTAATCAAGATCGCACTCTGGATCCTGATTGAGCAAGTTGATCGTGGGCGGGATCTGCTGATGGTGCAGGGCCAAGACCGTAAAAACCGACTCGATGCCGCCAGCCCCGCCGAGCAGGTGTCCGGTCATCGACTTGGTCGAGCTAATCACCAACTGCCGCGCCCGATCGCCCAGGGCAGCTTTGATCGCGTTGCTCTCATTGACATCACCCAAAGGGGTCGAGGTGCCATGCGCATTAAGGTAGTCCACTTCATCGGCATTGACCCCGGCATTACGCAAGGCTGCCAGCATGGCCCGCCGCGGCCCGTCCATATTGGGAGCCGTCATGTGCCCCGCATCGGCGCTCATGCCATAGCCGGCCAATTCGGCATAAATGCGCGCCCCCCGGGCCTTGGCATGCTCATAGGCCTCCAGCACCATCACACCGGCACCCTCACCCAGGACAAAGCCATCACGGTCTTTGTCCCAGGGCCTCGAGGCCGCCGCCGGATCGTCATTGCGGGTCGAGAGAGCCCGCATGGCTGCAAAGCCGCCAATTCCCAGAGGAGACACGGTCGACTCGGCGCCGCCAGCCACCATCACATCGGCATCGCCGTACTCGATAAGTCGACCCGCTTCCCCAATGCTGTGCAAACCGGTGGTGCAAGCCGTCACCACCGCCAAATTCGGCCCCTTGAAACCAAAACGCATCGAAACATGACCCGAGATCATGTTGATGATGGAGGCCGGCACGAAGAAGGGAGAGATGCGCCGCGGTCCGCGCTGGGTGTACTCGGCGTGGGTCTCTTCGATCATGGGCAGCCCGCCGATGCCCGAGCCAATCACCACGCCAATGCGGCAGGCCTGCTCCTCTCCCAGAGCCTGGCCCAGAGGCAGCCCCGCGTCGCGTAAGGCCTGGTCGGCCGCCGCAATACCGTAGTGGATGAAGGTGTCCATACTGCGCGCTTCCTTGGCGCTGATGTAGGACTCCAAGCTGAAATTCCTGACCTCACCGGCGATCTTACAAGCCATCGCCGAGGCGTCGAACTTGGTAATGGCCGTGATACCGGACTGCCCGGCGAGCAGCGCCGCCCATGCCTCTGCAACGGAATTGCCCACTGGGCTGATACAGCCCAAACCGGTAACGACCACGCGACGACGGCTCATGCACAGATCCTGAAAGAAAGCCCGGGCGGGGCCGTCCGGCCGCGCACGGGCTGTGGGAAAACGGGGCCCTCAGGCCTTCTGGTGGGAGGTGGCGTAGTCGATCGCGTTTTGCACGGTGGTGATCTTCTCGGCATCCTCGTCAGGAATCTCAATTCCGAACTCATCTTCCAGGGCCATCACCAGTTCCACGGTATCAAGCGAATCGGCGCCGAGATCGGCCACAAATGCCTTTTCTCCGGTGACTTGGCTCTCTTCAACGCCAAGCTGCTCGGCAATGATTTTCTTGACACGTGATTCGATATCGCTCATAGATCCCTCGTAGGGTTGTGAAAGAAAAGAGATTTTAGCCCCTGCGGCCCCGCAGTGACACCCCAGGCCGCCCCAGGGTCCGATCCACCGACTTTACATGTACATGCCGCCGTTGACATGGATTTCCTGACCGGTGACATAGGCCGCACCGGCGCTGGCCAGCCAGGACACCGCATGGGCAATGTCCTGGGGTCGCCCAAGGTGCCCCATGGGGATCTGACCGAGCAAAGCCTTGTGCTGTTCCTCGGGCAACGCGGCCGTCATGTCGGTCTCGATAAAGCCCGGGGCGATGCAGTTGACGGTGATGCCCCGGCTGCCAAGCTCGCGCGCCAGCGCCCGCGTCATGCCCGCCACGCCGGCCTTGGCCGCCGCGTAGTTGGCCTGCCCAGGATTGCCGGAAGCGCCCACCACGCTGGTGATGCTGATGATCCGTCCATGGCGCTGCTTCATCATCGGCCGGATGACTGCCCGACTCAATCGGAACACGGCCTTGAGATTGGTCTGCATCACCGCATCCCAATCCTCGTCCTTCATGCGCATGGCCAACTGATCCCGGGTAACTCCCGCATTGTTGACCAGTACCTGCAGGCCGCCGTGGACTTTGACCAGACTGTCGACCAGCGCCTCGACAGCCGCAGCGTCGTTGACATCAAGCCTCACGCCACGACTGCCGGCATATCCGGCTAGCTCCTGGGAAATTCGGGCCGCGCCCTCATCGGTCGTGGCAGAACCGATGACGATCAGTCCATCCTGAGCCAGTTGATGGGCAATGGCCTGCCCGATGCCCCGCGAGGCTCCGGTCACCAAGGCAACTTGCGACTGCATCTGACTCATGCCAGGACTCCTTGGACTTCAGCCAGCGAAGCGGGATCGAACAGGGGTAAGCCTTGCAAGTGTGGATCGATACGCTTGGCCATGCCGGCCAGGACCTTACCGGGGCCGCATTCGACGAGGAGGTCGATACCGCGCGACCGTATCGCCTGCACGCATTCAAACCAGCGCACCGGACCGAAAGCCTGCCGGTAGAGGGCATCGCAAATGCGCGCTGGATCGGTCTCCACCGCCACATCGATATTGTTGAGTACCGGAATCTGCGGCGCTGCCCATGTCAGGGTGACCAAGTGTTCGCGTAATTTTTCAGCAGCCGGCTTCATCAGGCTGGAATGAAAAGGCGCGGATACCGGTAGCGGCAGGGCTCGCTTGGCCCCCAGCGCCTTGAGAACCTCGCAAGCCCTGTCCACGCCCACCTTGGTCCCGGCAATCACGGTCTGCGCCGGATCATTGAAGTTAACCGCCTCGACAATCTCTGGCGAATCACTGCCCAGGCTCAGGCGGGCCTGCTCGCAGCCTTGAACCACTTGTCCCGGCTCGAGGCCCAAGATGGCCGCCATGGCGCCCACGCCCACCGGCACCGCCTCTTGCATGGCCGCAGCGCGCAGCCTCACCAATGGCGCGGCCTGGGCCAGCGTCAGAACGCCCGAAGCGACCAGAGCGCTGTACTCCCCCAAAGAATGGCCTGCAACGACCGCTGGGCGAGCGCCGCCTTCCGCGAGCCAAGCCCGATAGGCAGCGACTGCGGCCACCAACATCACCGGCTGGGTGTTGGTGGTCAGGGCCAAAGCCTCCTTGGGCCCCTCGCGAATCAAGCGGCCGATGTCCTCTCCCAAAGCCTGCGAGGCTTCCTGCAAGACCTCACGCACCGCGGGATGGTCACCCCATGCATCGAGCATACCCACCGACTGCGAGCCTTGCCCCGGAAAAACGAATGCAAATGTTTTCATGCTTGCCTCATGGCCTTGCCATCCCTCAAAACCGACACGCCGGCGGGAACGGCGAACTTCAATAGCGGAGCAATACCGAACCCCAAGTAAAACCACCCCCCACGCCCTCGAGCATCAGCAGTTGTCCGCGTTGGACACGACCGTCGCGCACAGCAACATCGAGAGCCAGCGGAATCGAGGCGGCCGAGGTATTGCCATGGCTGTCCACCGTCACCACCACCTTGCCCTCGGGCAACTTGAGTTTGCGCGCGGTGCTCTGCATGATGCGAATATTGGCCTGGTGGGGTATCAACCAATCGACATCACCCTCGCTCAAGCCGGCCCGCGCCAGCGTGGTGCGCGCCGTCTGCTCAAGCACCCCGACGGCCAGTTTGAACACCGCCTGCCCGTCCATCCGCAACAGCGGGTGCCCGGTCACGGCGCCGCCGGCCACATGGCCGGGCACGCAAAGAATGTCTCGATGCTTGCCGTCGGCATGAATGTCTGTGGCCAAAACACCGGGCTGCTCAGCCGACTCCAGAACGACAGCGCCCGCACCATCCCCAAAGAGCACGCAGGTGGTGCGATCCTTGAAATCGAGAATGCGACTGAAGACCTCGGCCCCGATGACCAGCGCGCAGCGGGCCGACCCGGTGCGGACCATCGCATCGGCCACCGTCAGGGCATAGACAAACCCGGTGCAGACGGCCTGCACATCGAAGGCGGGGCAACCGGCGATACCCAGTTTGTGCTGCACCATGCTGGCGGTGGACGGGAAAACCATGTCCGGCGTCGATGTGGCGACGATGATCAAGTCGATATCGGCGGCGGATCGGCCGCTGGCAACCAAGGCGCCGCGAGCCGCCTGAACCGCCAAGTCGCTGGCCCCGACACCAGGATCGGCAAAGTGCCGCGCCCGAATACCAGTGCGCTCGATAATCCATTCGTCGGAGGTTTCCACCCCATCCCGGGCCAGCTGGGCCGCCAAGTCGGCGTTGCTCAGGCGCCGCGGGGGAAGGTAGCTGCCCGTGCCAGTGATGCGGGAATAAAGACTCATGGACTCCAGAGCAAAAAACAGGGTCTCAAGACCCGGGACCAGCCAGTTCAGGGGAACCCAGCAGGGGACCGGCGTGGGCAATACGCTCTCGCACCTTCTCGAGCAACCCGCGGGCCGCGGCATCATAAGCCCGCGCCAAAGCCGCCTCGAAGGCCAAAGCATCGGCCGAACCATGACTCTTGAACACCAAGCCGCGCAGACCCAGCAAGGCTGCGCCGTTGTAGCGGCGATGATCTACGCGACTTTTGAATGATTTTAGGACCGGAAGAGCGAAAATAGCAGCAATTTTTGTCAAGATATTGCGAGAAAACTCATCCCGAATGAAATCGCCAATCATCCGGGCCAAGCCCTCGCTGGCCTTGAGCGCCACATTTCCCACAAAGCCATCACACACCACGATATCGGTCGTTCCGAGAAAAATGTCATTCCCCTCGACATTTCCATAAAAATTTAGATCGCCGGAATTGGCCGCAGATCGAAGAAGTTCGGCGGTTTTTTTGATGATTTCGCTGCCCTTTATGACTTCTTCGCCCACATTGAGCAAGCCGACACTGGGCGCGGTCTGACCGGAAATCGAGGACACCAGCGCCGACCCCATCACCGCAAACTGCAGCAGGTGCTCAGGGGTGCAGTCGACATTGGCCCCCAGATCCAGGACCGTGGTGGCCTCGCCCTTACCGTTGGGCAATTGGGTGGCAATGGCTGGACGGTCGATTCCTTCCAGAGTTTTGAGCAGGTAGCGGGCAATGGCCATCAGGGCACCCGTGTTCCCGGCCGAGACCGCCGCATCTGCACGCCCCTGCCGAACCTGCTCGATGGCCAGACGCATGGACGAATTCTTCTTGCGCCGGAGGGCGACCTCGATAGGGTCATCCATGCCAACCACCTCCTCCGCCGGGACCTGCTCGCAACGCGGATGGTGAGCCAACTCGGACCAACAGGCCTGATCGGCCATAGCCGATGGCAGACCGACCAGAATCAGTCGGGCCTGCTCATGCTGGCGAAGAAATGACAGGCAAGCCGGCAAGGTTACCGACGGACCATGATCGCCGCCCATGATGTCCACTGCGAGCGTGTTCATGGCAGGCTAGGCGAGGCCAAGGACGGCATCGAGACGAAACAAAGGCCCGCAGATGAGGTGCGGGCCTTGCACAAAGGCCCGGGTCAGGCTTCGGACTTGGTCTTGAGAACCTTGCGGCCACGATAAAAGCCGTTGGGGCTTATATGGTGACGCAAGTGTGTCTCGCCGGTAGTCGGCTCCACAGCCAGACCCGGAACACCCAAAGCATTGTGTGAACGATGCATGCCGCGCTTGGACGGCGATTTCTTGTTTTGCTGAACGGCCACGATCCGCTCCTTAAGGATAAAAGTCGATGGATTCGCGCATCCGCAAGCCCTGAACCTGGGCCGGCCCGAGGAAACGAACGGCTCTGAACCTCAGCCGGATCGCTCAAGCGCGAAACAGAAGATTATAGCGCCCCAGTCCTGCCCTCAATTGGGCTTCTTGAGCCGGGCCAAGGCAGCAAAAGGGTGGGCCGGCGACTCCAACGGCCCCGCGCGGACAGACAGGTCCTGCGGGCAGCGCTCGTGCATGGGGACCAGCGGCAGCTCCAGCAGCAACTCGTCTTCAAGCAAATCAAGGAAATCGAAGCGTTTTTCCAGGACCAGCAAGTCTTCCTCGCAGTCTTCGTCCTGGGCCTGCGCCTCCTCCTCGCTATCGACAAACCGGAAAAACCGGTCAACGGGCACGGGTTGCAACACCGGCCCCAGGCATCGCTGACAGGTCAGGGGCAACTGCGCCTGAGCCTGCAGGTGCATCCACAACTGGGCCGGCTGCCCCGTGGACTCCCGCCACTGCACACGAATGCGCCAGGCGATGGCTTGCACGGGCTGGGCATCGCCGTTGAGGTCTTCCCACAGTCGACCCAAGGCCGCGGCCTCGACCCGGCCTTCGAGCACACCCTCACCCTGAGCCAGGGCTGGCAGATCAAGAACACGCAGCATCGCCAAGTCGGACATGCGCTGCAGTGTAAGAGAATCCCCTCATGACTCTGAGTAAGCTGGCCGCACCTGAACTCATCCTGGCCTCGACTTCGCCCTACCGGCGGGAGTTGTTGCACAGGCTGCGTCTGCCCTTTCGTGTGATTGCCCCGGGGGTTGACGAAACCCCAGGACCGACAGAAACGCCGGCGCTGCTGGCCGAGCGCCTGGCCCTGGCCAAAGCCCGGGCCGTGGCCAGGGAACAGCCGCAGGCCGTGGTCATCGGCTCCGACCAGGTCGCCGACCTGGGCGGTCAATGCCTGGGCAAGCCCCTGACGCATGAGCGTGCCCGGCAACAGTTACACCAGATGCGGGGTCGCTGCGTAATCTTTCAAACGGCGGTGGCCGTGGTGTCTCAAGCCCGGGGCTTCGAGCAGCTGCGGCGGGCTGAGGTGCGGGTTCAGTTCGCCGATCTCAGCGATGCGCAGATCGAGCACTACCTGCTCGCCGAACAGCCCTACGACTGCGCTGGCAGCGCGCGCAGCGAAGCCCTGGGAATCGCCCTGCTGCGATCAATCGACAGCGACGATCCGACCGCGCTCATCGGCCTGCCCCTGATTCGTACCTGCGAACTGCTGCGGGCCGCTGGAATCGACCCACTCTTGCCATGAAGGTCGGCAGCCTTTTTCTCGTACCCACACCGCTGGACTTCGGCTGCGATGAGCAGACGGCACTCGAGACCAGCCTGCCCGAAGCCGTCCAGCTGCAAGCGGCTGGACTGACTTACTGGATCAGCGAGAACGCGCGCAGCACCCGCGCCTGTCTCAAGCGCATCAGCCAGAAGCATCCCCTGGCGCGACCCTTGCAGGACATCGTTATCATGCAGTTGCCGCAAGCGGTGCACAAGCGTGGGGACCACGAGGGTCATTTTGACGCCCGCAACTTGCTCGAGCCCGCTGTGCAAGGCCACGACATGGGGCTGGTGTGCGAAGCGGGCATGCCGGCCATTGCCGACCCTGGCGCTTCGGTGGTGCGAGCCGCCCATGCGCTGGGCATCTCGGTGCGAGCCTTGGTCGGACCCAGCAGCCTGATGCTGGCCCTGGCCAGCAGCGGATTGAACGGACAGCAGTTTGCCTTTGTCGGCTATTTGCCGCAGGATGCAGCCGAACGAAGTCGGCGTATCAGCCAACTCGAGGCCCTGGCCCTCAAAACCGGGCAAACCCAGTTGTTCATCGAAGCGCCTTACCGCAATGTCGCTCTTTTCGAGGCGCTGCTGCGCACGCTCAGGGAAGACACCCGGCTGGCCCTGAGCTGCGGCCTGACCCTGCCGGGCGGATGGAGTTTGTGCCTGTCTAGACGGCAGTGGCAGGCCCGACCCGTGCCCGATCTCAAGGCTCCCACGGTATTTGCCATCAGCCGCTGAGGCCTGCGCGGGTTGACTGCAAAAGCGGCCGTCAGCGCAGCACCGGCCCGGCTTGCAGGCTGCGCAGCATCACCTCGCCGACCGAGGCCCCGAAGCGCTTGGCCAGACGCTCGGCCACATTGTCACGACGGGTGTAATCCATGATCTCCTCGGCCTTGACGATTTCGCGCGCCACAAACTCCAGACTTCCGAGTTGATCAGCGAGCCCCTGCTCGACCGCCTGCTGACCGCTCCAGAACAGGCCGCTGAAGGTCTCGTTGTTCGCCTTGAGCCGATCGCCACGGCCAGCCTTGACCGCCTCGATGAACTGCTGGTGAATCTGATCGAGCATGGTCTGGGCGAAAGCACGCTGCCTGTCATTCATCGGGCTGAAAGGATCGAGCCAGCCTTTGTTTTCGCCGGCGGTCAGGAGGCGGCGCTCAATGCCCAGACGGTTCATCAAACCAGAAAAACCGAAACCATCCATCAGGACACCTATGCCGCCCACGATGCTGGCCTTGTCGACAAAAATCTGGTCCGCGGCTACGGCCACATAGTACGCGGCTGAGGCACAGGCCTCCTCGACCACTGCGTACACCGGCTTGCCGTGCTTGGCCTTGAGTCGCTGAATTTCCTGGTTGATGATGCCGGCTTGGACCGGACTGCCACCGGGGGAATTGATCAGGAGAACGACCGCAAGCGCACCCTGGTCTTCAAAAGCGGCCTTGAGCGAAGCATTGACCGCTTCTGCACTGGCCGGCGAGTCGGACACGATCTCGCCAGAGATCTCGACCATGGCCGTGTGGGCCGAAGAGGTCGCCGCAGGCGATACATCACGCGAAAACAGGGTCCAGGCCATCACCATCAAAAACATCAACCACGCCATGCGCAGGCCATTGCGCCAACGCCGAGCCAGGCGCTGCTCGTGCAGTGTGGCGAAAGCGAGCTTCTCCAGGGTGGCCCGCTCCCAGTTCGCGTCGGAGGCGAGGCCCGCAACTTTACGAACCGGCTCGGCGGAACTTGTCACCGGTCGAGCTTGATCGGCGGGGGCTTCGGGGGGGGGAGACGGTTCTTGCATAGTGGACTCAAAGGTATCCGGACAACTCGAAAGGGAGGGGCAGTTTAGAACTCCAGGGGGCGAGCCCTGTAGTCGGGATGCCAAAAGACCACGCCCCGAGCCTCGGAAAGCGCTATACGGACCAGTCCGCCCCGACAAGGGCCGCCTGCACAGGCGCCGGTATCTGGGTGATAGGAGGCGCCATGGCTGGCACACAGCAGCCAGCGTCCGCTGTCATCAAAGAATCGGTCTGGCTGCCAGTCGAGCTCCATGGCCACATGGGTGCAGCGGTTGAGATAGGCATGCACCTGCCCGTCGAAGCGAACGGCGAAAGCCCGGCAGGTTTGGCCGCCATAGACCAGATCGAACGATACCGCCCGGCCGCCATCAACCAGGTCCGCGCTGTGGCACAAGGCCACCGGCGATTCATCGCTCATGGCCCTCTCCTCAAGCGTGAGCCAACAACCATTGCCGCAACTCCTCAACCGAGTGCGCCACTGTTCGGGGCCGCAACCCGTGCAAGCCCTCAGGTTCATGAGCGCCGTAGCTGACGCCAATGCCAGCGCAGCCCGCATTGATCGCCATCTGCAAATCGTGCGTGGTGTCGCCGATCATCAAGGTGCGTTCGGGTTGCGCGCCAAACTCGGCCATGAGCTCATGCAGCATGCGAGGATCGGGCTTGCCCGCCGTCTCGTCGGCGGTACGCGAACCGTGAAAACGGCCTTGCAACTCCACACTATGCAGGGCCTCGTCCAACCCGCGCCGGGATTTGCCGGTGGCTACCACCAGCCAATGGCCGCGCTCGCGCAATTGCTGCAGCATCGGCAAGACGCCGTGGAACAAGCTGATCTGACTTTGCTGCCGGACATAGTGATGGCGGTAGCGCTCGCCCAACTGCGCGTAGCGCTCGGCTGGCACATCCGGAGCCGCATGTGCCAGCGCCTGCATCAGCCCCATCCCGATCACATAGGAGGCGGCTTGGTCACTCGGAACCGTCCCGCCGACATCGCGCACCGCCGCCTGGATACAGCGCACGATGATGGCGGTGGAATCGAAGAGCGTGCCATCCCAATCGAAGGCGATCAGGTCAAAGTTGAGCGGGCGTGGCATGGTCAATAAAGGCTTGGAGATCGGCCGGCAACTGGGCGCACAGTTGCACACGCCGACCATCGTGGGGATGATCAAAGCTCAAGCGCCACGCATGCAAGAACATGCGCGGCAAGCTGGGGGTGGGCATTTTTTGGAGCTGGCGGTTGAGGATGAAATCACCGTATTTGTCGTCACCGGCGATTGGATAGCCAGCACTGGCCAGATGCACCCGAATCTGGTGGGTTCGCCCGGTGCGCAGGGTCACCTCCAGCAGCGTGAATTCACCGGCCTCGGGCCGGCTCAAGCGGGAGCGTATTTTGATCAGGGTGATCGCCCGCATGCCCTGCGGGTGCGACTCGGCGACCACCCGCACCTGCCGCTGCCCATCCTCGAGCTCGGTCTTGAGCAGGGGCTGATCGATCACCTTGAGCCGCTCGGGCCAATGACCGCGCACCAGGGCCAGATAGATTTTGTCGGTGCCACGGTCACGAAACTGCTCCTGCAGATGCCTGAGCGCCTGCCGCCTTCGAGCCACCAGCAAAATGCCGCTGGTCTCGCGGTCCAGGCGGTGCACCAATTCCAGAAATCGTTCGCCGGGCTCGGCCATGCGCAACTGCTCGATCAGGCCAAAAGCCACGCCACTGCCGCCGTGGACCGCCAGGCCGGCCGGCTTGTCGAGCGCCCAAAGGTGCTCATCCTGCAGCAGCGAGGCAAAGGTGCGTGCAGGGGCGAGTCCACCGCCTTCGGAGGACATCGCCCCGTGCCGGCTGATCTCGCGCGCCTTGAGCGCCGCGCGGACCGAGGTACGCACCGGGGGCAGGCGCAGGCGGGCGCCGCCCTCCAGGCGCGTTTCGGCCGTAACGCGGGCCCCGTTGACACGCACTTGACCGCTCCGTATCAGGCGGTAGACATGGGTCTTGGGCACGCCCTTGAGCAGACGCAGCAGATAGTTGTCCAGGCGTTGGCCCGCAGCATCGGACTCGACTACCAGGTTTTGCACCGCAGGCGCAGGCTGGGGTTCCTCGGCCTGGTCGCGAGCGGCGGCGGGCCTGCGCTTGGCCGCATCAGACCTTGGGCCTATAATTATTTTCACCAGCGATTGACTGTAAGTAATTGATTTAACTCGCAGTTTAGACCAAGCCGCAAGGAGTGCGGCCGATTCGCTGGAGGTCGGTGCCAACTGGCCGGCCCGCTCGGGTGTGCAGACCAAGAGTCCCGCCCGGAAGGCCGGAGCAGTCGGGTCGACGCTAGACGAACAGACACGGAATACCCCACACCCGGCAGCTGATGTCCCGTGCTGCCGGTGGACTTGGTGAAGAAACGATTTTTCGCATTTGCACCGTATGACCACGCTTGCATCGCCTCTTTCTCTCGAGCCCCGGCCGCAGCCGACGCGCGCTGGGGTTCGATCGGCGTGGGCCTGCTCATCGGCGCAGGAGGCGTACCGCAAAGCGGCCCGCCTGCAATCAATCGCGCACCTCCCGGTCCACGCGCCCACGCCCCGCGCGCCACGCTGATCCAATTGGGTCGGTCTGGTCCGCGCCGGCTCTCCGGCAATTCCCGTTCGCCCAGCGACAACCCGCGGCATCCCAGCCCCGCTGAGGGCGTATGTATGCGAACGACAGGATTGTGAAATGAAGAGAATGCTGATCAACGCCACGCAGGCCGAAGAGCGCCGCCTGGCCATCGTCGACGGACAAAAGCTCCTTGATTACGAGATTGAAATCGAGGGACGCGAGCAACGCAAGGGCAATATCTACAAGGCCGTGGTGACTCGGGTCGAGCCCTCGCTGGAGGCCTGCTTTGTCGACTATGGCGAAGACCGACATGGTTTTCTGCCCTTCAAGGAAATTTCCAAGCAGTACTTTGCCCCGGGCGTTTCGGTCAGCCAAGCCCGCATCAACGATGTGATCAAGGAGGGTCAGGAGCTGACGGTTCAGGTGGAAAAAGAGGAACGGGGCAACAAAGGCGCGGCCCTGACCACTTTTATCTCGCTGGCGGGCCGCTATGTCGTGCTCATGCCCAACAACCCGCGCGGTGGCGGTGTCAGCCGGCGAATTGAAGGCGATGACCGCGCGGAGCTCAAAGAAGCCATGGACCAGCTTGAGTACCCGGGCGGTATGTCCATCATTGCCCGTACGGCGGGCATTGGTCGCTCGGCGCCCGAGCTGCAATGGGATTTGAACTACCTCCTGAAACTGTGGAACGCCATTGACGGGGCGGGCAAAGCCGGCAATGGCGCCTTCCTGATTTACCAGGAATCAAGCCTGGTCATTCGCGCCATCCGCGACTACTTCAACTCCGACATCGGCGACATCCTGATCGACACCGACGACATCTACGACCAGGCCAAGCAGTTCATGGGCCATGTCATGCCCGAGCATGAGCACCGGGTCAAGCGCTACCGGGACGATACCCCCCTGTTTTCGCGCTTTCAGATCGAGCATCAGATCGAGTCCGCTTACGCGCGAACCGTGACCCTGCCCTCCGGCGGGGCCATCGTGATCGACCACACGGAGGCGCTGGTCAGCGTCGATGTGAACTCCGCTCGCGCCATCAAAGGGGGCGATATCGAAGAAACAGCAACCCGCACCAACCTCGAAGCCGCCGACGAAGTGGCTCGCCAGATGCGGCTTCGCGACCTGGGCGGTCTAATCGTGATCGATTTCATCGACATGGAAGAAAGCAAGAACCGACGCGAGGTGGAAAGCCGCCTGCGCGACGCGCTGCGGCAAGACCGCGCCCGCGTGCAGTTTGGCTCTATCAGCAAGTTTGGCCTGCTCGAGATGAGTCGCCAGCGCCTGCGCCCGGCCCTGTCGGAGGGTGCCTCCATTCCCTGTCCGCGCTGCGGCGGCGCCGGCCATATTCGCGACACCGAGAGTTCGGCCCTGCAGATTCTGCGCATCATTCAAGAAGATGCCATGAAGGACAACACCGCGGCGGTGCATTGCCAGGTACCGGTGGAAGTCGCCTCCTTCCTGCTCAATGAAAAGCGCAGCGAGATCGCCAAGATTGAGATGAAGCAGCGCATCGCCGTGCTGCTGGTGCCCAACAAAACCTTGGAGACGCCCAACTACAAACTCGAGCGCCTCAAGCACGATGACCCGCGTCTGGACAATATCGCCGCCAGCTACAAGATGGCTGAGGAATTCGAAGACCCGACCACCGTCACCCGGCGCAACCAGGAAAAAAGCAACAAGCAAGAGCCGGTCATCAAGGGCGTGCTGCCCGATGCGCCAGCCCCGGTGGTCAACGAAGCCCCCAAGCCGCAAGCGCCGCGCCCCGCGCCTGCTGCCGCCGCACCCAGCGCCGGAGCGGAAAAAGGATTTTTTTCATGGGTCAAGGGCCTTTTTGGTACGCCCCCCGCCCCCCCGGCCAACCCAACGGCTGCACCTGCGCCCTCGAGCGAAAAGCGCGATCCGCGTGGCGGCGAGCGACCTGGTCGTGATGGACGGCGCGGCGATCGCGGACGCGGCCGTGGCGAACCGCGCGGCGGCGAGGCTCGAACCGGCTCGGGACCTGAAGGGCGCGAGGGTGCCGACGGCCGCGACAACCGGCGCCGCGGCTCGCGTCCGCAAACCGATCGCCCCGGGGAAGGTCAACGCCCCGAAGCAAGCGGACCGCGTGAAGAGCGCGACGGCCGTGCAGGCCGGGGACGGCGCGAGCGCACGGAACGCGCAGAACGCAGCGAGCGTGGGGCGCCAACGGCCGCCGAGGTCAGCCAGCAGGAATTGGCCGCAGCCAATCTGGCCGCCATGCAAGCGGCCGGGGGTGAATCGACCCCTGCCCGCGGTGAAGGTGAAGGACGGCGCGAACGCGGCGAGCGGCCACGCCGAGAACGCGGCGAGCGCAGCTTGCCCAGCGAGGGCGATGGCAGCGAGGTAAGAGTTGCGCCAAGCGCCACCGAGGACACTGCCTCTGCGCCGCTTGCCCAGGAGGATCTGAGCCCACAGCGACGCAGCCGCGATCGCCAGGGTCGTGACCGGCGCGAACGCGGCCCACGCCCCGAGCCATCGACTGCCGCCCCGCAGGCGACCGAACCCGAGTTGGCACAGCAGCCCAGCCCCGAGCCCCCCCGGAGCGAGCCGGCAAACGCCAACGCTTCGCGCCCCGGCTTACCCCGCGTGCAAACTTATGAATTGCCCCTCAATGACCTGATGGCGGTGGCCAGTAGCTCAGGACTGCAGTGGATTCACTCGCAGCCGGAAAAAGTGGCACAGGCGCAGGCAGCTATTGCCGCCGAGCCCAAGCCGGCGCACATTCCACGGGAGCGCCCCGCGCTAACGCAGATCGACGAGGGCCCGCTGATTTTGGTCGAGACCCGACGAGATTTGCGCGACCTGTCTTTGCCCTTCGAGAGTAGCGAGGCCCAACGCTGAGATCGCCAGGCGAGCCGCCTGGCGCATGCGGGATCGGCCGGTCTGATCAGAGATCGGCGATCTTGCGGTAGGCCTGCGCTGCAGCCTCGGAGTCGCCGCGCTGCTCAGCCAGGCGGGCCAGCGCTCGCCAAGCACGGCGCCGTAAGGTGGCATCTTCGATCTGCGTGACCGACTGGGCCAGCAGCAACCGGGCTTTACCCCAGAGTTGCCGGTGCAAGCAGGCCATGCCAGCCAAATACTGAAGATGGGCATCAAGAGGCCGCATTTGCAAGGCCGACTCCAACCCGGACAGATAAGCATCGTCGATGGAATCGAGCCCACGCTCGAGCGTGAGCACCAATCGAACCCGCAGCGACTGCGGCAGCAACTGCGAATGCGGATCGAGTCCATCGCGCCAAACCGGCTCGAGCCACTTGCGCGAAAGATCGGCTTGGCCGCCCAGATCCATCAGGCGGGCGGCCGCATGCACCGCCACCTCGGGCATGGCCCGCTCGGCCTCCTCGAGGGATTGCCACATCTGTTTGACTTGCTGCGCGTCAACGGCCGTCTGCAGACATTCGATAGCCAGACTGCGCACCAGGCTTTGCGCACCCTGCTCGGAAAAGGCACGATGCTTGGTCAGAAGCCGGGCCGTCTCTAGGGCCTGCGGAATTTGCCGCGCCAGTCGCGCCGCCTTCAGCCGCATCCTCAGCGCCAGCAAGCGTCGCCCCACGCCAGCCGGCAGTCGCTGCAAGTGCTCGAGTGCCTGAGCCGGATCGCGATCTTCCAGGGCCCATCGGGCGGCGCGCAGCGCCAAGCCCTCGCGGATCTCGGCCCCGAGCTTTTGCACAGGCTGCTCCAGGGCCAGTTGCAGATGCTCGTCACGCAGACTGCGATTTTGCAAAGCCTGGGCGCTCTCGGCCACCACCAGATGGGCCAGGGCACGCAACTGCAGGCCCCGCTGCGCGCTGTAGCCACTGTCCATCGCAGCCTCGCCAAGGGCCAGGCTGCGCTCCTGGGCTAAGGCGGTTTGCGCCGCGCGAGAAGCGCGCAGATATCGGCCGGCCAGCAAGTGAGCCAGGGCATCCATCAGGGCCGCATGCATGGCGCGCTCGCGCTGCTGTGCGCGCCAGCGCCGCGCTTGGGAAGGCAGGGAAAAGGCCGCAGAGAAAGCCCGCAGGGCGATGTGCAGAACCACAAATCCCAGAACCCCCAACAGGAGCGCCAAGTTGAGCGATAGATCGATGCGGTGGGGTGGCCAGAACAGGGTCAGCACCGCCTGGTTGTTGCCGGCCAGCAAAGCCAGGGCCACAGCCACGGCAAATAGGGCAATCAGCCAGATTGCAGCGCGCATCGCCTGCCCTCAACGCCCGCCGGCGACAGCCGCCAGCGCCACCAGGGTCTTGTCCAATCGCGGCAGTTCCGTGGACTTCAAGCTGACCTGAACCTGCTGTAACTGGGCACGAGCCGATTGGGTCTTGCGCGAGGACGGATCAAAGTAGCGCTGCAAGGCGAGATCCACCGCCGCCAAATCGGACCGGGCCGCTTCATTCTGACGGGACAGCAGCGCCAGCCGGGCGTTGAGCAGCTTGAGCTTGGTGTTCTCGCGCAGGAAGAAGGCCTGCTCGGGCGCGAGCAGAGCGGCCTCGGGACTGTCGATACGACTGACCCGCAACAGGCCCCGCGCCTCTTGAAGCACCGCCGACCAGGCTTGGGTCCATAGCTGCTCGAACCAATCGCCAACCGCGCCGGTGGTCGAGCGGATCAGCCCCCGGTCCGAAGGCTTGGGGGCCGCAGCCGCGGCGGGCTCGAGCTCAGCCGAAACCCTGGCCGCGTTGACCACCGGCAACTCATCGAGCGAGCGGCTGAGCTCATCGATGCGCACCAGCAGCCCCGGAATGTCAGTCACCGCCATGGACTTGATGCGCTCAGTATCCTGGGCGATGGCACGCAGGACCGGATTCAGACGCGGCTGCGCGGTGCGCTGCAAACGCTGCTCGGCCGAGCGTAGCGCCGCCAGCAAAGGCTCGGCGCTGCCGGTCAGCTGTGCTTGCTGCTGGGCCAGGCGCAAGGCGGATTCGATATCGACCACCAAATTCTCATCGCGCGAGCGCGACAGGCTTTGCATCAGTTCCTCAAGTTGCTGACGCTGCAGACTCGCTTCACTCACGCGTCCTTCGAGCGCCGCGACCCGGCCGCCCATCTCGCGAACCGTCTCCTGCGCCTGCTGGGCCAGGGCGCGGGCAGACACCGCCTGAGCGCCCGCGTCGAGGCTACGGCGAGCCAGTTCTTCCTGGATGCCCGTGAGTTTTTGCCAGAGCAGCAACCCAAGAATCAGCGCAGCGGACGACAGGCCCATGAGGGTCCAGGCCCAGCCCCGCGACTGCCACCAGGGCAGGGGGGGCGTGAGATCCTCAATCACCGGGGCTCCACCGGAGTCATGGGACGAAAAGCCGGCCGGCGCCGAGGAGGCGGACGCTGATGAGGGGGCCGCTGGCTCAGTCATGGAACTGCGATTTTATAGAGGCCAGCACATCGGGCAGCGACGGGCGTGACTCGATGACCTGGCTAAAGCCCCGCTCACGCGCCGCCTGCGCAATCCGAGGGTGGGTGGCCACGGCGCTGGCTGCGCTCCAGTCCAAGTCAGCGGGCAATTGCTCGATCGCCTCAGAACTGCTGAACAACCAGATCGAACCGTCGCGACAAGACCGCTCCATCCGATCGCGATCGGCCGCCGTGAAGACGGGAGAACAGCGCTGGTACACCACCAAAGACGACAGCTCTGCGCCAGCGCGCTCCAGCTGCTCGGCCAACCATTGACGCCCCATCGACCCGCCATCAGGACCACTTCGGCCCCGTACCAGCAAGACCCGCCGGCCTGCCCAGGGACGGTGACCGATCACCCGCCACAGAGCTTCGGAATCGAACTGACCGGCATCAGCAGGCGGCGCCTGGATCTGCTCGGCCGGCACGCCGCTTTGAAGCAGACGCCGCACCGTGCCCGGACCGGTGGCCAGCCAGAGCACGCTTTGCGGCCCCGGCGCCGTCCAGCCCGCCAAAAAATGGTCCACCGCATTGCCACTGACCAACATCACCGCCGTGTAATCGGCCAGTCGCTGCTGATGCTGCCGCAGGTCTTCGGGCCGCATCAAGGCGCGGATATCGAGCAGACAAAACGCTTCCGCGCGCAGACCGGCGACCCTCAGACCCTCCACCCAGGCTTGTGCCTGGGCAGCCGGGCGCGTCACGAGCACGCACCGTGACGCCCGCTCAGGGCGCAGCTCAGCTTGCCCGGTCATGCGCTGCCCTTCAGGCGGCCGGCATCGGGCGGGCCCCGCTGGCCCGCAGCTGCGCCGCCACCTGCTCGCCCAGCGCGCGGGCCTGATCCTGGTCTCGCACCAGCGACCGAGCCTGGGCGCGCACCAGAGGCGAGGCGGGCCGGTCCGTCGCCGGTCCCTCCGGGAGAGGATCGCCCCAGGCCGCATGCAGCTCGAGCCAACCATCGGCGCCAGCGCCCCGGGTAAAGGCCGCAAGCGGCATGGAGCAGCTCCCCCCCATGGCACGAGACACCGCCCGCTCGGCCGTCACAGAAAGCCAAGTGGGCATATGGGCCAGCGTCAACAAGCCCTCGGTGATTTCGTGCCGATCCGTGCGCACCTCGATGCCCAAGGCCCCCTGCCCCGCGGCCGGCAACATCTGCGCCGGCTCGAAGATCGAACGAATGCGGCTGCCCAAACCAAGACGCTTGAGGCCGGCTGCGGCCAGAACGATGGCCTGATAGTGCCCCTCATCGAGCTTGCGCAAGCGCGTATCCAGGTTGCCTCGCAAGGGCATGATGCGCAGATCCGGCCGCAAAGCCCGCAGGAGTACCTGCCGTCGCAAGCTCGAGGTCCCCACCACCGCGCCAGCCGGCAGAGCCTGCAGGTCGTCGACTTGGTTGGACACAAAGGCATCGCGCGGATCCTCCCGCTCCATGACGCAGGCAAGGGTGAACCCTTCGGGCAGGTCCATGGGCACATCCTTGAGGGAATGCACGGCAAGATCAGCGCGGCCGTCAGCCAGGGCAGTCTCCAGTTCCTTGACAAACAAGCCCTTGCCGCCGACCTTGCTTAGCGAACGATCCAGAATCTGATCGCCCTGCGTCGTCATCCCCAACAACTCGACCTGCCAACCCAGGCGCTGCTCGAGCAGGGCCTTGACATGTTCGGCCTGCCAAAGGGCTAAACGACTTTCTCGGGTGGCGATCACCACCTTTGTGGAACCAGACATGAAATGCACCACCCTCCAGCGGATTACCACCGAAAAAACTGTCGGCGATGCTAGCACGAGCGTCCGACCACGAAAGCGGCCGCCTCAAGACGGGCCGATCGGGGCCCAACAAGGCCCCGATAGAATTTGGACACCATGAGTAACCCACTCGACAAAAAATCCCAGGCCTGGTCGGCGCTCTTCTCCGAACCGATGAGCGAGTTGGTCAAGCGCTACACCGCCAGCGTTTTCTTTGACAAGCGCCTGTGGCGGGCCGACATCCAGGGCTCACTGGCGCATGCCGAGATGCTCGCGGCGCAAGGCATCATCAGCGTCGAGGATCTGGCCGATATCCGGCGCGGCATGGAGGCGATCAGTCAGGAGATCGATTCCGGCCACTTCGCTTGGAAGCTCGACCTGGAGGATGTACATCTCAACATTGAAGCCCGGCTGACGCAGCTCGTTGGCGATGCCGGCAAGCGGCTGCATACCGGCCGCAGCCGCAACGACCAGGTGGCCACCGATGTGCGGCTGTGGTTGCGCGGGGAAATCGACCTGATCCTGCAGTTGCTTGCCGACCTGCAAAAGTCGCTGGTCGAGGTGGCCGCAAACAACACCGAGGTCATCCTACCTGGTTTTACCCATTTGCAAGTGGCCCAACCGGTGAGCTTCGCCCACCACCTGCTGGCCTATGTGGAGATGTTCGCGCGCGACACCGAGCGCTTTTCGCAAGTGCGTCGCCGGACCAATTGGCTGCCCCTGGGGTCGGCGGCGCTGGCCGGCACAACCTACGCGCTCGACCGAGGGCGCGTGGCGCGCTCCTTGGGTATGGTCGATGAAAACGGTCAGCCGCAAATCTGCCAGAACAGCCTCGACGGGGTCAGCGACCGCGACTTTGCCATCGAATTCACCGCCGCCGCCAGCCTGTGCATGGTGCACATCAGCCGATTGAGTGAGGAATTGATTTTGTGGATGAGCCAGAACTTTGGCTTCATCAGGATTGCCGACCGCTTCACCACCGGCTCATCGATCATGCCGCAGAAGAAAAACCCGGATGTGCCCGAGCTGGCGCGAGGCAAGACCGGACGGGTACTGGGCCACCTCGTTGGACTGCTAACCCTGATGAAGGGCCAGCCGCTGGCCTACAACAAGGACAACCAGGAAGACAAGGAGCCTCTGTTTGACACCGTCGACACCCTCAAGGACACCTTGCGGATCTTCTGCGAGATGATAGGCGGTCAAGTCCACCCGGTGACGGGACAAAAGGAAGGCGGCCTCACCGTTCATGCACAAGCCATGGAAGCGGCCGCGCGCAAGGGCTACGCCACCGCCACCGATCTGGCCGATTACCTGGTGCGCAAGGGTCTGCCCTTCCGCGATGCCCACGAGATCGTGGCCCATGCCGTCAAGGCGGCCAGCAGCCGCGACTGCGATCTGTCGGAACTGCCGCTGTCGATGCTGCAGGGCTTTCATCCGGCGATCGACCAGGATGTCTTTGAAGTGCTCAGCCTCCAAGGCAGCCTCAATGCACGCAACACCTCGGGCGGCACTGCACCGGTTCAGGTGCGAGCTCAAATTGCACGGCACCGGGCCCGCTTGGGCCCAGCCTAGCGGGCCCGCTTCAAGAGCCCGGGGGTGGCAGGTCCTGCCCCGCCATACGCTGGCGCAACCAATTGAGCCCCTGCGCCACCGGGATACGAGCCCCCTGCTGAACGGCTGGCTGCAAGACGCCGCCGAAGGTTTCTATGGGGCCCACATCGAAGGTAAACACATAGAAAGGATGCTGCCCCATGCGCAGGTCCGTGAGGCGCAGCCGGCCCTCGCGCACGGCCAGGCTGTAAAACCCGTCTGAAAACCGGGCCAGCTGAGCCACCTGGGGATGCGAAGCCAGGGTCTGCAGCCACGGGCCGCCTCGATCGCGCGCCTGCAGCCGCAAGGGCCGGCCCCGATCGGCCAGGGCATAGTAGCCCTCGTGATAGCGGGGACCGTCGACGACCACCACGCGCCAAAGCAGGGTTTGCAAGGGCGCCGGAGTCACCAAAACCGGTCGCCCCGACAAACCAGCCTCGGCCAGGTCGACCCGCACACGGCCCTCCACAAAGGCCTGCGCCGCTGCCGTCCAAGCCAGGTACACCGTGCTCAGGCCGAGCCCCCAGCGGTTAAAGGATAAGCCCCGATCGCGCGCCAACGCTGCAGCCACCAGCCCCCCGATCAAGGGTAGCGAGTACATCGGGTCGATGATGAAGACGCTGCCCAGTCCATACGCTTCGTCAGTGAAGGGCTGAAAAACCTGCGTGCCATACACCGTCATCAAATCGAGCAAGGGGTGGGTGAACAAGGCCAGCCAGAAGACCAGCACCCAGCGCTGCCAACTCGCTCGACCCCCATCACGCCCCAGGCGGTGCTCGATCGCCCAGACGCAGCTTGCCAGTAAGGGCGCCAGCAGGGTCAGCAGAAACAGCGAATGACTCAGACCGCGATGGTGGACCATGTTTTGCAGGTCATCGCCGTGGTCGACCAGTACATCAAGGTCGGGCAGCAAGCCCGCCAGACCGCCCCAGAGGGCAGCCTTCCAGACGGCGGTGCGGCGACCCATGACGGCCACACCCAAGCTGGCGCCCAGGGCCACCTGGGTCAGGCTGTCCATGAAGCAGGCGCAAGGTTTTTCATGGCCGCTAGCTTAGCCCGGGCACTAACCCCCCGTGTCGACCGTGCAAATTTTTTCAGGTGCGGCCCCACAGCTTTCACAGGCCTGACCGATCAGGGCGGCTACCATGAAGGCACTACGACCGTTTTCCGAAGGAAGAAGAGATGACCGTGATCACCCAGGTTGAAGACCTTCGCGTTCTCGCCCAAAAGCGCGTACCCCGAATGTTCTACGACTACGCCGACAGCGGCTCCTGGACGGAAAGCACCTACCGGGCCAACGAGGCAGATTTCCACAAAATCAAGTTTCGCCAGCGGGTGGCGGTCAATATGGAAGGCCGCAGTACCGCCAGCACGATGGTGGGCCAAGAAGTGACCATGCCCGTGGCTCTGGCCCCGACCGGCCTGACCGGCATGCAGCATGCCGATGGGGAAATTCTGGCGGCGCGGGCGGCTCGGGCCTTCGGCGTGCCTTTCACCTTGTCGACCATGAGTATTTGCTCCATCGAAGATGTGGCTAAACACGCCGGCGAGGGCTTTTGGTTTCAGCTCTATGTCATGAAAGACCGGGCCTTCATCGAGCGACTCATCGACCGTGCCAAGGCCGCGCGCTGCGGCGCGCTGGTGCTGACCCTGGATCTGCAGATCCTGGGTCAGCGGCACAAGGACTTGCGCAACGGGCTGTCAGCGCCCCCAAAGCTGACTTTGCGCAATATCCTCAACATCGCCACCAAGCCAGGCTGGGCGCTGGGCATGCTGGGCACGCCCAGGCGTCAGTTCGGCAATATCATCGGTCATGTAAGCGGTGTGGCCGACATGGGCAGCCTGTCGGAGTGGACGGCCAGTCAGTTCGATCCGGCCTTGAACTGGGGCGATGTCGAATGGATCAAGAAACGCTGGGGCGGCAAGCTCATCCTCAAAGGCATTCAAGATGTGGAGGACGCTCGGCTGGCGGCGCAGTCGGGCGCCGATGCCCTGATCGTCTCCAACCACGGTGGGCGACAGCTTGACGGGGCCCAGTCGAGTATCGAGGCACTGCCGGCGATCGTCGATGCCGTCGGACGACAGATCGAGGTGCACATGGACGGGGGCATACGCAGCGGTCAAGATGTGCTCAAGGCCATCGCCCTGGGGGCCAAGGGCACTTACATCGGTCGCGCATTTCTCTATGGTCTGGGCGCCATGGGCGAAGCTGGCGTCACCCGCGTCCTGCAAATCATGCACAAGGAACTCGATCTGAGCATGGCTTTTTGTGGTCGCACCCGGGTGGAAACGGTCAACCGGGAAATCCTGTTACCGGGCACCTATCCGACCGCCTGAAACCGCCGCAGCGATGCCCTTGGCCAGGCTCCGCAAGGTTTTGGGGACGCGGCTAGACTTGCGCGCTCTCTGGAGTTTCACATGAATGCACCCGCCCTATCCGAGCAGGCCTTGATGCAGGTCCTGTCCCAGGTTCGCGACCCTCACACGCAAAAAGATTACATCTCGAGCAAAGCGCTGCGCCATCTGCGGATCGACGGCGCCGATATCGCCTTTGAAGTCGAGTTGGGTTACCCCGCGCGTAGCCACATCGCCGCACTCAAGCAGCCCCTGGAGGCTGCAGTACGCACCTTGCCCGGCGTAGGCCGCGTCGATATCCAAATGCACAGCCGTATCGTAGGCCACGCAGTCCAGCGCGGGATCAAACTGATGGACGGGGTACGCAATGTGATTGCGGTGGCCTCAGGCAAGGGCGGGGTTGGCAAAAGCACCACGGCGGTCAACCTGGCTTTGGCCTTGGCAGCAGAAGGGGCCCGGGTGGGCCTGCTCGATGCCGATATCTATGGGCCCAGCCAACCCACCATGACCGGCACCAGTGGCAAGCCCGAGACACTCGATGGCAAATTGATGGAGCCCAAGCTCAAGCATGGTCTGCAAGTCAACAGCATCGGTTTTTTAGTCGGTGACGATCAGGCCATGGTCTGGCGCGGCCCCATGGCCAGCCAGGCTCTCGAGCAGCTGATCACCCAAACCCGCTGGCAAGATCTGGACTATCTGATCGTCGACATGCCGCCGGGCACTGGCGACATTCAACTGACACTGGCACAAAAAGTACCCCTGACCGGTGCCGTCATCGTCACCACACCGCAGGACATCGCTCTCATCGATGCGAAAAAAGGCATCAAGATGTTCGAAAAGGTGGGAGTTCCCATCCTGGGCCTGGTGGAGAACATGTCCGTGCATGTCTGCAGCGCCTGCGGTCATGTCGAGCACATCTTCGGTGCCGACGGTGGCCGCAAGATGGCCGAGCAGTACGGTATCGACTGGCTCGGCGCGCTGCCGCTTTCCGTTGACATCCGTATGCAAGCCGATAGCGGTAACCCGACCGTGGTCGCGGCACCGCAAAGCGAAGCGGCTCAGCTCTACCACGATATCGCGCACAAACTGGCGGTAAAGGTGGCGTTGAGGGCGAAGGATTTTTCGGCTCGCTTTCCCACCATCACTGTCTCGCGGGACACCTGAGCGAGGCCCGGTGATGCAATGCGACCGGCGGGCCGCAATCGCCAGGGCAGCGCTGCCCGCCGTGGCGCGACGGACTTGAAAGCGCAGCGCCCGTGGAATCGCCAGCTCCGCAACAAGGCCCGCGACGCATCGCGCATCTGGATATGGATGCCTTCTTCGCCTCGGTGGAACTGCTGCGTTACCCGCAACTCAAGGGTCTGCCTCTGGTCATCGGTGGCGGCCGCGGCGGCCCAGATCCTGATCTGGTGAAAGCCTACGGATCGACCCAGGCCATTCCCTTGGGTGCATTTGCGAAATTGAAGGACTATGTCGGACGCGGTGTCATCACCACCGCCACCTACGCGGCCCGGCAATTCGGCATCGGCTCGGCCATGGGCATGATGAAAGCCGCACGGCTGTGCCCACAAGCCCTGGTGCTGCCGGTCGATTTTGAAGAGATTCGACGCTATTCACGCGCCTTCAAGGAAACGATTGCCGAAATTGCCCCGCAAGTGGAGGATCGCGGCGTCGACGAGGTCTACATCGACTTCACCGCAGTGCCCGGCGGCCAGCGTGAGGGCGGACGATCGCTCGCGCGGTTGATCCAGCGCAGTATCTTCGATCGCACCGGCCTGACCTGCTCCATCGGGGTGGCCCCCAACAAGCTGATCGCCAAGATGGCCAGTGAATTCAACAAACCCAATGGCATCTCCATCGTGTATGAATCGGATCTGCAAAGCGCCATCTGGCCGCTGGCCTGCCGCAAGATCAATGGCATCGGCCCCCGGTCTGATGAAAAGCTGCAGCGTCTGGGCATCCGTACCATCGGCGAGTTGGCGACCTGCGAGCTAGCGTGGCTGGTGGAACACTTCGGCAAGGCCACGGGCCAGTGGATGCACCAAGCCGCCTGGGGCCAGGACGACCGGCCGGTGGTGACCCACAGCGAACCGGTCTCGATGAGCCGGGAAACCACCTTCGAACGCGATCTGCATCCGGTGCGCGACCGTGAGGAGCTGGGCGCACTGTTTACTGGGCTTTGCGAACGCGTCGCGACTGATCTGCGGGGAAAGGGCTATCGGGGCCGTACCATTGGCATCAAGCTGCGTTACGCCGACTTTCGCAGCCTGACCCGGGATCAGACCCTGGACCAGCCTACCGACGACGCGCTAACCATACGACAAGCCGCCGGGCAGTTGCTCAAGCGGGTACCACTCGATCAGCGCCTGCGTTTGCTCGGTGTGCGGGTCGGGTCGCTTAGCAAAGCGGCTTGAGCACGCCCGATCGCGCCGAGGGCGGCGCTCCCACACGGCATCGATGCGCCTCATGTCGGAGCCGCGCCCCCGCGGCGGTGGGTTCTGATGTGGGAGCCGCGCCCTCGCGGCGATGGGACCGGACCGCAGCGGCAGGGCGTCATTGACGCGCCGTACGAACCTGCGCCGGCAAAGGCTGGGGGTAGCTGGTTCTGAAGGGATTAATGTCGATGCCCCCACGCCGGGTGTAACGCGCATAGACCGCCAGGCGATTGGGGCGGCAGCGGTTCAGGATATCCACAAAAATTCTTTCAACGCACTGCTCGTGAAATTCATGGTGATTGCGAAAGCTCACCAAATACTGCAGCAGGCCACCCTGATCAATCTGCGGACCGCTGTAGCTGATCTGCACGCTACCCCAATCGGGCTGACCAGTCACCAGACAATTGCTCTTGAGCAATCGACTGCTCAGCAATTCGGTCACCGGCTGATCCTCAAAGGCGGCGCTCAGCAAATGCGGCGCTGGGATATACTCCTCGCATTCGATATCCAGACGGTCCAAGTTGAGACCATCGAGCTCGGCAATGGTCTGTTGATCAAAATCCTCAGGGGCAATCAATCGGATGCCTAGGGCCGGCCTCTGGGAAGCCTGTACGCCCCAGAGGGCCCGGCCCAGATCGGCCCGCAGGCGCTCTTGCACTTCATCCGCATCGGAAAAACGGCTGCCGCTGAAGCTGCCCAGGTAGAGCTTGAGCGATTTGCTCTCGACGATAAATGGGGTCTCACAGGGCACCACCAGTTGCATCAGGGCCAGCTGCGGCTTCCCGCGCCGATTGAGCCAGCTCAATTCATAGGCGGTCCACAGATCGGCTCCCATGAAAGGCAGCGTGGAGACTATACCAATTTCCTCACGCTTGACCCGACGCTCCAGGGGAAAGAGCAGGGTCGGGTCGTACTGATCGGGGAAGGCTGTGGTCTTACCCAGGCTCGATTGTTCTGGTGAATTCATAGATGCGGCCATCAGGAGGCTCTAGTCAAAACGGCCCTCGCGCAGCCACTTGGTCGCAATCCATTTTTCGCCGCGCAGGACCGGCGCGCCGGCGTGCAGCGACAGGCTGGAGGGATCGGCCCGCTTGTAATTGAAGAATACCGCGTTACCGCGTACCGGCAGGCATTCGAACTGCACATCGGGGAAGGTGGTGGCCCCACCGCCTTCGGGCTCGTTGAGATACATCACGACGGTGGCCACACGCTGGCCACCCCGCTTGAGTATGGTTGGCGTTCCCGGCTCCTTGGGGTCGAAATAATCGTAGTGCGGCTTGTACTGGGCCCTTGGCCCATAGCGTAAAACCTGCAAGCCTTCGCCGTTTTCCACCGGCCAATGGAGCAAGCGGGCCAGACGCTGTTCAATGCGGTCGATCAGCGCAGTCTCACCGCGCCTGAAGAACATGCCCTGGCTGGTTCGGTCGATGTTTTCTTCCTCACCACCGGTTTTCACCGAAACCGTCAGGGACCGACTCAAGCGCGGTCGTGCGGCCTCGATGAGGTCCTGGCACTCGTGGGCATCGAGCAGTTGCCCCAACACCAACAACTGGGGCTCGCGCATCAGGGCAAGCACCTGCACCTGGCGATCGCCGGCATCAAGCCAAGTGTGCTCACCGGCGCCGCGGGGCCAGGGTACCGGTCGCTCGACGGTCGCCTCAACAGGCGCCTGGACCGAGTCCTCGATGTCTGCCACCTGCAGGCCTGTGAAATCGCAGGCTTGCAGGTGATCCCAGCCAGAATCACGCAGGGCCTTGTAGAGCGCGCGATCCTCAAAACCGGCAGCGCGCTGCGCAGCCAGCCACTGCTCAACGCTGCGTCGCATTTCCTGGGTGATCAGGGCAGGCATGGAGAAAAGCCCGAATCAGGCCGACTGGCGCCGACGAAACACCAGACGCTCAGGCTCCGAGGCCTGCGGAACATAGGCATAGCCCTCCAGGTCAAAGCCCTCCAGCTTGGCCGGGGTGTCGGCTTTTCTATCGATGGCATAGCGCACCATCAGCCCACGCGCCCGCTTGGCCATGAAGCTGATGATTTTGTACTTGCCGCCCTTGAATTCCTCGAAGACACATTGCACCACCGGCAATTTGAGTGCCTTGAGATCGACCGCCTTGAAATACTCTTCACTGGCCAGATTCACAAGCACCGGCTTCTTGTGACCCTGACCGCGCTCATTGAGATAGTCGGCGATTCGACTGCCCCAAAACTGGTAAAGGTTTTTGCCGCGCGCATTGGGCAAGGCCGTGCCCATCTCCAGGCGATAGGGCTGCATCCAGTCCAGCGGGCGTAGCACCCCGTAGAGGCCGCTGAGGATGCACACATGCTCCTGGGCCCATTCAAGCTGGGCCGGCTTGAGACTGCGGGCATCCAGCCCCTCGTAAACATCCCCGTTAAACGCCAGCAAAGCCTGGCGCGAATTACTCGCGGTGAACTTGGCGCGCCAGGCTTGATAGCGTGCCGCGTTCAGACTCGACAGCGCTTCGGACAGATCCATCAGCTCGGCGATCTGCTGCGGTGAACGCTGCCGCAACAAGCCCACCAGCTCACTGGAATGCTCGACAAAACCGGGCTGAGTGTGGCTCAGCCCCGCTGGCAGAGGGGTCTCATAGTCCAGGGACTTGGCAGGCGAAAGAACAAAAAGCATGGGTCAGCGCAAGGGCAGCGAAAGACTGACAATTATGGGTCGGTCTCAAAGCCGATGCACAAATCAGCCCTTCCCTATCCTTTTTGGCGAATGAACTGTGAGCCTCCTCTTCTCCCCCTATGTTTTTGAAGCCCCTGCAGCTCGCCTGCTGCTGAGCAATCGGCTGGTCGTGGCACCGATGTGCCAATACGCCTGTACCGACGGGCTGGCTAACGACTGGCACCTGATGCACTGGGCCATGCTCCTCAACAGTGGGGCCAGCATGGTGACTCTGGAGGCCACGGCCGTCAGCGCCGAAGGGCGTATCACGCCGGGATGCCTGGGCCTGTGGGATGACGCCACCGCGGCGGCCCTGCAGGACAAGCTGCATCGAGCACGCCGTCTGGCTCCGGCCACGCCTGTCTGCATCCAGCTGGCCCACGCCGGCCGCAAGGCCTCCAGCGAAGTCCCGTGGCGGGGTGGGCAGTTGATCGCGGTTGATCAGGGCGGCTGGCGCCCCTGGGGACCGAGCGCACTGCCCCACTTGCTGCAAGAGGCGCCGCCACTGGCGCTCGATGCGCAGGGGCTGCGCAAGGTGCGCGAGGACTTCAAGGCCGCGGCGCAGCGCAGTGCGGAGATCGGCATCGAGGCCATCGAGTTGCATGCGGCACACGGCTACCTGCTGCACCAGTTCCTCTCGCCGCTGAGTAATCAGCGTACCGACGCCTACGGCGGCAGCTTCGAGAACCGCATTCGATTGCCCCTCGAGGTGCTGACCGAAGTGCGGCGAGTCTTCGGCGGCACCCTGGGCGTACGCCTGTCGGGAACCGATTGGGTCGATGGCGGCTGGACCCTGGAAGAAACCGCCGAGTTGGCTTGCCGCCTCAAGGCCGCCGGGGCCCAATTTGTGCACATCTCATCGGGCGGCGTATCACCGCTACAAAAAATCCCACTCGGTCCGGGTTACCAGGTTCCCCTGGCCCGCGAGGTCCGCCGGCGCTCGGGCCTGTGCACTTTCGCGGTAGGCCTGATCACGGAGCCCCGGCAGGCCCAAGAGGTCCTGGACAGCGGCGACGCCGACCTGGTGGCCCTGGCGCGTGCCTTCCTGTACGACCCGCGCTGGGGCTGGCACGCAGCCGCCGCACTGGGCGCTCAGCTCCGAGCCCAGCCGGCTTACTGGCGCTGCCCCCCGCGGGAAGCCGCAGCGGTATTCGGGCCAGACGCGAAAATTGGGATGCGGTAAAAAACCTCGCCGCGAGGGCGCGGCTCCCACAAGGGCAAAGCTATCGTCGCGAGGGCGCCGCTCCCAAGCACAGCGCCGTCCATGTGGGAGCGCCGCCCTCGGCGCAATATTGCGACGGCTTACCGCAAATCCCCGGCCAGAGAAGCCAGGGTCTCTGGCGCAATCGTGACATGAGCCGGATAGTTGGTATGGTCGCAACCCAGCTTGGCTGCAGCGCCAGCCTTGATGGCCGCACATTGGGCCGGATTGAACTCGAAGCGAAGGAAGTGAACAGCCGAGGTCTTCTCCTCGTTCTCACGCTCCAGGTCCTCATCGGCAATCGCATAGACCCGGCCCTCGCCCTCGACCTCAACAAAAAGTCGGTCCTCGACGCCGATCAACCGCTTGAGCTCACGCTTGCGTTCATTGACATCGGGGTACTCAATGAGCAGCGTAGCCTTCCAGTTGGTGCCGTCAGGCACCAGCGGCGCGTAGGCCTCAATCTCGTGTTCGATACCCTCTTCCTCGAAAATTTTTTCGATGCGCAGCATCTCCTGGATTTGATAGCGAATCGTGATTTCACTTTCAAACTGCACATTCAAATGATCGCCCAGCTGCACGCTGCGAAGGTGGCGATGCTTGACCACGCTGGGCTTGTTTTCCTTACGCCACTTGCTGTAGGCCTCCAAGGTCATGAGGCTGTCGCGGGTGACTTTTCCGATCAATTGCATGATTGCGTCCTTTCTCGCCGGGGGCAAAGGCCAACCCGGCCTGTTCAATGGATAAACCTTAGTCGAGGCCGTAAGCGGTGCGAATCAAGGTCAGTGGATGCTTTTGAGGAACCTCACCGAGCTTGTTAACCTCAAAGCCCTGGGCAATGTGATGCCCGCCCAAAGGGCAGTCGCTCGAAATCACATCGGGCGCACCACCGTCTTTGTGCTGGGCCATGGCCTTAAACAGGGGTTTGCCGATCTTCATCGCCTGGTCGTGGAAGCCCTTTTTCACGCCAAAGGTGCCGGCGTGCCCCGAACACCGCTCGTGGGTGTGCACGCTGGTGCCCGGCACCATCTTGAGCATTTCCTCGGTCTTCTTGCCAATGTTCTGCACCCGGCCGTGACAGGGAATCTGGTAACTGATCTTGCCCAGACTTTGGGGAAATTCCGTCTTGAGCAGACCATCACGCTTTCGGGCCATGAGGTATTCAAAGGGATCCCACATATGCTCCTTGACCAACTGCGCCTCGGCATCGTCGGGATACATGAGCGGGATTTCCTGCTTGAACATCAATGTGCAACTGGGCACCGCACTCAAAATGGCAAAGCCGTCGCGCGCGTAGCGGGCCAGAACCGGGATATTGGCTTGCTTGCTCTGGTCTACCGATTCAAGATCACCCAGCTCAAGCTTGGGCATACCGCAGCACTGCTCCTTTTCGACGATCACATACGGCACCTCGTTGTGATCGAGGATCTTGAGCAGGTCATGGCCAATGCCGGGCTCGTTGTAGTTGACATAGCAAGTTGAAAAAATCACCACCTTGCCAGGCGTGGTGGCACCATCCTTGACTTGATTGCTTCGAGCCTCTTGAGCGCTGGAGCGGAACTTGTGCGTGGCCAGAGATGGCAGCCAGGCCCTTTGATCAACGCCGAGGGTCGACTCCATGACACTGCGAGCGACCTTGGTCTTGCTGACCGCGTTAACGGCCTGCACCACAATCGGAATGCCCGCGAACGAACCGTGGACATCGGTGGAGGCCAGAAAACGCTCGCCCGCGCCGACCTCACCTTTCTTGAACTTGATGGCCTTGGCCCGCAGCATGGTGTGAGGAAAGTCCAGATTGAACTCATGCGGCGGCACATAAGGGCATTTGGTCAGGTAGCACAGATCGCAGAGATAGCACTGGTCGACCACCTTCCAGTAATCTTTCTTCTCCACGCCGTCGACCTCTCCGGTCGGCCCTTCGTCGACGAGATCGAACAAGGTCGGAAATGAGCCGCACAAACTCACACAGCGGCGGCAGCCATGGCAAATATCGAAGATGCGTTCCATCTCCTTGAAGGTCGCCTCCTCGTTGTAGAACTCGGGGTTCTTCCAGTCGATCGGGTGGCGCGTGGGGGCCTGCAAATTACCTTCGGTGGCCATAGTCAGTCTCGGTGTGGGGTTCAAACGATCACGCCTTTTCGGCTTGAGAAAAGGCTGGCCTTCGGGCCAGGCCCTTTATGAAACCGAACACCCCAGGGGACACTTGCGCGCACACCTGGGGCGTTGGATGGCGGGCCTCGCCGGGGGCGAGGGTCCGCACGGACGCCGGAATCAGTCTTTCAGATCGGCCAGTGCCTTGGCGTAGCGGTTGGCGTGCGAACGCTCAGCCTTGGCCAGGGTTTCAAACCAGTCAGCCACCTCATCATGGCCCTCTTCGCGAGCGGTCTTGGCCATGCCGGGGTACATGTCGGTGTACTCGTGGGTCTCGCCAGCCACGGCAGAGGCCAGATTGTCACGGGTGGCGCCGAAGGGCATGCCGGTAGCCGGATCGCCACACTGCTCGAGCCACTCGAGGTGGCCGTGAGCGTGGCCGGTCTCGCCTTCGGCGGTCGAGCGGAACAAGGCCGCCACGTCAGGCTGGCCTTCAACATCCGCCTTGTTCGCGAAATACAGATAACGGCGGTTGGCCTGGGACTCGCCGGCGAAGGCGGCCTTGAGGTTTTCTTCCGTCTTGGAGCCTTTGAGAGCTGCCATGGAAATCTCCTGATGAATAGGTTGGTAAACACAAACTGCCAGAAAGCCGATATCAGCTTCGGACAGGCGGGACGATACCGGGAAAACACGCACCGCGTCCAATTGGGTGATTCAATGCCCAGAATTTAGCTAGGCTATCGACCCAAGGGCAGCCACAGCCTGGGGCAATACATGAGCCGCGAGAGCCCGGCCGTCCCCGAACCGGGACGAAAAGCCCCCCCCGCTAAAATTCATCCCCTGCACCGTCTCGAACAAGCCCGACAAGCTGCGTCGAATAGGGCTTATCCCAACCGGACCATGAACACCCGAAGCGCACCAGACCAGCCCGGCCTGCAATCCCTGGCCAAATCCTTCGAGCCTGCCGCCCTTGAGGCTCACTGGGGCCCCGAATGGGAGCGACGCGGCTATGCATCGGCTGGACACCGGGGCAGTGGGATGGCCCAGGCCACAGCGCCGTCTTTCAGCATCCAACTGCCCCCGCCCAATGTGACCGGAACGCTGCACATGGGCCATGCCTTCAACCAGACCATCATGGACAGCCTGACCCGCTACCACCGTATGCGCGGGTCCAACACCCTGTGGGTGCCGGGCACCGACCACGCCGGCATTGCCACTCAAATCGTGGTGGAGCGGCAGCTCCAGGCCCAGGGTTTGAACAAGCACGAGATGGGGACCGACCCCGAATCGGCCCGCAAAAACTTTGTCGCCAAAGTCTGGCAGTGGAAAGAACAGTCAGGCAACATCATCACGCAGCAAATGAGGCGCATGGGTGCCAGCGTGGACTGGGGCCGCGAATACTTCACCATGGACGACAAGCTCTCGAAAGTGGTGGCCGATACCTTCGTGCGCCTCTACGAACAGGGCCTGATCTACCGCGGCAAACGCCTGGTCAACTGGGACCCGGTGCTGATGAGTGCCGTCTCGGACCTCGAGGTGGAGGCCACCGAGTCTGATGGCTTCATGCACTACATTTGCTATCCGTTTGCCGATGGCCCGCAGCTGATCGACGGCGTCCTGCACAAGGGTATGACGATCGCCACCACCCGGCCCGAGACCATGATGGCCGATGGGGCCCTGGCGGTACACCCCGAGGACGAACGCTATCGGCATCTGGTGGGCAAGATGGTGGACCTGCCCCTGTGCGACCGCCGGATTCCAATCATCGCGGACGACTTTGTCGACCGTCAGTTTGGTTCTGGCTGCGTGAAGATCACTGGCGCCCATGACTTCAATGACCACGCTTGCGCGATGCGCCACGGCCTGCCGCTGATCACCATCTTCACCCTCGATGCGCGCATTAATGAAAACGGACCTGCTGCCTACCGCGGCCTGGATCGATTTGCTGCGCGAAAGGCCGTGATTGCCGACCTGCAGGCTCAGAGCCTGATGCTGGAGATCAAGCCGCACAAAATGATGCTGCCCATCTGTGCCCGAACCGGCCAGGTGGTCGAACCCATGCTCACCGATCAGTGGTTTGTGGCCATGAACAAGGTCGGCTCGCAAGACCCCAGCGGTCAGAGCATTGCGCAAAAAGCCATCGAAGCCGTGCACAGCGGGCAGGTCCGCTTCGTCCCTGAAAACTGGGTCAATACCTACAACCAATGGATGAACAACATTCAGGACTGGTGTATCTCACGCCAGTTGTGGTGGGGCCATCAGATCCCGGCCTGGTATGACGAGGACGGCCGGGTCTATGTCGCCAGAAGCCTTCAAGAGGCCCAGGCACAAGCGCCTGGCAAGCGCCTCAAACGCGACGAGGATGTGCTCGACACCTGGTACTCATCGGCCCTGGTGCCCTTTAGCACCTTAGGCTGGCCGCAAGCGGCTACGACACCCAGGAGTGACGCTGCGGTCAGCGACTACGACCTTTACTTGCCCAGCAGCGTCCTGGTCACAGGCTACGACATCATCTTTTTCTGGGTCGCCCGGATGATCATGATGACGACGCACTTCACCGGCCGCGTGCCCTTCAGGGATGTGTACATCCACGGCCTGGTGCGCGATGCCCAGGGCAAGAAGATGAGCAAGAGCGAAGGCAATGTGCTCGACCCGGTCGACCTGATCGATGGCATTGCCCTTGAGCCCCTGCTGGAAAAGCGCAGCCAGGGTCTGCGCAAGCCCGAGACCGCGCCGCAGGTGCGCAAGAACACGCAAAAAGAGTTTCCCGAGGGCATACCCGCCTACGGCGCCGATGCGCTGCGCTTTACCTTTGCCGCCCTGGCCAGCCTGGGTCGTAGTATCAACTTCGACGCCAAACGCTGCGAGGGCTACCGCAATTTCTGCAACAAGCTCTGGAACGCCACCCGCTTCGTATTGATGAATTGCGAGGGCCATGACTGCGGGCTGATGGAGCACACCAAGGCGCAATGCCAGCCTGGCGGGTCGGCGCATGGCTATATGCACTTTAGCCAAGCCGACCGCTGGATCGCATCCCTGCTGCAGCAAGTTGAGGCCGAAGTCGCGCAGGGCTTTGCTGATTACCGGCTCGACCAGGTGGCTGCCGCCCTCTACGAGTTTGTCTGGAACGAGTACTGCGACTGGTACCTGGAAATCGCCAAGGTTCAGCTGCAGGTCGGTGATCAGGCCCAGCAGCGGGGCACACGCCGCACCTTGATCCGCACGCTGGAAGCTATATTGCGGCTAGCCCATCCGCTGATCCCCTTCATCACGGAAGAGCTGTGGCAAAAAGTCGCCCCGGTGGCCGGTCTGCCGGGGCCATCGGTCAGCATTGCCCCTTATCCCCAGGCGCAGCCTCAAAGAATCGATCCACAAGCGATCGCCGACATCGACAAACTCAAGGCGCTGGTCGACGGCTGCCGGAATTTGCGCGGAGAGATGGGGGTGTCGCCGGCCACCCGTCTACCCCTTTACACCTTGGGCGAAAACGATTTCCTGCGCAGCAACGCGTCCGTGCTGCAGGCCCTGGCCAAACTTAGCGAAGTGCGGGTCTTCGAAGCAGAGTCGGACTGGCAGGCCGCCGCGCAAAGCGCGCCGGTGGCAGTGGTCAGTGGCGCGCGGATGTGTCTGTTCGTCGCGGTGGATGTGGCCGCCGAAAAACTGCGCCTGTCGAAGGAGGCCGCACGACTGGACCATGAAATCGCCAAGGCACAGGGCAAGCTGGACAACCAGGCCTTTGTGGCCAAGGCTCCGCCGGCGGTGATCGATCAGGAGAAAAAGCGGCTGGAGGATTTCTCAGGCACCCTGGCCAAGATCCGCTCACAGCTGGAGCGGCTGGGCTGATCGGCTTGCCGATGAGCCCATGAACGCATTGGCGCGTGAGATGATCTGCCTGCCCCGCCCAACCAACGCCCCACCGTCTGCCCCAGCATGAGCTCTCATCTCAAAGTCGCGGTCTTTCCGGTTGCCGGACTCGGCACGCGCTTTCTGCCGGCTACCAAGGCACAGCCCAAGGAAATGTTGCCGGTGGTCGATAAACCCCTGATCCAGTACGCCGTCGAGGAAGCCTATGCTGCCGGAATCCGGCACATGGTCTTTATCACCGGACGCAGCAAACGCGCCATTGAGGACCACTTTGACACCGCCTACGAGCTCGAAAGCGAACTCGAGGCTGCGGGCAAGCATTCCCTGCTCGAATTGCTGCGTTCAGTGCGCATGGACGACATGCATTGCTCCTATGTTCGTCAGCATCGGATGTTGGGCCTGGGTCATGCGGTGCTGTGCGCCGAGCATGTGGTGGGCAGCAAGCCCTTCGCGGTTCTTCTGGCCGACGATCTGATGGTGGGCCAGCCGCCAGTGCTGGCGCAGATGGGTGAGCAATTTGCACGGCTTGGGCGCTCGGTGCTTGCGGTGCAGGAGGTGCCGACTGAACACACCCGGCGCTACGGCATCGTGGCGGGCAAACCCATCGAAGAGCGGATTACCCAGATCGAGCGCATCGTCGAAAAACCAGCCCCTGAGGCGGCGCCCTCGCGCATCGGCGTAGCCGGCCGCTATATTCTCACGCCCACTATCTTCAACCACTTGCGCCAACTCGGCACCGGCGCCGGCGGCGAGATACAGCTGACCGATGGCATCGCCCGGCTGATGGCCGATGAAGCGGTGTACGCCTACCAGTACCGGGGCAAGCGCTACGACTGCGGCAGCAAGGAGGGTTTTTTGGAGGCCACCGTGGAGCTGGCCCTGCAGCACGCCGAGGTCGGCCCACCTTTTCGCCACTACCTGCGACAACTCGCCCTGGGCGACTAAGGCGACGGGCTGACGCAGCGCAGCCCGGCCCGGCCGGCCGACTCAGCGGCGCTTGAGAAGGTGTATGAATTGGCCGTCGGTGCTTTCTTGTCCGATCAGCTCATTGCCGGTTTGCTTGGCAAAGGCCTGAAAGTCGCGCACCGAGCCGGCGTCGGTCGACATCACCTTGAGCAACTGCCCCGAGCTCATCTCGGCCAGTGCCTTCTTGGCTTTGAGGATAGGCAGGGGGCAATTGAGGCCTCGGGTGTCAAGTTCCTTATCGATCTGCATCATGTCTCTCGGCTCATCGCTTCGCGCTCTTCCCAGGTCATGAACCGGGGTTCAAAATTGCGGGATCTGAGCCAGTCGGCCAAAGCATAACCGGTACCGGCGGGCCAGCAGATCAAATCTTGCGGCTCATAGAGCCTGTATTCGACCAGCTCGGGGGAGAGCGAGACCTCCCCGAACGAATGCGCATGATAGGCGATGATGACCTGGTTCATGCGCTTGAAGTCATAAACACCGACCAGCCGCAAGGCCGAGACCTCCAGGGCAGTCTCCTCCTTGATCTCGCGCGTGATTCCTTCCTCGGGCGTTTCCCCCGCCTCCATGAAGCCGGTGATCAAGGCAAAGCGCCGGCCGGTCCAGGCGGCGTTGCGAGCCAGCAAGATACGGCCGTCCAGCTCGACGATACCGGCAAGCACCGGGGTGGGATTGTTCCAGTGCGTGTAATCACACGAGGAGCAACGCAGACGCGAGACCTCACCACCATCCTCCGGACGGGTCTGCCAGCTCAGCGGGCTGGCGCACATCGGGCAAAACCTAAACTCAGCCACCGCGCCCCCTAGGCCGGAAACACGCCGGTGGACAGGTAGCGGTCGCCCCGGTCACAGACAATGAAAACAATGACCGCCCCGTTCACCGACTGCGCCACCTGCTGAGCCACCCAGCACGCGCCGGCGGCCGAAATTCCAGCAAAGATCCCCTCTTCCCGCGCCATGCGACGACACATCTCCTCAGCATCGGACTGGCTGACCAGGCGCAACTCATCCACACAGCCAGCGTCATAGATCTTGGGCAGGTACTCCTGAGGCCACTTGCGTATACCCGGAATACGCGAGCCTTCGCTGGGCTGCGCGCCGATGATGCGAATGGCCGGATTCTTCTCCTTGAGATAACGCGAGACGCCGGTAATGGTGCCGGTGGTCCCCATGGCGCTGACGAAGTGGGTCACTCGGCCTGCAGTGTCGTTCCAGATCTCTGGCCCTGTGGTCTCGTAGTGGATCCGCGGGTTGTCCGGGTTGGCGAATTGATCAAGCATCCGCCCCTGGCCCTGGGACTGCATTTTCTCGGCCAGATCGCGCGCGTGCTCCATGCCACCAGACTTGGGCGTGAGGATCAAGTCGGCGCCGAAAGCCTTCATGGTTTGGGCGCGCTCGATCGACAGATCCTCCGGCATGATCAAGACCATGCGGTAGCCCTTGATGGCCGCAGCCATCGCAAGCGCAATGCCCGTATTGCCCGAGGTGGCTTCGATCAAAGTGTCGCCAGGCTTGATCTCACCGCGCTCCTCGGCACGGCGAATCATCGACAAAGCCGGTCTGTCCTTGACGGATCCCGCCGGATTGTTGCCCTCGAGCTTGCCCAGAATCACATTGCCGCGCGTCGAGTTATCACGGGCCCCTATGCGCTGCAGAGCCACCAGGGGGGTCTTGCCGACCGCTTCTTCCAAGGTCTGAAACTTCATGACCTGTACTGTGCCACAACCGAAAAACCCGTTCGTACCGGCAGCAAGTCTGCGGCACGAGGCCACTCGGGCCACGCGCCGGCCGTGACATAATCTGGGCCGCCCGCCCGGGTGGTGAAATAGGTAGACGCAGGGGACTCAAAATCCCCCGCCGCAAGGCGTGTCGGTTCGAGTCCGACCCCGGGCACCAGCGCAGGATAGCCCTGTGATCCTGCTGCGACCATCAGCCGGCCTCTGCGAGCTGTTCTGGCTCATCTCAACCCCGCTTCAGTTCAGGCAAGACGCTGCGCTTGCAAGTTTTTTAGAAGTGGCGCTTCCTGAGACCTGGCCGCTGCATTGGCTGGCCGAAAACCGGAGAGATGCCATGATTGATTCGATCCGCTCTGCCTTGTTAAGCAAGTCCGCCGGTGTCATTGCCATGGCGCTGTCCATGGCTTTTGCTCAACCAGCGGCAGCCCAGACGGCACCGAGCGCGGCCGAATCGGCCGCCGCCATCGACGCCCTCAGCCGGGCCAGCGCCGCCGTGGTCGGTGTGCGGGTGACGGCCGCCGACGATGCAAGGTCGATTGCCACGCTGGGCAAGGAGCGGGCGGGCTCGGGCGTGCTGATCGGCAAGGACGGTCTGATCCTGACCATCGGCTATCTGATGCTCGAGGCGCAAGACATCCGCATCGTGACGCAGGACAACAAGACCTTGCCCGCCGTGGCGGTGGGCTACGACCTGGCCACCGGCTTTGGTCTGATCAAACCGCTGCTGCCGCTCAAGGATGTAACCCCCGTCGAGCTGGGCAGCCAAGCCAGCGTGGAGACTGGTGAGCCCCTGATGGCCGCCATAGGCTCGACCGAGACGAATGTCGATGCCGATGTCAGCCTGACCCGCCTGGTGAGCAAGCGAGGTTTTTCCGGTAGCTGGGAGTACCACATCGACTCGGCCCTTTTCACCAGCCCGCCCGTGATGGCGGGTAACGGGAACCACAGCGGAGCGGCGCTGTTCAATCGCAAAGGTGAACTGTTAGGCATAGGCTCACTGCTGGTGATGGACGCGCTCGGACAGAACCGGCGCCTTCCCGGCAACATGTTTGTGCCGGTGGATCTGCTCAAGCCCATTCTGGCCGAGATGCAGAGCTCTGGCACCAGCCGGCTGAGTATCCGGCCGTGGCTGGGCGTGACCTCATCGGATGCCAGCGGGCGGGTGCAGGTGTTGCGCGTCAGCCCGGACAGTCCGGCTGAAAAAGCAGGCTTGAAGTCGGGCGATGTCGTGCTGGCGGTCGATGGCAGCAAGGTGGCGACGCTGGAGAGCTTCTACAAGAAGCTGTGGGCCCGAGACAAACCGGAGGACACCATACAACTGACGGTGCTGCAAGGCGCCGATGTCAATACCGTGAGGGTGCAGCCCGAGAACCGCATGGCCACCCTGCGCAAGGCCTCGGGCATCTGAGCGCGGCGCGCTTTAGTTCGCAGTCAAGCCGGCGCGCAAGCCCTCGGCCACTGTCCGATAGCGCAGAGCCAAGCGCAACTCCCGTCGCATGCGGCCGTTGTCCAAACGCCGCGACTCACTCATAAAGCTCAACAGCATCAGCGGCAAGTGCACATCGGCGCCCTCGCGGGCAATACGCGGTGGCCGCGGCAAACCATACACCTGAGCGGCCAGATCAAAGTAATCGCCCATCTTCAGCTCAGTGTCGTCACAGACATGGCTGACCCGTTGGGGCCAGCCTCGCCACAGCGCCGCCAGGCAAGCGCGCGCGAGGTCGTCGGCATGGATGTGGTTGGTGTAAACATCATCGGCGCTGCGTAGCACTGGGGTGCCCTTGATCAGCCGCGGTCGCGGCGTACCACCCTCGCGATCGTTGGCATAGATTCCAGGGATGCGCAAGATGTGCACCGACACATTCGCCTGACGCCCATACAAGCGGACCTGCTGCTCTGCGTCGACCCGCCTATGGGCTCGCGGCGTGTGCGGTGCCACGGGGCGCGCCTCGGTGATGCTCGCCCCACCACAATCGCCATAGACACCGCTGGTCGAACCATAGACCAGCGACTGCGGACGCCCCCGGCGGGCCAAGGCCTGCACCAGAGCTCGGGTGCGCGGATCGAGCCGCCAATCCTTGAGATCATCCTGCGGCGGCGGTGCCAGATGCAGCACGCGATCGGCCAGGGCCGCCACGCGCGCCAAACTGGCCGGCTGATCCAGATTGCCCAGCAAGGGCGTGATGCCCTGCTGGCGCAGCAAAGTCAGGCGCTCGGGCGATGAGGTCAGCGCCAGCACCTTCACCCGCGCAGGCAGATCGCGGGCCACCCGCAAGCCGACATCGCCACAACCGACGATCAATACGCGCTGCCTGCGAAAGCGCGAAGGCAGCGCCCCAGGTCGCGCCGAATGAAGATTGACGGGGGAGGCAGCTGAAACAGGCAAAATTGAGGGTTGGGAAGTTGCCGCCCGCTGGCGGCAGCCCCCTGTTGGTTCAAGAAGGTGACAAGGATACCAAGATGAGTTTCAGCGTGAAGGTCGAACCCAGCGGACGCACATTCAGCGTGGGGGCGGATCAGTCGGTTCTGGCCGCTGCCATCAACGCAGGCGTCGGCCTGCCGTATGGATGCAAGGACGGCGCCTGCGGCTCTTGCAAATGCAAGAAGCTGTCGGGAACGGTGGTCCATGGGCCGCACCAGTCGAAGGCCCTGTCGGCGCAAGAGGAGGAGCAAGGCCTGATGCTCGCTTGCTGCGCCGTACCGCACAGCGACCTGATCATCGAGTCGCGACAGGTCACCCGTGAAGACGCTTTGCCGGTGCGCAAAATGCCAGCGCGGGTCGCAACTTTGCGTCGAGTCTCACACGATGTGATGGTGATGCACCTGCAGCTGCCGGCCAGCGAGGTGTTCAAGTACCACGCCGGTCAATACATCGAGTTCATCCTGCGCGACGGCAGCCGTCGAAGCTACTCGATGGCCAATGCGCCACACACCCAGATCGAGAGCCCCGGATTGGAACTGCACCTGCGCCATATGCCCGGCGGCAAATTCACCGATCCGGTTTTTTCGACCCTCAAGGAAAAGGACATCCTGCGTGTCGAGGGACCTTTTGGCAGCTTCTACCTGCGCGAAGACAGCCCCAAACCCATGGTGCTGCTGGCCTCAGGCACCGGTTTTGCACCCATCAAGGCCCTGATCGAACACCTGCAGTTCAAGAACCTGCAGCGCCCGGCCGTGCTGTACTGGGGCGGGCGTCGGCCTGCCGATCTGTACATGAACGACTGGGTGCAAGCCAAATGCCGCGAGTTGCCCTGGCTGAGCTACATCCCGGTTGTCTCGGACGGCTTGCCTGAGGACGCGTGGCAGGGTCGGACAGGGTTTGTGCACCGGGCCGTGCTGCAAGACCTGCCCGATCTATCGACGCATCAGGTCTACGCCTGCGGCGCGCCCATCGTCATCGATTCAGCACGGAAAGACTTTGTGCAGGAAGCCGGTCTGCCCGAAGAAGAATTCTTTGCTGATTCCTTCACCAGTGAGGCCGACCAGGCCCTGTCCTAGAACCGCCCCTCAAAAGAACCTCTGGAGATCTCTCATGGCTTCAAACTTTACCCGTCGTCAATTGCTGATTGGGGGCGTGACCGCCGTTGCCGCGCCCGCCTGGGCGCAGGCGCGCCCGATTCGTCTCATCGTGCCTTATGCACCGGGAGGTCCGATTGATGTCACCGCTCGTCTGCTGGCCGAGCGGGTTCAGAGCAGTCTGGGCACCGTCATCATCGAAAACAGGCCCGGTGGTGGCGGCAATATCGGCGCCGATCTGGTGGCCAAGGCAAACCCGGACGGCATGACCATTGGCATCGCCGCAGTGGCCACCCACGCCATCAACCCCTGGCTCTACAGTAAGATGCCCTACAACGCAGCCACCGACTTCACCCCCATCACCCAGATGCTGCGGGTACCCAATGTGCTGGTCATGAACGCCGAGACGGCCAACCGACTCAAGATCAACAGCCTGGGCGACCTGATCGCCTATGCGCGCGTCAACCCGGGGCGACTCAATTACGGCAGCGGCGGAAACGGCAGCGCCGGTCATCTGGCCGGCGAGATGTTCAAAAAAGCCGCTGGGCTCTTTATCGTGCACATTCCCTACAACGGCGGCAACCCGGCGCAACTGGCCCTGCTGAGCGGACAGGTGGATTTCAACTTTGACAACCTGGCCACCGCCTCCAGCAACATCCGGGCTGGCAAGCTCAAGGCTCTGGCGGTCACCACCACGCAGCGCAGCACAGTCATGCCAGAGGTGCCGCCGGTGGCCGATACCCTCAAGGGCTTCGAAGTCGACACCTGGTGGGGCTTGGTGGGCCCAGCCAATCTGCCGCGCGATGTGACCGCCAGGCTGCATCAGGCCTTTGCCGGGGCGCTGCAGCAGCCCGAAGTCAAAAGCCGGTTTGCTCAACTCATGGCCGAACCGGTGGCCAACACACCCGAACAGTTTGGCGCCTTCATGAAGCAGGAGCTGGCCAAATACGAAAGCGTGGTCAAAGCCTCGGGCGCCAAGGTTGACTGAAGCAGTACCTCAGGGGTCCTTGACGAACAGAGTGACCAAGGGCTCCTCGCCCACCTGCCGGCTCCAGTGGCCGTGCACGGTGGGATCAAAGGTAGCTCCGGGCGGCAGCACATCGGCCGAATAGAAATGCTCACCGGGCTTGAAGGTACGGCTTTGACCACCCTGCAAACCGATCTCCATGTGCCCGCTGAGAATAAACACCCACTGCGGTTTTTCGGTACAGTGAAACTGACTGCGAAAACCGACCGGGCTATGGCGCATTTGGTAGCCGGCTGAAGGCATCACAGCGGACAACCTGGAGGCCGGGCTGCCTTCGGTCAAAGCGAGGACCCGCTCACCAAAGCGTGCGCGGCCATCAGTGTCGGTGTAGAGAATGATCTGCGTGAATTGAGCCATTGGAAACCTCTGGGTCGTTGGCAACCCCAAATTGTTGCTCAAGGCAGGATGCCTTGTAAGCCCAACCACCCTCTGCTCTTTCAGGCGCCCGGACAAGCGCAATCCATTAAGGAGACCCCATGCATCGCCCAACGCGCCTTTATGCCAGTCTCGCTGCCGCCCTTGCGGCCCCCCTGATCGCCATTGACTCCCGAGCCAGCGAGATGCAGCCCATCAGCCACTTCGAGATCGACCGGACCGAGGTCACCATCGCTCAGTTCAGGCGCTTCGTCCAGGCCACCGGTACGGTCACGCAAGCTGAGCGTGCGGGCGGCGGCAGCACCTTCGAGGCCGGCTGGGAGCAGCGCCGCGGCTGGGTTTGGCATTCACCCTACGGCAAACCGGGCACTGATGCCGAGCCAGTGGCCCATGTCACACATCCAGAGGCGCAGGCCTTCTGCCGCTGGGCGGGCAAGCGCTTGCCCAGCGATACCGAGTGGGGCGAAGCCGCTTACACCGAGCGACGCAGTCAGGCGCCGTCGGGCTTTGTCCGCGGCAAGACCTACCCCTACCCCACAGGCGAGAGCCCTCGCGGGGCCAACTGCCTGGGCGATTGCGGACCGGTCAATCCGGTCTCACACGCAGTCACCTCGCGCGGCCGCGGCCATGCACTGGCGGGCAGTACCGCCGCTGGCGTTAACGGGCTGCACGAGATGGGCGGAAATCTATGGGAGTGGGTGGACAGCGGCCCAGGGGCCGAGCAGCGCACCCGCGGGGGCTCCTGGTGGTACGGGGCCGGACCGATGCAGGACGCACATGTTCAGGGCAAGCCAGCCAACACCGCCGTGATCTACATCGGGTTTCGCTGCGCTCGCGATCTCAAGCGCTAAGCCCATCACAGAACCGATGGCGCCAAGGGGACGCCCCCCGTGCCGTGCGGACTCAGCGCGCCAACCAACGGCGGGCCAGCTCCACCCAGTAGGTGGCGCCCAGGGGAATCAGGTCGTCGTTGAAGTCGTAGCTGGGATTGTGCAAGGTACAGGGGCCGCCGCCGTGACCCATCTCGCGGTGCGCCCCATCACCATTGCCGATAAAGCAATAGGCCCCTGGCTTGGCCTGCAGCATGTAGGCAAAGTCTTCTGCGCCCATGGTGGGTTCCTGGGCCAGCACCTGCTCGGCCCCCACGATCTCACCCATCACAGACCGCGCAAAGTCGGCCTCGGCGCTGGTGTTAACCGTAGGCGGGTAGTTTCGAACGAACTCAAACTCGCACTGCGCCCCAAAGGCCGCTGCGGTGTGCTGAGCGATCTCGCGCATGCGCTGCTCGATAAGGTCGAGCACTGGCGTCGTGAAGGTGCGCACAGTGCCCTGAATTTCGCAAAAATTGGGGATGACATTGCTGGCCTCGCCGGCGTGAATCATGGTGACCGAAATCACCGCAGTGTCCACGGGCTTCTTGTTGCGTGTCACGATGGTCTGGAAGGCCTGCACCATTTGGCAGGCCACTGGCACCGGATCGACACCGGTGTGCGGCAGCGCGGCGTGGCCGCCCTTGCCGCGTATCGTGATCTTGAATTCGTTGCTTGAGGCCATCACCGGCCCGGCACTGATGGCAAACGAGCCCACCGCCATGCCGGGCCAGTTGTGCATGCCAAAGACCGCCTGCATGGGAAAGCGCTCGAACAAGCCGTCCTTGATCATCTCGCGGGCGCCACCGCCGCCCTCCTCGGCGGGCTGAAAAATGGCGTAGACCGTGCCGTCAAAATCTCGCTGCGCGGCCAAATGCTGCGCCGCCGCCAGCAGCATGGCCGTATGACCGTCGTGGCCGCAGGCGTGCATCTTGCCCTGATGTTGGCTGGCATGGGCAAAAGAGTTGACCTCCTGCATCGGCAAGGCGTCCATATCAGCCCGCAAACCCAGAGCGCGCCCACTGGCTCCGCCGTCACGCCCCCGGATGATGCCCACCACACCGGTCGTACCCATACCGCGGTGCATTTCGATACCCCAGCGCTCGAGCTGCGCAGCCACCAAATCGGCGGTGCGCACCTCCTGAAAACACAGCTCCGGATGAGCGTGGATTTCGCGCCGCAAAGCGGAGATGGCAGGGGCTTGGCCCACGATGGAATCAATGAGTTTCATGATGAGATCATTGGTTGGCTGCCGGCGCAGCGAAGCCCCAACTGTATCAAGGGCCGCCCCTGCGCGCTGGCGGGCGGGCTGGGTGGGGGTTTGGAGGCTGGCACAATCGGTTGATGCGCCTCCTACACACCATGCTGCGGGTGGGCAACCTGCAGCGCTCCATCGACTTTTACACCCGGGTTCTGGGCATGCAGCTGCTGCGTACCTCGGAAAATCCCGCTTACAAATACAGCCTGGCCTTTATCGGTTTTGGAAAGAATCCCGAACACGCCGAGCTGGAGCTGACCTACAACTGGGGCGTGGAGCACTACGAGATGGGCACGGCCTTCGGTCACATTGCACTGGGCGTGCCCGATGTCCACGGGGCCTGCGACGCAATCCGCGCGGCAGGCGGGCAAGTCACGCGCGAACCCGGACCGGTCAAGGGCGGTACCACGGTGATCGCCTTCGTCACCGACCCGGACGGCTACAAGATCGAGCTGATTGAACGACCTTAAAAGCCGATGCAACGGCCCCCAGACCCCGCTACTGCAATGGGCGACTCGGCGCCTCCACGACACCCTGCCGCCCTGCGCGATGTGCAGGCGATGCTGCAAGCCACACGGCGACAGTGGGGGGGGAAACAGGATTTGTGGATATTCGCCTACGCCTCGCTAATCTGGCGCCCGGAATTTGAACCGGTCGAAAAACGCTGGGCGCGGGTGCACGGCTACCACCGGGCGCTGAAAATGTGGAGCCGCATCAACCGTGGCACCCCCGAACGACCGGGCCTGGTGTTTGCCCTTTTGCAAGGCGGCAGTTGCCGCGGCGTGGCCTACCGGATCAGCCGGGATCAAGCCGATGAAACGCTCGAACGCTTGTGGCAGCGCGAGATGCTCACCGGCGTGTACGACCCCCGCTGGCTGCCCTGCCTGACCGACCAAGGCCCGGTTCGGGCCCTGGCCTTCACCCTGTCTCGGCACAGCCCCAACTACACCGGCGAGTTGCCCGCCAGCGAACTGCGCCGCATCTTCCGGCAGGCCAGTGGGCGTTACGGCAGCACCCTGGACTACGCACGGCGAACCTACGAATGCCTGCGCCAGGCGGGTATCCACGACGCCCTGCTGCACCGCATGCTCAGTCACGCCTGAGACTGCTGCTGGGTCGTTCGTATACTGCGCCCATGTCTGCTGACTTGTCCTCCATCGCCGATCTGCGCAAAAGCTACGAGCGCGCCGAACTGGACGAAAACGCCTCTCACCCAGACCCGCTGGCGCAGTTCGGCCAGTGGCTCGAAGAAGCCATTGCCGCGAGCTTGCCCGAGCCCAACGCAATGACGCTGGCCACGGTCGATGCCAAGCTCAGGCCCTCGACCCGGGTGGTGCTGATCAAGGGCCTCGATAAGCGGGGTATCGTCTGGTACACCAACTACGACAGCCGCAAAGGCCAGGACCTGGCCGGCAATCCCTACGCAGCGCTGCAGTTTCACTGGGTCGAACTCGAGCGCGTGGTGCGCATTGAAGGACAAGTCGAAAAAGTCGCGGCCGAGGAGAGTGACGCCTACTATGCCAGCCGGCCCCTCGATTCGCGCCTGGGGGCTTGGGCCAGCCCGCAGAGCCAGGTGATCTCCGGGCGCTCGGTGCTGGTGGCCAGTGCCGCCAAGTACGGCCTGCAATTTGCACTCAACCCTCCGCGTCCGCCGCATTGGGGCGGCTACCGCTTACTGCCCGATCGCTGGGAGTTTTGGCAAGGTCGCAAGAGCCGCCTGCACGACCGGCTGCGCTACAGACTCGAGGGCTCGAACTGGGTGCGCGAACGACTGGCGCCTTAAGCTCCTCGGTAGCGCCCGGGGGACATCGCCCGGCCCAGTCAGGGCCAGGTGGCGCAGCGTTCAAGCCGCTGGCCGCTCACGACGGACAAGGCTTGCGGCGACACTCGATCGGGCGCCACCTCAGCCAGCGGCTGCAGTACGAAGGCGCGGCCCCAGATGCGCGGGTGAGGCACGATCAGTAAAGGCGAGTCAATGCGACCCTCGCCATAGATCAAAAGATCAATGTCGAGCAAGCGGGGGGCGTTTCGATAGGGGCGCTGGCGCCCGGCCCGCTCCTCCAGATCCAGCAGGGCCTTCAGCAGATCCGGAGCGCTCAAGCCGGTTTGTACGGACAGGACAGCGTTGAAGAATTCCGCATCGCCGGGAGCACACTCGAGCGGCTGGCTGCGGTACAGCGAAGAACGCGCGAGCACCTGCAGCTGCGGTATTTCGCCAATTCGATCGGCCGCCCACGCCAGTTGAATGGGGGCCTGGCCCAGGTTGGCGCCCAGCCCGATAAAGGCCTGCACCCAGGGACGAGCCCCCCGGGCGGGCTCAGTCGGTTTCGTGCCCATGCCCGGGACCTTCGCCTGCGCCGCCGCGACCGCGGCGTCTGCGCCTGCGCCTGCGCGGCGCTACCGCGTCGTCCTCGAGCGGCGGGGCGGTCGTCTGCGCTGCATCATCGACCGCCGCACTGCCGCGACCGCGCACCCGCGTGGCGCGCGCCGGTGCCTGCTGACGCAGCTCGGCGAGCATCTGAACCCGTTGAGCTTCGTCGCAGGCCCAAAACCGCTCCCACCAGTCGGGCAAGTCCGCCGACACTTCGTCGACCCGCGAGCGCAAGCGTAGAAAGTCCAGCGCCGCCCTGAAGCGCGGCTGCTCCACCAGGGTAAACGGCCCTTGCCCCACACGCCGTTCAAAACGCGGCTGCAAGGTCCAAATCTCGCGCATATCCACCCCGAGCTTGCCCCGGCCCGAAACATCGCCGATGCGCGCATCAAAGGCGGTGTCGATGGCCGCGTTGAGGGCTGGCATAGGATGCAGGCCACTCGCCCGCTCTTTGTCCCACCCCGTCTTGACATCGGCCCAGAGCACGCTGGCCAGCAGGAAGCTAGGCGCGACCGGCTTGCCCTCGTGAACGCGGCGATCGGTGTCTTCCAGGGCCATGCGCAGAAAGGGCTCAGCCGCTCCAGCCACGATCACATCGAGCAAAGGGTAAATGCCCCGATCAAGCCCCAGTGCCTTGAGTTGCTCGATGCTCGCCACTGAATGTCCGGTCTGCAGCAACTTGAGCATTTCATCAAACAGACGCGATTGCGGCACATCGGCCAGCAGGGCCTTCATCTCGCGCAGCGGGCTGGCGGTCTTTTTGTCGAGCTTGAAGCCCAACGCGCCAAGTTTGGCAGCAAAACGGACTGCACGAATGATGCGCACGGGATCTTCACGGTAACGCGCCGCCGGCTCGCCGATCATGCGCAACACCCGCTTGCTGGCATCGCGCAGCCCATGATGGTAGTCAACCACCAGCTCGGTCTCCGGGTCGTAATACATCGCGTTGACGCTGAAATCGCGTCGCGCCGCATCCTGCTCCATATCGCCCCAGACGTTGTCGCGTAAAACCCGTCCCGAGGCGTCGACCGCATGCTTCATGCCTGCGAGCTCACTCTTGCGCGTGCGCTCGTTGCCTTCGACCTGTTGGGCCTGTGTGTTGTCCAGGTGCGCTCGAAATGTAGAGACCTCAATGACCTCGTGATCGCGCCCACGACCATGCACCACATGGACGATGCGAAAACGCCGCCCTATGATGAAAGCGCGGCGAAACAGTCCCTTGACCTGCTCAGGCGTCGCATTGGTGGCCACATCAAAGTCTTTGGGCCGAAGGCCCACCAGCAGGTCGCGCACCGCACCGCCGACGATATACGCCTCAAAGCCCGCTACCTTGAGCGTATGCACCACATCCACCGCCCGCCGATCAACCAAGCCAGGATCAATGTGATGGTCCTGCGGCCCAAGCTCCCGGCGTTGGCCGTAGACGGAACGGGTTGCTCGGCTCGCGCTGGAACCAGACCGGCCCAGCAACTTGTTGATTAAGGTCTTGATCATGTAAACAGGTCGAGTATCGGCCAGCCGCGCTGGCCGGCCAGCGATCGCAGTCGCGGGTCGGGGTTGGTGGCCACCGGATAGGTCACCCGCTCAAGCAGAGCCAGGTCATTGAGCGAATCGGTGTAGAAGGTGGTTTCGACCTCCCGCCAGTCCAGGGCGCGGGCCGCCAGCCACTCGTTCATGCGCTCGACCTTGCCCTCACGAGCCGACGGCGTGCCCACAATGCCGCCGGTCAAACGGCCTTGCCGGTCGCGCTCGAGCTGCACTGCGATCAGTTCGTCCACGCCAAACAAATCAGCGATGGGTCGGGTGACGAAATCGTTGGTGGCGGTGACGATCAGCAATTGATCACCGGCCTGGCGGTGGCGATCGACCAGCTCAACCGCCTTCGGCCGCAGCGCCGGACGAATCACCTCTTGCATAAATTGCTGATGCGCCTGCTCCGCCACCTGCGCGTCCCTCTGGCGCACCGCCTCCGTGGCAAAACGCACATAGTCATGGATATCCAGCGTGCCGGCGCGGTACTGCTCGAAGTACTCGACGTTGCGACGCTTGAACTCGCTAGCATCGCACCAACCCAGGCGGATGGTGAACTCGCCCCATTCGTAATCCGAATCGATGGGCAGCAGCGTGTGATCGAGATCGAACAGCGCAAGCCGCATCCTGCTCATGAAGCCTCCAGCATGGACTTGATCAAAGGGATGGTGATGGGGCGCTTGGTCTGCAAGGAGTATGCGTCAAGCCGATCGAGCAGCTGCACCAGATGCGTCAGATCACGGGCAAAACGGCTCAGGATGAAATCAATCAAGTCCTCGCTAAGCACCAGGCCGCGCGCATCGGCCTGCAAGCGCAAGACCGCGCTGCGTTGTTCGTCGCTGAGGGTCTGTAGCGCAAATACATGACCCCAACCCAGGCGCGTGCGCAAATCTTCGCGCAGTCGCAGATCGGCCGGTGGGCTTGCACCGGCGGCCAGGACACCGCGCGGTCGGCCATCGATCGCATTGAGCGCACGCACAAACCAGACGAAGGCCGCCTGCTGCTGCACCGCCGTGTAGAGATGACAGTCGTCGAGGAACACCGCCGCCCAGTCGTCCTCAAAATCGGGCGGCTCGCTGCAAGAGGCGTCGAGCCAGCCCACGCGGGCGCCGCGTTCGCGCAGAGCAAAGGCCGCAGCGCGCAACAGATGCGTCTTGCCGCTGCCACCCGGTCCCCACAGATAAGCGGGAACCGGCGAGCGCAACTCTCCGCCCGCCCACAGTTGCAGGTGGCTCAAGGCCGGCTGATTGGGACCGGCCAGGTAATTAGAGAACATGGGCTCGCTGGGCAGGCCGATGTCCAGGGCAATCTGCTTCATGCCTGCTGCAAGTCAGTCATCGGCGGCCGCTGCGTCGGGGTAAGCAAGGGGGGCCCTTAAAATAGAATCTTTCATTTTATCGGCACGGCCGCTTTCCCATTGAAGCCGCCCTCTCCAAGGGGGCAACACGCCGTCCTAGCGGAATTTCTCTTCATGAGCACCACCCCCCTTTCCTACAAAGATGCGGGCGTCGATATCGACGCCGGTGACGCCCTGGTCGAGCGCATCAAACCCTTGGCCCGCAAGACCCTGCGCGAGGGGGTTCTGGCGGGCATCGGGGGATTTGGGGCTCTGTTCGAAGTGCCCAAACGCTACAGGGAACCGGTGCTGGTCAGCGGTACCGACGGGGTTGGCACCAAGCTCAAGCTCGCCTTTGAGTGGCAGATGCACGATACCGTCGGCATCGATCTGGTGGCCATGAGCGTCAACGATGTGCTGGTGCAAGGCGCTGAACCTCTGTTCTTCCTGGACTACTTTGCCTGCGGCAAGCTCGATGTGGAGACGGCCGCGCGGGTGGTGGGCGGCATTGCCCGGGGCTGCGAGCTTTCGGGCTGCGCGTTAATCGGCGGCGAGACTGCCGAGATGCCGGGCATGTACCCGGCCGGCGAGTACGACTTGGCCGGATTTTGCGTTGGCGCCGTGGAGAAAAGCGAAATTCTTGACGGACGCGATGTGAACATTGGCGATTCGGTTCTCGGCCTGGCCTCCAGCGGCGTGCACTCCAACGGCTTTTCCCTGGTGCGCAAGTGCCTGGAAAGAAACGCGCCCCCGGCGCTGCTGGACGGACGCCCCTACCGCGAAACCATCATGGAGCCGACCCGGCTGTATGTAAAGAGCATGCTGACGGCCCTCAGAGCGCATCCCCGGACCGAATCGGGGCGATCCATCAAGGCCTTGGCCCACATCACAGGCGGCGGATTGCTCGAGAACATCCCGCGCATCCTGCCCGAGCACCTGGCGGCCGAACTGCGCAAGGGCAGCTGGCCGCGCAGCGAGCTGTTTACCTGGTTGCAAGGCACCGCCGGCATCGATGACCTGGAGATGAATCGCACCTTCAACAACGGCATAGGCATGGTGGTCATCGTCGATCGCGCAAGTGTTGCCGACATCACCAAGATACTGCGCGATGGGGGCGAGCAGGTGTACGAAATTGGTCACATTGCCGCGCGAGACGGCGCCGCACAAGTGCGGGTTGACTGAAGCAATCGCTGCTGTCGAATCAAGAGCGCCTCAGGCGCTCTTTTTGTTGGTAAGCCCCCTCATGACCGGCTGACTCCATGGGACTGCGCACCCGTGTAGCTGTCCCTTTTAACTTTACCCCCTTTAACGATTTTGCCGGCTCGTAGCTAGAGACGCCGGAAAGGCTTCCTGGAATACTCTGACAACTATTACAACAAAGCACTGTGGCAGCCCCAGCGTTCATCCAGACCCGGAGAGACCTCATGAAGCCTTTAAAACAATGGATTTCGACCTTTTTGCTCTCGATCAAGCAAGCGCCGCACCCAGCCCCGAGTGCTAACCCTCTCTTGGCCAGGCTCGGCAAATTCAGGCCGCAGTTGGCCGCTCTGGAATTGCTGGGCGCGCTGAGTTTGCCAGCCCTGTCTTTTGAAGTCGTTTACTTCTACCCTGACTCCAAATGGCGGGATGTCAATCAGTTTTTGAAAAACGATGACGGCTCCTGGAAAGCGGACTGGATGCAATCGCCGATTACATCGGTCGTGTATTTCACCGGGAACGCAATCGATGACGACGGCCAGTTAATCAGACTCAGCGAGGATCGACTGAAGACCCTGGCAACGCTCAAGCACTGGGCAAAAAGCAGTACCCCCCCAGGCGGGTCTATCTTTCGTTTGCAGCGAACCCCCAGACAAAAGAATCGGCCCTAAGAAATCCAGAACTTGCAAAAGCTGTTGCACGCTACATCCGGGAGGTGGGCGTAGACGGCATGAACCTGGACCTCGAATATCCCCAAACCGCCTCGCAAAGAGACGCTGCCTGGATTTTCACGCGCGGACTACGGGTTGCCCTTGACGGCACCAACTCCCGGAACTGGACCACCCACCTGTCTTTTGATGTGGGACGAGACAACTGGATGTCAGCTCCCCACGGTCAAGTCACTCCCGTTCAGGCGGTCAATGGGGTCACCCACTGGTTTGGCCTGATGTCCTACGGTGGCGGCTCCGTCAACAGCTTTGACTCCCTGAAGCGCTTTGCCGAGGAGTTCCAGGCCAAGTCTTCCGCCTCGCCGCAGTACAACCTGAAAAAGAGAATGGTGATCGGGTTGCCCTTCTACGGAAACACAAGAAACCTGGGAGATATCTGTTATTCCTCTTTGGTCAAGGGGATCGAAAACTTGTCCCCCAGGACGGATGTGGTCACCCACAGGGGTGAACCTTTCGCGATCAACGGCGTCGACACCATCTCGAAAAAAGTTGCATGGGCCAAGTCCCAGGGCTACGCTGGGGTGATGACATGGCATTGGGGCTGTGACTTTGTGCCCTCCGATCCACGCTCCCTGACGGGCGCGATCAGTAGAACCCTGCGCGCCTCGAAATAAGCGACCACATCGAGCACAAGCACCCGCCAAGTGATTATTTCGACTCAATCATGCGGCTGATCTTCGCACTCCTACTCAGCACTCTGGGCGCGGCTTGCCTGACCTTTTTTCTGGGGCCTACAGAACCGCCCCCAGCCCGTGCGCAGGCCATCAGCGCTGACGCACCCGGCCTGATCCCGACTGAGCCGACCGTCTTGGCCCGGAGCTCGCCCACCACGCGGCTCGATCCGGGCGAAGAGATAGACGCATCCGCGGTGCATCAGGACCATGTCGAGTCAAAAATCAAGGACGCAATCACCGCACGCAACCTCAGCGCTGCGATCGATCTGATCATCATCGACGCCAAATGCCGTTTCCCTCACCTGCAGGCGCAGATCCCAGAAAAAATCTGCTACCGGGTTGCCTCGGAAATTCCGTTCCTGAAAAACAAAATCGTGCATGAAGGCCGGATCGACCCAGGCCTGTTCGCTGAAATCAGCGACCTCAATGCGACCCTGGACATCCTCTCGACACCGGGTTTCCGGACTCATGGCCTGAGCCTTTCCGATGAATTCTGAAAGGACGCTGATTCAGCCCAGAGCGCGCCTGAGCTCACTGATGCGCTCGCCGATGACATCAAGATCCAGAGCATCTTCGGCATGCGAGACATAAACCTCAAGGTCGTCCAAGGCTCGTGAGGGCTGCCCTTGCTGCGCCCAGGCAAGTCCGCGGTCACGGTATTCGCTCCAGGCTTGCGGCTGCACAATGAGCAGTCGGTCAAGCACAGGAATCAGGCGCGCATGATCCTCCTGGCTTTTGTAGATCTCCTTGAGGTTGCGCAGCATGCGCGCCAAAATCTCCCGAGGAGTAGCCGCCTGCAGGTACAGGCCCAGCGGGATCTCGAAATCATCGACCAGACCGCTGCGCTGCCGGTACGGCTCGAGCCGCTCCGAGAGCTCCTCGCGGCTCAAGGACTGGCCGGTGAACGGATCGATGATCACCTGCCCCTTGGGCATGCTGACCTTGACCATGAAATGCCCGGGGAAAGCCACGCCACGCGCCTGCAAGCCCAGCCCAGCCGCCAGTTCCAGCCAGATCACAGCCAGTGTGATCGGAATGCCCCGGCGGGTTCGCAACACCGCATTGAGGTAGCTATTGTCTGGGTCGTAGTAGTCGTTGACATTGCCGCCAAAACTCAACTCCCGGAAAAAGAATTGGTTAAGCGCCCGCAGCCTCTGCAGAGCCGGCGCATCCGAGGCCAGGCGGCGCTTGATGCGGGCCAGCAACTGATCGACATCGCCGAGCACCCGCTGCACATCCAGGTCAGGGTACTCATCCTGCGCCAGGCAAACCGCCGCCTCCAGCAAAGGGAAATGCTCGTCGCTCTCGACGAGGCTGGAAAAATAAGCCAACGGGGTCGGGACCTCGAACTTCAGGGTCATAGAACAGACTGTCGCATATTTGAGCGCCGTCAGAGCGCAAAACTGCGCTGCATCAGCGTCCAATCAAGCTCTTCAAGGGAAAACCCAGGAGCCGCAAGGTGGCCAGATACAACACAGCACCCACGATCACCGCCGCCGCCATCAAACCGGCTCGCAGGCCCGGCTGCGATTGCAGGTCAACCCATGCGACCTGCTGCGCTGCCGCGGCCAGGCCTGCCGCCAACAAGGCGCTGGCCAGGCCCACCTGGGCGCCAAAGCGCAGCCATCCTGACTGCGGTACATAGCTGCCTCTGCGGATCAGACCCAACAGCAGCCACAGGGCATTGACCAGGGCGCCCAGTCCTATGGCCAGGGCCAGGCCAGCGTGGGCCAGGTAAGGGACCAGCACCAGGTTGAGGGCCTGGGTAATGAGCAGTACCACGACGGCAATCTTCACCGGCGTACGCACATCCTGCGCCGCATAAAAACCCGGGGCCAGTACCTTGACCGCCACCAGCCCGAGCAATCCAACGCCGTACCCCACCAGCGCCTGCGCAGTCATGGCCACATCGCGCGGGCTGAAGGCGCCATAGTTGTACAAGGTGGCCACCAAAGGCTCGGCAAAGAGCAGCAGCGCGGCAGCGCAAGGCAGGCCGAGCGCCAGAACACAACGCAAAGCCCAGTCCAGCATGGCCGAGAAGCGCGCTGAATCGCCAGCAGCACGCGCCGAGGCCAATTGGGGCATCAGCACCACACCGAGCGCCACGCCAATGAGGGCGGTCGGAAATTCCATCAGCCGGTCGGCATAGGTCAGCCAACTGACACTGCCCGGACTCAGGTGCGAAGCAATCTGTGTGTTGA
>Ga0194133_10000574_pt1 | contig 72016 bp, 68 predicted proteins | sample TA2KigOf40mmetaG_FD_155448 | JGI IMG/M metagenome (GOLD analysis project Ga0194133, IMG submission 155448) | Freshwater microbial communities from Lake Tanganyika, Tanzania - TA2015055 Kigoma Offshore 40m | ecosystem: Environmental > Aquatic > Freshwater > Lake | place: Tanzania: Lake... | reverse complement strand
GCGAATGCACTCCTCAACGATCAGATATTCAGTTGAATGGTCTGCCTCGCTGGTATCTCTGAACCAAACCAATCAATGGTTCTCCCCCCGTTGCCGTAAGGCGCGGGGGTTTTTTATTTGGTAAAATATTAAACACCAATCTCCATAGCTCAACTGGATAGAGCAACAGCCTTCTAAGCTGTAGGTTGCTGGTTCAAGTCCAGCTGGGGATGTTTAACCAAAAGGAAAGGAAAAAACTAATGGATGAAGTAACTTTTCTTCAAACCTCTATAGTTATTTTGTTACTAGCAAATGTTGCTGTTATTAGTTACATTTATGTTACATACAAACAAATAAAGCGTTTAAAGAAGTAATATACAGGGCTTCGTGGCGGAACAGGCAGACGCAGCAGACTTAAAATCTGCCGCCTTAAACGGCGTGGGGGTTCAATTCCCCCCGGAGTCATACGCCCCTATAGCTCAGCTGGTAGAGCAGTTGACTTTTAATCAATAGGTCGTAGGTTCGATCCCTACTGGGGGCATTTATTGATATTTATGGAGGTCTTTATGGATACAGAATCTAAAGTAGTTAATCGTAAGCGTTGCCCAGCATGTGCAGCAAAAGGTAGAGATACATCTGGTAACAACCTAGTAGTATATGATGATGGCCATAGCTATTGCTATGCCTGTAAGTTTTATGTTAAAGGAACAAAGACAAGTATGACAACAGAAGTTATTGAGGCACCGGTTTATACTAATGAAACATTTCGATCAGGTGAGGCTATGCCCCTACCACATCGGCGTATTTCAGAGAAGACTACAAAGCAGTATGGCTATCTGACTGGTATCAATGGCAGCGAGATCGAAACATTCTACAATGCACAAGGCCAAGTACAAGCTCAGCACATTCGTTATGATGGCAAGAAGTTTGCTTGGCTTGGTGACACTAGCAACCTAACATTCTATGGTCAGCATCTATTCTCTACTGGCGGTAAGCGTATTACCATCACAGAAGGTGCAATTGATTGCTTGACTATGGCTCAGGTATTTGACAACAAGTATCCTGTAGTCTCAGTACCTAATGGTGTTAACTCTGCGGTCAAGGCCGTTAAGGATAACTATGAGTTTATTGTTTCGTTTGAAACAATTGTACTCTGCTTTGATATGGATGAACCTGGCCAGAAGGCTGCGCGTGAGGTTGCAGAGATTCTTCCACCCGGCAAGGTAAAGATCATGGCTCTGCCTCGCAAGGATCCAAATGAGATGCTGGTTAATGCTGAGACTGCTCAGTTGCTACAAGCATACTGGAATGCACAATCATATTCACCAGACTCAATCCTTCATGTTAGTCAGGTAGTATCTGAATCAACCAAGCATAACAATGATGTCTACGAGTATCCTTGGGATTCTCTAACTACATTTATGATTGGTCAAGACTCTGGTAGACTAAACCTATGGACCTCAGCAACTGGTCATGGTAAGTCAACAATCATTCGTGAGCTTATCATGGATCATCTAAACCACAACAGAAATGTTGGTGCTGTGTTCCTTGAAGAATCTCCAGAGCAAACTGTAGATGACCTAATCTCATCTAAGATTGGTAAGCCTGTACGCAAGATCATGTCTCAGCGTCAGCTTAATGAACTAAGAAAGAAGAACAACAAAGCTACCGTTGATATGGTAGAGGACAACCTAACAGATGAAGAATACAAAATCGCTAAGGCTGAGATCGCTGGGAAATCTCTTTATCTCTATGACCACATTGGTAATTCTAATATTACTAACATTATTAATCGTCTTGAGTACATGGCTGTTGGTCTTGATTGTCGTATTATCATCCTTGATCATATTACCCTTCTGGGCAATATGCTCCTATCTGCTGGGACTGATTACGGAAACGACGAAAGACTTGTTCTAGATTCAGTAATGAAAAAGCTACGAGAGCTGGTTGAGCGTACTGGTGTTACTATCCATGTCATTGCTCATATCAAGAAGACAGACAAAAATGTAGACGAGGGTGATCGTATCAATCTCAATGACCTTCGTGGCTCTGGTTCTCTTGCACAGATCTCTGACAATGTGTTTGCACTAGAGCGTAATGCTCAGCATCCTGATCCTCTTATCTCTAACACAACTAACATTCGTGTACTAAAGAACCGTAAGGGTGGCCGTCGTGGTATCTCTACCGCTTTGTATTACAACGACCAAACAGCCAAGCTTATGGATGTACCGTTCGTTGTAACACCGGAAGGAGAAGTAATTTATCGCCATGAAAATATTAGCATTTGACATCGAAGCAGATGGACTCAATGAAGTAATTGCTGGTAAAAAGAAGACTTATATCAAGGAAGGCAGCAAGATCTGGTGCTTATCTATTGTTGATATTCTATCAGGAGATTCATTCCTGTTTGAACAAGACAACCTTGAAGTTGGTATTGAACTACTAAGACAAGCAGATACAATTGTTGGTCATAACATCTATGGGTTTGATATCCCACTGATTGAAAGATTGTATGGTCCACTAAACAAGGAACCATTTACTGGTGTAATTGATACTCTTATTCTAGCCAGAATGATGTATCCAGAAACACCGCCAACAGCTGACCAAAGTAACTCACTTAGATCCTGGGGTGAATACCTAAAGGAATGTAAGTCTGACTACCAAGGTGGTTGGGATGCATACTCTAAGGAGATGGGTGACTATTGCTTGCAGGATTCTGTTGTAACTGCTAAGCTTTACAACCACTTGACTAGCTCTAAGTATTGGGAAACATACTCAAGAGCAATCAAGATGGAGCATGTTGTTGCTGACATGATCTCTGGTCAGGTAGAGAATGGTTTTAGTTTTGATCTAGACAGGGCAGAGAATCTTGAGATGGAACTGTTGATTGAAAAGTCACAGATTGAAGATGAAATGCGACGCATCTTCCCGGACAAGATTATCAAGCGAGTCTCTGAGAAAACTGGTAAACAACTCAAGGATAAAATTGAGGTGTTTAATCCTGGTTCTCGTCAGCAAATTGCTGAAAGACTACAGGAAAAGTATGGTTGGGAACCACCAGAAACAGACAAGGGAAACCCAAAGGTTGACCATGATGTTCTATCTCAACTAGAATATCCAGAAGCAAAGACTCTGTGCAAGTATTTCGACCTTATCAAGTTGATGGGTCAAGTATCTGATTGGGTTAGCCGAGCCAAGACAAGTCGAGACAATCGTATCCACGGCTATGTAAATATCCTGGGTACTGTTACTGGCAGAATGTCTGCTAAGGAACCTAACATGCAACAGGTTCACTCAGATCCCCGTGCCCGTGCTCTATTCAAGCCACGGGATGGGTGGGTACTGGTAGGCTCTGACCTCAAGGGTCTTGAGCTACGGATGCTGGCACATTACCTACATCCATACGACGGGGGAACCTATGCCAAGGAAGTATGCGAAGGTGATGTCCATACACACAACCAAAAGGCTATGGAACTAGAGTCTAGATCCACAGCCAAGACTGCAATCTATTGTTTCTTGTATGGTGGTGGCGATGAGAAGTTTGGCAAGACTATTGGTTGCTCTACCTACAAGGCAAAGCAAGTAAAGAATAAGTTGTTGTCAAACATTCCCGGACTCAAGAAGCTTATTGATCAGTGTCGTTTCTCTACCCTCAGTGATGGTGTTGTCAAGCCATTTGGATGGCGACCTATCCCTGTTCGTAAGGAACATGCTGCTCTCAATACCTTGCTCCAGTCATCGGGTGCTCACATTGCCAAGGCTTGGGCTTGTGTTGCTAATCATAGATTGCAACTAGAAGTAGGACCATCCAAGTTTGCTTGGGTAGCCTCAGTCCATGACGAGCTTCAGCTAGAGTGTGATCCAGAGTATGCTCACAAGATTGGTAATATAATCTGTGAATCAGCAACCACTGCTGGTGATCTAATGAAGTGTAATTGTCTAATCGAAGCTGAATACAAGATCGGTAACAACTGGTCGGAGACACACTAATGAAAACTGTATATCTAGAGGTTAAAGTTTCTGATAACGCTGATGAACAAGAGCTTTACAATACTTTACATTCAAGTCTAGTAAAGCACCAATGGAGTGTTGTGGATGTTGTAATCCCAACTATTATTAAAAATGAAATCGACAAACTAAGTGAAGAAAACAAAGTACTTAGATTCCGAGTAGCAGAACTACTAAAGAGTCAAGGTAAAGTTTGGTTTCTAGAATAGGAATAAAATGCCAAGAGATTACAAAGACGAGTACAAGAAATTTCAATCATCTACTAAGTCAAAGAAAGACCGAGCACACCGAAATAAAGCACGACGAGCAGGACTCCGTAAGGGAACTGTTCGCAGGGGTGATGGTAAAGACATTGATCATAGAGATGGTAACCCAAGAAACAACTCATCTAAGAATCTAAGAGTTGTTTCCAAGTCTTACAATAGAGCAAAGAGATGAATGACTCTGTTACTTTTATGAGACAAGTAAACGAGTTTATAGCTAGCAACCCAGAACATCCAATTGTTATTGATTACCAAAAAGGTAATATTGGTTTAGGTTATATTATTCGTAACTGGAAGGAAATACATAATGAGAATTATTCAGATCAGCGGCAAGGGCCGGGTTGGAAAGACATCGGTAGCTAAGATTATAGAAGCCTTAGCTTACCATAGGGGTTATATTCCAGTTATTGTACCATTTGCTGACTCACTAAAGAAAGCAGCGGCAGATCTTGGATACTCAAAGGAAACAAAACCAGACGAGTATCGTAAGTTTTGCCAAGAACTTGGTGCTTCAAAGCGTAAAGAAAATCCAGAATACTGGATTGAAAAAACCTTTGAAACCATTCAAGAGTATATGCTTAAAGAAGTAGATAACAAGTCCGAAAATAAAAAGTACTGGGAATATGTCATTATTCAAGACGATGTTAGGTACATGAATGAGATAGCACTTGGCAGAGAACTAGCAGCCACACAGATATTTATTGATTCTGGTGGTCGTACACTTAGTGAAGAAAACGCTGAGTGGCGTAAACACGAAAGTGAAAAGCTAGCTAATGATGTAGAAGATAGTTTTGGTCTTCCCAACAGTGAGTATGAAGAATTATTTGACCTTATTATTGTCAATAATGAAACACTTATGGAACTAAAGGAAGACATAAACGAAGCTATTGATGAGATTCTTGATACTGGTAAACTAGAAATCGAAGAACTACCTTGGACAAAAGAAAACGAAAATGAATAAACCAACAGAGGCTATTTTAGATGGAGATATTATCGCTTATCGTGCGGCGTTTTGGGCCGACCAAGAAGGTATTGATGCACTGCCGGAAAGGATCAATAAAGACATTAGCGATTGGACTCCCAAGGGTGTGGACAAAGTTTATATTGCTATGTCATGCCCAAGAAACAAGAACTACCGTAGGGTCTTCTGGAAGCCCTACAAGGAACACAGAGATGACTTTAAGGCACCCGACTCAATAAGTTATGCTCTAGAGTGTATTTATGATACCGGTATTACATCACGGTGTGTAGATAGACTAGAAGCAGATGACTTGATTGGTATGCTGGTTTCTTCTGGTCAAGCTATTGGGGTAACAGTAGACAAGGATCTACGACAGATTCCTGGTTGGCACTGGAATCCTGATAAGGAAGAAGAACCTGTTTGTGTTGAACAAGATGCCGCAGATAGATACTTTTACCAGCAATGGCTAACTGGAGATTCTACAGATAACATCTGGGGTCTATGGAAGGTTGGGGCTGTAAAAGCTAATAAGATTTTGGACAAGTATCCCAGAGAAGAATGGGATAAGGTTATCATGGATATGTACCTAACAGAAGACTGGGCAAAAAGACCAGAGGGTAAGGTGCCTGATATGGCACCTAGTGACTTTGCTCTTTCTCAGGCTAGGTGTGTTAGAATCCTAAGAAATGGTGATTTTAACAAGGAAACCAGGGAAATCACCCTTTGGTGTCCAAATAACCTTGGAGATAGAAACATTTTGGATTTAAACAAGGAGTAATATGAGTAAGATTTTTGAAGAATTAGTAGCAATTGATAAGTATTGTCGTTGGGTAGATGACCTAAACCGTAGAGAAACCTGGGATGAGGCTGTAGATAGATACTTTAATTACCTAGATAGCCGACTAAATCTAAACACTAAGCTACCTAAACTGCAATATGAAGAGTTTAATAAGGCCAGAGAAGCAATGAAGAATCGTGAAATATTCGGTTCTATGCGCGCTCTTATGACGGCTGGCCCAGCTCTTGATAAGGATGATGTTGCAGCCTATAACTGCTGCTATGTTGCTGTTAATTCAGTAGAATCATTCTCAAATATCCTGTACGCCCTAGCCTGTGGCACTGGAGTTGGCTTTTCAGTTGAGTCTGAAGAGATTAATAACCTACCCCAGATCCCAGAAACAATTACAAAGTTATCAGACTCTATTGTAGTCGAGGACTCAAGAGAGGGTTGGGCTAATGCCTATAAGTGTTTTATTATAGAACTGTTCAATGGTAAGCATTTTACAGTTGACGTAAGTAAAATAAGAGCAGCCGGTACAAGACTTAAAACTTTTGGTGGGAGAGCCAGTGGTCCAGAACCATTTGTACGTCTTATTAAGTTTACATCTAACATCTTCTATGGTGCCAAGGGTCGTAAACTAAAGCCAATTGAAGTTCACGATCTTGTATGTCAGATTGCAGATAGCATTATCAGTGGTGGCGTAAGACGCTCAGCCCTGATCAGCCTATCAGATCTAAATGATTACGATATGGCCCATGCCAAAAGTGGTCCCTGGTGGGAAACTAATGGTCATAGATCATTAGCTAATAACTCTGCTGTATTTAATGGCAAGCCCAGTCTCGGTACATTTATGAATGAATGGGCTTCTCTTTACAATTCACGGTCAGGTGAGCGTGGTATTTGTAATAGAGAAGTAATGCAAAAGATTGCAGAAAAGGCTGGTAGAAATCCTAATTACAAGTTTGGTACTAATCCCTGTAGTGAGATTATCCTCAGACCAGATCAGTTCTGCAACCTAAGTACTATTGTAGTTAAACCACAAGACCAAGGCCCACAGCTAATTGAGAAGATCAGACTAGCTACAATCCTAGGTACCCTCCAGAGTGCTCTTACTAACTTTACTTACTTTGAAAAGAATGGTCAAACATCTTTCAAGGAAAACTGTGAAGAAGAAAGATTGCTTGGTGTATCTATGACTGGTATCTTTGATAACAACCTTACAAATGGTGGTCATGGTATTGAAGAACTACAAAAGATTCTTGAAGCACTTAAGTTTGTTGCTCACAAAACAAATGAACAGTTTGCTGAATATCTTGGTATTAATCCATCAAAGTCAATTACCTGTGTAAAGCCAGAGGGAACAACATCCTGTGTTGCTGGTTCAGCTAGCGGTCTTCATCCAAGATTTGATAAGTTCTATATCCGTAGAATCAGAATGGAAAAGAACTCACCAATGTCCAAGTTTATGGCTAATGCTGGTATTCCACATGAGCCTTGTGTTATGAAGCCAGAAAATACAACAGTATTCTCATTCCCAATTAAGGCAAACTTTGGTGTTACTCGACATGAGATTAATGCACTAGGTCACCTACAATTATGGTTGGCTTATCAACTATTCTACTGCGATCACAAGCCAAGCGTTACTGTAAACTATACAGATAATGACTTCCTATATGTAGGTGGTTGGTTATGGCAACACTGGCACATGGTATCTGGTGTATCATTTCTACCAACTGTAGAACACATCTACCAGCAAGCACCCTTTGAGTCTATTACTGAAGAAGAGTATGGTAAACTTGAGGCGTTAATGCCTACTCATGTAAATTGGAATCTACTTTCAGAATATGAAAAAGAAGATACAACCAAGGCATCACACGAACTAGCTTGTTCTGCTGGTGCCTGTGAAATAACTTAAGGAGTATATTATGTCTACAATGTTTGTTGAAAGTGAGTATGATTTGGATCTTGTTATAAACGAAGCAATTAAGCTCGTTAAACTAAAAGATTCTCAATTAGATGTTGGCTTTCACAACATGAATATGGCACACATATTCTTAAGTAACTTCCACACGGCATTAACTGAAAATAAAATAGATCCCGGTACAAAAAACTTTATGCTAAATATTATGGTATCTAAAAATGAACAGAGTTGAGTATTTACTATTAAGATTAAAACATAATGCACAAATGGATCCAGATCTTCAGCTATGTTTAAAGCTTATTAGAGATTATAAAGAAGAAATAACAAGATTAAACAATGAACGAGAACAACTTGAGAATAAGCAAAGAATTGATAGAGAAGCTGGAAAAAATAATAACCCTGAACCCAAACGATCTAAAGCTAAAGGATTACGAGCGTGGCTTCAAAGCGGGTCAGATAGAACTAGTTCAGAAAATACGGGCAATGTTTGACCTTCAGGAAAGGAGGTAACCTATGAGTTTTGGTGGAGGTGGTGGTGGTAATCGTGGTCCAAGTGGACAAATCACAGATCCAGATGCATATGCTATGAGCCTTATGCGTGAGCAAATGGCAATGCAAGCTAAGCTACAAAAAGAACAAGAAGCTAGAATGCGTGAAAACGCACGACTAGAGCGAATTGAAAACGAAAGACTACAGCAGGAAGCAGCAGCCAGAAGAGCTGGTGTAATTGCTGAAGAACGTCGTAGAGAAACAGCAACCTTCCTAGAGCAGACCGCTCAAGCTAGGGTTGATAAGGGTGAGATAACCCTAGGCGAAGCTGGTTTAAACCTAGACATGCCGGTTATTGAAAGACCAGCATACGAACAAGAGATAAGACCACTCTGAGGAGAGTAAATGAATACTGAGAAAACAATCAAAGAACGATGGCAAGTTTTAAATGCCAAACGTGATACTAAACTAAACAAAGCAAGAGCATGTTCTGCTATAACTGTTCCTACTTTGTTGCCATATGAGTCAATGACTGGAGAAGATAACCTACTTCAGACATTCTCTTCTGTTCAATCTAGAGGTGTAACATCACTTGCTAGTAAGATTCTCAGTGTATTAATTCCACTAAACGATACACCATTCTTTTCATTTGGTCTTAAGAATGGTCGTGAACCATCTAGAGAAGTAGCAGAATTTCTAGATAAGCTTTCTTTCCAAGTATATAAGAAACTAATATCTAATAACCTTAGAGAAGTTTCCTATTTAGCCATGCAACACCTCATAGTTGTTGGCGATGTTCTTATTGTGATGGAAAATGATTATTCATTTAGGGTAGTCCGTCTTGACCAGTTTGTAGTCCGAAGGGATGTAAATGGGTCTATTAAAGAGTTTATCTACCTAGAATTCGTTTCTCCATCCAATGTAGAACCAGCTAACTATTATGATTTTATTTCTGGTGAAGAAGAACAATCCGGGTATAAAACAGTTTATATCCGGGTTTGCCAAGAAGAAGATACTGGTCGCTGGAAAGTAGAAAAAGAACTAGAAAAAGAGATTATAGATGTAGGTTACTATGATGTTCTTCCGTATGTAATACTACGTTGGGCTACCATTGCTGGTGAAGATTATGGTAGATCCCATGTAGAAGATATCTACTCCGATATCAAGACTTTGGAATCATACAGCAGAGCCTTAATTCAAGGCATGGCTGCTGGTTCTACTTTTTTTATGGGTGTAGACCCAGCCGGTGTAACGGAAATTGATGACCTATCCGGGGCCGTTAATGGTCAATGGGTAGCGGCAAAGAAGAACGAAGTATTTACAATCTCACCATCAGATACTATGAATGCACAACTTCAGGTAAGTGCTTCAGCAGTAGAAACAATGCGCAAAGAGGTTGGTCAGGGCTTCCTGCTACAGACAGCAGCAATGCCTACAGGTGATCGCGTAACAGCTACCGCTATTAGAGCTGTCGGTAATGAGTTAGAGAATATCCTTGGTGGTACTTTCTCTGCTATTGCTAGAGACTTTATGATCCCTATTATTAGAAGAACAGTATATCTAATGTTGGATAACAACGAAATAGATGAAAGAATCAAGGACCAGTTTGATGAGAAGAATGGTATTCTTAACATTGAAATCCTGACTGGTTTACAATCATTGTCAAGAGAGTCAGATATTACCAAGTTACTCCAAATGGGTGAAATGGTAAGAAACCTACCTGAGCAAGCTGCTTCATCCTTTAAGTGGGATGCCTTTGCTAGAGCACTTATTACTTCACTTGGGTTTGATCCAGATAACTGGGTTAAATCACAAGAAGAAATACAAGAAGAAAAAAACAAGCAAGCTCAGATGCAGCAGCAGATGGAACTACAAAAGATTGTTGCTCAGCAAACAGCAAATGCTGCTGGCTCTGCTATGCAAGAAGATCTAAAGAATACTGGTGGTGCAAACATTCCACCAGAAGTACAACAACAAGCAATGAAACTATTTGGAGGTATGAATGGCTAAGAAAGCAAACAAATCAAGTATGCCCTGTAATAAACCAAGACCATCTACCTCACCCGGTAAGAAAAGAATGGTCAAGGCTTGCGCCAATGGTCAAGAAAAAATCATTCACTTTGGTGCCAAAGGGTATGGTCATAACTACTCTCCAGAAGCTAGAAAGAGCTTTAAGGCTAGACATAACTGTAATCAAGCAAACAACAAGCTAACAGCCAAATATTGGGCCTGCAAAAATCTATGGGCTGGCCCAGGTGGCTCTAAGCAAAGCTGCCCAAAGGGTAGGAAATGTAAGGGATGAATGCAGATAGAGATAGAAAAACACTAAATGCAATGCGTTTATTATTGGCTCCTGTTCAATCAAGCTTACTTGAGAACACAACCTTAATAAACTCACAGCTAAATCAGCTATCTCTACAACTTAACAACACAACATCCTACTTAAACCAAAGAATAGACACATCCGATCAGCTAACTTATCAAGTTCAAACAGCCTTAAACAGTGAAAAAGACGAAGCTTATCCTAATTCACTAAAGAGTGAAATAGTTAAAAAAGATCAGACTAAAGCTGCATCTAATGACTTTGTAATCGATACAACAATAACACCAAACTCAGTATGGGTTGGATTAAATTATACATATAGAGTAAACCAAACTCTTGTATTTAACCACTCCCCTACTGAGTATTTTTATGCACAAGTTAAAGACTATGATCCAACTGTAGGTGATTTAACATTTGGTATTACAAGATCCTATGGAACACCCGGTACTTATACTGGTTGGGATATATCAGTAGGGTCAGAGTTAATTAGCGATAGATATGGGTCAACTGCCAATACAATCTGTGAGGGTAATGATCCTAGGCTTACTAATTCAAGAACACCCACAGCCCATACACATCCCCTCAGTGACCTTACACAAAGCTCTGCGGCTACAGATCAGGTTCCTGCTTGGAACGGCTCTAATTGGATTCCTGTGACTCCAGTTAAACTAGGAGTAGCACAAACATTCACAGCCAAACAAACATTTGGTGAGATAGAGGCAGCCACAGAAGTTAAAACTCCTAAGGTTTCACTATCATCAGTCGTATTAAATACCTCAGTGACTGGTGTGATTGAGCACGATGGTAATATTATCTATGGTAATAACTCATCTGGCCGTGGTCTTATACCATGTGAACAAACATCTATACTAACATCTGATAGAACAATCTTAGCTGCCACTGGTAATCAAAATATATTTGATGTACCTCAAGATACAATAACACTTGCTGCCAATACTACATACCAAATTAGGGGTTATTTATATTTAACTATGGGTACAACTACAGCAAGACACCTAGCATTAAGGTTTATTGAAAGTGTTACAGTCAATCCACCAACAATACACTTTGCTACTATTGGTACACCAAGTAATGGCGGTGCAGCATTAAGAACTCAAGATTCTGCTTTTTATAATACTACTTTTGGTGGCAATATAACTAATGCTACATTCTCAACTAACAGCTATAATGCCTTTATTACTGGCATTATTAAAACAGCAGACTCAGTAACCATTACACCAAAGATTGCATTCAGTGCAAATCCTGGTGGTACTAATGTAGTAAAGATAGGAACCTATATAACATTTACTCCAGTAGGAACTAATGGTGTTTTATCCATTGGTCCTTGGAGCTAAAAATTCAAATAACCAAGCAGTTAGAATCATAGAAAGGTGATTATTATGCCAAAAGATGCCTGTTATCACAAAGTAATGACTAGGTATAAAGGTAAACACAGCGCATATGCCTCAGGCGCAATGGTCAAATGCCGTAAGGTAGGTGCCAAAAACTGGGGCAATAAGGCCAAGAAGGGAGGAAAGTAATATGCCAAAGGTAGGTAAGAAGACCTTCCCATATACCGCTAAGGGTAAGGCTGATGCTAAGGCAGCAGCTAAGAAGACAGGGAAGAAGATGATGACTAAGAAGGGTTACAAGTAATGGCTGACTTTTCTCAGGAAAGGAAGTACGGATTACATGGTTGGTTCAAGCGGAACAATGGTAAGGGCTGGGTAAACTGTAAGACTGGTGGGCCATGTGGTCGCAAATCTGCCTCTTCAGGAGGCTCTTATCCCGCTTGCCGACCAACCAAAGCCCAATGCACCGCCAAGGGTGTTAAGGCTAAGAAGAGTTCTAAGCCAGTTAGATGGGAGAAATCTAAGAAAGGAAAGAAATAATGGCAAAGAAAATGAAAAAGAAAAAGTCCACAAAGAAGATGTCTTGTGGTTGTGGGGGTAAGAAATGACACCAGTTAGTGGTGAGTGGACTCATGCTACCTTTTTAAAACTTAGCCCAAGGTAATTTATGTATCATTGTAGAAGAGTTACAGGAATTAACGGCGGATCTACTGGAGCTATATGGGGAATACCTGTAGACGACATAACATCTTTTTTTGTTGGTGATGTTGTTGCTGTATTCAATCCAGTAAACAGCGGCCAGATTACACAAACAAGTAGAATTTATGAAATAATACCAGTACCTAACTCAAGTGCTGGTACAATTTTTATGCAAGTTTGTGGCGGGGGTACAAACGGTATTGTTTTTTCTAACTTAATTATCCAAGAAGGATATGAGCTTAGAACAATAACTGGATTGGTTTCTTCTACAATATCTGGTCCATTTAGTACATATGTTGATAACCAAAATAATACAGTCCAAGGTCGTGGCATTATAGAAGAAAACTATAATCCAGCAAGACACGAACTATTTAATTACGATGTGTTTAATACTGCTATTCCAACTGCTACAGCTTGTAAGAATACATCTTTCATGCTAGGAACCCCATTTAATACATATCACTTTAGTGGTATTGTAACTGGTGGTAGAGTAAATAATGCTCCCAATACTGGATGGAATGGTAAATCCTGTAGAATAGCACACATGTTAACATCTCAACACATAATACTTAATGGACATTATCCATTACGAAATGATATAGCTTATACTGTTGATGCTAGTGGTAATAGACAAACAATAACAAAACGAACACCACAAGAAGTTGGCGGCAATCCTAATGGTTTGTATCCTTATTCTTCAGCATTTAAAAATGGCGCACTAGACATTGGTTTTTATCCACTTTGGTTTGCTTTAAAAAATCCTGGATTAGATATTACAGATGTATTAGATGTACCACTTGAAGTATTTCAATCCTTTTCAGACCTTACAATACAAGCTATTAAAACTCCAGTAAATATAATTAAACCAAAAGTTCCATTTAAAAAGACAACAAAGCTTTCTGCTAACTATCATAATTTCAACTCTATAACAAGGAATTTAAAAGCATCCGCATGTTTGTTAGTTCAAAGTTCTTTTCATAGGGGTTATTTAGGATTAAGCTCTAGCAATTTTGGTATTCTAAAGGAAGTCTTTTCCGTAGCTAGCTTTTATGGTGATTTGTTTAACTATATAAATAAACCAGCATGGTTTAACAATACAGATGAAAATTCATCTATGCAAGAGGGCGATTCTTCATCATTAGTATTTTGGTGCTTTGATAGAAATGGCACAATAACCCCAGAAATTTTACTACCACTAACTGGATTGTTCTCTGGTGGTGTTTCTAATCAATTAAACACAGCCGGAACTTTAAATTTACCAGCTACTTTTATTGGACTAAACGGAACAGAAGTTACTCAAACAATAGATCAACATGTTTATGCTGTTTTTGGTAGTACAGGAGCACCAGGTATTCTTACGGAAAACCAAAAAAAAGTTATTGAGTTTATTCTTAAAGATAAAAGCTGGCAAATAACGCATCCTGATTTTATTTCAGCAAACCCTGAAAAAAATATTTATGAGTCAGATATCGTTGATACTATGGTTAATTGGTACGATGTTTCTGATCCTAATGAGTCTTTGCCACCTATTACAAATGAACAAATATTCTCATTAAGAAGTGGAATAAACCTAGAAACAACTGATCCATCCTTTAAAAGATTTAAACCAGAGGATAGATTTACTACTAAAAATATATTTAACTGGGGTACTTCCTTTGAAAGTTTTAATCAAATTACACTAACTGGTCTGGGTTATAGGTTTAATTTTAAGGGCTATAATCCACTTACAGATGACCCAGATGGTGTATCTCAGCTTCATTCTTTGCCACAACTGCCACCACCAGCTGATACTAAAGATATAAAACTTCCCTATATTGTTTTTAGGAAAGCAACATCTAGTGACGTAATAGCACTAGAATCAAATCCAAATACTAATGTATCGGTATTTAAAAACGGCGGAAGCCTATTACAAAACAATGTCCTTACTCCGGTAGATATGGAATTCCACAGATCCGGGGCTAAACTTATCAAAAAGAAACTAAAGTGAGGTAATAATAACATGCCAGGTATTTCTTATCAACAAGCATATGCTTTAGCTTTTGGGGCTTATATGTCACCAAGCGGCAATAAATCGTTTTCTATAGCTGGGTCTATCGGACTTCCAACAAATAAAAATAGACTATCCGGTTTACTTTCAAATACTCCTATTGATTTAGTAACAATTCCAGCAGAAATATTTGATAGTCCATTTAATCCAGGTATTTTATCCTTTACTGCTGCAACTTCAAGTACTGAAGTTAATGAAGTTGTTAATGAAGTTGTTAATGAACAAGTAGCTTTAAGTCCTAACCAAGAAGACGGCGGTTCTCATAGAGTATACAGTTCTTCAAAATGTTTACTTATTTGGGATACAGACTCTTTATCTGGAGCACTACCACTTAATACTGATACTGTATATATATCATCTTATGGTGAAACCGTATCTCCAGATGTTCTACCAGCTTCTTCAAATATATCAGTAACTTCGGTTGAGGGGCCACATAACATAGCTAAGTTAGCTAAAACAGGTGCTGGAACAATCCAAATAGAAATACAAAGATTATATGATGACGATAGTATATTCTTTTCAAGCTCTACATTTGGAAGTAATCCAGCTGGTAGTGGGTTAAAAATATCAATATCAAATGCTACTGGTACTGGGTCTGGTTTTAATACAGGAGCACAGGAGTTTATTTTAAAAACCACAGCAAGCTATCCTGTTTCAGGTCTTAGTACTTGGTCTGGTTCTAATTTATATATAGTTGGTGAATTAGTAAAATATCTAGAATTATATTATATATGTGTTCAAAATACAACTGAGGCTCAAGAACTACCAACTAATGAAGATTATTTTGAACCCTATACAGAAACTGATTTTACCGAAACTAGTGGTGCATCTATTAGTTTTTTAGACCAATCAGTTAATGGTATAAATGTCTTTAGAATTAATATTCCACTTAATTTATATAGAGCACAGGTTTTAGCATCAACTGGTAGATATATACCTAATACAAATACAATCTCATCTTGGATTTCTTTAGCAAATAATACTACACTTATTGACGAAGTAACAGGTGGAGGAACTGCTGGAAATCAGTGTGGTACTTTAACCATAAAACCAAAAAATAATAACTATTCTAAGGGTAGTGCTTGGTTGCTTAAACTATCACAAGCAGCACCACTTGATAATACAATTAATGTTTCTGAGATTCCAAATGCTACTTTTTTAGCTGGATTAAGTAGTTCGTTTATATTTAGTATTGGTTCTGCTGGTGGTACCGTTGTTCCTGTACTTTCGTATAAGTACGGTGGTGATATAAATGGATCTGGATTTTTAACCCAGACTGAAAAAAATTACCATAACACAGGTGTTAAAATAGTTAGCAAACTAAAAAAGTGAGTAAACATGAAAAGTAAACAAAATAAAAAGAAATCTCCAATACAAGGTATGGGTATGGAAGGAATGCTTGGTAATGGTACGATGTTATTAGATGGACCTATGGCTTCCGAATCAACCGGAGCTTTCCAAAGAATGCCCGGTGCTGGTATGATGGGTGGCATGTCTATGAATGAACAGGGTGCCAAAGAAATGGCCTCAAAGAAAAAACAAAAAACTAAGGGCCTTAAGCGATGAAGCCTAAGGTTAACTTAGATTATATTAAGAATCGGACTGGCCCAAAGCCAGATACTAATAAACCCAAGTTAAACAAAAAAGCTAAGACTGGTCGTAAATAACCAACAATCTTAGCAAGGAGAGTTTTAAATGATAGATAATACAAATGCTGAACAATCTCAACCTGTCGAGACTCAGCCAAATATAGTTGATCCAACACCATCAGAAGATCCTGTTATTACACATGAACGTGCTATGTTTAACAAGTATGTTCAAGATCAGGGTCAGAAGATTCCATCCAACTTCAAGGATGCAGATGCTTGGTTTAACAGTCTTGTAGAAGCCCGTAAAGGGTTTACTCAGGCCAGACAGGAAGTTGCTGCTCTGAAGAAGCAGTATGCCGAAGCCGGGGTAACAAATCCAAACTTTGTTGAAACCCGTCAGGTTGAATCTACTACTCCAGAAAAACCAGAAGACTTATCTGGTATTCCTGAAGATCTTAAAATCAATACACCATCTCAGGCTCCAACCATTAATAATACTAAGGTTAGTGCAGAAGATTGGACCAAGTGGGGCAAAGAAATTGACTCAAGTGGTTCCGTAAGTGCAGCTACCCGTAAGGAAATTAAGGATAAGATGGGGGCTGATGATGTTATTATTGAGCAAATGATCCGTGGTCGTAAAGCTTTAGCTAAGCAATCATGGGACGAAGCGGCTGGGGTTGTCGGAGGGAGTGATAACCTCAAGCGAATGTTTAAGTGGGCACAAGAGAATCTTACTAAAGAAGAAATTGATGCCACTAATAGAGCATTACAGACAACTGCATATAAGAATGTGCTGTTAGGTCTTAAGGCTCGGGTAGAATCTAATCAACCACAGCAAAAGCCAAAGGCTCAGGAACCCCAGGCTTTGCAAAATAGAGTGAATCAATCACAGGTTCCTCAACAAGTACAGGTATTTAAAAACATGGCGGAACAGAAGGCTGCTTTATCAGACCCCCGCTATAGAACAGATCCTAATTTTAGAAGAGCTGTCGAACAAATGTTAGTAAATACCAGTAGATTTGGTTACAGAAATCGTTAACTCCGTAGAATCGTGTAAGAAATTTATATATGTTTTTCTTACAAAGACACGGAACAACTAATGGTTTCTCCTAAGTTATTATTTTAGATTAAAGAGAGTTTCTAATTTAAGGAGAAACAAACATGGCAGATTATTCAGTTGTTAATAATGGTGATACTAATCCCATTTTCCCAGTAGGTGTAAACGTTGGCAATTGGCCACAGGGTGGTACTGCAGCTTCGACTTCTTCCGGTACTCCAGCAGTTTCTGCTAATCCAGATTACTGGTTACCAATCTGGAGTGGTGAAGTTCTAAATGCTTATGATCAATACAATGTATTTGAACCAATGGTAATGACCGAAACCATTGAATCAGGTACTACTAAGCGTTTCCCAATTACCGGCACCGTTGGTCACATCGGTGTATGGAATGCTGGTGAAGAGCTTATTGGTTCAAAGGATATTGACAACCCAGGTTGGTTTGATATCTCACTTGATCAAAGACCAATGGCTTCATTCTTTGAACTTGATGACATTCATCTTATGCTTACTCAGTGGGACTATAGATCAGAACTTGCTCGTCAGGCTGGTCTAAAGCTTAGCTACATCCGTGATAAGCAGATCGCTTGCATGATTGCTCAGGGTGCATTTACAGCCGCCCGTGCTCCATTCACAGCATCATACGCTGGTATGAATGTTGGTGGTGCCGCTGCTGTTCTTCCACCAGACGCAGCTTTTAACGTACTCGGTCTTCGTGGTGCAGGCGCTACTGAGCGTACCGATGCTGCTCTAAAGCTTCTTGAGTATCTAGAGCGGTACATGGTACGTCTTGCTGAAATTGACGCTACTATGGGTGAAGTCTATTGCGCTGTTACTCCACAGGCTTTCCATGACATTCGTGCTCTTGGTATTGCCCGTGATTCTACAGGCCTACAGGGTGGTGCTGGTCGTCCATTCTTCGGCGGCGTTGCTGAAGCAGGCGGCTTAGGTACTGGCCTAAGCAATGGCATGTTCGGTATTACCGAATCACTAGAGTACATGGGTGTTAAGATCATCAAGAGCAACCACCTTGGTGAACTTGACCACGCTAAGGTTGAGCAGGGTCAAGCAAACACCGTTAGAACAGCATTTAGCTCAGTTGGTAAACTTGCTAATGCTGGCAATGTTGGTGTTATTGGTGACCTTGGTGATGCCAAGTATAACTTTAACTGGTTTGATGGTACTCGTAATGACGATGCCGTAGTTGGTAATAACGGTGTAATTAACACCAGCGATTTTGTTACCCCAGTTAAGGCTTTGATTTGGCAGCGCAGTGCTGTATGCTCACTTAGACTACAGGGCATGAAGGTTGAGACAGTTAAGGATGTCCGTAGAGGTACATTCTTCACTGTAGCTAGCATCATGGGTGGTGCTGGCGTACTCCGTCCTGAGCTTTGCGGTGCTATTCAGGGCAGCTACACAGTCTGATACATTTAAATTATTAGTACCTAGGGGGTCGAAAGATCCCCTAGGTATTTTTTTTAGAAGGGAGGATTATATGTTAAAACCATACAATCCAGTACAACAATCGTCCCGTGGACTTGGTGATACCGTAGCTAATGTTGCTAAGAAGCTTGGCTTTAAGCAAACAGAAGGCTGTGGTTGTCAGAAACGCCAAGAAGCATTAAACAGGCTTGTTCCTTATGGAAAGAAGGGAGCTAAGTAATGGGTTCCTATAGCTATACCGAAGCTGTGAACCACATGTTGCTTGTTTCAGGTGAACATCTTATTAATGACCTTAGTGCAGAAGCTGGGGTTGATATAAGTGTTGCAGAGTTTATTCTTAAGCAAACCATAAAAACCTATCAATTAAGGGGGTTAGCTAATAATAGATATGTAACGACAATTGCTCCTGACGTTAATGGTAAAATTAACTTACCATCTCTTGCTTGTTATGCCCAGGTTGTTGAGCCTCTGTTCGATCCTACGACGGGGGAGGTGATCCAGACTACATTAAAGTCCAATCCTACTGCTAGGCTATTCAACATCACCAAGCAAACAGATGTTTTTACTCAGTCTTTGGATGTCGAAGTTATTGTTTTACTAGGTAACGACGAAAGTAAATATGGTTGGGATGATATTGATTCTCCCTTACAAAGAGCAATTATGGAAACTGCCGCTAGAGAGTATCAAATGATTACTCAAGGTGATATTAATATAGATAAAAGGCTTGCTATGCAAGAACAAGTCTTTGTATCTAGAGGCAGGGCATCTGATATATTTAAAAAGAACAGATCTATATTCTTGGGTGATCCCGGTACAAGAGCAGCAGTTAATCGCCGTGGTATCCTAAGTAATGATCCATACTTTACAAGAACGAGGTTCTAATGGCATTTATAAGACTTCCAATTAACAGCCTTAGTGGTGGTGTAGGGCGACAGGCTCCTACTAAACGATTGACAACCGAAGCAGAAAATATTGACAACTGCTTGGTTACGCTGGAGAGGTCTGCCGAAAAACGACCACCACTAAGTAGTATTAATATGGGTGGGGGGAGCGCATATTTAGATATCCCAAATCTAAATCCTCCCCTTAACCTTAACTTTAATGCTGATAATTTATATTTTCATTTCTTAGATATTGATGGATTTAATCGTTATTGTATTATAATTAACAGATCTGGATATGACTTTGAACCATCTAATAGTTATGTTAATCCAAATACAAATGAAGAAATAAACCTATCTAATTTTATTACTGTTTATAGGATTGAACCTACTGAATGGGTAAAAGAAACCGTTGACTCATCTGTAGGTACAACAGTAAGTAATACATCTGGATTTAACAGAGCTATATTTGAGTACTTGACATATGGTAACAAAAATAGTACTTCTAATTATAGAATAGCTCGTTCTGTTAAAGGATCAGTATCGGCAACAAATATTAAAGATACTTTTGGTTCTACAGATTTTGATGTTGGTATAATTTTATGGAACAAGTTAGTTGAAATTGATTATTTACCTGACAATGCAGCATTAGATCCTTCAAATGTTGCTTTAGGGTGGGCTAGTACATTTGAAACAAATCAATTTATACATTCCGGTGATACAATTAACTATAAGATATCTACATTTCCACCAGGAACAATACCAACAACAGAAGATATTATCGGAGATCCTGGATATATAAAAAACGTAAGAGATGATATTGATATTACTCTTGTTGATGGTGTTGAAGTAGATGATGGACAAAGCAAAGAAAACTTTGAAGGTGTTCCACAATATCCTGTAACCGATGTACAAACTAACACAAATACAACTTGTGGATTTAAAGCAACAAGAACATTATACCATTTAATTGATAATCCAAGAATTATACCAAGAACTGCTGGAACAAATATTGATTTTAATACAGACCAATACTATCTGACATCTCCACTAACACCACTGGTTAGAGACAGTGCTATACCTGGTTTTGGTAAGGTATTTTTTACAAGAAACTCATATAGTACATTTCCAGTTAGTTACTATAGAGCAACTAGATTTTCAAGAAATCCATACTATGAGCGTGTAAGATCAGAATCTCCAAACTCGGTGCTTGATCATAGAAGATTACCAATTATAATCTATAAAGATGTTACTGGTAGTGGTAATTGGAAAGTAAGGCCATTGCCGGTACAGCCACGAATTTCTGGTACAGATATTAGTAATCCCGGACCAACAGCATTTACTAGAAAAGAAAAAATTCAAAGTATTACTTTATGGAAAAGTAGACTTTGGATTGCTACCGAAAATACAATATTTTCTAGTAGACTAAATGATTATTTTGATTTCTGGATTAACGATATTGAGAATGTAACAGAAACAGATCCTATTGATATTCAGGCTACTGTGGGTGTTTATAATAAACTTACTTACATTGTACCATTCCAGAGTACATTGTTTGTAGCTACTGCTGGGTCTTTACAGTTTGAGGTTCGTGGGGGTTCCGCTGATGTAGGTATTTCTCCGTTTAACGTAGAGTTTAGACCTACATCTTTCTATAGCACCTCTAAAATTACAGAACCACAAAAACTCGGTAACAATATATTCTTTGCTAATGCCAGTAAAATGTATATGTATTTAGGTAGTGGTAATGCTACTAGTGAATACTCCACAGCTATTGATGTTAGTCAGCACTGTAAAGATTATTTACCAGAAAATATTAGAGTTTTAACTACAAGCTCATCTACAGATAGTATTCACATGGTAGATGATAATAATAGAAATCAACTATTTAACTTTGTATTTAGAACTAATGGCGAACAGATTGCTCAAAATGCTTTTCATAGATGGATACTAGCTCCAGAGGATGACATAGTAGCACTTAAAACCTACGAAAAAGACTTTTATATTGTATCAAAAAGACCAGCTACTTCTAATTCAACAAATAAAGCACTAACAGTTTACTTTACATCCTTAGAAACAGTGCCATTTACTACACCAATGATTGATTGGTTAACACTTATAACTACACCATTTATGACATTTAATGGTACAAATACAATAATTACATTACCATTTTATGACCCAAGAATAGATTCGGTTATAAAATCTTCGGCATGGGGTAATGACGCTTATACAGATATAAATATCGTAAATACCTTTGTTGATAATGTTACTGGATATACCAAACTTACTGTTTCTGGTAATATTACAGCTAACTCTGTTTGGGTTGGTAGATCTTATGAGATGTCTATAGAACTATCTCAACAGGTAATCCGTGGCGGTGGCCAGGGTTCAGGACAGGTTGTAGAGGGTGTATTAAACCTTAAGAGAATTACAACCAGACACCTTAATTCTGGTGTTTACGATATTGAAATTCAAAGACGTGGTAGACCATCAACAAATGTTTCATTCTACCCCTTTGATATTAACAGTTTACAATCAATTCAAGGTAATATTAAGATTGATGCCGTAGGTGAACACTTTGCTAAAATCTTATCTTACTCAGAATCATGCAAAATATTCATTAAATCAGACTATCCGACTCCTTGTAACATTACTAATATAGACATCATTGGTAACTGGAGATCGTTAAATACAAGTATAGAATAAGGAGAATTTACAATGCCTTGTTATAGTTATTCAGCAAATCTACCTATTTTAGCCAGCAATGTAGAAGCAGTTTTTAATGCAGCTGGTGGCACTACATTCTCATACGATTCTTTATATTACATTTGTGAAATACCTATTTCTAATCAGATTTATGTATACACAAGACCATCAGTAAACGGCGTAGAAACACTACGGGTAGAGAATACTGAATATACAATCCAAGGTACTAATATTGTATTTAACTCCGCTCCATCTGGTCAGGTTGTTATTAGAAGAATAACTAATGACCAAAGAATGCTTACTGTATTTAGTGATGGTGCAAAACTATCGGCTAATGAACTTAACTCAGCATTCCATCAGTTACTCTTTTTAACGCAAGAAAAAGAACTAAGTGGATCTACATATAATAATGTATTTACAGATTTAAACAGTATTCCTGCATGGAGTAATGGGTCTGTTTATCAGATTGGTTCTGTAGTTACATTTAACGGATCGGTTTATCGATGTCTACAGCTAACAACAGCTGAAGAAAGTCCAACAACCCATCCAGCAAAATGGACACTTGTAACAGCATCTTCGTTTAATTTTGTTAGTATTGGTGGCCCAAATCCTGTAATATTTGATTTTGGAAACCTTGATCCAAACTCTACCCTTAGTTGGGATGGAACTAAGTTTGTTGCCAGTAATGGCGTATCTACAGACTTAACTAGTTTAACCGATGTAACATTAGAGAACCCACCAGAAAATAATGATATTCTTAAGTATGATTCTACAACATCTAGGTGGATAAATACTCAAGCTTCTTTTAATTTGTTTAGTACTCCAGTTGTTACACCAGGTAGAGCCTTTCAAAACCTAGCAACAAACCTTTCCTATACAAATGGTGGAGTTGCTGTAGACGTTGGCTCTAATCTAGATCAGTTTAGAAATGCAAATAATAACTGGGTCTTACCAGATCCACCAACTGTTTACAGTATTATACAGTCTTGTGTTCCGGCTGTTCAAACAAATAATCCAGTAATTACAGATCTTAGACAATACCTAACATCAATAGAAACTAGGTTCCAAAACGTAGCTAGTAATATTGCAAATCCAGTAAAAGTAAAATTCTTATGGAATTTAAACGAAGACCGGCAAAATATTCTTGATTCAGCAACTGGAAATATGTTAGATGGTTATCAATCTATGTATTGGAATAAACCACTAGAATTATATGGTAGTGCTATTTCTACTGGTGGCACCACCGCTGATGGATATTATGTTGGTGCTGGTACATTATTAAAGTATCATGGTATTTTATCTGGTGGAAACGTATATCAAACTTCACCATTTTTTACAAGAACAACAATTGGAGCTGCAACAACCCTTAAATCTAAAATTAGTTGCTATGGTGTAAGACATTTCTATCTTTCTGTACCTGAATGCGCTACTTCTAATTTATCAAGCATTCCTGTAATAATAGGTGGTAATTTTGTATCTACAAGTACTTTACCTAGTTTAGCACAAGAACTTAAAGTTAATACCAACCCAAATACAATTGATAAAAATTCATTAGTAACTGTAAAATACCACGATTTTTATTTAGCGGCTTTAAGAGATTTTGCCTTTGCTTCTATGAATGATAGAACAACAAATGCCGTATCTGGGGATACTCCATTATTTAATCTTGAATATAGTACAGATACCCATCCTTCTACAGCTGCTGATAATAATGCTATAATAAAGGAAAGATTTGTAAGAAGAAGAAAATCTTCTTTTATAAATGCTGAATACAATTCCTTTACTGATGTTAACTTTAAAAGACTAGAGGGAAACGAAACGGTAGCTGCTGTGTTGTGGAAAATTCCAAAACAAATCATTTATTACAACAGACAAGCACTTGCTTTATCTGCTAGTGGAACTCAACCAGTATTAACTGCTGACGGTCGTGGTTTAAGTCAAGGAACACCAACACCAGTAGCTGGAACAGAAGCCTTTGCTGAAGTAGAACAAAACTTTAATACTTTAAAAAAAGAACTAAGGTGGGAAGGTTGGTCAAAGCCAACACAACTAACATATGCCCAAAGCACCACAACAGAACTTAATGATGGTACTGTATTTAAAGCAGATGGTGTTTGGAGTGCTTGGAATTACCAGTGGAGTAGTCAGTATTACTTACTGGGTGGCATAAATCCAGAAGTATTTGGATTAGCTGATATTGATTGGATGGCCCAAGAAGTTGGTACTATACAAGTAACCGATACCATGAAATTTTTTAGTTTAGGAAAACCAGAGTATGCGCCACCAATAGTTAGATCTGGGATAAGCAATGCTGCTGGTAATCCTCTCTTAGGATCGGCAATTTCAACTAATGGAGATCCTTTATCTCCAGTTGGCATTTACGGTGGTGATTGGTGGCCTTGGCACTATAGACCAAACGATATAAGAGTAGCAAGTATTGCTTCTAGTTGGCCAGATGGATTAATTGGAACACATCTATTAAATATAGATGCAAATAAATTATTCTCAGAAGCATCCAGATTTGTTCCAGATCCTGTTGATGAGTATGTATTTAGATTAGTTTGTAAGAAAAACCTTACTAACACATTTAGAAATGCTGGAGATAGTAGTAATAAACTAAGAACATCTATTTTACTAGAGCATGGATTTGCATCTAATAGCAGATTTTCAGATAATACTATATTAACCTCATTGAATCAAGTTTTTGGGAATAATATTAAAACAGCTACTAGTAACTATTTAAAAACAAGAGTTGATCATTCTAAGATTAAAGTTTATGTAAAAAATGAAGCAATTGAACAAATAGGTTCAGATTCAAGATTGGTTGTTACTATAGGTATTATTGTCCCAAGAGTTAAATCAATTGGTTACAGTAGAATTTTTAGAAAGCTTACACCATTAGGATCTCAAGCTAGAATTAGAGATGGTGTAACAGTAGATACTGAAAAAGATTATGGACCCTGGAACTGGGATCTAGAAGTTTACAACACAGACTATGGGACAGCTTCTAGTGATTATTATACTTCAGGTATTGAATCGTTTGATGCTGGTGCAGGTTTAAACTCGGCAGTAGACTGGTATAACTTTGATGACTATACGGCACAGTGGAACTCGCAATATCAAGGATATCATAATGGATCTTTTAATACAGCTTATAACTGGACTAATAGAATAGCAACTGGAAATATATCAACTAAAACTGTATTTTCAAGGCACAACTATAAAGCAGCAAGTCCAGCTAATAAAGATAATGCCTGGACTTCAGCAAATAATGTATCAATTTCAGGTAGAAATGAATGCGCTGTAAAGTTTGTAAATGTTGGTATTCCAAGTGATTTATGGATTAGACTTAGTATTCTTAATACTGATGCAACTTTAGATTTAATTGAAGGTACAGTAGCAGCTAACCAAGGTCTAAATACAACTACAATTTCAGAAATTTAAGGAGATCTTATGCCACCAAAAGAAAAAGAAACATCCGCTATATTAGTTCAATGGTTCCAATTGGTTGTTTTAGCTATTGGTGTTGGTGCTTTTTTTGTTGATATTGGCAAAAGATCCCAAATGCTAGATAAAACAAATCAAGACTTATCAGAACTAAAAACAATTGTTCAAGACTTGGTTAAAGCACAAATTCAAATATCATCTAATGATGCCACACACAAAGCAATGTTAGACGATCTTAAAGCCAGAGTTGTTGAACTAGAAAGAAGAAAGTAATGTATAAGTATATATTACTACTATGTTTAGTTCTAGTTGGTTGTAAATCACCAACAGCACAAATCGCAAAAGATGCTAATCAAGTATCTACTTTGGCTCAATCTTCTAAGGAAAGGTTTATTAGAATTGATGAAGCCACAAAAACCGAGGTTATAGATGTTGCGTCGATCCAAGCAGAAGCATCTGCTGGAACGAAAGAACAAGATACTATAGTTAATCTAACTAAGTCTACATTGGTTGCGTTAACCAAAGTAGAAGACAAGGTTCCTTGGTGGGCTAGTTTATTATCTTATATAATGATTACTCTTAGTATAATTGCTATTTGCTTTATACTTTGGTATACCGGACTAGGTACATTACTTAAGGGTATATTCTATTCTTTAGGTTTATTTATTCCTAAGGCTAAACTAGAGCAGGCTGAGTTAGCTAAGAAGACGCTAGACGAGTCTGATCCAGTTACCCCCCGGGAAATGGTTGCTGCATTACGGGCATCAGACCCCGCTTTTGATGCGGCTTACAGTAAGTTAAGTAAAAAGGAGAATTAATATGGAATCATTTTTAGGCAGTCTTTGGTTTGCTGGTATGTTATTTGTAGTTGGTTATGTTGCTGGTCATGTCTTCCCAATCACTAAGCTAGGCAAGAAGTGATATGAAGGAGCATTTAAATAAGTTACAGGAGTTATTGATTGCTCGTCTTATTGCCGACTTTGGTGATGAAGCTAAGTGTACTCCTGGTTTTTACACTGTAGTCCGTGGTATCCTTAGTGACCACAAGGACCAGGTTAACAAGATTCCAAGTGAGTCTATTGAAGCTGTTGAGCAAGCCATGAAAAATGCTGCTCCATTCAAGATGAAACAGGCCACTTATTAATAGGAGATTCGGATGCGGGTTCCCCAAGAAGTTGTAGATGATTTTAGAAACCACCTTTACTTTTGTTTTAAGCATCTCGGCCTTGGGGAACCTACCCGAATCCAATATGAACTAGCTAGACAAATCCAGGAGGGTCCAGAAGATCAAATTATAGCCGCAGGACGCGGTACTGGTAAATCAACCATTACAGCTTGTATGGCAAGTTGGGAGTGGTTAAGAAATCCTAACTGTACCTTTCTTGTATTGTCTAATACTCAGGGAAAAGCTATTGACTTTGTTTCCCAAGCTAGAAAGATTTTATCTGTTGTTCCATACTGCCAACACCTTATTCCAGGTGAAGCAGATAAGGATAACGCACTTGGTTTTAACATATCTGTTAGGACTAAGTTTACACAGGATCTAAGTTGTGCAGCCCGTGGTATTACTGGGCAAATTACTGGTCTTCACGCAGATCGTATTATCCTAGATGACATTGAGATTGCTGGTAAGAATGAAACACCAATAGGTAAGGAAAACTTACTTAAGAAACTCAATGAACTTGAGTCTATTAGGAACAAACCGTCTAGAGTTATATTCCTAGGTACACCCCATTATCAGGACTCTATTTATAATGTCCTTAAAGTATCATATCCTATGATTAAGTATCCGGCTGAAATGCCTAATGCTCTAACTCCCCATGAGACTGAGGACGTGGCTCCTTGGGTCCTAGAGCTTGATATAGAGCCAGGGGATGCAACCCAGCCCGAACGGTTCGACCGAGTAGAGCTAGCCGCCAGACAGGCTAAAATGGGGCCTAGCGCGTATGCTCTACAATATCGTCTTATAACCTCTTTAGCCGATGCCGATAGATACCCACTAAAGTTACGGGATCTTATTGTTATGGATATTAATCCTACAGTAGCTCCAGATCTAATAGTTTGGCAGGGTCAAAATGCATTATCAGGTATGCCAATGTTTGGTATAACTGGAGACATAATTCCAGAACCAATGCACATGTCTGATAACTTTATGCCATATCAACATACACATCTTTGTATTGACCCATCGGGTAGAGGAACAGACCAAACCGGGGTTGCCGTTGTTTCTGTACTAAATGGAATGATCTTTGTACATGAACTAATGGGTATTGATGGCGGATATGATGACATTACCCTAGGTAAAATTGCTAAACTTGTTAATGAATATGAAATAAAACTAGTTAGAACGGAGTCTAACTTTGGTGATGGTTTGTTTACCAAAGTATTAGTACCATTTCTAATGAATGAATGCGGCAGGGTAGGTGTAGAAGAATACAAGGTAAAAGGACAAAAAGAAATCCGTATTATAGAAACTCTAGAGCCTGTTATGGCTATGCATAGATTGGTTATTGATCGTAAGGTAATTAAAGACCAAGAAAACCAAGTTCAGTTGACTAGAATCCATCGTGGACGTGGGGCACTAAAGCATGACGATAGGATTGACGTATTGGCATCAGCTGTAGAATACTATAAAGAACATATGAAGTTAGATGTTTCTAAGGCTTCAGAAGATAATCAGAAGAAAGCTTGGGAAAAGCGAGTAAAAAACTGGGCTGAAAACTTTAGGGCTGGTGATTATATTCCAAGCAGCGGTGCTTTAAAACTAATATCAACTAATCATAAACCACCTAAGAAAAATCAATGGGGTTGGAGATGATATCTATTGTAACTGGGGTAGGACCCAGGGTTGGTACTTCGTACATAATGAATGAAGCCCGTAAAGCTGGATTACCTATTATGGGTAAAAAACATTTAAAGGGTCTTACAATAAAAAAACATAATCCAAGTGGATACTGGGAATTAGATCCCTATATAATACCACAACTAGCCGCAACCAATGCACTTGATGGATACATTATAAAGATGTGGTCCCAAGGTCTTAAACTACTAGATCCAAATAGTATTGGTGCTGCCGTAATAATTGAAAGAAAAGATAAACAAGCGCAGTTAAACAGTATGTATAAAGTGTGGAAGGATGAAATTAAAACAAAAGTTGGTAGTTTATTTTCGGATTTATCTGTAGAAACTATTTATAACAATCATTTAGAAGCACTTAATAACTATAAATTTAACTCTGTGTTACATGTATATACTGAAGATTTAACTAATAGAACTAAAGAAATTCTAAACTATTTAGAAAGAGGTCTGTAATGGCTATTATAGCTGGTGCACTAATTGGTACTGCTATCGCGGGTGGTATAAGTACAATGGCTCAAGGAAGAGCAAATCAAGCAGCTTCAGAACAAAGAAATCAAGCAGCATATCAACAATGGTTGCAAAACTTAAGAGAAGTTGCAAATTTTAATGCTAGAGAACAGTTTATGTCAGCATATAACTTTACGCAACAAACAAAAAGAAATATGGCTATATCTTCTTCTGCATATAGAACAAGAACAGAAAAAGGCCAAAACGCAGCAGAAATAAACACATTCCAAAACACACAGTTATCAAGACAGGCTACACAAGCCGGTGCTTCTTTGCTAAATGCAGTAACAAATAAAGGCATTTCTGCAAACAGTGGTTTATATGCGGCTTTATCTTTGGCACAAAATATTGATGTAATTAATAATGCAACCCAGCTAAAGAAAAACTACCTAACAGAACTACAAAATCTTGATAGAGAATTTAGATCTACTATGTCTCAACGAACAGAAAACATTTTCTTACCGAATTTAAGAATTGCTGGAGAACGTCCAATATATGAAAACTCATCAGCTTATGCAACAGCTGGTTATATTGCTGGTGCTGCTCAAATTGCGGGTGGTATTGGTGGCGCAGCAATTGGTGGAGCTTTTGGTTAATTTTAAGGAGAATTAAAAATGGCAGATATACGAAATCTATTAAGAATTGATCAAGTAGCTCCAACATCTGTTTCTGCTAATCCAGTAGAATTTACAAGTGCTGAGTTTTATGGTGGACAGACAGACGTTGCTAAGGCTCCAACTTATGTTGGTAGGGGTAATGAAGAACTACAATATATGGCACTAGCTGAGATTGCTGGTGGTGTTCAGCAAGGTTTAAATAACTTCTCAAGCATTGCTCAAACCCTAGATAGACGAACAATTTCAAAAGTTGAATCCCAGTGGGAAGAGATTGATGCTAATGATACCTTGTCACCAGATGAAAAAATCTCTGAGTTTAATAAGATCCTAAATAAAACAGAAACACCATTCTCAGGCAACGAGTGGAAATCGCAGTTTACAAGAAGAGTAGTAAAATCTTGGGGTGCGGATTTCTCAAATGAAGTAGCTCAAAATAGTTTTAATAAGTGGGTAATGAGCAAAAGTGATAAGTATAGTGATATCATGGGTCCACAACTTATCCAGGAAGCTATGGATGAGTTTATCAAAGAAAATCCAGCACTGGCCGGAGTTCCTTGGGTTGAGGGTATCTTTACACAAGCTCAAGCAACCTTTGTTGAAATGGAATCCCAGAGAGCTTTAAATCAAGCTGTGATAAGTCAGGCTGCTGATTATACCCTAACACCAGATAAACAAAAAGCACTTGTTGATGGAGAGATTGGGGCAGATAATCTAAAAGAAACAGACCCTATTTATGCTGAAACATTAAACATGGCTACTGGTGCTAAAAGTTTTGCTGAGTTTAAAGAAGCATTTGACAAAAAATGGGGTAAAGACCTAACCTTTATTGGTCTTAAAATTGAAGATGAAAAAGCTCAAGGTGATTTTATTGTAAAGTCCACGGGTATTAGAGATGCCTCTGCAAAGGATATTTGGGATCTTTCTAGAAGAATGAAAACAGAAGATAGATTAAGAAGAGCATCTTCTGCTTATGATATAGCATCTTTAAATTTTAGAGCCAACCCAACACCAGAAAATCTAGAGTCTACAACAACCTCATTAAAACAAGTATTAGCTGATCAAAACGAAACACAACAGCTAAATACAATTACTAAGTATGCTACTGATATACTATATGGTTTAGAAACCGGTAGATTAAATGGTGACTTAAACTTTAGTCAACTACCACCAGCAGAAAAAATACGAATACTTGAAGAAGAACTAGATAAGGTTTTTAAGACTAGGAATGCTACTGATATACTAAATGATTTAGAAACAGGTAAATTAAGTCAACTACCAATAGAAGAACAAATACGAATACTTGAAGGAGGACTAAATAATGGTTTTAGGTCATTACCCCTAAAAGGATCTTTAAAGAAATTAAAAACAGCTGATGTAATTAATTTTGTTAGAACAACAAAAGAAGGTCAAAGTATTTCTTCTGCTGTAATGGATGCATCAACTAGAGTATCTGAGTCTATTAGAAGAAGCATTCAAATCAATACTGCTATGGGTAATCAACCACCAAGTCTTGAAGATACAACTTCAAAATTTGTATCACAGTTTAGTTTACAGACTGGATTACCAATCTCAACAGTAGAGCAGTTATTTGTTACAAAAGATAAAGATGGATTTGTAGCACTTAGAACAGAAATGCCAGCTGATATTATTAGAAATCTAAGCCCCGAGGATAAAAAACTATTAGATAGCGTAGGACTTACTCCAGAAAATCTAATAAAAATACAGGATGATTTTGTTAAAACCTTATCTGAATCTGGTATTAGATCTTCTAGGGGAGCTACTGGAACAGGATCATCAAAACTTGGTGTAAATATACCAGGTGAAACAGCAGCAAAACAAGCAATAATTAAAGATCCAAGTATAGTTCAAAAAGCTTTAGATGTGTTTAATGATCCATTTGCCACACCAGAAGCAAGAAGAGAAGCCGGTATAATATATGACGTTGCTACTAGATTTGAAACTTCATTTGAATTAGCAACTGAACAAGCATTACTGCTTACAGCTCAAAGTAAGAGATTACTTTCAACCGAAGAAATAGATGCGTACAGTGCATTAAGTTCGGGTAGAGCAACAACAGAACAAATAAGGTTAATTGAGGCTAATCAAGTTTTAACTAAAGTTGATGATGCTTATAAAACACTTTATGGAAAATCAAAAGACGAATTAAAGTACTTTGATCCACTAGAACCAGTTGATGCTGCTTTAATCGACCAAACAAACTGGGTAGATAATGCAGGAATTATTACCCCGGATGGTAGAAGAATAGGTTTAAAACTTAGAATACAAGCAGAAATAATCGCAAGTGATTTAGGTTATGCTGGTAGAAATGAATATTTAGCTGATTACAAAAGAAGATTAGAAGCTTTATCGGCTGAGAGTATTGATGATCTAACGCCAAGTAATTTCTTTGCCGTGCTAGAAATGACTAGAGGTTTTAAAAACTCAAAACAAACTATTGGTGTGTTTAATGATCAACCAGTAATGCAAAACTTTATGGAATTTGTGGCATCACAAGAAATACCACCAACTGCTAATATTAGTAAGTATAGTACAATATATGCTACAGCTCTTGACGTATCTTTAGCTGCTGTTACTGGATCTGGCTCAGTAGATGTTAGATATTCAGTGGGAACTACTGCTGGAGAAAGAGTTAATACATATACAAGAGCACTACAAGCTGGTAACACAAGTCCACTCGGCTCTGATGAAGAATTTGGAACATATGTAACGATTGCAATGGCAAAGGAAATTGGAGTTCCGGCTGCTTCTATTGTTGGTTCACCAAAAGTAGTTGCTCAATCATCTTTAGAGCAAATACATGGTTTATTAGAACCACTATTACCAAATGGAATTCCATTACCCGGTGATACAGAAAATAAAACAGTTGTTACTACTGTATCAAGTACACAAGAAAAAAGTGTGGGTGGTGGGACTAGAATGGTATCAACAGAAACTCTATTACCTTGGAACAAACTAACGCCAGACCAAAAACTACAGTATTATTTTAATGAAGCATTAAAGGGAAATCCAGAAACTGTTAAATCTTTAATGAAACTTCCTATAATATTAAATGGAGTAATGGACAGAGCGGAATTAATAGGTACACCAGAAGAGAGATTTAGTGGTGTTAAAGAGTTATTTAGATCTGGTATTAAATATAGCGAGGTATCTGGAGCTAGTATTCCAAAGTTTTCACCTACATTTACATTTACTAATGGTAGGGTTAGTTCTAGTTTTATTACTGGAAATCCAGGATCAAATACTCAAATAAGCTACCAGACAAGATTACCAAATATTCCTAGATTACCTAGTGAATTACAACCAGAAACAATGCGTCAAAAAGCTGTAGAAGCAATGTCTGGTGGCGCACAAATACCAAACTTTGATGAGTTAGAAGATAAATTTGATAGTTGGATAGGCACAGACTCACCAGTTGATAGACCAGATATAGCTGATGTGATTGAAGCAGATGCAGAATTACTAAGAGAAATTGTAGATAAAGACCCCAGTGAACGCAGGGGTATAGAAGTAGGATTAGATCCAACAGATCAGGTAATTGTTGGTTTAATGTCCTTACCCGCTACCGAAAGTAATATAAAGTATGTTTCAGATATGTTTGGACTAAACCTAACTACAAATCCTAACTTAAGACTTGATTCAACTTCGGTACTTGAGCATCTTTTATCTACGGGCCAGGGTGTAGAGCTTTTAAAAATACTAAAAGATGCTAACATCGGTGCTGGATCACAAAATAAAGTTAAGTTTGATGTAGCATTTGATACAAAAAAACCAGTACTACTAATTAAACGCGGTAATAATCTTGTTCCGTATGGGATACCTGGAGCATTCCCAAATGTAGATACTAATGCACCAGCCAATAATGAAATATCCAGAAATGTTAGATTTACTAGAACATTTAAGATAATAAGGGATTTACAGCTCGGTAAGAAAATGTTTTCTGTTCAAGGAGTTAGATAATGGATCAATATAGTGTTGGACGATTTCGAGAACAAAACCCAATACAACCATTTCAACCAAGAGAACTAAGTGAAGTTGAAAAAGAAAGAATACTAAATTTAGCAAAAGTATTTGCTATTGATACGGCAACTCAATCAGAGATTGAGCCATACTATAGAAATATGGTTAGTCAACTTAGAGTTGGTGGCTTAAGTATTATTGATACTCCAATTCCTCTATCATCTAGTCCATTTGCAGAAAAAAAAGAAAAACAACTACCACCAGAGTTTTTTACTAATCTAGCAATAATGAGGGAAGCTGCACTTGCAACTAGTTTTGCACCACCATCAGAATCATTCACAATAAGAACATCCATTGCACCAAAAACAGATGAAGAAAAATTACCCTTTTTTCAAAGGTTTTTAAGAAAATTTGGTGGAAGATCTGACATTGAAGAACAAGCTCAGAAAGATTTTGGAGATGTTGGTATCCTATCAATGGATAAATCCGGTAATTTTAGATTAGGCACTATGGGATTTTATGAAAGTTCTGCGGCTGGCTCTTATGCTGGTAGTAGATTAGAGCTTCTTACATCAAACCAAGGTGTTATAGCATCATCTAATAGACTATACAACTCAACTTCATTATTTGAGACAAGTCCAGCATGGAAACCTAAAGTAGAACAAATACCAGGATGGAACGCAAAAACAAATGAGCAAGGTGATGTTTTCTATGTTGATAGATCAGGTAATCCAGTTACCTTTGGTAGTCTTGGTTCTTCTTTAGTTGGTAATGATCCAGATGAACCCGTAGGACCAAACTCAATTATAGGCTATGAAAATGGTAATCCAGTATTAGCAAAAGATGCAATGCCTATTCTTGCTACAGTTACTAAACTTGGATTAGAAACATATCTTAGAAGAAATGAATTTGAAGAGTCTTTTTATAACTATAACTTAGATGCTAATAATAACTGGACTAGATATGAAAGAGCAGGAGACTATGGAGCAGCTGATCCATCAGTTCTTGGTTTTGTCGATCCGAATAATGTCCCAATCGTTGATTTTTTATTTAGTACAATCAGCGGTACTACAACAAATCCAGATGAAGTAGCTAGAGAATTATCTCCTAAAATTAATGCTAATCTTTTAGTTGATTTAATTATAGAAAGAGATCCAGAGTTGTATGTAGAAATGGTAAAAGCTGGTGCAGATCCAAATACTCTAAGATCAATGCAAACTGCTGGTGAGTTCCGTGGTTATGTAAATAGAGTATTTATTAATAACTCAATTGCTAGATCCCTTTCTACTATAGAAAAAACAGACGGTTGGTGGTGGGATAAGTTTTATAAAGGTTCTGATATGCTTCAGAGTACATTAATTTCTGGAGACTTTGTTGGACAACTAGGGATCACAGTAGCTTCTGGTGGTACTAATTTACTAGTAGCTGGTGGTTTGCGTGCTACTGCTATGGCTTCTGCTAGAACAGCAGCAACAGGATCAACAAGAACAGCAGCATTAAGAACAGCCATTGGTGGTAGTACTAGAGTTGCATCTGAAGTAAATAGGGCAACTAGTAATGTTGTGCGGTGGTTACCAGCCAATATTCCAACAACCCTACTAGAAAAAACACTAAGTAAATTACCTAGTGCTTCTAACTATATACAAAACATGAAGTGGTATACAAGATTACCAGCACGCGGGGGTATATGGACTCTATCTCAAAGTGCTGAAGGTTTTTTAGAAGAAGGATTTACTGACATTGTTAATCAAAACTACGAAATAGCACTTGGCTTAAGAGAAAGCTTTGACTGGGAACAGTTATACCACTCTTCTGTTGAGGGTGCGTTAATGGAACCAGTGCTTGGTGGTATAATTGGTGGCGCATCTATTCCAGTACACCTTTCTGGTAGAGCCGTAAGTAAAGGCGTTGTCAACCGTGTTGCTAGTATATTCAATCTTAGCAAAAGCAGAATGCAAGAACTAAGTCTCTACATGGATACACTAAACGGAAAATATGAAAACCTAAGTCCAATTCAACAACAAATTAGACTAGAACAGGTTGTTCGTGGGATTGTTTTAGAAGACACCCTTGGTTCAGTAAGCGAAGGTAGACTAAGTAGAGCCGAAACAGCTATACCAGTTCTTTCTCAAATTGCTGGACAACTACGAAGTACGGAAGGTGCTATATCAACGGGAAACCTTATGGAAGCTGGTGTCTTAGTAAGTAAAGTTGCTGAAGGATTACAAACAAACTATAATGCAGATCCAACTTCATTAAAAGATTTAATGGAAGCCGGTATTGTAAGTAAAGATACTGGTAATGGCGTTAAGTTTACTGAGGATGGTGCCATTGCTTTATTAACCCTGGTTGGTGCTGGTATGCGCGCAGATACTAGAACAAACGCTTTAACCATAATGGCAAGAGAATCAACTAATAAAGCAATAAAAGAACATATCCTAAAAGTAAATAGTGAACTAGCTAAAAAACTAAAAGATGCACAGCAATCTGGTAAAGCCGCAGATTTAGCTCAAGCCGAATCAGATTTAAACAAAGCCCTCAGTGATTTCCTAAATTCTACTGACGAAAACGATAAAAAGATTGTTGATTCTATTTCTGGTAATACAGATAAACGAATGAAGCTAATAACTTCTTTACTTGAACAAACATTTGTAAAAGAAGGAATAGAAACAGTTCTTAATCAGGATACACAGGATTCTATTGAAACATCAAATGCACGTTTATCTTCCAGATTTGGTAACTTCTTTATGCAGTTACAAGATATCTTAGATGCACCAGCTAGAAAAAGAGAAGAAGCCAGACAAGCTAGGATTGCTGAAAGACGTAGACAAGACTTAGATAGAATGGCGGCTAATGCACAAACGATGGCTGAAGAATCTGCAAGAGGTCTACAAACAGGAAAAGAAGAGCTAGAACAAGCTCAGCAAAGGTTTATAGACATGAGTTTAGCACCAACTGTAGGCCAACCGGCTACCCCAACACTCACAGTTGCTCCTACCACTACTGAAGCAGTTACTCCAGCTCCTACAGTTGCTCCTGCGGCTCCTGAAGCAGTTACCCCAGCTCCTACAGTCGCTCCTGCGGTTCCCGAAGTAGTTACCCCACCGCCAGCAGCAGAGCCGACTGTAACGCCTGTAATAGCCTCTACGGCTCCCGCAGAACCAGTTGTTACTACTCCATCTACTCCAATTACATCCCCAGATCCAGTAACCGAAAGCCAAGTATATAGCAAAGAAGATGCAGCAGCCGCTGCTGAACTTGAGAACTTAGGTTATACTAAGGATGAGGTAGGTAGATTTAAACAACTATTAGAAGCTAATAACCTAAGCTTAACCTATGTCTTATCACTTATTGAAGATATAGATGATATAAACGACAAAAAAGAATTGTTAAACTCATTAACAAAACCATGCTAACGAAAGGATTATTTAATGCCACTTTGCGATTTACCCAGTTTACAGAGAAAGTTGATAGAGCTTATAGCCAAAGGTATGTCCGTATCCAAGGCAATGGAGTTTGTTAAGACAGAAGCAACAATTAAATCAGATTCTGAAACACTAGATAAACTGGGGTTCCTAACAAAAGTAGATAAGAATCCACTAACAGAAGACGAAAAGAAAGAGTTAGTAACAATATTCTACGAGCTAACAGACATTATCGATGAAGCTTTCTTGACATCTGATAATGTAAAGGGTAGTATTGGTAGAGTAATTAGAAATGCTTTAGGTGACGAAAAAGCAATTAAGTTTTTTGATCTACTTAAGAAACGTGGTGTTGAGTTAGATGGCGAAAAGAGTTTTGCTACGGCTGCTATAAACCGAAGAAACCATATTGAATATTTAGAAAAACTTGTTAAGGTTCACGAAGCAGCTGGTGACGAAGATATAGTTGCTGATCTACAAGAAAAAATAATCATTGAAGAAGAGCGTTTAAAGAAAAGAGAAGAAAACGTAGAAAGCCTTTTAAACCAAAGTCAAGGTTTACTAGAAAAGGAATTTATCCTTGAAAACTTTATTTACATTGCACAACTAATTGAAGAGTCTGGTAAAACATCTACAGTAATAGATGCAGATTCTAAGGTTGAAGCAAAGCAACAAGAAATAAAAGCAAAAGAATTAGATATCAGATTGTTAGAAGGTAAGATTGCTGCACTAGAATCTAAGATTATCTTAACTAAAGACAAAGCAAAGAAAAAGTCCTTTAAGGATGAAAAAGATAAAGCAAAGAAGGATAGAAAAGAAGCTGTAAAACAACTCGGAAAACTAAACAGCGAACTTAAAAAAGCATTAACCAGTTTATCAATTGCCAGTCTAAAAGATATTACTGGTATTGATATGACCAAGAGAGCAGAAAGCCTAACCAAGTTTAAATTTAACCTTGAAAAAGAACTTAATAAAGTTCAAGCTAGAATGATGGAACTTGGGTTAACATCTTTAGTTAGGGATGTTAGAGATGTATCTATGACATCCCAGCAAATGATTATTAACCAAAGAAAGTTAATGACAATTGCTACTGAGGGTATGAATCTTAGATTGTCTTATCTAAATAATGAAATAGAAAGAAGCGGAGCTGTTGTTGTTTCTCAGGTTGAAGAAATGTTTGGTGAGTTTGCGGTTAAAACCGTAATTGGTAAGAGAGAAAAACTAGAAGACGGTAAAACTGAAGACTTGTCTCCAATGAATGAAGCAGAAGTTAAAGAAGCAAGTCAAATCTGGAGAAACCAGTTACTATCTAGTTATGATGGATCATTCTTTACAGAAGACCCAGCCTTACTAACAGAAGAAGCGTTAAATACCCTAAAGTCATTTGCTGTAGGCCGTGGAGTAGTTGATGCTTCTAGTCCAGAAGCAATCGATCCAACATTTGCCCCGTCTTTAACAGCCGACCAGGTTGCTGTACACCCAGATAATAATAGAGGTACTATTCCCGCAAAGAACCGAGTAAAGTCTCACAGAGAGGCTGCTAGAGTCATTGAGGGATCGGTTAGAAGACTCCGAAGTGTATTCGGCTTTAAGTACTTTAACGGAACAATAAATGAAAAGCTATTGAGACAGGTTTTAGGTGACCGTCTTATGGATATCCATCCAGAAGCATTTCAAAAAGCATACTTAAAAACAATGCAAAGAAGAGTAATATCTCAAGTTGGTATTGATGATAAATTAAGTATGTCTAGGAATTTAATAAAGCTTCATGGTGGCGATCCTGAAACAATGCCAGACTTTGCAGATGGGTTTGATAAAGATAACTCAAAGTTAATTACAATTGATATTGAAACCTTTGGTGATGTTAATGACCCGGATAGAAAAGTAGATGGTATCTATAGCATTCAGATTGCTACATATGATTCATCTAACCCAGCTGCACTTACTAGATCAAATGAAGTCTTAGTAAATAATGGCACTGATCTTGTAGATGTTAAAACAACAGAAGCAAAAGAAAGACAAGTACTAACTAATGATCAAGTTACTAGCGTATTAAAGAGAATCGAAGAACTACAGAATATGGGATATAAGCTAATTACACACAACGGTAATGGCTTTGATTTACCACAACTACGATTCTTTACTAGTGACTCAGATTTACTTGCTAGAGTATCTTTAAGAAGCTTTGACTTGCTTGCTAATATTACAAGCCAAGCTCCAGGCATTAATATGTTTGAAAAGTCTAGAGTTAAGGGTAAAAAACTTAAAGAACTTGCAAAAAATAATCTACCAACAAGAACACCAGTACTTAGTTACCCAGACCCAACAACAGGTAAACCAAGGATTCAATTTACTACAGGCTATCCTGTTAATCTTGTAACGGGTGAAGAAATCAAACTTGGTGAAGGCGGTATTACAGAACTTTGGAGAAGAGGACAAGAAACTGGAGACTTCTTTGAGTTTGATGCTTATGCAGAAAACGATACAGAAACAACACTAGCTTTATTCTTACATATGTCTGATCCTGGTATAAGCAGTCTAGCACTACAGGGTTCTGACTCAGATGAAGTAACTACAATTTCAATTACCCCACCAAAGAGTAATTTACTGCTAAATAACAGCATTGAGTTTACTGGGTTAATTCCACTTGATACACTAAGCGATATAACTAAAATAACACCAAAAGTAACTGATATTGTAGAACAAACCTATATGGTAAGTTCTTATGGTTATGATGCTAATGCTGTTTATGATATACTAATTAACTGGTATCTCAAAAGTTTAATGGGTGATCCAACAACTAACGAAGCTAAGATTAATGCGGTTATTAATGGTCTTGAGGGAAGAGCCGCAGAAGAAACAAACTTTGATAGATCTCTTAGACGCATTGCCTTAGAAAACCAAAAAGCAATAAACCCACTACTAGATGAGTTATTTACCAAGTATGGATTTGTTTTATCACTAAATTACAACATTAACGATAGAAATGAAGCTGTTGTTAGTATAAATGACAATCTAGATGGCTCTATGCCGGTCGGAGAGTTTAAACAAGATGGCCTGTTCAGCAACTCTGTTAGAAGTGCAGAAAGATATGAAAACGCTGTACTTGATTCATTTATTAAGTTTATTTCTAAGTCAGAAGTTAAGAATAGATTTAATAAAGCAATGCTTGATAGAGTTAAAGCAGAGCCAAGAAAAGAAACAGAATCAGAGTCTCAATACTGGGAAAGAGTAATTCTTGATTACTTTAAACCATTTGTCCCAGGTCTAAGTGCATTACAAGACTTTGGTAATGGGTCTTTAGACTGGAAGCCAGCAGACGAGGTTGGTATTGCTTTTGCACAAGTAATGATGGATCAAAAACCAGACATTTCAGTAACAGACGTACTGCTACAGCGCGGAAATGAAGTTGAGTCTGTTATGCAAATGGATGACAGAACACTACTAGCTAGGGGTGGCAAGGGTAGAAGAAAGATATTTGGTATGCCAAGTAAAGATAAAGTCAACATGGCACAGCCACACTCTCTTGATAATGAAGAGTTAGCCTATGAGGGATGGAGACTCCAGCAAAGAGTAAATGCTATTCTTGATATGGACCTTAGTGATCCTGCTGTCCTAAGTTCAGTATACTCTTGGCTAGAGACTCCACTAACTCAAAAACCAGGAGATCCAATTAGTTTCTTTGCTAGACAACAGGTTCTAGACATAAGTCCTGATGTTACTGTTCGTAGTCCATTTGCTGCTATTCCAAACCTAGCAGAAAGAAGGTTGCTAGTAGAAGAACATTTATATGAGATTCCCAGATTACTTATGTCATTTAACCATGACTGTACTTACATGGGAATGAAAGCTCCACCAAGATTCTTTAAAGATACCCAACCAGTATTTTATATGCAAGACTTTATAAGTGCTGGTGGACCAACCGCTGCTGCACTTATGGGTGGTGCTGTAGACCAGTTAGCACATATGATTAGTTATGGCTTAATGACACCAGATGGTGTTAAGGAGCTTGAAAATGTACTTGATCGTGGTATGGAAATCCTTAGAACCAATGGGGATGCTGCCTGGAATACATCAAATAAATCAGACTACAAGTATAACGGTAAGCATAACATCCTAGCAATGTTGATTGCCTTTAATGACGGCAATTTTAAAGTTATGGATGATCTGTTACAGGTTCTAAAAGCAACAGATGAAACAGGTGCTCCAGCTACATTTGCTGGTAAAAAGGTTGTTGTTGCTGGTAAAGATTTAGGTGACCCAAGATTTATGTTTATAGACATCTTACTTGGAACCAGTGATAAAAATAGCCCATACTTTGGTACAAATATGCTAAATGAGATGGCTACTAATCCATCTAAATTTAATATTACACCAGCGGATGCTGAGTTAGCTAAAGCATTAAGAGCTAAGATGGGCGATCCAAGCGATGAAAAGAATAGAGCGCAACTAAAAGAATTCCTAAAGGGTGCTGTAACACCGGCATTCTATCAAGCAGGCTATCCCGGTATTCTACAGGGTTTACAGACAAAGGTAAAAGAAACAAATCTTGACCTAACTGAAGATGAAATTGAATTCCTAGCTCGTATGTCTGTAAGATCGCAGTTAATTGGAAGTTCTAGATTAATTGATGAAGTTATTGGGTTTAGTAGAGAAAATATCCAAGACTTACGAAATATATTACTAAGCAACGCACAAAGACTAAACTCAAGCACCTATAGCAGTACTTTGAATGGCTCCAAAGCTCTTGGTGAAGCGCGATCAAGAATGGAACGATTGGGTAGTATGCAAGAGTTTATTTCTGTTTCTGCAAAAGAAACGGCTAAGTCTGTAGCAAGAGTTCGTGGAATTGTAAATCCAAGTAATAGAAAACTTGAAGAAATTGAACAAGAAATTGAGTCAGAATTGCTAACAAAGTGGAAAGCAAGACTTGATAAAGCTGCTGCTATTTGGGAAGGCAAAGCAGTTGATAGCATGAGTCCAGAAGAATATGCCACGTTTATCTATGAAATGAATGTAGCACTTGCTGGCGGCGAAGAAGCAGCACAAAATCATCTAATGATTTATGCTTTAAATAGACGAGCTACTACTCCATTTGTATTAGATGAAGATGTAGCAGACATTCATAGATTTGTAATGGGTGTACACATTGATAAAGAAGACTATACTAGATACTTGAATAGAGAAGTGTACTTTAGATATGGAGTAGAAACCGCAAGCGGTAGAAACCACATGGTTAGTTGGTATGGCCTTGGTCCAGAAAGCTCAAAGTATGCCCAACCAAGGGTTATGGAGCCAGGTGGAGATTACAATCCTTATGGTATGTGGAAGATTGAAGAAAAACAAGCAGCAAGAGCAGACTTTGAACAGATCTTTGCTAGACAAATACTATTAAACCTAGCCAAGTTCTATAGACCAACTATTGTTACTGGATATAAACCAGAAATAAATGAAAATAGAACAAAGTATTTCTTAGATCTACAAGCAAGATCCGCAAAAGAAATAGAAGCAGCAGAAGTATCAAAGTACCTTGAAAAAGCACCAAAGATTCGTAAGTATACTGTTGGTGGAATTGAAATAACCGCGAAAGAAAGAAATGATAGAAATAAAAAAGCAGCAGGAACAGCATATGCTAGACTTAGATTTAGAACTCTTGCTTCTGATGCAGTAAGTAGCAGAGAAGAGATTATTCTAGATCCTACTGTCGATGGATACGGTGCTTTAAGACCAGCATATGCAGATATTGACTTTACACAACGTGGTATTTATGCACTAGCAGCAGCACAACACGCAGCCAGAATTAAACAAAACCAAGCTTTGCAACAACTAGCAGAGGTTGAGGGTGCCTTAAGTTCTAATCCAAACGGATTTGTTCCAGAGTCATTGAGAGGATATAAGTCACCTTATGAACCTCAAAATATGCCAATGATTCCACAAAGTTCTGATGATGTAATTGGAGCTATTGCTCTTGGCCAAAAAGAAAGAGTAGAGCAAAATGCTATTAGACTACAGAATGTCTTAACAGAATTTGCTAAGTTACATGGTTTAGATGAGTCATTAGAAGCAAAGGATTGGGGTAGAATCTTTGCAGTTATGCAACTAAGAAATAAAGCACTAAACCCAGCTATTGACACACTACAAAAGGCATCTCAGTCTAAAACATCAATTGATGAAGTTCTAGAAAAAGACGAACTAGTTAGAGAAGCTAGAATTAGATATATTGATGGGTTCTTAAGAACAGCTGGAATTAGCTCTGCTACTCTTAGTGGATTAAAGCGATTCTCTCCACTCGATCTAATGGCAACATTAGAGGAAAGAACACTAAGTTTAGACACCATTAACGATATCAAAGCAACATTCGGTGAAGAACCTGGTTGGTTACAAGTACTAACATATCTAGGTACTAGGGGTAAGATCGAAAGATTAATGAGCATGGAGTTTGGAATTACCCTAGATCCTGGAGTAATTGTCCGTGGAAGACAGGGTAGAGCCGGAATCCCATCTACAACCCAGATTCCTGTAGTTGCCTTTGGTAGAGAAGTAATGCAACTATACCAAGTAATAGGTGCATCCGAAACTGCTAAGCAAGTAGCAACTAAGATGATTGTCGGAACGCCATATGAAACAGATCCAAATGTAAAATATGATTCTAACGGGTTTGTTATTCTTGAAAGTCTTGATCCAAGAACAGACTCGGCTTTATATAAGAAAATCTGGAATGCTACATTACTTGAAAAGCAAAGTATTGCAGAAGAATTGCTAAAGAATTTCTACTTTGCTGTCAACTCAGAAAATAGAGTAACACTAAGAGATAAAAACAATAAAGTATTTAGAGAAGACGAGCAACTAGAAAAGCTTACCGTACAGGGTCCAACAGATCCGTATGCCCAGATAACATCACAGGTTGATAACCCATCAACACTATGGCTTAATACCCCACAGGGTTTGATTCAGATGCTAAACAACCTAGAAAACTATAAGTTATTCTCAGAAATTGAACTTGCTATTCAAACAAACAAAGAAATCTATGGGTTTAAAACTGAGATTGACTCAGTAATTCAAGAAAAAGAAGCCCAAATGTTTGAAAGAATGCGTGATATGGAAGATGAATTATCTGAAAGTATTGCATTCTTGTATGAAACAGACCCAGGTACTGTAAAACCAGCTATGCTTAAAGATTACAGAAGGGTAAACATTGATGGAAAGTCCAAAGATGTTCTTGATTTGGGGTATTACTTGCGGTCTTCTGGAGATAATCCAGCTACAATTACAATAACAATACCAAATAGTGATACAACTATAGTAGCGGGTAGAGCCTTTAAAACAGTTAAACAGCAAAAGATTAACATCTCTGTTGCAGATGCTCCATTCTTAACTGTATTAACTGAAGTTCTTGTAAAAGCTCAACAACTTGGATTTGAAGATAAAGCATCTCAAATAGGTGATTTTATTGTATGGGCAAATAACAACAAAACACAGTTACCAAAGTCTGTAAAGTCTCCAAATGCTTTAATTAAGATTGCTGCTATGATGTATAAAGTAGCAGGAAACGATGCAGCAGAGCGATCTGTATATAGATACTTTAATGCAGAAGGTTTAAAGACCAGCCAAAAGCAACAAATTGATGATGTTGTATCTGCATTAATGTACGTCATGGATAACGAACCACATGATAATGCAAAAGAATACTATGTAACTAGAGCAGCAATGGAACGAGTTGTTGCTGAACCAAGAAACCTAACAAGCGATGCTGTGTTTGTTAGAGCTATGGCCACAGCAAGCGGTAAAGAACTAACACCAGCAGTTGTGTCTAATATCAGAGCGGCTGTTGAAGACTTTACCAGACCACAACTAGAACCAGAAATTGCTGACGAGATCTACTCTGATGCATCTTCTCCGGCTGTATATACTGATCCAGATGACTTTATAATGTCATTTAGCAACCCAGCACACCGAGAATCAGCAGAAAAGTTTGTAAACTATCTTGATGGTCTTGTTTCTGGTGGTGTAATATCAGCAAGAGCACGGGATATGAAGCTTATGCTTATTGGTAACCTGGCAAAGCATAACCCAGATATTGTAGAAGAACTAACAATAGAATCATTTGCTGGAGAAGGTAAAGACGGTATTATGTTTGCTGCTAAGAGAAATGGTAGATATGTAATAGGTCAAAACATAACAGCAATGAAGGTTACAGCAGAAAATGAAATCCTATTTAGATTTGCAGAAGAATTAGTTCACATTGCTAGACTAAAGTATGTAAAAACAAACTCACCCGAGTGGCGTAAAGTTACTGGACTATTTGATACAACAAGATCAAAACCAGTAATTAGAGAAATGCTATTAGCCATGAATAATGGCAAACCATACGAAAACTTAGAACAAGAAGTAGAGTATGCACTTAGCAATACTGATGAGTTCTTTGCCCATATGGGTGCATTCTTCTTACTAAGAAATGTACTAGGATCGAAGGAAGCTATTACAAAACTAAGAGACAAGTATGCACCAGTTGGTAGGGCTTATAGACTTTGGGAAAATGCTTTCTATGCTATTAAGAAAATGGCTCAACGAGTCCTTATTACATTTAATAAACTAAATGATAACCCAGAATACTCTAGCTTTATGAAAGAAGCTGAAGATGTTGTAATGGCTGTTATTGGAACAGGGATGTCTACTAGAGCTGATGTTGGAAATCCTGATGCTCAACTCAATGCATTTAAACGTGTCGTTGCTACGGAAAACAATAGACAATTAACACCAACAGAAATGGCTGATCTTAATATCTTGATTTCAGAGCTAAGAGTAGAAGAACAAAACTATAAGATAGAAAGTAGCAAGCCAATTCCAAATATGGCAACACTTGCAGCTATAGACTCAAAGATAAATGATCTTAAACAAAAGATTAGAGAAAAAGACATTAATACATTTATGAATATTAGTGTTGGGTTTGTTGCAAGAACTTTAGCTGATTTAGATGATTTCTCAACAACAAAGGGTTCAAGACTAACAGAACGAGATCTTCTTGATAATGGATTTAGAAGAGCATTCTTAGTTGGACTTATTCAACGTGGTATTGATAGACGAGGAGAAAGAGCAGATGAAGGAACAGCTGCTGGTATTATTAGAAGTATACCCTTTGTTGGTTCCGAGTTAATGATCTCAACCATACTGCAAAACAACCTATTACAAGGGTTTATGAATGCAACTTCATTAACCTATAATAGCCCATTTGCACCATTAGCTATTCTAACAGAACTAATTGACCAGGCTTCTGTAACAACAAAAGGTTCTTTACAGTCTGATGTTAGTGGTATTCAAAACGATAAACTACTGATTGATCCTTATGTTTATAATGTAATGATTAAGTCGGCAGACCTAAGTTCAGAATATCCCAATAACCTTAATATGCAACACGCTATTATTCAGGATGTAGTAAGGAATTTATTAGGTATTAGACCAATCCTAACCGGAGTAAAAGAACAGAAGCATGTTGAAAGTCTTACTGGTGCTTTTAGACTATTAACAGATAAAACCGTAGAGCTACAAACCCAAGTAGGCATGCTAGAAAAAACCAGTAAAAATGATGTGTTCCCAGTTAGACTAAGAGATACTTCATTATTACAGGATCGTAACCTAGCTAGAGATGCGTTTGATATAATTAAAAAGGAACTAGTTAGTAAGAATATAGCAATGTTAGATGCTAATGGAAAGTATGCAACATTCTCTCCATTACTAGGATATACTTCTGGAATAATTCCACTAAATCCAGAAGAAATGCTAGTAGCAGATGAAGCATCTTTAAGCAAGGTTGTGGCTGATATTATTTCCGGTAAGGATACTATTGCTAATGGTGGTAGAGAAGCAATTATAAATTGGGCTGTAAGAACAGCTGCAAAAAAATCAATCGGTAGAACAGGTATTACAACAGTAGCCGATTATGCTTCTACACAATCTTTAGTTAGAATCCATAAAGATGTGCAGGAAATAATTCATAAAATACTATGGCAAACTAGAGATGGTGATGTTACTTTAGAAAAAACATTTGGTGGGATGACAACCCAAAATATGGATATGGTTGTACTAGCTTTTAAGAAAGCATTCTTAATTCCTACAGATGAAAAAACAGCCGAAAGATGGAATACTAAGTTCCAAAGAGATGACGTAAGAAAACACTTTAGTATTTCTGATAGAAACATGCCACATGGTTTAACTGGAGAAATGACTGGTATCTTGGGTCCATCTGATGTACTAACCATTGAGTTTCTAAATAGAGTTACAAAGTCTTCTGCGCTATTTAAACAGGATTCTGTATTCCTAACCAGCAGAGATGTATTCTTATCAACTAACCCAAACATGCTTAAGTTGTTTGAAACAAATCTATCAACATTGGCTAAGGGTACTGGTAAGATTGCATATGATGCTATTGAACGTAAAATGGTTCAGCAGCTATCAGGTATTCCAAATGCATACTTCAATATATCTCAGATCTTAGATATGTTTGAAGCTGAGAATGATCAAACAGTTAATTCCAATAGCAGAAACATTACCCTATTTGATCAACGTGGAGAAAGAAACCTAAAGATTGATAACAACGCTTTAATGCGTCAAGGTATCAATAGACTTAGACTTGCGCTACTAGAAACAAAGGGTAATCTAGTACGAGATACCACAGACATGGGCCAAAGCCTAGCAGATTGGAACAACCGAGCTAAAACATTAGTATTGATGCGATTCGGTATGAATATCAACACAGCTACTTATATGGTAGAGGGTGTAATGAGTACAATGTCGCAAATGTTCCAAGAAAGCAACCCGTTTGTTGGTGTTATATCTTCCTTTAGATTCCTAAGAGATATGGTAGAAGATGGTATAGTTAATGCGGCAAATGCTATAGTAGATACTTCTGGTTTCCCAGGAAAAGTAACAGACGCAAGTGGAAGAACAAAAAGACAATTCTTCCCAATCAGACAAAGAAAGATTAGAAGACTTGCTCAAAATACTTTATCATTTGTTGAAGAAACTACTTCACCAATGTTACCAAGCAATCTCTTATCTATGGATCCATCTTCAGATCTAATTGAAAAATTAGGATTCTGGGATAGATGGAAACTAAATAGATCCCGCTCCAACTCCAGTGCAATGAAATCTGTAAGAGTTGCTATGGATGCTGCTGGTAATAGATTAATAGTTAAACTAGAAAGAATGGGACATCTTAATAGATTCCGAGATGCCTATAGGGCTGCTGCAATTAAACCAACCACAGTTGGCCAAATTAAGGAATTACTACGGCAAAACAAGTTAGGTTTCATTGACCAAGAAGTTGCTGTATATATAATTCAATCTGGTTTACTAGAGGGCAAGAGACTAGAGGCATTGCGATATATTAGAACAGAAAAGAATACATTTAGAGGTGTTATTCTATTCCAAGATATGATGGATGTCGAACTAGAACTAAAAGACTCAACCTCACCAAGATCAACCGGACCAGTACCAAGACCATTCTTAACTAGGAATGAATTACTAGCTGAACTAAGTCTAGCTAAAACAGCTATGGCTAAATTCCAAGAATTTAACACAACAAGAGGTATGGTTGTCCGTAAAGCACTAGATGCCCCACGAAGTGATAACCTAGCTACCGATCTGCTAACATTCTATAAATCATATACTTCTTTGTTTGTTGCTCAGCAAATAATTAGAAGGGGTAGTACAGCTAGTTTTCCAAAAATGGGTATGATGCTTGCAACTTCAAGTTTACTAGACTTTACTTATAATCTTGTCCTTGCTTTAGCTAGAGGCACATTAAGTTATGAAGATATTCTAGAAAAACTTAATAGAAAAGATAATATCAGCGAAATTGGTAGATACATCATGCGTAATCCAGCATTTAGTAATAACATACTAGGGTTAATTGCTAATGCTAGTTTAGCAGCAGCAACTGGTAGATCACAGGGTGGTATGCTTAGCTCTGTTGCTGAAGCTGGATTAATGCAACAATTTAGAGATATATACAAAATGGTTGAAGCATTTGCATCACCACAAGAAACTTGGGATGCCAAAACCTGGGCTGCTTATAAAGCATTGGGGCCTTGGCTAATTGCCAACGGTTACTCACTACCAATTAGAGTAGCCGTAGCACAAGCATGGGGAACTAGCTCGCCAACCTCAGGAGGCTCGTATAGAGGAGCCAAGGGAGACATATCAGCAATTATAGATTCTATGTCTACATCAGTAGAAGATACAACAAATGCACTAATTAGAGAAATGTTCCCAGAGTATCCAACAGTATTGCAAAAAGAAACACAATATAACAATATCCCAAAAAGACATCTAGAAGAATACTTGAAGCGTAGTTCGGAAAGACTACAGCAACCACAATTGCCACAACCTAAGCAACCACAATTGCCACAACCACAGCAACCACAGTTGCCACAGCCACAACCACAGCAACCACAACCACAACAAACTTCCACATCCGTAGATTTACAAAAGGCTAACCAGCCAATACAGGCACCAGAAGCTTTACTGTAAATCGACTTAGGGGTCAAAAAAATTCGTCGGGGTGGATAGATTATCATCGTTGGTAATTTTCCCCCGTAGCCCTGGGTTTTTGGCTTGAATTTGGTACATTTGTACCAGAAAGCGAGTTTGATCGTGAAGCACTTCTTTGTTACCATTCAGCTGTGGGTTCGTTTGATTCTCTCCATTGTTTCGTCAGAAACGCAGCACTGCCGCGAACGCAACCAGCGGGTTCGCTGGGTGCGCCTTGTTCGACGATGTTGGAGTGTTCGTTCACTCCTTCACCGGATCGTTCGCGGAGATAACACCTACATCAAGGGGTGGGTGTGGGACGAAGGTCCATACTTGGATTATGTCGAGTTCAACGGGGAGGCGGTTACTCTGTTGGATGTGGTTACATCCACATGGGTCATGCGGGATTGGTACTTTGCCTATGTTACATGGGACAAGATGAGCATTCCCGCGCCGTGGGTTAACAAGTTTTATGGTTTTGTGGAAGCACCTTATATGGTGATTCCACATCAAAAGGTTGTTTCGGCTCAGCACAAGCATTCTTCGTTTGGTGGTTGATAGATAGTCGCAGTACTACCCCAAGGTAAGGCTTAAGTGTCTTACCTTGGGATTCCCTGTTTAGGGTAACTGTAAGGGCCACAGTTCAAATGGCCTAGCCTTGATTGAAAGCGAGACTCAGATGGAAATCTTGTTCTACATCTGCTTTGCGGCTGTCCTCCTCATCCTGGGTGGCGTTATTGCCATCCTCCTCACAACCTCGGACGAGGAGAAGGAGGCAGCGGGATACAATCGTAACCCAACGCCTTGGTTCATCGGGCACAACTTTCAACCTGGTGACCGGCTGTACTTAGTCCGATTCATGAAGATCGACGGTTCACTTCGGAGGTTTGACGAGTTTGTTGTCATCGAAGTGGTTGGGAAGTGCGTGATCGGGATTGAAATCACACAGGCAAAGCCTCCACAGAAGCGGTCATTTAATATCGACCGCCTGATTTCATGCGTTCGATAACCTGATCTCCTGCGTTCGATGACTACCCCAAGGTAAGGCTTAAGTGTCTTACCTTGGGCTTCCCCTTTGGGGTAACTGCAAGTGGTCAACAGTTTAAATGACCACAAGTTTTCTTAGAGGTAACCATGACCAATAAGAAGATTGTCAGTGCAATGCTCAGCGCGCTGGTTCAGCGGGTAACATACCCGCTCACCATCCAGCGGTGCTGGGCCGTCGCCAAGGACGCATGCACGTTCCTTGGCGACGAGGCAGAGCTGGGTGCTGCCGCCAAGAAGGCCGTGGAGCAGCTGCTGCTGCGGCCTGAGTACGCCATCAGCCGTGAGCAAGTGATCACGGATGACGGCCATCGGTCGGAGCGCATCTGGGTTGTGCCCAAGACTGCGCTCCTTGTCCGGGCTGAACCTCCTGTTTGGGAGGAGATGCCCGGGTTGTCCGCAGCAGATGCGGACACCCTGAACTTCCTTCAGGGAGTTCAGTACGCCTTCAGGCCGGAAGCTCTCCGATTCCTGAAGGCGTTCGGTAGCTCTCGCCTGTACAGCATTGGGCAGAAGATGCCCGGTGCCGAGGGCGGGGGCCTCAAGTTTGCCACGGCTCTCAAGGCCGTGGCACAGGCCGAAAAGCAGGGAACCGATGTGTTTAGGTTCTACTGCTTCAAGCGGAGGAGGTTCTACTTCCCCGACACGCTTGCCCACATGGGCGGTGTGCTCGTCCGTAGCCTGATGGGCTACGCCAAGGCTTACAGCCTTGGTAAAGACAAGGCGGCAAACTTGGCAGCTTGCTGGGCGGTTGCCAAGGAGGATGGGGTTACTCCCCGTAACTACCGTGAACTGATCTTCCGCGTCCGCATGGCGATGACCCATGCGGAGGCAGAGAAGGAAGGGTTTGTTCCTACCCAGGAACAGCCTTTCCACCCGCGAGATGGGGCTATTGCCCATCTCAAGAGTGCAGCCGACTGGTTCGGCTGCAAGGTAACCAAAATCATTTCCCGGTTTGAGTTGGCCGTGGCAATGGCCGAGCTGGAAGACACGGGGGCAACCTCTTACATCTTCCAGCAGGACTGTACTTCAGACGGATACCAGAGGATTGCCGGGTTGTGCGGTGACTCAACTCTCGCTTGGTACACCAACCTTGGTGGCACCAAGAGGAAGAAGTCATTGTACAAGGAGGTTGCCAAGTCAGCACAGGCTGGCTATGGCGGAACCTTGTTGGAGTTCTTCCACCCTGAAGAGGCCAAGTACTTTGTCATGCGCCTTGGTTATGGCGCAGGACCGGGCGGCTTGGCCAAGGGCCTCATCCTCAAGGACGGGGATGACTGGGACCGCATCTCAGAGGGCAATAACTATTGCCCGAAGAAGGCCAAGGCATTGTTGACCAAGGACCCAGAGGCATTCAACCCAGACTGGGTTGATGTTTGGGTGGATCGTCTGGATACCGCATGGGACGATGCCTTGGAAGTTTCCAAGGCGTACCATGAGTCCTTGTTGCGGATGTTCCCGAAGCTTCGGGAGTTCATCCGCCTTGTCCGTGATGCCTACAGCAAGGCACACGATAAAGGACAGATCTTCACTTGGCATCACCATGACGGGGCCAAGTCGTTCGTGTTCCAGCATGACTGGGACAAGGACGAGAAGCCTAACCGTGTGGAGTTCACGGTTGGGGACCGCAAGATCAAGGTTACGCTGATGAAGCGTAAGTTGATCAAGCAGGCATCGGCAGCCCCGCCGTTGGTGATCCATTCGGAAGATGCTGCCCATGTGTCGGGCATCGCTCGGCTCATGGCAATCAAGGGGTTGCCCTACTCGCCCATCCATGACTCGCACGGCACTTGCTGTGCGGGTGTGCGCTTCGTCAAGATGGCGTGGAAGGTTCTGTACAAGAAGATGTACATGACCGAACCCCGCCTTGCAAACAACCTGGCTCAGTACCAGGTCCACCTCAACCACAAGATCTGGAAGGAGGGATGGAAGCCCATCAACGAGCATCGTTTCACGGCTTCCCGCAACTTCATGGGCTAAGCCAATAACCTGACTCATAGGTTCAATTAACTAATAATATTATCCCCTAGGGATAAGTGCCCCTAGAGCGGACTTCACGGAGCCACACGCTCCGTTCAGCGCAGGGCTTGCCTTTGGTTGCCCTCCCGTTGTGGCGACTCCGCTTCGCTCCGCGCCACTCTTGCGATTTTACATCAGTAAGATCACTCGCGCGAGTGGCTGCTGATGTTGGACCCAAAGGGAATGTTCACTATCATCAGTGGTTCCCAGAAAGGATTGGTGATGCCCATCAACATCACCTTTACGTCGAAGGCCCTTGTGGCCCTCCCCCGTCCGCAGCTCACCGTGGATTACACCCGGCTGGGCGACAAGGAGCTGCTGAATCTGGTCATCCAGGTCCAGCGCGGTAAGGTCACCTCCGAATCGAAGATTCAGGGGATCTTGGCCGAGGCTGAAGCCCGTGGACTGATTGAAACCCAGCTTTAATGCTGGAAACAGACGAAACAGGGGCATCCAGGCAATCTTGCTTGGGTGCCCCTGCTTTTATCCCAAGCCCCTAGGCTTCCATTAGAGGTCATGCACTGTCTCAACCCCCACATGGTAGGGGTCACCAGTTCCGTGGCTTCTAATGGCATTCTAGGTGCCAACCCTGCCCGGGTAGTTGGATTAAGCCAACTAGGGTATCCCAAGCAAACGTCCATAGGGGATTAATAAATTGTGGACAACAAACTAGTGGTTGACTGTGGCTTAAAACACGGTTAAAATCCCCACTTGTGGCCTGTAGCTTAACGATTCAAAGCACCGATCTGATCAAAGGACCCGTAGGGCCAAGCTAGGTCACGTAAATCGGATGATGCAGGTACCCGCTGGAATCCTGCCAGGCCACGCCAAATAGGTGGTACATTCCACCCGTGCTAGAAACAAGTCTAGCTGGTATCCCACGGGGAAACCTGTGGGATATCTTTCAAACTTAAGGAGGTGAACCGTTGCAACGGGAAGAACCTAATAGGATATTACCTAGGCCGCAAACCTAGGTAATAAACGCCCCGCAAGGGTGTAGCAATGGGTAAGCCTACCATTGTGGTTATTATACCGGCCTTTAGGCAGGCAAGTGTCACCCGTTTATCCTAGGGTGGTAACACGGCATTAGGGATACCTCGACTATGCGAGGTTAAATAGAAGCATAAGCATAGTGCGTCCCGTGTAGGTTGACGGATCTACATGGGGGACTCAATTCAAGCCGGAAGTCAGTTAGGGACATGAAACACCCCTAATATGTACCGTTTCATCGGTTATTGGATAACCAAGAGTAGATAGTCTAAGGTCTATATCTACTCTGGTAAGAGATAATGTAAAGACCTACATGGGACAACCTAGGCTAACCCTTAGGTTGTCTTTTCCTTAGCCTTGGCATATTAGTTAGCCAAAAGTTATCAGGCATCCCCTGATAAAGATTGAGGTCGAACTAGGAATCCTCAATATGGCATTCTTCGCAGAGATGTGTGGAATGTCTTTTAAGAAGTTAACGTAATCCTAACCAGGGAGTTTCATGGAAGAAGACTGGAAGCTAGTAGCTGAATGGGAAGATCTAATGTCTTCCTACGAATCAGAGGAATAATGTTTTACCTTGTATCGGGGTTGATAATTTGTCTAGGTTTATCAATCCTAGGAAACGTCCTAGATAATATTTACAATAGTTTTACAAATGCAAGAAACAAACGCACCTAATATTCGGATAGATGTGTGGAAGGTTAATTCGGAAAACCCGGCTAGCCCTGCACTCAATGGTTATGTTACGATCAATGGCGTTAAGTATCCCATCAGTATGTGGGATAACTCGGGGGCTGCTCACCCGAAGGCTCCTGCCTTCAAGGGTAAGCTTAGCCGACCCTCGCCAAAGTCCGAACCGCCGCCGGCTCCTGAGCCTTTGGCAATCAGTCTACCATTCTAACCTAGGGTTGCAAGGACTAATAATCCTTGCAACCTGTTTTTATCCCAATATCCTAGCATATAGCTAGGGCTTCAAACCTAGGTAATATTAATACTATAGTAATAATAAATACCTAGGTAAACCTAAGGATTATATGGCTACTAAATACAAAAGTGTATATCAAGTGATTGATGGAATGTGCAAGGAAGTTAATTGCACTGTTGTTTTGGTTGAACATGAAGGAGACTTCTCAGGTACATCCATGTACCTTGTGAAGAATTCTGAAGGTTTGTTTGGGATTGTTTGGTATCACTTTGGAAGCTGTGCTTTCTGTGATGCCTTTCAATCCTATGAAGAAGAAGAATACAACAAAAATGACCCAAGTATCTGGGGACCATTCGAGGAAGGCTTTAGGATTGAACTAAAGACCCAGGAATGGAAGTCTAAGGAATGCTTCCGAAATGAATATCATATGTTGTTCTCATCCAACGAAGAATTCTTTAAGAACAAATGTGAGGAATATTTCAATGGGACTTGATAACTTTGCATGTACAAGAGATTCAGACGGTGGATTCACCGTCATGGATAACAGCCTATTTCAGAACAACAAGTTGTGTTCTGGGATTTGCTCAATGAATAATAACTCATTCAGGGGCAAAGTCTACAATGACTATGTGGAGTACGTTACAGGGCAAACCCTGTATGCTTCTGTTATCCCTGAAGAAGTTGTTAAGAAGATGGCTGATAAGCTTACTAAGTTTGTTGACCATTTTATAAAGCAAAACCCAGATCACCTTGCCTTTGAGGTAACTGAATCTATCTATGGTGTAGATCTCAGCGAAGCAGAAATGCTTGCTGATTGGTTCAATGCCGTTGCTAATAACAACGGTGTAATACTTGGATGGTGGTAACTATGGAAAAGATTTTCAAAACATTTAATCATCTTATGATCCTCATTGAAAAGCGTAATGAAACCGTGGGTGACATGACCCACATTTATGAACAACTAGAAAAGATCTCAGAAGAGATTATGGAAGTGGATGCAAACTACAATGGTTAACAAAGAACTGGTTGAGCGTAAGCGGCAGAACCGCTTGGACAAGATCAATCACCTTATCGGTGACAACAAGGACAAGTTTATTGAAACAAGCGTCTGGCTTGATCAAAACGGTAAGCTTACTACTAATGCTAAGATGCTGGCCGAAGTTGGTTTCGGTCTTACCACCGTTTCTGAAACCAACTGGCGCGACTGGGTTGATGGTCTTGTAGAAATTGGTGTACGAATTATTGATTACAAGGGTCTTTCTGATTCAGAAATGGCAGAGAGACTTAACGAGGTAATCTCTGAAGAGATTCCAGAATGTTGGGGTGGTCCCGACATGCAAGAGTATGTTTCGTTTGGTCAGTTTGAAGAAGAATCAAATGTTTAATAACGACAAGCAATACAAGTTTAGTACAACTAACTCAGCACACCTAATTATTAGGGGTCTTGAAGAAACTAATCAGGTCACCTTTGGCTTTTCAAAGGAAGCTAGTACTGATAAAATCAGTTACTCGCCACGCAATGTTTACATTGCTTTCGGTCCTGTCTTTATGGAAAATAGGCCAATCCTAGTTCTTACTCAAGATCAATTGAATAAGCTTAAGGAGTTTATCAACTACGTTTATAAACTTGATATGCTTCCTGATCCTTATTACAATGACCCAGAGTGAAATCAAAGATCGCCCATCGTTCGCAGAGCCGGATCCGACTGAAGAGTTTTACTATGAATATGACGAACCAAACGAAGTTGAGTCAGACCCAAACATCAAGTGGTCTGAGTACCTCTTCGGAATCAATGGTAAGCAAGCTTCTTGATGCTGGAATTATCTTAGACTACACCTTTGATGGGTGGGTCTTGGACACCTCAAGCGAGTGGGTCCCACTCGCAACATTTATTGAAAGGAATAAGATTGTCAATCTTTACAACTGCCGGTCGTAATGTAGATGGTATGAGCATGACCGAGGCCATTGCTCATGCTAACCTTGATTGGACTGTTACTACTCAGCCTGTGCTTTATCAGCATGAAGCTAAGATCAAGGCTGATGGACAGTACTATGCCAACGTGCGCCAGGATACTGGTCGTGTGCTTGGTATTGTTGGTTCTGGGTACCGAGTTATTCAGAACTCTGAAGTCGCTGCTATGGCAGAGGCTATTAATGGTAAGAATGTTCGCGTTGAAACCGTAGGTAATCTCTACCAGGGTGAGCGTATTTGGTTCCTCATGCGTGGCGACAGCTTCAATGTTGGTAACCGCGACGATGAAGTTCGTCCTTACACTCTGCTTACCAATGCTCACAACGGCAAGCATACCCTAAATGTTCTGCCTACCACCGTGCGTGTCATCTGTGAGAACACTCTTAATGCTGCGCTGCGTAGCAGCAAGATGTCAGTAACCATCAAGCACACTGGAAATATCCAGGCTCGTATTGACTCGCTGATTGATGGTATTGAATTCTTCCGTGTTCGTACTGAGCAGTTTGCTAAGCAAGCTAACCTTATGGCACAACGGGAAGTCACTACTGACTTTGTTCAAACCTTCTGGACTAATGTTTACATGAGTCAGTTCGGTAGCATCCATGAAAACCCAGTCAACGCTGACCAAGCTGATGACAACTCAAAGGCTGTTAGCACCATGATCAAGTGGTCTAATACCTTTGATTCAGAAAGCCGTACCACCGGAGCAAACCTCTGGACTGCGGCAAATGCTGTGACTAACTGGTTGGATCACGACCAGATTTATCGTGGCAACAACAAGACTGATAACAAGTTCGATGATATTCTGTTCGGGGATCGTGCTAAGGCAAAGATCCGCGTAATGGAATACGCACTACAGCATGCTTGATTATCTGGCTTGATTAACCTTAGGGGCCACACGGGGAAACCTGTGTGGCCCTTTTTTATGATATCTGTACTAGACATAACTATTCGTAGGATCAATTACTCAGAGGACGGTAGTCCGATTTTACCATATGAAGAAGTAAGAAAGGCTATTCCTCTTGGAAGTTTACCTAAGAACATACAATGTAGTGGACTCCAGACTACACTGCAAGATTGCATCCAGCATTTACGGGGACAATCATTGCTCAGTTCAGATAGAGAATACAGTACTTCACTTCAGTGATCAATACAATTATCCAAGAGCTATATCAGCTAAAGCAGATAATAGATTAGATTCACTTAGTAATATACTGTATGTTGGTACATCCAACAAACAAATGGAAGATCTTATTGGTTTTATAAAAACATTAAAGTATATGTCAAAGAAAGATCATGCAATGCGTTATCTTTCTGGTATGTTTACTTTGTTTTATCTACCACATAAAAATGATTGTGTATATAATTCTAGTAGAATACTAAACTATCTATTCAATGATTTACCTGTATTCTGTGGAACACCTGAAAGATTTTACAATACTATTAAACAACATGGAATTAAACAAAACAACTAGGGTTGGTAACGGTGGGTTTATTACACTAGTAGATTACATGGGTTCAGATCTATCTGTTGTTAATGCTGCCCGTGTATCCTTTGGCAAGCGTTCTCAACTAGTAGATGGTAAGCTTAGTGCACAAGATAAGAAACTAATTAAGTATCTTGCAGAGCACAAGCACTGGACTCCATTTGCTCATACTAGTTTGACTTGGCACATCAAGGCACCTATGCCAATTCGTACTCAGTTCTTCAAGCACAAAGTTGGCTTTGTTGAGAATGAAATAAGCCGTAGATATGTATCAACTGAGCCTGAAATTATGCAACCTATGTGGCGTTCCAAACCTGAAGGATCTGTCAAGCAGGGTAGTGGTGCTCAACTTAATAATTACACATCTAACAATGCACATGAGGTTTACAACCTTGCCTGTGAACATGCACTTGCTGCATACAATTATTTAATTAAGGCTGGTATTTGTCCAGAGCAGGCACGGTTTGTGCTACCTCAGGGTGTTTACACCGAGTGGTACTGGACTGGTAATCTATCTAGTTGTGCAAGGTTTTACCTACAGCGTACTGATCCTCATGCACAAAAGGAAATCCAAGAATATGCACAAGCTATGTATGATCTAATTCCAGATAGCATGAGTGTATCTTGGAAGCACCTAGTGTGGGGCAATTCAATTGTTGATACGGCTTGATAACCTAGTATATAGCTAAGGAAATAAACTCAATGCATATTGATAAAGATAATAATCCAAGAATGGATTGCCCAATGTGTGGATATGTAGATGGTGCGCCATACTATGCGGGTCAAATTTGTGGTCATTGTGAAAGAGATCTTTACGATACTGAATGGGAACACCATGCAACAGAAGAAGGAGATAATGAAGAGTGAGCACAGCTTGGTTACAACTATCTAAAGAACAAAGAGACAATAGACTTATAAATCAAAAGCTATTTGAAGAAGATCTACTAGATAATGGTATTGAAAAATACTGGAAGGAGTACAATCGTGCGGTTGATGAAGGAAAGCCTGAGCAACTTCTGCTTGAAAGTGCAGTCATACATCTTACTCCTTATTATCAGAAGTGGATTGATGAATGTTGTAATAACCGTAAGTCGCCTGATTGGCTAGCACCTCTTCTATGTGTTGGTGCTGCTAAGATGGCAGACATTACAATCAGAAATGTTATGCGTTTATTCCTAACCAGGAATACAATTCAAAACTTTGACGATACTATGGGTATTCCAAGCAATGCTCCGGTTGCCCAACAAGTATCAAAGTTAATCTCTGATGATGTTATTTCAATTATTGCTTATCAACAAGCAAAAAAGAAGTTCTCAGAAGATTGGCGTAGGCAGTCTAAGTTTATTAAAAACTGGACTGTAAAGCGGTGCAAGGCATTTACAACTAAAGTTGGTAAGCTTCCTAAGTTAAACTCAAAAGAGAAGGAAGACTTTGGTCATAACATGCTTCGCATTGCACTTTCTAGTGATATCCTTGTCTCACGGGTACACTGGAATGGTAAGAACAAGAAATCATTGTTGGTTTGTTTTGCCCCTTGGATTCTAAAAGAACTAAGCAAGCGTCACGAAATGCTTGAGACTGCCTGCCTAGTTTACAGACCAATGATCTGTCCTCCTGTAAAGCACACTACCGAAGAAGATGGTGGCTTCTTGTCACCTTGGGTTCGGAAGAAGATGATTAAAAGATATCATCCAGTAGGTGCAGATCCCAAGGATTGGGACTCAAAACCAAGTGAACTTGTTCTCCGTGGGCTTAATGCCCTTAGTGAAACTGAATGGTCAGTAAACAAACAAGTCTATTCTGTTATGAAGACTATGTTTGAAAACGATCATAAGCTTGCAAATCTACCAGCATTTACATTCAAGGATTATGCTTTTACTAGGCCATATCCTACAGATGGTGCAAAAGAAGAGCAAGCCAAATGGATGCAAGAATCCAATGAAGCTTGGGGAGAATGGTACAAAGAAGAACAAGCCCGCAGTCGAATGATTGTACGGCTACAGCTAGCAAAGAAAATGCTAGACTGGGACTTCTTCTATATGCCATATACCCTGGACTTCAGGGGTCGTGCATACTCTGTGTGTGAGTTACTATCTCCACAAGGAGTAGATTTTGATCGTGGTCTTGTACAGTTTGCAATGCCAAAGAAACAAACTGAACGTGGTTTGTTCTGGCTTAAGGTTCACCTAGCAAATCTATTTGACCAAGACAAAAAGCCATTTGAAGATAGGGTTAAGTGGGTAGACGAAAACATTGATATGCTACTGCGTATTGCAGAAGATCCATACTCAAATAAAGAATGGATTGATCCACTAAAGAAAAAGAACAAGTCATTCCAACGCCTTGCAGCAATCTTTGAAATTGCCCGGAAGGATGGCATGACTCAGCTTCCTATTCAAATGGATGGTGCTAATAATGGTGGTCAACATTGGTCAGCTATTATGAGAAACAAGAAGCTAGCAAAGCTTACAAATCTCTTGCCCAGTGAAAAACCAGAAGATCTATACCAGTATGTTGCAGACTCTAGTACTCAGTATATGCTAGAGCATCCTGAAAATAATTGGTATCAAGTATTCCTTTTAAACTGGAATAATAAACTACCACGGGCTGTAACAAAACGACCTACAATGTGCGATGCATATGGTCTTACATTCTATGGAATGCAGAAATATGTAAAGCAAGAAGGTCATGTGGATTGGGTTCCAAAAGAATCCAGAGGAGGTGCTGTAGTAGAACTTAGCCGCGCTATCCAAGCTGGTCTAGGTGAAACTATGGAATCACCAAACAAGGGTAAAGAATGGTTGCGTTCAGTCGCTGAAGTTCTAAATGGAATGAACAAACCATTGGTATGGACAACTCCTAGTGGGTTTGAAGTACACCATGTATACAACGAAGTACTAGAAAGAGTTTCTTATGCCGAACTATTTAACAGGCAGCAGTTGGTATTCTCAACTGTTACGGAAGATCTCGACGGTAAAGCACAGTATCTCGCTGTTTCTCCAAACTTTATCCATGCGATAGATGCAGCACATATGTTTATGTCTATCAGTAGGATGATGAATGTAGGTATTAATACATTTTCTATGATCCATGATTCATATGGAACACATGCTACAGACATTGATGTAATGCATAAGATTCTAAGAGAAGAGTTTGTAAAGATTCATAAGGAGAATCAACTTGAAAAACTCAAGAAAGAAACAGAAGAAAGATACCAAATCTTCCTTCCAGACTGCCCAAAACCAGACGCAGAATTTGATGTTTCAGAAGTACTCGGATCTGAATACTTCTTTGCCTAAGAATGTAATTTATCCACAAGAAAGTCCAGATTTGGTTATGATCTTCTGGATTGATGCTGTAACTATAGGTGGTGAGGAGTGGCTAGATAAGAGCAAGGCTCAATCATTTAGCAAGTCTCCACTACCAATCATGGTTACTGTTGGTTTTGTATTACATGAAGATGAAGATCATTTTGCAGTAACAAATACTATTGGTCCTGATGAAACAGCTCAGGTAAATAAAATCCCAAAGAGAATGATCGTTGAGATTACGGATTTGAAAGATGGCAGAACAGAAGAACATAAGACGTAAAGATACTAAAGACTTTAATTATGACAAATACAAAGCCAAACAAGAAAAGAAGCGTCGCGAACAAGCCCGTCGAGCTGCGAGACAGAGGAAGCATTACACTGAATAAGTGGCAAGAAATGCACCGCAGAGGAGAGATTGATGTATATGCTCCTATTCCCCAAGAAGATGGGGGCGAGCCTCTTCCTCCTCTAGCAGTTCAATGGAAGGAAGACGCTAAAAGGAGATTTGGAAATGCGAACACTAGTAATCGGTGACTTACACTGCCCAGCAGTGCATCCTAATTATCTTGAATTCTGCAAAGCAATGCAGAAAAAGTATAAGACTAATAACACTGTATTCATTGGAGATATAATCGATCATGAAGCAATCTCAATGCATGACAAGAACCCGGATTTACCGGGTCCTCTTGAAGAGTACAAGGATGCACTAAGGGAAGTGTACTGGTGGTACAAAGCATTCCCAAATGCTACTGTTTGTATTGGTAATCACGATGCAAGAGTTCATCGTAAGTCAAACAAGCATGGCATACCTAGTATGTACCTCAAGTCTTTCTCTGATATCTATAACACACCCAAGTGGAACTGGGTTATGGAAACAGACGTAGACGGTGTACTGTATACACATGGTGATGGATGGGGCGGAATGTATCCATCATTCAATGCTGCTAAAGCTAGGCTACAGTCTGTAGTCTGCGGCCACCACCACAGCATTGCCAGTATAAACTGGATTAAAGGCCCTAATACCATGTATTTTGGTATGAATGTTGGCGCGGGAATTGATCAATCAAATCCTGTATTCCAGTATTCTAAATCACATCTGAAGAAAGCCATCGTCAGTTGTGGTATTGTAATAGATGGCAATCAACCATATTTGGAGATATGCTAATGAACGAAGTAACAGAAGAAATCAAGCAGGAAGAACCAACTGTAGCTATTCCTGCTGGTGCTGTAGTTGCTTATCTATCTGAGGTTTACCGTCAGCTAGATAACATCATGTTTAATCTACGCACCAACATCAACAACATTACTCCCAAGACTGAAGGAGAAAACACAAATGGCAACAGCCAAGAATAAGTATGCTAAGCCCTTTGTCACTGGGCATGTGACCGTCAAGTGGTCACACCTAATGACACCAGATGATAAGTTCGGAAACCCAAACCATTCCGTAACTGTGGAGCTAACTCCTGAGTTGCAGAAGCAACTTCAAGCATCTGTCAAGGAGCTAGGTGGTAAGAAGATCAACGGCCTCAAGGATGCCGAAGGTGTTAAGACCATCAAGTTCAAGAACGTACTCAAGGCCAAAGAAGGTATCAAGACTTTCCCATGCGTTGGCCCTGACAACAAGCCATCAGAAATGATTCCGTTTGGTACAGATGTAGTCCGAGTCAAGGTAACCCCTGCTCTGATTGCCCGTGACAATTCTGTTTCATTCTACATGGAATCAATCCAGCTAATTGAACGTAACTATGTCTCTGGTTCTTCAGAATTTACTGCGGTAAAGGAAGAAGTATCCAGTGACATTCCGTTCTAAGGATTAACTCATGATGGAGTATAAGTTTCCTGTAAACCCAGTAGCTGCCAGCCGACCTAGAGTTGGCAAGTTTGGCGCGTATTTTACAGGGCCTTATAAGAAGTTCCGGCATTTAGCGGCTCAGGTTATAAACCAAGTCCTAGGCCGGAACTTTACTCCACTGAGCGGTAAGTTAGCTGTAGATATTAGATGCTATATTACAAGACCTAAGACAACGAAACTAGAATATCCAAGGGCTGATGTAGACAACTACTCCAAAGCTATTTTAGATTCATTGAACGGGAAGTTGTGGGAAGATGATTCTCAAATCTGGGCTTTGTTCATTTCAAAAGAATGGGCACCCAAAGATACAGAAGGTTACTTTACTGTAGCCGTAGAAACTATCAAAGATGGACATCGCAAAGTATCGTGATATCGCTTACGAAGAATACCAGAACTCAAGTCAACTAAGAAACTACAACCATGTATCAATTGTGGTTGCTGATAATCGTATCGTTGGTATTGGAACTAACAAGAGAAAGACCCATCCTCTTGCCATGAAGTATGGCTATAGGAACTGTGAACTCCACAGTGAACTCGATGCGCTCTTAAAAGTTCCTAAGAATCAACGATCAGATCTTGTGTTGATTAATTTCAGGTTTGGTCCAAAGGGAGATATGAAGCTATCCAAACCATGTGCCAAGTGTTTGCCCTGGTGTATTAACACATTCGATGAGATCTATTATTCAATCCCCAACGGACTAGTTCAGTTGGATTATTAGGCCAAGGAGAAAATATGATTACTGAAGTTTGTTTTATTATTCTATTTTTATTTGCTGTTTGTACTACTGTTTATCTGTACCAGGTTACCAAGCGTATCCAACAGATTAACAAAGAACTACAAATGGATAGAGATATGTCAAATCATGACTTTGATACTGTGTTTGCCAAGCAATTTGAGTTGGATCAAAGCATTGATAATCATACTCGTTTGATTGATGATGCTCGTGTTGAGCTTTATAGACTAAAGAATAAGCGCAAGCGTTAACCGTAGGAGAGCAATCTCCTACCATAGAAGGGTGGCTGAAATAGTTAGAGCGCATGCCTTATAAGCGTGAATATGTGGGTGCAACTCCCGCCCCTTCTATTAGGCCAAGTGTTGACTTGGCCTGTTTTTATCTCAAAAGGAACTTTATTATGCCTAATTGGTGCTCGAACGAAATTACTATTAGCGGAACTACAGAGGAACTAAAGCGGTTCCTCACTGACTGTGGCTACTTTGATGGCCATCAGTTTAGCTTTCAGCGGCTCAAGCCTATGCCTGAAGAGCTAAAGAATATTGAGTATTACTATGTAGATGGTGGTGAAAAGTATGAACGTAAGCTTGGAGAAGGTAAAACAAAGATTCTAACTGAACAAGAAGTAAAGAATCTAAAGTCAAAGTATGGTGCTGCACATTGGTATGATTGGAACATCAATAACTGGGGAACCAAGTGGGATGTTGGTAGTGATGTCAATTGGTCTTGTACATCTGATGAATTTCTAAAGTGTACACTAGATGATGAGTATACTGATATCTATGTTTCATTTGACACCGCTTGGAGTCCACCAGAAGAACTGTACTATACTCTAACCGGTAAATACAAGTTGGACTTTGATTGGTTTTACAAGGAGCCTGGTATGCGATTTGCGGGATGGATGGGTAGTGATGTCTGATCTGATTCACAAGGGGGGGGCAGCAATGCCCCCCTTTCCTACCATAATTACAATCATTCAAGGATGACCATGAAACCTCTCTACAAGACAACCATTGTGATATGGTCAAAGTTCGATCCGAGCCATGTCGGAATGGAGAATCTGGCATACGAAGCATCCGAAGGACAAGCATATTGTTCTCTCCGAGATACACTTGTCGTAGATGATCCCAAAGCCGATAAGGATTGGGATGGTACGGAGTTTTTCGATTCACCGTCAAACGAGGAATGACCATGCTCACAGTTACGAACATCTCTCGCCGTTGCCCTTGGGGGCAAGTTCAGGAGTCCAAGGTTGTTGCCGATGGAATCTTTTGGTTCAGCACGGCAAGTCATGGCGGATTCGCTCTCTCGCAGGAACGCTACGAACAAATGCCCGATCATCTGAAAGCCTGCTCTTTCACCGATGACGAGTTTTTTGAGGAAGATTGTTCGTGGTGCGCTGTGGTGATCGCGTTCCCAGACTTCTTCAACCAGGGAATGCAGGCAGCAGCCCAGGAATGCTACAATCGCTTTTACGGGAGCAACCAATGATCGACATTGTGAACCACAAGGACTGCCCTCGCAGCCGACAGATTGCTTCTCTCCTCGCAGCATTCAAGTATATGCTTGAGGAGATGACGCAGAATCAACTGGATGAACTGGACCGAAGAATGATGTACACTCCTACCATGACCAACGACGAAAACGCACTTGTTGAGGCGTTTGGCCTTGACACCACCGAAGAATGATGTACAATCCCACCATGACCAATCCCAACGACAATGTGCAATGGTACGACTACACCCACGGGTTTCGGATGTATTTCCCGAACGGGTACGGACTGTCCATCATTCCCGGCTACAACGGGGACACGATGGAAGTTATGGTTGTGAACGGTGACGGTGCTGCCATTCCCGACAACAACGGGGATACGGTGGAGTTCGTCACCCCCGCGATGTTGGGGAACTATATCAACCAAATCCGTGACCTTCCACCTCGCACCGGATGTTTCACTCTCGCACCAAACGAAACGATTGAAGGATGACCATGGAACCCCGAACCACACGCGACACACTTCACCAACGACTGCTGTTCCCACCTACTGCGAAAGATGTGCGAAACTTTGTTGCCGATCTTGATGATCGGGACGAAGCAACTCCGCATGAGCGTGATATGCTGCGTCAAGTCGCACACCGACTGGAAGAACTGGAAGCACTCGTTCAGCATCTCCAAGTCCAACTGACTCTGAAAGGCAACTGACCATGCAACACCCAAACCGAACCATCACCCACCACTACCTCCGTCAAGAGATCGTCGTCCGGAACGAACACGGCCACATCGTGGATGTGAAGGGGTTCCGCACCGAACGAAACGATTCAAGAATGAACCAACCATGAACCCTCGCAAGATCACCGGAAATTATCTCCGCAATTTGCTTCAGGAAGGTAGAATTCTGTGTCTCACCTTCATCAAAGCAGATGGAACAGAACGAGACATTTGCTGCACGACCAACCCCGAGTTGATTGACAAGGAGAAGCGATCCAGGGGACTTCGTACTCCTGCCGATCATTTGATTCCTGTCTTTGACCTTCAGAAGAAGGAATGGCGTTCGATTGATGAAGATACCGAAATCGAACTGATCGAATCCAAGTTCCCGAACGCACTTGACACTCTTGGAGTGAAACCATGAAGACCATCGAAGTTGTCATGCACACGACGCAACGCATTCGGGAAGTGTTCTTCGCCTATGTCGAAGACGATGACCCACTCACCAAGATGACCCCGGCAAGCCTCGACCCCGACGCGGTGTTCGCTGACTCCCGGTTCAAGTTGGTGGAGACTGAACACCTGGCACATCTGCACATTGATGTTGAAGCCGTCGATGTGGCCGACTACACTCTGCAAGACCAAGTGGAGGACAGACGATGAACGAAGCACGACTGGAGGTACAAATCAAAGCACTAGAACAGAAGATCAACGCCATGCGTTCACTTCTCTGGGAGTGGAACTGTACGGCTGTCCCTGTCTGGGAAATCGAAGAACTCTTTGACCTTGGCGAAACACGCCATGACTACCTTCAGTTCATGGACACAGACGATTTGAGTGAAGAAGAGTGCGCTGCGATGTACGGCGAGGACGGTGCAACCCCAACCAAGGAAGGATCAGATTGAACAACTGGGACGAAGTGGCTGAACAGATTCCCCTAGACGATTACGATTGGAACCAATTCAATGGCGACTAAAATCAAGAACCCATCTGCCGAACTTTTTTCTCACATTCTGCGTATCGAAGACTTGACGCAGGAGATCAAGGACGGTACGATCACGAACAACGAGATCGTTACTCGTTTGGACTGGATGCACAAGCGTTTGTGCCTCCTTATCGAAGACCCGACTGTGAACCCTGTTCTCAAGGAGAACCCCAATGCCTCGTAAGAAGATTACCGTTGCCCTGTCCGTTCAGATGGTTGAGATGGTCAACCTTGCCCTTGATACGGGTGGCAAGATCGACCTGAAGACCCTCGCCGCTCAATGCGGCGTGTCCGCCCCGGTCATGCGTCGTGCGCTGATCGATGTGTACGGTGATACCATCACCTTCAAGAAGAGGGTGGGAATCATCCGGACTGTTCGTTCGGAAGTTCCCGCAGAGGCGACTGTCTGACGAAAAAAGTGGGATTGGGGGTTGACAGCCTCCAATCCCGCTTTATACTCAACCCACAAGGAGAACCCCATGCCTAACTGGACTGGAAATCGTCTGTCGATCATTGGAACCCCCGAAGAACTGAACCTCTTTGAGGCCGACCGTGTGGCCGCGCTCAAGGAGTACGACTGCGACGATGAGCAAGTCATCACCTTCAACATGGTTCTGCCCATGCCGAAGGAACTGAAGGGGACGAGCAGTCCTCGTCCCCGTACCGAAGAACAGATTCGTCAGGATGCGAAGGACTGGAACTGGCCCGAAGAATCACTTCAGCGAGCCTTGGCTAGTTGTCTGACCCCGGAACTCGCGGTCAGATTGGATGAACTGAAGGCCAAGTTCGGCGCAGACAACTGGTACGACTGGTGCAACAACAACTGGGGGACGAAGTGGGATGCCTGCCATGCAGCCATCGAACCACCGATAAGCGGGAGCGTCGTAATCAGTTTCGACACGGCATGGTGTGAACCGCTACCCGTCATTCATGCTCTCGTTCGTAAGTACCCCAACCTGAACTTTGTTCATTCCTACTCTTACGAGGGTGAGGAGAACACCGACTTCACGGTGGACTACCGAATGAATGAAGGGGAACTGGAGGCGATGGTCAGCATCTCCACCGACATGACGGAGTACGAACCGTGGGAAGATGTGTCCCATCTGGTCAACTAAAAAACTTGCAAAAAATGGGGAGTGGGGGCTTGACCTCCACTCCCCATGTGCTAAACTAGAACCATGAAGAACCCCCCCAACAACATCGGCATTGACAAGTCCGCACCTGAACGCTGCATCGTCAGCGTTCCCGTTGATATCGCCTACCTGAAGGCGCAGCGGAACACCCTCCACGCTCTCCTGTCCGGTGACACCTCCATGACTCCCGAAGAGCGTCGGGAGATGGAACACCTGATCGGGTTCATGGATCACTTCATCCACGGCGTGTTCTATGTCGTGGCCGAATACCCCACCGCCAACCGTACCCACTACTGAACCAAACCAAGGAGAACCAACCATGTACGAAGCAGTAGCAATCGTTGAGTTCCGTAACACCTCCCCGTTCGTTTACCGAATCAAGAGCGACAAGCCGATCAATGTGGATCGGGTTGCAAAGCACTTTCAGGAAACCGAGGAATGGGACGAAGCCCGTGACAACATCATCATCGTTGATGATCTGACCGAAATCGAAATCTGAACCAAACCAAAAGGAGAAACAACCATGACTTTTATCAAGGAAAATCGTTACACCGTCCTGTCGCCCAAGACCCCCATGCTGTGCCAAACCAAGGGGGATGGGTACTGGAGCAGCACCAACCGCACCGTTGCCACCTCCAAGATCGAAATGGAAGTGGGTGAGGCGTCGGTGAGCCTGTGGAGTTTGAGCGTTCACCTTCCGGTCTACTTCCGTGCTTTCTTTCCCAAGCGGTCTTGGGATACCGACAAGTACGGTCTGATCTACACGGACAGCCTGTGGCTCAAGGACTTCCGTGAGCAGTTCAAGACTCGCTTTCCTGCGCTGGCTTGGATGGCTGGCAAGATCAACTACACCGAGCAGGGAATGCAGGGTGACAACTATGTGAGCCTTGTGGTTCACTTGGAATCCATGGGGCAGTTCAAGAGGTTCGACAAGAGCCTCATGGCAATGCCTGACATGAAGTGGATCGAACCGGAATGGGTGGCAGAACTTGCGGACTGACCCCACTACTAAACCAAACCAAAAGGAGAATCAAAATGTCATTAGATGATAACTGCACAATCACCATGCCCCTCAAGACCCCCATGCTCTGTCAGACCAAGGGGGACGGGCATTGGTCAGGAAACCCCCGTACCGTTACCACCTCCAAGATCGAAATGGAAGTTGGCGACATCGATGCTTCTCTGTATTGGTGTAAGGTCTTTCTGCCTGTTCACATGAAAGTGTACTTCCCCAAGAAGTCGTGGGACACGGACAAGCACGGCCTGATCTATACGGACAGCCTGTGGCTCAAGGATTTTAGAAAGCAGTTTGCAAAGCAGTTCCCATCCTTGGCTTGGGTGGTGAAGAAGATCGATTACACCGAGCAGGGAATGCAGGGTGACAACTATGTGAGCCTTGAGTTCACATTGAACTCATTGCCTGCGATGCGGAAGTTCTCCAATGGAGTTGATCGCATCAAGAACAAGAAGATCAAGTTGAACCGTGAATGCATGGATCTTCCCGTCTATGTGGATGGGGTGGAGGTGAAGTGAAACACGAAAAGAAAGAAAAACAAGATACAACGGTCTTTGTTATCGCCGTTGAAACGGAATACCCAAAACAAGTCTTGAAGGTTCTTGAAAGTTCTCTTGTGGACGATGCACACGCTTCAGTCTACATTCTCACCAAGGATATAGAGGTACAGGAACTACCGGAATACCGTTCAGACTTGAACGAACTGGCAAATGAGATTTCCGAGTGCCAATGGTTTCAATGGTATAGGGAAAACGAAAATGAAAACTGAACAAAAGAAAATCGTTCCCATCGTGGTGTTCAGCGATGGTGAGACTTGGGAATCCATTCCCGACTTCGATGATCCAGGGCCAGGTGGTGCAATGATTCGTTTCGTTTCGGCAGAGGACTACAATGATCTCTGCAACGGCCAGATCGATGCAATCGATTGCACTCCTCAACGATCAGATATTCCGCTGCACGGTCTGATGTGATCCAAACCAAACAATGGTTCTCCCCCCGTTGCCGTAAGGCGCGGGGGTTTTCTTTCCCCTCCGTGACAGTATTCCCCTCCCCCTCCCCCAGCTTCCTCAAGCGGCCTGCTTCCAGCTCATCCAGCTGGTGGTGGGCTGTTTTTCATTTGGTTTGGTCCTGGTTTGCGGACAATTTTTTCTGGTTTTTGTTTCGTTTTTTTCTGGTTCTGGTGTGGTTCCACTGAGCTTTCGGAGGGGAGAAAACTGTCACGGCTAGGAATGCCGTGACTCTGGTGGCTTCTGTGGCGTTGCTCTCTTTGCTGGCTCGTTCCAGCGTTTTTTATAGTTCTAGCTCTTCGTTTTTGTGTGGTTCTTCCATGGTTTTTTTATAGTTTTTATGCGGTTTGATTGCGGTTTTAGTATGGTAACTCTGTAGAAAATTGTCGAAAGACTTATAGTAATTGTTTATTGGCGTTTTAATTAGACCAGAAACTCCTTTGTTCCTAATCCAGAGATCATTAATAAACTGCTCTGCCGTACTGTTCGTACAAAATCCTTCGAAAATAATTGTTCCATGAGAATTTCGTTTTGCAGAACGAATAACAATCCCCTCTGGCAGAGTACCATCAATGGGTACTGAAGGTGTCTCTTGGGGAGCATTCATCTTCTGATACTCTTCGATCAACCTACCCAGCTTCACCTGTAGGGATGTGGGTAGATGCTCATCTAGCTCTTCTTGGAGTTGGTCTAGCTCTTCTGGTGTCATACCCGGAGTATATCAGGGGAATATTCGATGTCAAACAAAATTTTCTTTAAAATTATTCTTTTGTTAAGTAATCGGGCCTGGGTATAACCCTGACAGGCGTTCATCCGCTGGTCCATGAGGACCTGCACCCCGACTTCGCCCTTGCCGCACATGATCTGGGTGTGGGTAAACGGTCAGTCCAAGCTCTCGTCGCCCCGGTATACGGCGCAGCGTCCTCGTCTCATGGTCACTAATAGCTTGATCAGCCTTCCAAGCATAGTAATGTAAACTATCATCGTGCGATTGCACTTCTTCTGCACTTGGACCAGCCATCGGTTGACCATTTAAATCTACATGAAGGATATTCCCAATATGGTTGCCTTCACCATCAAATATTTTTGTTGGATGGGTTCGTAGAAGTTCATGATATTTTGATAAATGTTGGCGTATTGGATCCTCTTTCTGAAAGCTGTACTGCATTTCTTTACCTATTTGCTGCACATCTCTTAACCCCTGTTGGGTTAAAGCCATTTCGTTTAGAGCTTGATGAATGTACGATTCCGATAATTGTTGAATCCAGTTTTTCATATGAAATATGTATGTAAAATTTTAACTAAAATTTTCTAATATTCTTCGATATGTACGAAGATGGTGGTAGTTGCGGGTATATGGTGGCTATATTGGCTAATATTGGGGTAATATTTGTGTATAATAGAGGGTAATTGGCGGTATATGCGCTTGTTTTCGCGTGTGATGCCGTTAAATATTTAATACTTAGAGTCACTT